>SDBT01003591.1_pt1 | contig 26726 bp, 30 predicted proteins | sample 2277101 | NCBI WGS metagenome assembly SDBT01 (sample SAMN10404973, study PRJNA504765) | marine sediment metagenome | isolation source: marine sediment core GS10_PC15, 103 cmbsf | place: Arctic Ocean: Southern Knipovich Ridge | collected 2010 | reverse complement strand
AAGTGTGTTCTCCCAATGCTTCTTTTGCTACTTTACTCTGCCTAAAAGCACCTATTGCTTCACCCAATGAAGCAGGTAATGTATCTATCTTACGCTCCATCAACTTTGCCTTATCAAATCCATAAACATCTTCTTCAACAGGAGCAGCAAGCTCTATTTTTTGTTTAATCCCCTCCAATCCTATCTTAAGCATTGCTGCAAACGCCAGGTAAGGATTACATGATGGATCAGGGCATCTTAGCTCAGCCCTAGTTGCCTGCTCTCTTCCAGGACTATACCTTGGAATTCTTATCAAAGCAGACCTGTTTATCTGCGCCCAGCAGATATATACCGGAGCTTCAAATCCAGGAACTAGCCTTTTATAACTATTAACAGTAGGTGCAACTACTGCTGCTATTTCCTTAATATGCTTTAACTGTCCTGCAACAAATGACTTTGCTACCTTACTAAGCTTATACTTATCTGCTGCATCAAAAAATGCATTCTTCCCTGTTTTTACATCAAACAAACTTTGATGAACATGCATTCCAGAGCCATTCACCCCAAATATAGGCTTTGGCATGAATGAAGCAAACAAACCATGCCTGAATGCAATTGACTTTACAGCATGCTTAAATGTTATAGCCCTGTCTGCCTGCGTTAAGGCATCTCCATATTTGAAAGCTATCTCATGCTGTCCTGGAGCAACCTCATGATGGCTCATCTCAACCTCTAAGCCTAAAGCCTCCAAAGCACCTATAATATCACTCCTTATATTCCCAGCTAAATCCCTGGGTGAATAATCAAAATAGCTTGCAGAATCATGAGGGATAGGCTTAATCTCCCCATTTTCAATTGGCTTAAACAAAAAGAACTCTAACTCTGGTCCTACACAATACCTAAATCCCAATTCTTCTGCCTCTTTCATAACCTTCTTCAGAATATACCTAGGATCACCTTCAAAAGGCCTGCCATCTGGCATATAAACATCACAGATAAACCTTGCAACCTTTTTGTCTGCAGGTTCCCATGGCAATACTGCATATGTAGTTGGATCTGGCTTGAGGTACATATCAGATTCTGCTATTCTTGTAAATCCTTCTATAGAGCTGCCGTCAAACCACGTACCTTTCTCTAAGCTTTCAGCTAGCTTATGCACAGGAATTGTCACAGACTTAATTGTCCCATGAATGTCTGTAAACTGCAGCTGAACAAACTTTACACCATCCTCTTCTGCCTTATCTAATGCTTTTTTGTTTAGGTCTTCTTTTACCATATCAAATCACCTTTGAATAGGATATCTATAGCTTATTTATATAGTTTTCCCTAATTTCACTTAATAAATGTTTAATTTTTTAATATTTTCTTTATAAATGTTTAATTTTAGTCTAGAATACCTCACTTCTATTGAATAAACGTTTAGTTTAAGCAATATTAAACAGATATGCAACAAAAACCAATAAATTTAAATATATGCACAACAATTATACTTAAAATAGGTGATTTTTAATGGAAATTGACCAAAGGGATAAAAACATTTTGAGTGTATTATTAGATGATTCAAGAATGAGCTATAGGCAGATAGCAAAAAAACTAGGCGTGTCAACAGCAACTGTAATGAACAGGGTAAAAGGATTAGAAAAAGAAATAATCAAGAAATACACTGCTATCCTGGATTATGAAAAACTAGGTTATGATGTTGAGGTGATGGTTGAAGTAAGAATCTCTAAAGGAAAACTACTGCAGGTAGAGAAAGAAATAGCCAATCACCCAAATGTATTTGCTGTTTATGATATAACAGGTGATTTTGATGCGGCTATCTTAGCAAGATTCCAAAGTAGAAGAAAAATGGATGCTTTTCTAAAGAAAATACAAACCTATGATTTTGTTGAAAGGACAAATACTAAGCTCATTCTTAGAACAATAAAAGAAAAACAAGTGGGTGCTTAGAAATTTACAAAGTAAATTTCTTGTACCTCTTAGAAAAAATGAAATTTTTTCAAAGAGGTGTATAAAAATGATTAAGAAATTAAAAAAAGAACGTATGGAAAAGATAAAAGGTTATGCAACAAAGGTTCCATCAAAAGCAAAAGCTTTGCAAACAGAAGTAAAAAAGAACATCCTAAAAGCAGTACTAGCTGCTTTTGCATTTGTCATTGCCTTAGTGTGGAGAGACGCAATAAGGGCCGGTGTTGACGAAATTATTAAGCGAGCAGGAATAGAAGGTACTGGATATGTCTATCAAATTACAATGGCTTTTAATAGTAACAATGGTCTGTGTTGCAGGTATAATGACTGTTTCAAAAGCCAAAGGCAAAGAGGATATTAAGAAATGACAAAATAATTTTTATTTTTTTTATTATACTTATTAGATAGTTCTCTTCCGATATATTTTTATATATGCTAGTCTAAATTAATTTAATAATAGAAAGGAGATTAAAAAATGACAAAATGCCCATATTGCGGAAGAAACCTAAGAGAAAATGAGAGATATTGTGATTTTTGCGAATTAGACATAAGCAAAACAGCTGATGAAGCAGAAAAGCCGGATGTTAAATCCCCTGATCTTAAAAAAGAGATTGAAAAAGTAAAAAGCTTCCCTAAAACAATAATTAACATATTCAATAATATCAAAAAGAAACTAAAAAGAGAAGAATGAACAATTATCTCTTTAGAAATGAAAATCAACAGTAAATCAATATTCTTTTTAACTTTCGCATTTATAATTCTAATTGGTTTTTTAATAATAAATGAGAATACAACAACAAAAATCTATGACTTAACATTTAGTAATATCTATATTTTCTTAATATTCTTATTCCTGGCTATTGCTATAATCATTGTCTTATTCAAAGAAAAAATTGAAGATAAAAAACAAAAAATATTCAGATTTCTCTCATACATCGTCTTTGCACCAATGGTTCTCTATCCGATCTTTAGGTGCTATCTTAAAATTCCCTATATCTTTTGCCATGTCTGCCCTAGGAAATGCATCTTTGGCCATTTAAGGCCTTATACAGTTCCTGCTGTTTTATTATTAAACTTAGATAAGGGAGCATGGTGCTACAAATATTGCCCTGTAGGCAAGCTACAAGATAAACAAGTGTCAATAAAAACCAAAAAAATTGTATTGCCAAAATTTTTATTCTATACTAAATATTTATTTTTATTGTTTGTTATTATTAGTTATTTTATGATTTCAGGATATAATAAAAACCCAATTAGCTTGGCTTTTTATAATTATTTCTTTAAAAATATCTTTTCTGTTTCAATAATAGTTTTAATTATTGTAATATTACTGTTTATACTTTCATTTTTCATACATAGATTTTGGTGTAATTATATCTGCCCTATCGGAACTGTTTCAGAAGACATTTTAAAAGCTGAAAACAAAATGAAAAAAATCGAGGGCTCCTCCCCAACATAAATGTTGGGGTATCCGCCACTCTGATTTTTAAACTCATCAGAAATCGAAGATTTCTGAGTGTGCTCAGAAATGCTTTACATTTCAGACATGAGAGAAAGCTCATCTACGGATTGAAGTCAATAGTATTCGCCAAATCTCTCAAATAAGATGAAAAAAGAAGAAAAGATTGAAAAAAAAGTAGAGAATTTTTTAAATAGGAAATTAACCAGAAGGGAGTTTATTAAAAAAAGTATGATTGGTATTGGAGCATTAGCTTTAGGTGCCTATACCTTAAACAATTATTTCATAAAAAGAGCAGATACAACCTTTTCAGGTATTTTCAGAAAAGATGCCCCTACAGAACTCTGGAAATGGAGCAAAGAAAGCTATTTTTATGATGTTTTAGATAAAAATACAGTACAATGCAAAACATGCCCCCATAAGTGTGTTCTTGGCTTAAACGACAGGGGAAGATGCAGAACACGAGTTAATCTTCAGAATAAACTATATAATGTAGCTTATGGAAATCCATGCAGCATGCATATAGATCCAATAGAAAAAAAACCATTTTTCCATTTCCTGCCAGGAACAAGTGCTTTTTCTATCTCAACAGCTGGTTGTAATTTTCGCTGTTTATACTGCCAAAACTGGGAGATAGCCCAATTCAGGCCGGAAGACACAAATAATGTGGATTTTATGCCGGATAGACTTGTTGGTGCTGCACTATATGCTAAACAACAAAATCCTTCAGTAAAGTCTATTGCCTACACTTATGGAGAGCCAGTTGCTTTTTATGAGTATATGCTTGACACAGCCAAATTAGCTAAAGTAAATGGGATGAAAAATGTTATAATAACCAATGGCTACCTTAATGAAGAGCCAATAAATAAGCTAAACAAATACCTAGATGCAGTAAAGATAGATTTCAAGGGTTTTAGTGAAAGATTCTACAAGAAAGTCATACAGGCAGATCTTGATGAAAATCTAAAGTCAATAAAAAATTATTATAAAACAGCCAATTTCCTTGAACTGGTTGTTTTAATTGTCCCAACTCTAAATGATGATATGGATGAGATCAAGGCTATGACAGAGTGGGCAAAAGATAATTTAAGCAAAGATGTGCCAATACATTTTTCAAGATTTCATCCCGATTACAAATTAAAAAATCTTCCGCCAACCCCCATGGAAACATTAAAAAAAGCAAGGGAAATAGCAATGGATGTTGGGATGAATTATGTCTATATCGGCAATGTTCCTCATGGTGATTATGAAAATACATACTGTCCTAAGGAAAAACATATCTGCATAGAAAGAATTGGTTATGTAATAAAGCAGTACAACATTAAAGACGGCAAATGCACTATCTGTGGCGAGAAGATAGCTGGTGTTTGGGAAGCATAACTTTATCCACTAAACCATAAATAAATCCCAGAAATCAAATTCAAAGCACCAACAATCAAGCTTACAGCAATTATGCCATACTGGGGTATTAACAACACAGAAACAACATAAGCTCCAACAAAAGCCCCAAATAAATCTGCCCCATATAATATCCCGGTTGTTTCTTCTACATTCTTCTTTTTCTTGAAATGTATCTTAACAGCAAGTGGAAATTCTATCCCGACCAAAATACCTATCAAGATTGTTAAAATAGGAATAATTATCTGCACTGATAAGAATATTAAAGCAGGGTCCTTTACTTTTGACAATAAGATTATAGCCAGGGGCAATAATACAGCATATAGAACCATTAACCCATCAAACCTTGCCAATGTCTTTGCTCCTATAACTTTCTTTCTGATAAGCCTATTGGTTAAAAACGCGCCAATTGCTAAGCCAACCATAAAAGCTGTAATAATAACACCAATCTTATGATAAACATAGCCATATAATATCTGGAAAGCAACTATAATGACAACTTCTAAAGCAACTCCGCTAAAGCCAGTTACAAATATTGTGAATGGAACTGGTTTTATTCTTATTAGATATAAAATAAAAATAATTATTATTAAAATTCCAATTACAATATAGTTATAATTTACATTAAACATACTTAACCAAAAGCCTAAATAAAAATAATGGCTTATTGGCCTGAAATCTTTATTGACAGGTACTTTTTCCTTGACAGCATCAAAGATGTAATCTATCCTGTCCTGTGTTATCTTTCCATCCAGATAAAATTCCATATACTTTGTTTCAATTCCTTTCTCCTTTATTCTTTCTTTATAATTATAATCCAAGACAGAGTCAGAAGCAACATAATAATTAATCCTTCCGGGAATAATTATTATATTATTAAAAACTATGTTTAATGTTTGATAAATAGCAGAATTAAGTTTCTTAGCCTCTTCACTCAGATAATTCTCTCCACCTCCCAAGCTAAGAGAGATAATTCCTCCTGAATTTAAGATTCTTTTAATCTCACTAAAAAACTCAATAGTGTAAAACCTGTTAACCTGGACAGAATCAGGGTCTGGCAAATCAATTATGACTACATCATATTTTTTATTTGTCTGTTTTACAAATAACCTCCCATCAATATTATGAATTTTTATTTTATTATTATCAAGATTGGTTGTATATCTCTTTCCAATTTCAATTATTAATGGGTCAAGCTCAACATAATCAATCAAGCTGATATTATATTTTAAAATTTCATTTGTAGTTCCACTTGCTCCCCCTGAAATAAGCAATACATTTTTAGGATCAGGATGCTGTAATATTGCATAATGGGTTACTTCTTCATTAGAAAAAATATTTAATGTATTAAACAAAGGAAAACCATTTTCATAAAAATTAAGCTGATTCTCTTTTTCTGTAACAACCAAGTGCCCATAAATAGAGTTTTTTTCAAAAACCAGGTTTTGATTAGGGTATTGCAGCTTTGTAGATATTCTCTGTAGATTAAACAAAGACAAAAAAACAATAAAAAATAAGGTTAAAGCAATTGTTAAATACTTTATTTTCCTCTTTTTAAAAACCATTGATAATAAAAAAGCAGCAAAAAGATTCAAGAAAATAGCAACATATAGAGCCTGAAAAGAATTAAAAATAAAAATAAGAAAATAAGAAAAAATTAAGCCGCCAGATAAATCACCAATACTATCTAAAATATAAACATTTGTCATCTCAAAAACCTTGTCTTTTCTTTTCTCAGCTATAATAGAGCTAGCCAAGGTATATTGAAAACCAGAAATCAGGCAAAAAGGAGCTAAGATAATAAACGAATATAATATAACCGGCAGCAGACCTACTAATTCGCCAGGAACAGCAATAAGATTCCTTATTATCTTTATCAGGAATACTGTAAGCGGAGTTAAAACAGCTATTGCTATTAATAAATAAGTATAGAGCTTTAGTTTATTCCTGATCCTGCCGCAATATTTACCCAAATAAGAACCAATTCCTGTTAGTAATAACCAATTTCCCAAGATAATCCCTAATAACAACTCATTTCCATAAAAACCAGAGATAGCTTCTCTAAGCAAAACTATTTGAGTTACTATTGAGGTAAATCCTACTATTAGTATAGCAAACAGCATAGATCTTTTCATCTAACAACCCCATCTAAAAAACAAAAGATATTTATATAGTTTTTTGTTTTTTATTAGAAAGCTGGTTAAGGGTTTGGAAATTATGAAAAATAAACTCAAAGTAAAGAAAAAACATATTTATTGGTTTATAGCTCTTTTAATAATATTCTTAATAATATTTGCCTATAAATCAACAAATAATTTTGAAAAAAAGAAAATAAGAACAGCAGCAGTAGCAGGTTCTTGGTACCCTGGAGATAAAGTAAGTTTACAAGCAGATATTGAAAAATACCTGGCTAATGTTAATAAGGTTGGATTAAACGGAACAATTAAGGCACTTATTGTACCTCATGCAGGCTATAGATTTTCCGGTCAGGTTGCTGGTACAGCATTCAGACAATTAAGAGAAGATTATGAAACAGTTATTATCTTAGCTCCATCCCACACTTCAGATTTTATAGGAGCTTCGATACCTGATGTCACTCATTATGAAACTCCATTAGGCCTGGTAAAAATTTCAGAAAAATCAAAAAAATTGCTAGAAGAAAACTTTTTTCAGTCACACCCAACAGCCCATGCAAAAGAACATGCTATAGAGATAGAGCTTCCTTTTATACAAACTGTCCTTAAAGATTTTGAGATTATACCTATTCTTATAGGAGCTTCAACTACACCTGATGAATTAGATAGCATTGCTCAAACCCTGAAAAAATATGTTGATGACAAAACATTAATTATTGTTAGCTCTGATTTCACTCATTACGGCCCTAATTACGGCTATATGCCATTTACAGAAAATATTGCTGAAAATCTAAAGAATCTGGATTTAACAGCTGTAGATAGGATTCTAAGCAAAGATACAGAAGGATTCCTGGAATTTTTAGATAAAAGCAAAGACACTATATGCGGAAGGCACGCCATAACAATCCTATTATATATGTTTAAGGATGAAAACAATATAAAACCATACCATCTCTATTACACCACATCAGGAGCTTTAACTGATGATTATACAAACTCTGTAAGCTATGTAACCATGGCTTTTGTAGAAGAAGGAAATTTTCCCCAATCCCAAGCAAATCCTGAAAAGCAGGAAAAAGAAATACTAGGAAAAGAAGAACAGGATGTTTTATTAAAATTAGCTAGAGACACAATGGAATTATATGTAAGGGAGGGAAAAGTCTTACAGCCAGACATGGATATAATAAACAAGTACCCAAACTTACTAAGAACACAAGGAGTATTTGTCAGCCTTGACAAACTAGGAAGATTAAGGGGCTCTATTGGCCATTTACTGCCGGTACAGGAGCTTTATTTAGATGTTAGAGACAATGCCATTAATGCTGTAGCAAAGGACAATAGATTCAAACCTGTCGAACAAGATGAACTGCCCGATATAAAAGCAACAATCTCTGTATTAACGATAGCACAATTAATAGAAGTAAACAATCCTGAAGAATATATCAAAAAATTAGTTCCATTTGAGGATGGAGTAATAATACAAACAAGCTCAGGAAGAACATCTACTTATTTGCCTCAGGTATGGAGTAGCTTCGCAACAGGAGAAGAATTTCTTTCTGCACTATGTCAAAAACAAGGAGCTTCTGAAGACTGCTGGAAAAAGCCTTCTACAGGAATATATAGATATTCTGCACAGGTTTTTAGCGAATAACAAAAGAATTTTACAATTAACAAATAACTCCTACAGAAGTACTTACATATCAGGCGTTTGTTTTTGAGGGGGAGTGATTTATCTTATCACCAACAAACTTGCCTCATATAAAATTATCAAAGGCAACGCAATTATTATCTGTGTTATAAAATCAGGTGGCGTAATCAAAGCAGCCAGTAAAAAAAGAGAAACATAAACATGAGCCCTATATTTCTTTAACTTTCCAACATTTATAATACCTAATTTATTCAAAACAGCCAGTAAAAGAGGCATCTGGAATATTATCCCAAAACTCAAACAGCTTAACAAAACAAAATTAATGAATTTATTAATACTCCATATGTTCTCAATTATCCCTTTAGATAAATTCCCTAAAAAATATATTGCAATCGGCAAAAAGATAAAATAAGCAAAAACAATCCCTATCAAAAATAATAAAATAAATGTCGGTAAAATCAGCTTGATTGCATTTCTCTCTTTTTTACTCAACCCAGGCCTTATAAACACCAACAATTCATAAATTATTATTGGAATCGCAATTATTAAAGAAATAATAAAACCGACCTTTACCTGTGTAAGAATATACTCAACAGGCGTTAAACCAATAATCTTGACATTCTCAATAAGTATTAAATCATTAAGTATTCTTTTAATGAAAAAATTAGACAAAGAAAAACCAATAATAAAGAAAATAAATAAAAAAATAATAATAAGGATAAACCTTCTCCTTAACTCATTCATATGTTCATAGAGTGGTAGCTTCATAGTTACATCTCTCTACCACCCCCTTCCAGAAAATAAGGCAATTATCCTTTCGGTTTCTTCTTCTTTCCTGCCATGCCTTCCCTATAGGCCTTAACACTCTCTCCAATGCCTCTAGCTAACTCGGGCAGTTTCTTAGGCCCGAATAAAATCAATATTATAACCAAAATAATCAACAATTCAGTCATACCAATCATTGAAATCACCTCACTACCAATATGTAAAATAAAATAGAATATAAATCTTTTGTTTTATTTCTTACCTGCTCCAAACAAACCCAATATATCCTTAACAGCAGCCCCTATATCCCATCCATTTTTGATTAAAAAAATAAGGAGTATAACAACTAAAACAATTATTATAAAGGATAATACCTTAGGAATCTTAGCTTTTCTAAACAGCCTCATAACAGAGTTATTAATCTTGGAATTTATAAACTTTTTGGAAAACCTCAAACTTGTTTGATGGTTTTGGGACAAAAACTTCGTTTTTCCTAAACGGTTTAGAAAGCAAAGCTTTCTAAAACTTTTCTATCTTTTTTCCCTATTACTTTACAAGACAACCTCCTAAAGCGAAATGTTTATATAAATTTATTACTTACCAATAAATAAATGCTAAGCAATAAACCTGAATATCTAAGCGCTTACAACCAACATGGAAATATAGAAATAGCTAAGGTAGAGAGGGGAGTTCTTTTAGATAGAATGAGGCAGATATCACTTGAGAAAGGTGATGCACCATTTGCTGTCCCAGTCTTTTATGCAATTTTAAGAGATTATGAGAGAAGAATTCGTATTGTCAGAAGGTCACCTACGAAATACGAAGATTCCAATTTGTGGTGTGTTAGTTCAGCAGGACATATTCAATGGAGAGAAAATACTGAAGATACAATTAGGAGGGAATTTAATGAAGAGCTTGCCATAGGAGTAAGAATAGCAGAAGAAGAAAAACATTATCACGATCTGCTTGAAGATACGAAGAAATTAAAGCATTCTGCTGTTATACGTGAAATCCACTATAATCCTTGGTGGGGGTCCATAAAAGTAAACAAAGATGATGATAGAGTATGGTACAAAAGGGTGCAGATGACAATTATGGCCGGAGTATATAACGAAGAATTTGATTTGGATCAAGGAGATGGAGAATCAGTTGAGGAGAGAAGAATCAAGCCTGAAGAGCTAATCAAAGAACTTGAAGAGCATCCATTTGAAGGCCCAACGAGAATACATTCACATGACCTACGAAACATCATAGAAAATCCGGAGTTTCTGGAGTTTATACTTCAGTAAGACTTAATATCTAAAAACCTCAATAATTTTTTCTATCTCTTCTCAATCACTTTCGCCCTGCCCTCAAAATCAATAAATGTAACATTATCCCCCTCATTCAATTCTTCCAATAATTCACTGTCACAGTCTGCATCAACTGTCTCATAACTTACATTATCCATGATCTGCAGTTTATCAGGAAGCTTAGCAATCACATTACCCTGCTTTCTCACAATATCCACTGTCTCAACATTATCATGATGATTCAGATTAAAACTTTTCTCACCTTTTGAAAACAATCCCTGCACAAATAACTTTGTTTTAGAATGCGAATGAGTTCCATACGCTACTACCTCTTTTCTTACAACTCTAAGAATTTCATTACCTATCTTAATATACTCCCCAGTCCGTAATTCTTTCGCTTCTGTCATAAAAATAGAAAAAAAGTACAATTATAAAAACATTCCTTTTTTGAAGAATCTTAGCCTTAAAGTAAAACTATATAAATTATATAAAAAGTTATTAAAAAAACGATATATTTATATAGAAATTAAAATGTATGAATAATACACTAGAGATATTTATATTTTAAAGATTTAGGGTGGAGGATTCAAAATAAAATGTATATTCAGCCATCAGGAAGTATTATATATGACCATTTAATGCGGTTCAGGAAGGTAATTACTTCTCTAATGGGAGGTAACCCTACTGGAGTTCTTAGCCAAGAACATAGAACTAGAGACAAAATAGAAACCTACACAACCCTCTGGGAAATATTACAAGAAGACAACTCACTTGGGCGTGCTGATGTTGCAAGAAGAAACGGATCAACAGAACCATCAATGAGACTAGGAAAAATACCTCTTATCCAAGGAAGCAGAATCTCAGGTTATTATAAGACCTTAGGAGAAATTCTTAATGGTGCAAATCTAAATTACGATCCTTCAAGACCTGATGGAGAAACAGGGTACAGAGAAGTAGGTGTTATAGGGGATAAAGTAGAAGTCAAAGTAAGGGTAAGAGATACTTTCCATTATGAAGCTGTATCTATAGGATATGAATCTGAACAGGACGAGATTAACGCTGCTATTGTAGAATTATTAAAACCAGACAATAATAAAAAGAAATTAGTCATGGTTGAACCTAGCCAAACTGTGAAACAAAGAAAGCGTAGAAAGAAACGAGAAAAAGAATTCGCATAACACAATTAGATAATCATTTTCTTAATAGTCACCAATAAAAAATCAACTATACTATCTGCTTCTTTATTATTCTTCTCAATTCCACCCTTATTCTTCTCAAAAATCTCCAATATGGATAATCGAAAGTTTTATATATCATTATCTACTTCAAAGTGATTAATATATTAAATAAGTTAGGGTGGAGAATAAATCGCTTATTTAGAATAAACACTTTAATTAAATAAAAATGCAAACACCTGTTGAGAGAATGAGAATATTATCAGATATGTTAGATTTTATTAATCGACATAACCCTGAATGGCTAGCATGCGAAGGTCCAACTGGAGGATTAACTCCAGAGCAAACCCCCGGTATATATGACAATCCGAGATTCTTATTTGGGGATGTTAATACAAACATAGCTAAAAAAGTCGCTCATGAATTAAGCTATAACAGATTACTAAAATTCGACATGATTAATGACCCTAGATCATTAGAAGTTCATGTTTGTGGTGTAGATGATACCGACATTGAACAACCTTATTCTCTGGCTTTCATAGGAAAGCCTCCAATAACAATAGGAGAAGAAACCTTTAACAAAACCACTCTTGAAACTAAATTAAAGGATGTAAATCCAGAAATAAAAATAATTAGTCAGAATGAAATAATACAAGTTTATAGAGAAACTCAATCTGCCTTTACTAATCGGAATTTTACTGACCTCTATGAAAAGTACGGTCCACTTGGAGTTATAGTTGTATCTAATGATCCCCAATTTAATGGTATAGCTGAATCACATTTTACAAATGCTTTACTGGATTCATCTAATAAAGATATTGCTTCTAAGAAATTTGATTACTCAGGCAGTTTCATTAAAGATGATATTAACAAAGCTAACGTCGCAGATGTAATGATCTATTATTTTTGCAGTCAAAAATCCTTGGTAGATCAATTAAAACAAATTGGGCTATATAGGAGAAAACATGAAATGGCACGAATAGTGATAGCATGTGGTCCAGCACAATATGACTCTCTTATAAATCATCCAAGATATCTAGCTATAAGGGCCTCTCCCTATGGAGACTTGGTTGAGCCATTCAGAGCCTTAACTGAAAAAGAAGTAAGTCTTACTCAATTTTTTGATGATAGTCCTTGTGGAAGAGAGGAAGCCATTAAAAAATACCTGGAGAGATTAGAAAAGGATATACTTGATATAGCTGGAACACAGGAGATATATAGGTTAAAAGAACCAACGTCAATATACTTCCCACCATCTGAAACCAAGATGAACAGTTATAATGCCATTGCTATGATTACAGGCTCAACAGGATCTGGTAAAACCAGTACTGCTATAGCATTAGCATCCAGGCGTGAAAAAGACTCACCTGGTATTGTTTGTGTGAATGAACCAGTAACCAGAAAGATTAGACCTGGAAAACACGGGGACATAGAGGGGCAAGCAGGAACCTTTCAAATAGGAAGTAATCTATTTAACACATTAGAAACGAAAGGGTTATCTAAAGTTACCTTATCTTATGATAAAAACAGGTATACATTTCTAGATCACACAGACCCTTCTATCCCTCAATTAGCTGGAAAAAAAGGGATAATTGATATCTTAGATGAAGGCGCTATTCCTCTAATACACTTTCCACCATTTAGTACTACAGAAACGTTTAGAAAACAATATGACTTCCCTATCTTTGCAGTTAATTTATTCGCACCCACACATCAGGTTGTTGAACATATCCTAAGAAGAGAACAAGAGTTGGAAATCCCCATAGAAGATAGCCGTATTCATCACATTGTAGAGGATGTTGAAGGGCACTACTTAAACAGGAAAGAATTGCATGCACTAGTATTCAATAACGACTTACTCACACTAACCGGCATGCCTACAAATAGGTTAACAATTGAAACAGCAAAAACAGCAAAAGAAATAAGTTACCTATTGCGTTTTTGGTGTGAGTATTCCGCTGCAACAAAAACACCATTAGATTTATCCCAATTTTCACAAGCAAGAAGGGATTATACAATTGAAAGAATTACAGGCTATGAGACAATACATCAACTAAAAGATGCTGTAACCAGAGGAAAAAACCCCACCTTGAATTTTGATGAAAATGTTATCAAAGCCTATGCTGAGGGAGGAACTGGTTTTCTAAGAGATGCTGTCAGTTTAAAAATACTCGATATCCAACAAGCATTAGGCTGCTATATGGTTCTTTTGGAGACCCCCACCTATTGGGAGCAACAAGAACATGTACAAAACCTACTTGAAATTGCAAGCTATGGAGCTTTATTCAAAAATAAAAAGAATATCCAAGAAAGAGACTTAGTTGAAAGATTAAGTCTTAGTAAGATATCTCCTCAATACTGCTGCCCAATAGCTGGAATCTATATTGGACCCCAGGAAACAGATATAGACCCCAATAATGAGCCAAATGGGCTCTTTTTTGTATTCAACAAAGCAAAGGAAATAGCTCCAAAACAGATATCCTTAGAAAACTGGTCAAGAAGTGATTTTGAAAAGTCCTTGAGACAAGGTAGTTATGATATTAGAGACCCACTTCAATTTTTAAAAGTTGTTTATGATCTCCAAAGAGGTTTCCCAATCCAACACGCTAAAATCGAGCCTCTTAAAATGGATGGCACTGTATTGCATGATGCTATCCACATATAATAAGAAACCCCTTATTCACTCTTAATTTTCTTTATTTTTCAATGTATCAAGCCTTAACGTAGGAAATAAGTACAACATCCTTCTTATACTATCAATACGCAGCAATGCACCCCTTTCATGATCATTCAGATTAATTTTCATAGTATTGATAATATCCTCTCTAATCTGGGAGAGTTCTTTCATAGCTATAACACTTTTTTCTTTTTCTGGCCTATAGAAGAAATCATAACAAATCTTTAATAGATTATCCAATCTTTCAAGCAAAGAAATAAATTCTGGTCTTTGTTTAGATTTTATTAGATTATCTGCTAAATCCTTATAATCATCCCCAATATCTTCCAGGGTATCTATCAATGAATACAATATTGGCATACCTATTGGTTCTGTATAGTATTCCTTATTGATTGCCCTCAAACAAAAATAACAAAACTTGTTTACATCAAAATCCTTATAAAACAAGCTGCTTAGAACATTTTTATCCTTCCCTTTATAACCCCTGACACAACTTTCAGACATATCAACTACTATTGAGAATGCTTTTTTTAGAGAAGAATCAAAATCAATCTCAAGTTTGGATGATATGCTCTTTACAACACAGCTACTGCCATCTTCTTCCAATATCTCAAATCCTAATAATTCAGGCATCTTTTTTTGTATTACTTCAAAAAATTGACGGTTTTTGTAATGGATCTTGATGAGGTCATATCCTTTTTGGTAAGCCCTTGCTACAAATCTGTCTGCTAATCTTGGAGTCAAATCACTTACATCTATCTCAATCATATTTTGAGAAAAACCTTTTTCTGTACTTACCATCAACGAAGGGCCTTGCTCTTTAATATCCAGCTCATCCCCTTTATTTATGCCATGTCTTAAAGCCCATTTTCTAGGCAAAGAAATCAATTGAGTACTATTAGCTATCTGTATAACCTTCCTCTTCATTATAAACCCCCATAATTTTAATATTAATTATATAATTATGTGGAAATTCAAATAATTATATAAATCTTTCCTTTTATATAAATATTATAAAATTTAAGCCATAACTATATAAAAAACCAATCTAATCTCGTAAATATTACAAGTTAATAACATAATAAGGGGATTTCAATGGATAACTACACTTCTTTTAAAAAAGAGGAAAAGAAAAAGTTCGATTTAGGATATGGCATGGTCTTTATTAATACAGAAGATAAGATGAATGATTTCATAGAGAAATAAAAATGTGGGTGCCAAATTCTTTATCAGGACCAGATCCTGGAGCCGAACCAATTATAATTGAAAAAGCAGACAGGGAACTATATTGTTCTTCTTGTGAGAGAAAAATGCCAAAACATGGCGATGTTTTTGAATGTCCTGTTTGCCATAATAAAAGTACTTAATCTATCTTTTTATAACGCCATAACCAATTAGCCTGAATCTATTCCCCAACATTCTCGAGATAGTTACCCTCGAATCAACCTCGGCACATAAAGGTAGTTTTAATTTACATCTTATATGATCCTTCTTTAATTCAAAAACTACTCCAACAGTTGCAGCAGAATTTACATTAAGCATTAAAGCCTCGCTAAGCTTTATGGGCTGGACATTAAGTTCTTCTTTCGATCCAACAACCCTTTCAAGAAGATGAACCTCTAAATTTAATTCCTGCCAAACAGGAGGCATCTTTCCTGGAAGACCAACTATAGTACCAGATAATTTATCTGAAAAAATAATAGAAGGATCTAATGAAGTTAATAATCCAACAGAACCTCCAGGCATAACCTCTTTCAAAGAAACACCGCCTGCTTTCAACCCAACAATCTTTGTTTTCAATGGCTTCCACACTTTTTTATTTTTCTCCTCCACCTCATAACCTGGACTTATCTCTATTTCATCTCCTTTTTTAAGTATTCCTTGCTTTAAAGCTCCTCCCAAAACACCACCAGCCATCTTGTCTATGTCTATTCCTGGCTTGTTAACATCAAAGGATCTGGCAACTAACATCAATGGATCTTTTTTTACATCTCGGGATGGTGTTTTTATTGTGTTTTCCAATGATTCTATCAATGGGGATATACCAACATTATGCTGCGCTGAAAGAGGGATTATAGGAACACCTTTATATTTAGTTGTTGAAATGAACTTTTTTATCTGCCCATGGTTTTTAATTGCCTGTTTTTCATCAACCAAATCAATCTTATTCTGAACTACAACAATATTCTCTACACCAATTATCTCTAAGGCCATTACATGCTCTCTTGTCTGCGGCTGAGGACATTCCTCATTAGCAGCTATAAGCAATAAAGCACCATCCATTATTGTTGCTCCTGCCAGCATAGTTGCCATTAAACTTTCATGCCCAGGAGCATCTACAAAACTAACCTTCCTTACAATCTCTGTCCCTTCTTTGCACTCAGGGCATTTTTCCTTTACTGTAAATAAATTACATTTACTGCATTTTCTGAAAGTTACATCTGCATACCCCAACCTTATTGTAATGCCCCTCTTCATCTCTTCAGAATGAGTATCAGCCCACCTACCGCTTAATTTCTCTAGTAAAGTAGTTTTCCCATGGTCAACATGGCCAACAATACCTATGTTTACTGCTGGCTGTAATTCTTCTTTTTGCGCTTCTTTTTTGATTGATTTTTTTCTAGGCATATTTATTTTTTAGGAGCTTCCTCTTTTTTATCTTCCTTTGGTGCTTCATTTTTCTCTTCTTTAGGTTTTTCTTCTGGTTTCTTCTCTTCTTTTTTTGCTTCTTCTTTTGGCTTCTCTTCTGCTTCCTTTTTATCTTCCTTTGGCTTTTCTTCTTGCTTAGGTTCTTCCTTTTTAGGTTTCTCTTCTTTTGGCGCTTCCTTTTTCTCCTCTCTAGGAGCCTCTTCCTTCTTCTCTCCAGCAGGTAATAATTCTTCTACCTTTTTAGCACCTTCTTTCACTATTTTTAGATTTATCTGGGTTATCTTATCATGAATCTTATGCCCGCACACAGTCTTTCTCGTTTTTTCTCCCTTTTTTAATTTCGGAAAACCTACGCCGCCAGAAGAACTTATCTTTTTCCTAATTCCCAATATGCCATGGCGCATTGGAAAACCGCAATAATCACTTCCCCCTGTAATAAGAAACTCGTAACCGGACATTCCAAAGCCATCTCCTGTAATTTTCTCCCCTACATTCAATCCAATAAAGCCTTGTGCTTCCGTATCTTTAACTTCTTTCTGATAACATTTTCCTGCTTTAGGATCAGCTATGCATAATTTAAAATCTGCCATATTAATCTCCTCCGTAGTTTCGTATTATTATAAACAAGAATAATAAGAAACTAGCGAGTGTTTAAAAAGGTTACTGGTTTACACGTTTCAACATTCTTCTTCAAGAAAGGATATCTTCTGCAAACGGTTGGCCTCGAATCATAGATCTTACAGCTATAAACACCTTTTTTATTTTTTGTAAGAAAAACGCATTCATAGTTACTTTTCTCCTTCAAGACAAAGTTCTCAGGCTCTGGAAGATTCTTGTCAATCTCTGCAAAATCCACTTCATCATAACCCAATCTCTTTATTCTTTTAATATCTGCTTTGCTTAATATAGCAGTATATTCAATGCAACACTTCCCACATCTTTTGCAGACAAATGTTTTTGGATCAAGCATTATTTATTCTGTTGTGAAAGATTCTTAACATATTCTATCAATTCTGTAGGTACAGGCAATATTATTGTGCTGTTCTTCTCAGAAGCAATCTCTGACATAGTCTGAAACAACCTAAGCTGTAATCCTGCAGGTTCTTTCCCTATTACCCTGGCTGCTTCTGCCAGTTTCTCTGCTGCTTGGCTTTCTCCTAAAGCAAGAGTAATTCTAGCTCTTCTATCTCTCTCAGCCTCTGCCTGGTGAGCCATTGCCCTTTTCATATTTTCAGGCAGCTCAATATCCTTTATCTCTATCTTTTCAACCTTAATACCCCATGGGTCTGTATCTTTATCAACTATTCCCTTAATTTTCTGGGAGAGTTCTTCTCTTTTTTGTAATATCTCATCCAACTCAAATTCCCCCACAATATTCCTCATAGTTGTCTGTGCTAATTGAGAAACAGCATAAGCAAAATGCTCAACCTCCAATATTGCTTTATCAGCTGCTGAAATCTTATAATACAGAACTGCATTGACTTTTAAGGAAACATTATCCTTGCTTACACACTCCTGAGATGGAACATCTACAGCTTTTATCCTTAAATCCACCTTTTCCCATGTCTGAATTAGAGGAATAATAATCCTTAAACCAGGATCCATTAAGCCAGAATATTTTCCTAAAGTAAACTTTACTCCTCTTTCATACTGCCTAACTATCTTCAAAGAACTCAATACCAACAGAGCCAATATAATAACCCAACTTAAACCAAAATATGCCATTGAAATCACCCTTTAACAAACCAACTAAGAATTATTTAAATACTTTTCTATTGCTCAAACTTTTTTTCAAGTTTGAGGCTTAAAAAAATATTTTTACTCGTTATCTAAATATTTTTCTATTGCTCAAACTGTTTTTCAAGTTTGAGGATTAAAAAAATATTACTCTTTATCTAAATATTTTTTTATTCTCTTCAATCCTTCTTCTATCTTATCAACATCCAGAGCATAGCTTAATCTAATCCTGTCAGGAGCGCCAAACCAATCACCTAAATAAGTTATTACTTTGTGCTTCTTAAACAGATTCCAAACAGCATCTCTTGGTTTCTTTATTTTAGGCAATACATAAAACGCACCCTCTGGTTTCCACAACTCTAATCCTAGCTTCTGCAATCCATCACAAATAACATCCCTTCTTTCCTTCCATATCTTAACCTGGCTCTTAATATAACCCTCATGAACCTTTGTCGCTTCATATGCCATTTCCTGACCAAGAATATTTGTATTCATAGATGAATGAGTCTTTATCTCTATTACTTTATCTACAATTTCTTTATCATTAGAATAAAGATACCCAACCCTAAAGCCGCACATTGCAAATGTTTTTGAAAAAGAATTTATTGTAATAACATGAGGGCCGCTTAACATATAATTTTGTCTTTCATATATCAAATCCTGATAGACCTCATCAGATATAATTGTAATATCCAAATCAGCGCATAACTTCTCAATCTTTTTCAAAGTATTTATATCCTGTACTCTGCCAGTGGGATTGGAAGGGGAATTAATCAAAACAGCCTTACAACCTCTTATTTTTTTATCAAAATCACTAAAGTCAATCTTCCCTTTTATTGTTTCTGTATATACTGGTTCTATATGGTTTGTCTTAAGTAAAGGAGGATATGAATAATAATAAGGCTTGTGCAATAAAATCTTATCACCTGGCTTGCATATTGCCCTAAACGTCAAATCCAGAGCCTCAGACGCTCCGTTTGTTATAACAAAATTATTTTTATCAGCTCCCTTAAACTGTTCCTGCTTAGATAAAGCACTTCTTAGATTCTCTTGCCCTTGTATCAGACCATACCTAAACTGCCTGTAAGTAGGCAAAATCTTAAACACTCTGTCAGGAGGCGGTAAATCAGGCTGCCCAGAGCCAAAGCTAATAATATCTTTACCTTGAACTCCAATAAAAATTGCCGGGCTTTTAAGTTTGTCTTGCATTTTTTATCACCAAAAATATAAATCAACCTAAAACAATGAAAGAATTCTTACTACGCAATCGCTTTTGCTTCTTTGTAAGGCATAATGAGTTAAAATTCAGTAAGTATATTTAAATATTTTGATATTACACATCCTTTTTTCCAAAATGGTACTGGGCTTTCTAAGTTTTCTGAGGGTTTATGCGCAGGATGCCATATATTCTTCCAAAGGGTATATGTCCACCAACCCAAGTATATTCCTTTCTTCGGTAAGAAGGTATTTCCAACAACACACTCGCTATATTTCCCCCATATCTCTCGACCCGTTCGAAAGTTATCTCGTTATTAGAATCATCATCACGATCATATTCAAAACCTAAAGTCATAAACCCTGAAGCCTGTGCTTCTATGATCAAACTTGCAATCCTGCGTTCACTAAATTCTCCTGCTTCTACTCTACGCCATGAAGAGCCTAAACGAGAACCTATCTTAGTTGACGCTCTTCTTGCACCAGGCGTTTCCTTAAAATCAAGAAGCAATTGTTCGTAGCTGCCATAAACAAGAGGGGTTGTAATCTCAGCAAAGAAAGATTTCGGCTTATATCTGTCCCGTGGGTCAGCAAAACGATTATCTTTACTAATAGCCCGATATTTACCTTCAGTTCTTTGCTCCAATACAAGATCCTTTTTGTTTATCCCATCTACCCTAGCCTATGAAAATGAGCTTTGCTTTAAAAAACTACTCCAAAATATCCAATAATAGAGAATTAAACCTTAAACTTCCCCAATTCTTTAAAATCCAATGTCTCAAAATAATCATCAACAGTCTCTGCCCTTCTTATCTCCACAACACTTCCATCCTCTCTTAATAATAACTCAGCGCTTCTTAACTTGCCATTATAATTAAATCCCATTGCATGGCCATGTGCTCCAGTGTTGTAGATTACAAGAATATCTCCTACTTCAACCTCAGGAAGTTTTCTGTCTATTGCAAACTTATCATTATTCTCGCACAAACTACCAGTTACATCATACTTATGATCTGCTTTTTGGTTTTCCTTTCCCAAAACAGTTATATGATGATAAGCCCCATACAAAGCAGGCCTCATAAGGTTAGCCATATTAGCATCTGTTCCTACAAAATCCTTATAGGTATGCTTAATATGCCTGACAGTAGTTATAAGCCATCCAAATGGACCAGTGATTGTTCTGCCGCATTCAGAAAATATCTTAATCCCGCCTAAGCCATTCTTCTCTAGCTTTTCATCATATGCCTTCTTAATACCTTGAGCAATCTCTTCATAAGGCAGTGTATTTGGCTCAGCAGGCTTCTGTGGAGTGCCTATCCCTCCTCCTAAATTGATAAATTCCAGCTTTATTCCTAGTTTCTCATTTATCTCAACTGCAAGCTCAAAGAGCATCTCTGCTGTTAAGATCAGATTCTTAACCTCAAGCTCATTAGATACAACCATTGTATGCAATCCAAATCTCTTTACACCTTTCTCTTTCATTATTTTATAGCCTTCAAACAACTGTTCTTTTGTAAAGCCATACTTTGCTTCTTCAGGCTTGCCGATAAAGGTGTTTCCTTTCCTTGCTTTTCCTGGATTATACCTAAAGCAAATTAGTTCAGGAATTCCAGCAGATTTCTCTAAAAACTCAATATGCGAAATATCATCTAAGTTGATTATAGCACCTAATTGCTTTGCTTTAACAAATTCTTCTGCAGGAGTGTCATTACTGGAAAACATAATATTTTCTCCTGTAATACCTACCTTCTCAGAAAGCATTAACTCTGGCAGACTGCTGCAGTCAGTGCCAAAACCTTCTTCTTTTAGAATTTTCAAAATAAATGGATTCGGATTTGCCTTTACTGCAAAGAACTCTTTGAATCCAGGCAAAATACTAAAAGCTTTCCTGAATCTCCTGGCATTCTCTCTAATTCCTTTCTCATCATAGATATGAAAGGGAGTCGGATATCTACCAATAACCTTCATAATCTTCGCTTTGGTAAAAGGTAACTTTACATCAACCATCTTATTTTATATCCTTAAATTTCTTTGAATGCTGCTCTCCTGCACTTCCCCAATTCTCTTTTGGTATTTCGTCTATAACTACAGTTACAGCCTCTTTTGGACAGCCGCATGATTCTACTATTGCTTCTGTAACTTTCTTTATTATTTTTTCTTTTTGTTCCTCATTTCTTCCAGACCACATATCTATTTTTACAACTGGCATTATAATCACCCTAATAAAAAACAAAAGAAGATTATATATAAACTTTTTGAAATGTTTAATTTCAAAACGGTTTAGAAACCTCAAACTCTGTTTGATGGATTCAAAATGTATCATTTTGAAAACCTCAAACTCTGTTTGATGGTATTGGGCACAATACTTTGCTTCTAAAAAGTTTACTAAATAATCTTCATTTCAGTAAGTACTTTCTTTAATTTTTCCTTATTCTCTGGCCTTAACTCACACATTGGCAGCCTATAAACTTCTTCACACATCCCTTTTAACGCTAAAGCACACTTCATCGGTATTGGGTTTGTTTCAATAAATTCTGCTTCGAATAATGGAGCTAGCTCATTGTTAAGTCTCTCAGCTTCTTCAAAGTTACCATCTAAAGCAGCCTTAACCATAGCAACCATTCTGTCAGGAACAATATTCGAAGCTACTGAAATTATTCCATCTCCTCCTGCTTTTATCAACTCTAGAGTTATATTATCATCTCCGCTTAAGACAGAAAAACCTTCTGGCCTTTGTGAAATTACATCCTTCATCTGATTGATATCACCAGATGCTTCCTTAACAGCAACTATGTTTTTACAATCATTTGCCAATCTCATTAAAGTGGCAGTCTCAACATTAACACCTGTTCTTCCTTTTATATTGTAAACAACACAGTCAAACTTAACAGAGTCTGCTATAGCTTTAAAATGTCTATAAAGTCCTTCCTGTGTTGGTTTGTTATAATAAGGATTGACCAATAAACAAGCATCAGCGCCAGCTTCCTCTGCATGATTTGTTAACCTAATAGCTTCTGCTGTTGAATTAGAGCCAGTACCAGCAATAACAGGAACTCTCTTATTAACATGATCAACAGTCAGTTTAATTACCCTGTCATGCTCATCATGATTTAATGTTGGGCTTTCTCCTGTTGTGCCGCATGGAACTATACCAGATACACCATTCTCTATATTAAAATCTATTAATTTCTTTAAGCATTCTTCGTCTACACTTCCATCCTGTTTGAATGGAGTGATTATAGCTGTATAAACGCCTTTGAACATTGTATACCACCTTCATAATACTATTTTATTATTTCCCTCATCATATCCTCTATTGAGTAAAATCCTTTCTTATCCTTGATCCATTCTGCTGCCATTACAGCACCTGATGCAAAACCCTCTCTGCCTTTAGCTTCATGCTCTAATTTGATTATATCTGCATTGGATTCAAAATTTACTGTATGTGTACCTGGAATCTCTCCCTCTCTTATGCTTTTTATATCAATATCCTGTATTCTATTGATATTTTCTTTTATTATTTCTGCTATCTTTTTTGCTGTGCCTGAGGGAGAATCTTTCTTATGCACATGATGTGCATCTGTTATTGAAACATTATAATCAAGATTATCCATCATCTTTGAAATATCTTTAATTACTCTAAAAAATACATTCACACCAATTGAAAAATTAGGTGAATATATTAATCCAATATTATTTTCTTCTACTGCTTTCTTTGCTTCCTCCAATTTATCATACCATGCAGTTGTCCCAACAACAATATTCTTCTTCAGAGCAGCTATCTTTTTTATATTCTCAACAGCTATATCCGGAGCAGTAAACTCAATACAAACATCAATACCCTGTAAAGATTCTTCGTTAACCTCTTTATGGGTTGCATCCTCTGCAACAGGATCTATTTTTGCTTTAACATTCATTCCTTTATCTAATGCAATCTTCTCTATAATATGCCCCATTTTTCCATAACCCACAATAGCGATATTCATTTTCAAAAACGATAACTTTATAAGCTATTTAAACTTTCTGTTACCATTATAACAATTTGTAAGATGGTAACTGTATCGCATCTAATCGGAAAAATTGTAAGTTCAAAGCCCATACTACATGAAGCTATAGAACAAGGCATTATCAGCTATGGAAACCTCGCAGAGCAGTTACTTCCTGAAATAGAAGAAGAACTAGATAAAAAAGTAAAGCATTCTGCTGTTGTTATGGCACTAAGAAGATATGCTGAAAAAATAGAAAAAACCCAAGCTAAGCCTAAATTCGATTACAATTCTGAAATAATCATGAAAACCAATTTGTGTGATATCTCTGTCAGAAAATCACCTGCCTTATTCACCAAGTTGAAAAAGATTTACTCTATTGTCAACTACGAAAAAGGAGATGTACTAAATGTTATTCATGGAAACTACGAAGTATCTATTGTCTCTAATATGAGATATCTGGATAAAATAAAAAAGGAGCTAAAGGGAGAGAAGCTCCTAAACACAGAAAAAGACCTAGTTTCACTATCATTAAGCTTTTCAGGAGATTTCTTACACACGCCTGGAATAATCTCAACAGCAGCAAGAAAACTAAACTGGGATAATGTAAATATCTATGAATTAGTCTCCACATTAACAGAGCTTACATTTATTGTTTCTAAGAAGGATTCTGCAAGAGGGTATTCTGCTTTGCAGAGATTGGTTTCTGAAAAATAAAAAACGGGCCCACTGAGATTCGGACTCAGGACCTACTGCTTAAGAGGCAGTCGCTTTAGTCCTTATTTAACATAAGTCTAACCAGGCTGAGCTATGGGCCCTTTAAGAATCTGGTTTTCTGTTTTTGTTTAAATAGCTTTCTACACAACAACCCAAAACTTAATAAATGATTTCTAAACCCAAAGCCAGAACGAGGTGCATAACCCTGAAGAAGAGCATTCGTACAGTTGAAGAATTAAAGAAATACATACCATTAACAAGAAAAGAGGAAAAACGTCTAAGGGAAGTTGTTAGTATACACCCGATGAAGATTACTAAATACTATCTTTCTTTGGTAAATAAGGACGATCCTAACGACCCTATAAGGAAACTGATTGTTCCGTCTGAAGAAGAGTTATGTGAAGATGGAGAATATGATGTGAGTGATGAGAAGAAAAACATCAAAACAAAAGGATTGCAGCACAAATATGAGCAGACAGCAGTAATTTTTCCAACTAACAGGTGCATGACTTATTGCAGGTTCTGTTTTAGGAAAAGACTGGTTGGAATATCGCAAAAAGGAGTGCTAAGAAGATTTGATGATGCCCTAAATTACATAAAGGAGAATAAAGGTATAAACAACGTATTGATAAGCGGTGGAGACCCATTAATACTGCCAACCAAAACAATTAAGGTATTCCTTGAAGAGCTCTCTAAAATAAAGCATATTGATTTTATAAGGTTGGGCACAAGAATTCCTGTTGTATATCCAGATAGAATCCTTAAAGACCGTTCTTTGTTAAGATTATTGAAAAAGTATTCTGAGAAAAAAAGGATTTACCTAGTCACGCATTTCAATCACCCAAGAGAAATCACCAGTGAGTCTATCGAAGTGATTAACAAGCTAATAAAATCAAATATAATCATAAATAACCAAACTGTTTTGTTAAAAGGGGTCAATGACAGTCCAGATATATTATCCACCCTATTGAATGAATTAGTCAGAATAGGGGTGAACCCATACTATGTATTCCAGTGCAGGCCAGTCAAGAGAGTAAAAGGACATTTCCAGGTGCCTTTATACAAAGGATATAAAATAGTCGAGGAGGCAAAAAAGAATCTTAGCGGCCATAGCAAAAGATTCAAGTATGTAATGTCCCACAGCACAGGAAAGATAGAAATTGCAGGCATTGAAGGGGATGAGATATTCCTAAAATACCATCAGGCTAAAGACCCAAAAGACATTGGGAAATTCTTCAAAAAGAAATTGAGCAAAAAAGCTGCATGGCTTGATGAACTAACATAAGGTAATTAAACCATCTTCAACTTTCCAGTAACCTTATCAATCTTTTCTTCCTTATCTGGACCAATACCTAAACATGTAATAGTGCCTGGCTTAACAACAGTCTTACCCGCATCTTCAATTAAAGCAGTAACTAAACCTAAATCCTCTGATTCATTTTTATATTTCAAAAGCTCATCTAAATCCTTAACCTTAAGAACAACTTTCTTCATTCCAGAAAACTGCCACTTCTTTAGGTCATCCTTATGCGATTTAATCAAAGCAGAAGAAGAAGCATGAGCTACCTGTACTGAAAGTTTTCCTTTTGGAAGCTTCAAATCCTGTCTTACTAGTATGACTTGTTTCATTATTAAATTAATTTTCTTAATAATATTTAAAGGTTACCTAACAAGAAAATTAAACAATTAATTTTCTCTAGTTTAGTAAAGTTCTCACTTCGTTCAAACTTTATAAACTATTAAAAATCAGAGATTTTTAATCGGTTTAGAAATCTTACGATTTCTAAAACAAACAAAAATCCAATAAATTCACCACCATCTAGTCAACAAAAAACCGAAACATTTATATATAAGTTATATATTACTACACAGTAACAACGAGCTTAATGCTCGACCCAGGGTGAAATCCCCCAAAACTTTTTCTAC
>SDBT01003590.1_pt1 | contig 26727 bp, 74 predicted proteins | sample 2277101 | NCBI WGS metagenome assembly SDBT01 (sample SAMN10404973, study PRJNA504765) | marine sediment metagenome | isolation source: marine sediment core GS10_PC15, 103 cmbsf | place: Arctic Ocean: Southern Knipovich Ridge | collected 2010 | reverse complement strand
TGTCTTCTGCTATTCTTTTGTTTTCTTCTTTCTTTTTATCTCTTTCAATATCATCTACTGTGGTAAACTTTTTCATTTTCTTTGATTATGTATCTCCTTATGTTCTTCTTTAGTAAACAATTTATGGTTTTCTGGAGCAAATGCCTTACTAACCTCTTTTAAGTCAGTAGAGCCGTCTTTATTGGTAAAATTGAAGGTGTGTAGTGGTCTAATGTGGTGTATCTCATAATTGCTTAAATCTTCTGGGAATGGTTTTAAATGTTCTATGATTTCTTTATAATCAACTCCATATTTTTTTGAAGGCATTATTTTTCCTGTTTTAGTATATTTTTTAAAAGCATGATTTAAAGACATTCTTAATCTACAACTCATATTAAAATTTTTATCGTTTTTATATCGTGTTTTCTTAGTTGTCTTATTATATTTTTTGGTATGTTCTTTTCTTTTTTTAGGATGTTTTTCCACCCATTTTTTGTTCTTTTTATTAATTCTTTCCTTATTTTTTTGGTAATGTTCTTTTTTATATTCTTTTTGATATTTTTTTACTTCAGGTTTTTCTCTGTATTTTTTATTATATTTTTTCACTTTTTCAGGGTTATTTTTTCCCCACTTTTTCTGAATCGCTTTTCTTTTTTTAGGATTTTTTCTCCCCCATTCTTTATTGTATTCCTTAATATGTTCTTTATTTTTCTCTCTCCATTTCCTTAGGCATTCTTTATGATAATCTGAATTTTTCTCTTCCCACGCCCTATTACATCTTTTAATATGTTCTTTATTTTTTTCTCTATACCTCTTCATATATTCTTTTCTGTTGAACATATTCTAAATAAAAATTTAAGATATATAAATGTTTCCTTTTCTTGTCTATCTTCCAACTTTATTCTTATAAATTCGCTAAAATACTCAATTTATTTTTCAAATTTTCATCTTTAATTTCATTGCTTTATTAAAAATAGATTTTATTTTAGTAAATTTAGAAATGTCTCTTTCAAATTGTTTATCGAAAAATGAAACAACATATTTTTCTGCTTCATAATTTCTTTTTCCTTCAAGAGATTCGCTTTTCTTTTTTTCTTTTACTATCTTTTCAAAGAAATTGAATAAATTTCTTGGAAGATAACTTATCACATCCTTGTAATTTTTTCTTGGTGGCAACCCTGTTTCTTCTATGTAATCAATACAAGCCACACTCCTTAAAACATAAACATATTTCTTTAAATTTGCAGTATCTCCAATTTGATTGATATACTTATGAAAGTTTTGTCTAGCCATAGAAACATAATGTTTTTTCAAAGCAAATCTACTACATCCTTTGATAAACTCTTGTTTTAATTCTTCTCTTATTGGATTATCCAAATAGATAATATCACTACTTAACCATTCCCAAACAGAAGGGTTTGATTTCTTCATTAAAGTTAAAAACTTTTTCAAGTCCCATAATTCAATGTCCAAATCTGCATCATTAATCTTATAATTTATCTGGTCTTTCAAATCCTTGAAAACATTATAATTTTGAATGTAAACTCCACGAATATCATAATCACTATCTTCGCTTTCCCAACCCCAAGCACGACTCCCAGATTCCATTAAGAATAAAACTTTTATGTTTTCTTTCTTTTCTATTTGTTTTATCTCATCTAATATTCTTTTTTTCATTTTTTATTTCCATTTTTACTTCCTTTCAAGTTTATTTAACCTGTCTTTTATTTGTTTCATTTCTTTTTTATTTTCAATCTAATATGCATTCTCCTTTATCTTCCCCTAATAGCTTAATTATAAAATAACTAATCCCCCAGAATATAAAGCCAACTATAAAAAATCCTCCTATACATGTTAAAATAAATAAGGGAAAGACATACGCATCATATCCTCCACCAATTTCTCTTACATACGAAGCTAATCCTACTCCAAGTAATCCAAAGAATGTAAATAAACACCCACTTATTATAAACGACGCATTTCTACACAATTTTTTTGGTTCCATCTTTTTCACCTCCTATTTCATTTTTTATTTCCATTTTATTACCATTGTTCCTTCTTCGTTTCTTTCTCCCCAAACTTCATATTTGCAAGTTCCATCAACTATTAATGTCACTTTTTCATCTTTTTCTAAATTTATTTCCATTTTATTTACCTCCTTTCATTTTATTTTTTCATGTCCTTACCATATTTCTTTTCATATTCTGATAAACAAATTTTAAATTCATCAGGATATTTTTTTTTAAGTAATTCTATTAAATTATGGTCTCTAACATTTTGTAGTTTTCTTTTATTTACACCATGAGATAAATAGTTTACGGCTTTAATATATGCAAAAATAGTTTGTTTTAGATATTGTGGATTTTTTTCTCCTTTTTTAATTAAATTTTCAACTTTTAAATGCCGTTTATTTCTCAAAATTTTAGATTCTTTATTTGATTCCATTTTTTATTTCAAAATCTATCCGCTATTATGAAGATTATCCCTATAATTAAAAATATAAATATCCCAACAACAACAGTTATCCACAATGGACTTAAAACCCATATCCATTTCCAGTTTATTTTTCCTAACAATTTTAAGGTTATGAATACAATAGTTAAAACTCCAATAAAACCTATTCCTCCACTCGAATGTTCCATTTTTATCTTTTATCTCCTTTCAACTTTTTTAAATATTCACTCTTATAAAATTCAAAATCCTTTAAATATGCTGTGAGTTCATCTTCAAAAAACAAATTTTGTGATTTTCCTTCTCTTGCTTTTTTAATTGATTGTTCTATTTTATCTAATTCTTTTTCACTAAAATTAACTCCCCAACTATGATGAGATTTGAAATGATGTATAAAACTAATCAAAGGCATTTTAAAGGTTAAACTAATTATCCCCATGTCTTCTATCGGCTTGTTTTTCTTAAATATGTTTTTTAGTTTCATTATAAATTTTCTATTGCTATTTCTTCTTTTAATCTTCTTTCTGTATATTTTTCTTTCACTTTTTACACCTCCCTCTGTTTTAGTCCTTCTAATATTCCATTTAGTTTTGCCTTTCTTTCGATAATCGCATCTCTAGTTGTAACAAATACTCTTACATCAGTAAAATTATCCTCAATCCATTCTAAATCATCAAGTATTTGTTTTTTCATTCCTAACTCTACTCCTCCATTAACTGCTTTACTAATTGCTTCTCTAATTTTTTTATTTGTTTCTGTTTCCATTTTTTCTTTTTTCAGATTTTTATTTTTCTCCTCTAATCTTTAAAAAGACACCAGATAATAATGAAATTCCTGCTAAACCTGTAAGAAAATATGCTACTCCAAAGAAGTTAAATAATGTTTGTATAAAACCAAATAAGAATAATATTCCACCCATTATAAATAAAAATCTTGCTGGGTTACTTTTAATCCCATAGTATGCTAACCCAAGACCAAATGAGGGGTTAAATTCTGTCATTTTCCTTTTTCTCCCATTTCGTAATAGTAAAGGTAATTTTTTAGTAATGTTAATTTGTCTTTACAATCTCCACAGAAGTAATCTTTTCCCTTATAAGTTGTCCCACAAGGTTTAAACTTAACAAAAATAGGAACTCCAATAAGTGCCCCACACCCCGTTTTACATCTTTTAATTTTCTCTTTTAATACTTTCTTAATATATTTCATCCTTTCATTTCCTCCAATATTTATCTGAATCTTTTTCTTGTTTATTCATTACCTTAACCTTCTTTTCCCATTCAGGTTGTTTAAGTCTTCTATCACAATAAAAGCATTTTCCAAGGTATAAAATCCAAATGTTAAAACTTATTTTTGTTCCACAATATTTACATTTCATCCTTTTATTACCCCAAGTGGTTCTAATTTAACTAAAATCTTTACTAAATCTTTTTGATTTTCCATAACAACATCAATATCTTTGTAAGCCCCAGATGCTTCATCTAAATCACTTACATTCCTTATACCGTGAACTATTCCTTTATCATCTAATTTTTTCTTTTCTTCTTGTAAATTTAACCTTCTACAAGCATCTTTTCTTCCCATTTTTCTTCCTGCTCCGTGACTACACGATTTAAAACTCTCTGGATTTCCCAATCCTTCAACAATATAACTACAAGTTCCTTGACTTCCTGGGATTATTCCAACTAAACCCTTTGTTGCTTTAGTTGCTCCTTTTCTATGAACAACCACATTTTCTCCAAAATGATTTTCTATAGAAGCATAGTTGTGATGAATATTTATCATTTCTTCAAAAATTACACCACTAATTTTCTCACTAAAAATATCCTTTATAGCATTCATCATTTTTAATCTATTAGCATAAGCAAATTCTAAACAATAATTCATCTCTTCTAAATAATCTTTTCCTTCTTCACTATCTATTGGTAAAAATGCTAATTCTTTTTCTTTAGTTATCTCAGAATAAAACTTTCTATTAATTTCATTTGCTACATCATTATAGTGTTTAGCAACTTTAAATCCAAGATTCCTACTACCAGAATGTAACATTATCCAAACAAATCCATCATCTCCCTTTTGTATTTCTATAAAATGATTTCCTCCTCCTAATGTTCCTAATTGGTGTCTTGCTGACTCGAATTGTTCTGATATTATTTTAAAACCACCTGAAAAAGCATTAGTATTGTTAGGCATTTCACTAACTTCACAAGGTTCTTTATTATTATTACCCATTCCAACAGGAACTTGCTTTCTAATTTCTCCCATTATTAATTTAAGAGTTTCTGTTTTGAAATCCTCAGTTTTTATATTTGTTTTAATAGCACACATCCCGCATCCGATATCCATCCCAACAGCATTTGGGATAATATAACCTTTGGTCGCCATAACTCCACCAATCGGCATCCCAAATCCTTGATGACAATCTGGCATTAATGCTATGTGTTTAAAAGCAAAGGGTAAGTTAGAAAGGTTTTTCGCTTGTTCCATCGCTCCATCTTCTATGTCTGATACCCAACTTTTTATAGGTATTCTGTTTTCTTTTTTATTATAAATTACTTTCATTTTAAACCACGCTCTCTATCAATCTGTTCTATTAAATAATCATTAACTCCATTTGGATTATTTTGTTCTAAAAGACTTCTTACTGCTGATAATATTAAATCAATTTTATATTTTTCATCCATTTTTTATTCCTCCTCTTAAATTTTTAATTCTTTTTTAATTGAATTGAGCATTTGCTCTTTTTCATAATCTCCTCTTAATGCTAAAACAATCAACCAACAGACATGATTAAAATCTGTATCCTCTATGCTATGAAAACAAGTATTACAAGGGCAACCATTATGTTGAAGATTACAATCTGTTTTTTTAGCAAATAAATCTATTAGTTTTTTGTTAAATGTTTTTGTATCCATTCTTTTACCCCCTTTTGTTTTTCAATAAACCAATAATTAGAAATAGTATATTTTGTAGTAACTTTTATCATAACAATTCCATCCTTTAATTGTCCATTTTTATCTTTTATTTGTAATGTTTCTGGTGGATTTAATTGTCTCAACCTTCTAAAATTCAAATGTATTTTATTCATTTTCCCAACCTCAACTTTTGCAGGAGTTTTTCTTCCCATAAATCATTAAATTCATCTCCACTTAATCTTTGTGGAGTGTTATCCTTTCTAAATCTTACATTTAAATCTTTTATCACTTGTTTGACTTCGGAGTTTCTTTCTTGGAGAGTTTCTAATTTTGCTTTACATTTTATACATAATATCCTTTCACCACAATAAGTTCTATTGTAACCTACTTGTAATGCAATTTCCCCACAACCTTCCTTTAATTCTTTTTCAGTTTTCATTTTCCTTTTAAAATCTCCATTTGAACACTAAAAGTTAATCTCAACATTTCTTTAATATACATTTTTGTTCGCCCTTCTTTATCGTAAATTTCTTCTATGGTGTTTTTCCTTCCTTCAAAACCTTCTATTAGTTGTTTTTTTGTTAATTTCATTTTAAATGCTCCAAAATTAATTCTTTTTTTAAATCTTTTATATCTAATTTTTTACTCCCAAAAAACTCTCTTACAGCATTAACTTTTTCTAAAACATATTCAGCATTTTCGTAATTATGTTCTAATAGACATTCTTCCACATAATCATAATCTTGCTCATATCTATCTGTTAAAATATTGTTGATTATTGGATTTTCTTTTTTTAACTTTTCTTCATCTATCTTCATTTTTAGTATATACCCAAAGGATTCTACCCTGCTTATTCTTTATGTATCCATCAGGGTGTTTCTTACTAACTTCTTTGAGTTCATTTATATTTATATCTGTGATGTCTATTTCTCCTCTATCTCTTAAATTTGTTTCCATTATTTTTACCTCCTGTTTAAATTTAATTATTCTTTAAATTGTTCCTTAAAACTTCTTATCAAAATATCAGCATTATCTTTAGTTCGTGGGAGAAATAAAACTATAAACTTCTTATCATAAGTTGCTTTTATTATTCTCAACAATTCCTTTTTTGAAAGTTCCTTTTGATAAACTTTATTTAAATCAAATTCTGGTTTTTCAGTTGGCTTTGCTGGGCAATTTTCATCTCCATACTTACAAGTTGCTTCATACTCTCCTTGATAACAGTGAGCCATATGTTGTGCTTTTTCTTTTGTTTTCATTTCTTATTTCCTCCTTTTTAGCATTTTATTATCTTTTTAAACTTCTTCTTCTTTTAATAACCTAAACAAATCATCGTGATAGCCCCAATATATTTTACCTTCATTATCTACATAAATAAAATGTTCAGGCATATTTTTTATTTCCCCAAGACAAAGATAACACTTTCCGATTTCAAAAGGTGTTTCTTTAATTTGTTTGCCCCACATCCTTAAATCTTCTTTTGTAGGTTCAAATTTGACTATTACATTTTCCCATTTTCCCATTATTTTTACCTCCTTTTATCTCTATCGGCTTACTATTAACCAGATTGTAACTTCTATAAATATCGCTACAATCCCTGAAAAATAACCTAATGTAAAATATTTTATTTCTTCATCCATTTTTCATTTCCTCCTTTCAGTTCGTCAATTCTTTTTCCCTATAAACTTCTCCACTTTTTATACATTTATCGTGGGCTATCGGGATTGTAACATCACCAACTTTATCAGTAGTCATAACAATTTCTTGCCAAAACCACATCTTCTTCCCACACTTTTCACATTTTGTCATTTTTCTCTACTAATTCCAAGTTATCCCAAAACTCGTTTTCTGCTGTTCGGTTTTCTCTACCAAATGTTTCTTCTAATTGGTTTCTTGCTTCTGCTAAATCCTTACAACCGACAACTTCAAAAGTTAAGTTTAACCTTAATTCTAATTCTTTTTCCATCTGTTTCCTCTAAATTTAATTGTTAAGAGTAAGAATTACTCTTTTAATTCCCTTATTGTATCACTTGCGACTAATTTACTTTGAGTCTGAAAATCTGTTCTTCTTAAAAAAGATTTTTCACATGTTTCACAATAGTAAGTTTCTTCTGTCCATTCTTGCCTACTATCTGTTTCTAACAATTCTAATCTACCCGAACATTTAGGACATTCCATTTTATTCTTTTTTCAAATTCCATTTTTACCTCCCTTTTCCTTACTTTAGTTCTTTTCCTTTGTATTTAATTGATGTTTCCCAAGTAATTTCTCCACTCTCCCAAAACCAATCAAAAATTTCTGCATAAACATCTTCATTTTCATGCTGATATTCACACCAATCAATACCTCTTTCCTTTCCTTCTAAACTTATTTTGCACTTTCCAAATTTTCCATGAAACATAAATTCAACAATTATTCCAATATCTCCATCATCACAAACCTTTTCAACTTTCTTAACTTCAAATTCTTTTCCCAATCCATTTAATATTAATTCTTTTGCTTTTTTCATTTTTATCCCTTTTTTTATTTAATTTAGTATGTGTCATTTTCTATATAACTTTTTAACAATTCTATTGCTTCACCATATTCGTATGCTACATCACCCAATATACTATTAAAACAATCCTCTTCTTCTTTTTTAAAGATAATTTCAAACCAATTATTATTCTCCCAATAATAATCATCCTCGTTTGAGTTTCCAATTTTACTCAAATCCCTATCATCATTTAAACCACCCTTAATACCTTCATTTCTCTCCTTACAATCAAAGACAATAGTTCCTTCCTTGTCATATATTCTTATTTCTCCTGTGGCTATTAAACATAATTCAGTTCCATTAGATTTTGTTACCTTTGCTATTTCTCCATCATACCAAAAACTATCTTGATGATTGTTTGAAATTTTCTTTTGTATTATTTTTATTTTTTCTCCTTCCAAATTCCTTAATATCTTCTCTCTCATGCTTTTCATTTTAAGTTCCTTAATATCCTATCCTTTAAGAGTTTTTTATAATCTTTAACACTTGTTTTCCTTTTTTCATTTACTTCTTTCATAAATTCATCAAAGCAATCAACACATATCTTTATATCATTTCCCCATTTTTTCCAGATTTTTATAAACCCATCTCCCCCTCGCAATCCACTATTACAACCATAACACTTTAATCTTTGTGAAGTGGTTATTTTAAATTCAATTTTCAACATTTTCTATCTTCCCAATTTTTTCTTTTATTAATTCAGTTAATTCATCTACAAAACCATATCCCTCGCAATCATAACATTCTACTTCTTTTAAATCATAATTACTTGAGATTTGTTGTTTGTTTCCACACTTATAACAAGTGTGTTCAGGTATCTTTGAAGAACTATAAACAGGTTTTTTGTTTTCTGTTGTTATCTTTTCTTCAAATCCCATACCACCTTCCTCTGTTTCAATTTCTACTTCAACATTATACTTTTTCATAGCCCATTCAAGAGTAACACATTCTTTTCCATTAGGGTATCCTTCAAATAAGCAACTCCAACAACTCCAAGCAAAATCTACACTAAATTCTGCTTTGTTTCCCCCTAAATTATCCTTTTTAAAATCCTTCCAATCTTCGTGGATAAAACTTCTCGCAAAATACTTTGTTTGTTCCTTACTTTCGCTTCCAACTTCATCCTCAAAAATAAATAATTTAGCAAAGTTTTCTACATCTTTTGGATTTCCTTTCACTCTTATTATGGAATTACACCAATTAGGCATGGTTTTTACCTCTAAATTTTATTTTACCAACATTCATTATATGTAGTTCCCCCACAATTTAAACAATAAGTATGCACTTCTAAATATTCTCCCTCAAAAACAATATTGATTACTTCCTCACAATCGCAGTTACAAATAGTTCCATAATTCTCTAATTTAGATAATTCTTTTTCAAGTTCTGTTTCTGCTTCGGAGTATTTTTTTGCTAATGCTTTCGCAATCGTGCTACCACTTAATGTTTCTAAAATCTTTTCTTTTGTATTCATTTTAATTTTGTTCTTCAATATTTAAACTACCATCTATCATACTTCCTTCAAATATATCATCATTCTCAAACTCCAATTCTCCATTCTCAAATTTTTCTTCCAATTCTTCCTTATTTTTTGCTTTAAATATTTTTGAGTAACTAACTTCTTCCGAATAACATACTTCAAATTCCTTAATTCCTTCAAGATTATCCAATATTTTCTTTTTTGTTTCAGTTATATTTTTACTCATTTTCATCAACTTCTATTTCATAACAATAAGTATCTTCTTTTGGATTATCTTTCTTACTCCCTAATCTTTTATTTGCTATTTGTTCTGCTTCTTCATAACTTTTTGCCTTGATAGTTTCCACTACATCTGAAAATTTATAATATACCTCATACTCCTCTTTACCTTCAAGATTATCCAATATTTTCTTTTTTGTTTCAATTATTCCTTCACCCATTTTTTATGTTTACTTCTTTTTTATTATAAGAAATCTCTTTGTCTAAAAGATAACATTTCATTTCTTCCATATCTACAAGTAGGATTCCTCCCATACCTCCACCACAATCAGAGAAATACTCATCATACATTTCCCCCATATCCCTCCCCTCTTTGTGATAGTGAAAATAAAATCCTTCATCAAGATTATAGTATTCTATTACAAGGTATCTGTAACATCCATCATTTATTATGTCATCATGGGAAAAGTATTCTTCTTTTGTTTCTTTTGGGATGGGTGGTTGGTGTTTCCCATATATTTTTCTTACAGCTTTTTCTATGAGTTCCCACACCCGTTTTGCTCTTTCACCTTCTAATGTTTCGATAATTTTTTCTTTTGTATTCATTTTATCCTCACCAAATAGGGTTTTCTATTTCTTCTTCTGCGAAAGTCCAAAAATCTTCGGTTGAAATTTCATCAAAATTTTATATTCTACACCTGCTTCTCTAAGGTATCTTCTTTAACAAATCCTTATTTCTTCTAATTCATTATCAATCCACTCATCGTAACAAACAGGGTTTCCTGTGCTATGGCTTTTCTCCCATATTTTTGAATAAAGATTATATAAATCTTCAAATTCCCTTTTATCTTCTAATGCTTCTAATATTTTCTTTTTTGTATTCTGTATTTTTTTACCCAACTTATTCCTCATCTAAATTTTCAATAATTTTTATTTTTTTGTTAATAAATTTAATTTCATCTAATTCTTTTTTGTTTATTTTCCATATTCTTTGTTTATCACTCTCAAAATCTGTATAGCAATTTTTATGCTCTTTTGAAGTTTTCTTGTCCATATCTATTTTAATAACTTTATCCAATTCTATCCTAAATTCTTTAACTTTCCCAATTTCAAATTTCCCTTTTTTATTTAAATATGCGTCTGGTTTAAAGATAACCCAATCCCCCTCTCTTAATGATGTTATTTTAATAACTTTCATTTTAACTATGGACATCTATCGGAGTAACATATATGTTTAAATCCTTATAGGGATTTTCTTTTCCTTCATCTTCATACACGCATTTCCATTTATTTAAAACCCTTTTTAATTCTTCATCATTCCTTATCCCTTCTCCGTCATTTCCATAAACATATATATTACCTCCCACATATTCTCCTAAACAAGAACAAGAATATTTGAACATAGAAACATTATTTAATATTGAATTTTTATCTTTTAAACTTTCAAGGATTTTCTTTTTAGTATCTATTATTTTTTCCTTAAATAATTCTTCATCTGAGTAAAAACCAATCATTTCTCTAACATTTTTAAGCCGTTCCATAAAAGTATCTCTTGTAAATTTCATACCATCTGTAATTAATTTTTTCCCTTCCTTACTATTTGCGAGTGAAATAGAGGGCATATTTCCCCATCTACTACTTCCTGCAACGCCCATCCCATCTTCATCAAAAAAAGTTCCATAATCAAATGGTTTATAATCTCCCACCAATTTTTCATTTAAAATAGTTTCTGCTTTTTCTCTTGCTTCTTCTGGCGAGATAGCATAACAAATTATTCTTATTACTCTGTGGATTTTAACTCACTCTCCTTACCTTCTTTATTTTCTTTAATTTTTCTACAACAATCTCTTTTAATTTATCCTCTTCTTTTAACAAGGTTTCTGCTTCTTCATCATCTAAATCTAATTCTTCATTACATTTAGGGCAATAAAATATCCTAATTATCCCATCAGATTTAAATTCTTCATTTTTCCAATCTATCCAATTTTCTTTTTTATCAAAGAAAATTTCACACTCCTCAGTTCCCGTGCTTATTTGCCTTAAACTATCTATTTTTTCTTTACATTTTGGGCATATCATTTTTTTCTTTTATCTTATTTAATTTTTCTACAACAACTTCTTGTAATTCATCAACTTCTTTTAAGAAACTTATTGCTTCATCATCATCTGTAAATAATTCTTCATTACATTCAGGGCAATTAAATGTTATATCTTGGTTAATCAAATCTAAATTACCATCTTCCTCGTATTCTTCAAAACCTTTTTCATCTATTGAGATTGTTCCACCTCTATAATTACAACTACTATAACTTAAATATTCAATTATTTCTTTGCATTTTGGACATATCGGACACATATTATTTCTCCTTCTTTTTATGTAATTTATCTAATCTACCATCTTTAATCATATGACACCTTCTACATAACCATTCCCAATCAATCAAATCTCTTTTGTATTTCCCACTCTTATTTGATAAATCTAATGGTATATTTATTTTACAAATTTCACAAAAGGGTGGTTTTGGTTTTCTATTTCTTATCCATTCGTGAAGTGAATTATAACCAACATTATCTCCTTTCCACATAGGATTATGTTCGCCCTTCATTTTTTTACTTGCTCTTTTTAATGGTTCATAATTTTCTTTTGTTTTTCCTTTACTATGTGAAATATTTGATAAATGATATTTCCCTTTCCTAAACTTGTTTGAACAACCTTTACATCTTTTTGAATAATATCTACTTATTTTCTTTCCACAATCTATGCAAAAATTATTACTCATTCAGTTTTAAGTAATCTATCTCTTATAAATATTTATATACTAAAGGGCATATACTCATCCTAAATTCTCCAATATCATTTCTTTTTTAATTAATTTCATTATTTCCTCTTTTGTTTTATCATTTAAATCTAATTCTAATAATATACTCATAAATTCAAAACTTTTTTCAATCACTTCTTCTTTTGTAACTTCAATTAATTTAAATTTATTTTTATTCTTAATAATCCTTAAATTCCTACCACATCCCCTACAAGAGATATACCAAGACGCATAATTTTCTTCAAAATCTGCTTCAAAATCCTCGCCATTTTTTTTAGGATAAACAGAATATTCGCCTAATCTCAATTCACTAAAACCTTCATCCTCACAAAAAGGACATTCTAAGTATTTTGTGTCCATTTTATTTGTTATTCCTCTCTTTTAATTCCATCAAAATAATTTCTTTTGATTTTTCTTTTATCTCTTTTTCTAATTCTCTATAAACAAATTTTAAATTTTCAATCTTTTCTTTTATTTCTAATTTAGCACATTTATAACAATAATAATAATTACTATATCTATAATTTTGTTTGGTAGTTATCACTCCTCTTGGAGTGTCCTTTCCAATAGTTCTACCACATTTTTTACATCTTGCCCTATCGCTTTTACTTGTTTCAATAAAAAAATCCACCATTATTTAACAACCCTCATTTTAACTCATCTATCATAATTTCTCTCATCAGTTTTTTGTCCCCTGTGATTTCATAAACTTTCTTTTTTGTTCCTGTATCTTTGAAGTCATAATCTTTGCGATATACTATTTCTCCAACCTCAACTTTTACTTCTCCATTACCAACAATAATTCTCCAATTATCATCATTATCTTCTCCATGACAGGTAATATCTCCATGACTTTTTTTATCTAACATAGCGATAAACAAACAAAATTTTTCTATTTCATTATCATACAATTTCCCATATCCTCCTATGGACATTTCTTTATCATCAAGGGCAATTCCTTCCAACTCAAAATCATCTTCTAATCCCCTCTCCACATCTTCATTAGATTTATTAAGTCCTCTCAATTTTTTAACACCCTCTTTACTTAATCTAATACTACCATTATAATCTGTTTCATATCCCATTTAATTTAATGTCCCCAAAAATTAGATTCATATTTTTCTTTATAAAAATCAATCAATCCCATTTTATTCCCCCACCAACATTTTTTTTAAAGATATTGTTGAATTATATTCAACCCTCTATTTGTATTCTTTCTATTAGTAGTGTTTTTGATGTTCTTTGCGAGAGAAATTTCTTCTGATAAATCAAATGTTTCTTTCTTTGGTAAATGTATTGTTATCATCTTAACTTTTGTTCATCTTCTAATTTAATAACCTTCCCACTATCTTTAATTAAATCATCACTTCCACCCTTTGTTAAAACCCACAAGATAGGAAAATCAGGTTTCGCAAAAGTATCGCCGTATCCATCTGTAAGCCAAATAAGGCATTTTGGTTTTATGTTTTTTTCCTTGAAATGTTTTAAGGGTATCTCAAAACTCGTTCCACCACCACCTTTCAATTCCATATTTTTAAGTTTTTCAATATTCCCATTACTAATTAATCCATTATCATAACATTCTGTATCGTGGCTATAAACTTTCATTTCTATCCGTTCTTGAAACGCCCTCGCAATTCCAATAATTTCAGACATAAAATCAGTATATTCTCTTTGTCCTATACTCCCTGACAAATCCACCATTATAGTAATATCAACCTTTTCCTTTAAAAGATGGGGCAAATATCTTCCAACAGCGATTGATTTTTTGTGAGGAAAATTATAAGAATAATTATAAGGAATTTGTTGCATAATATATTGATTTAATAATACCCTCCAATTAATTTTTTCTTGGTGTAAATCTTTAACTAATCTTCCAATTCCTCTTGGAGTATCTCCCCTCATCTTGCTTAATGTTAATGCTTCTTGTGTCCTGTCGTTCCATATCTTTTCTAATTCTCTTTTCTCACTTTCACTTAAAGGAATACCACCTTTTCCCTTTTTTCCACCTTTTTTATTTTTATCATCCTTTCCACTCATTCCTTCTAAATGCACATCAAATCTACCTTTGTTTTTTTCTTTCCCTCCCATTTTCTGTGCTTTCCCTTTTAATTCATTATATATTTTTTCTGCTGTTTTTTTATTACAATCTTTTATTTTTATCCCAAAAACATTAACCTCGTTATTGTAATCAGGCATTATCACGCCATCAGGGAGTTTAAAATTATTGTCTTTTATTATTTGATTAACTACAATATCTGCACTAATGTTCCAACCAACAGGGTTTCTTTGTTTTCTTCTTAATAAGTGTAATAAACTCAAATGGAGTATTTCGTGTATAATTATTCCTTCAATTTCCATATCAGTTGCGTTCTTAAAAAATTCTTCCTTGTAATAAAAATTCCCTTTTTCATCCACTCCTGCCCCTGCCCAATCAGGCAAATTATCCCCTTTTTTAAACTTTAGATATAAACTCAAATAGGCGAAGAAACTATTTTTACTTTGAATTTGTATCCTTGCTCTCGTTAATCTTTCAATTATTGTTAAATTTGAATCCATTTTATAAGTTTTGTAATATGACTTGTCTTTTTATCATCTTCTTTTCTTTTTTAATTTCTTCTTGTAAATTATTAAATTTTTTTAATTCACTCCAATAAGTTTTTTTATCCTTATCTAAACTTCTGAGAGTATTATTTAGTATCTGCTCACGACAACTTAAATGGTAATATTTTCCATTACTAAAACTACAACATTTAACCTTATATTCGCCTTCAATTTTTAATTTGCATAATTTACAGATATAAACTTTTTTGTTTTTAATAATCTCCATATATTATTAACCTTCAATTTAATTGATGTTATTTATACATACATCACATAAACCTTTATTCCTCTTACATTCTGCTCTGCTTATCTCTATATGACATTCATCACAACTATATTCTTCTTCCATTTTTTACTCCTATGATTTAATTATTGGGAATTTACTATGTCAATCACTTCTTCTGTTGCACAATAAGGGCATAATTTTCTTAAAGTGTGATTATAGTAACCCTTAAATTCTGTTTTCTCTTTGCACTTATCACATTTAAATTCTTCTGTTTGCGTTATTTCAACTTCCATTTTTTTACTCCTATGATTTAATATGAAAGGGGGAGAAAAACAAATCCCCTAAATCCAAATTATATTTTTTCTTTAAGAGAGGTATCTTCCATACTTATCAATAAAATCCTCATCTTTACTTGCTAAAAAATCTTTACCAAAATTCTTCCCCGAATAACTTAAACATAATCTCCACAATAAAGCAACAAATTCGGCATTTCCTATCCTATCTAAAACTTTACTTGCTTCCATTATTGTATTAAATTTTATTTTCTTGTCTTTATATTTTTCAGCAAAAGCACTAACCAAAAAATATTTCATAGATATATCTTTAAGTCCTTCTATTTTTTTAGGGTGTTTGATTATATCTTCTATGTTTAGTTTGCTTTGAACTTTACAATAAGCGATAAATTCTTTCGCAATTCCCTCTCCGATAGCACTACAACATAATAATTCAAATTCACTACTTAAATTCATACCTTTGATTAATTTACTTAATCTCTCTATACCTCTTGTTGTGGTAAATTTTTGGTTATTATCAAAATCAACATTCATCAAATTACTCGGTTTAAAATTCCAAAATCCAATAATCCTACTATCTATGTCGTGTTGTGTAGCCCAAATTGTCCAATCATCTATACTTGCAGGTATTAATTCAACCTCTCCCCCTCTATCTCTAACAGGGGCAGGTAAGGTGTGGATAAAAGCCATATCTTCTGCTCTGTTCCCTGCCCCTAAAATCAACCAATTATCATTTATTCTGCTATCATCAATTACCCTATCGTAAATGATTTTATAAACGCTTGATATAACTAATTGTGGGGCTAAATTAATCTCGTCAAAAAAGACAATTCCATCAGAAGTTTCTAATGTTAAGAACTTTGCCCATAGAGGAATACTCCACTCAATAGTTTCTTTTCCATCTTGGAAGTTAGGCAGACCTTTTATGTCTGATGAATCATATTCACTTAATCTTTCATCAATCAATACAAAATACTTTTCAGGATTTTCAAATACTTCTTGTTTTTCATCTTTTGTTATCTTATTCCATTCAACAAATTTCCTTTCCCTTGCTTCTGCAATCTCTTCGGATGTATCTCTAACACAAAAAGATTTTCCAATTCCAAAAGCCCCATATATGAATAAAGCCAATTTTCTTTTATAATATCCTTTGATTAATTCATTCAATTCTATGTGTGTAACCTTTAACATTTTCTGTTCCCCCTTTCTATTTGTATCTGACTATTTTTATTTTTCATTTTGTTTTTTTGATTTACTTTTTCTTATTAATCTTAAAATCTCTAAATGTTTCTTTTGATTGGAAAACATAAGGTTGTCTATTGTATCTGAATATTTCTTATTTTTACCTAAAAGTTCTAACTTTTTAACAATATCTTTTCTTAAATTAATCCTCATTTTTTACTCCATTCAATTATTTCTTTTATTTCTTTTTTCATCTTTTTTTCATCTTTCTCTAAATTCTTTAATAGTTTTTCCTTATTTTGTTCAGTTATTTGAGGGTTTTTAAGGACAGATTTTTTATTATTTTCCATTCTTTGCTCAAATGCTTTAACAATATCCTCTTTTTCTTTAACCTCAATACTTATAACATAGAATTTGAAAAATTCCTTTTTACTTTTTAATAGTTTTTTTGCTTTCTCTCTTTTTTCTACACTAATTTTTTTATCATTACTAATATCTTCTAAAACTTTTAATGTTTCTTTCCAACTCATTTTTTACTCGCTTTTGATTTACCTTCTTGTTCTTCCATTTTACACATAGGACAATATAATTCTACACCATCTAAACAAACATAAATACAATCGTGTTTCATACAAATTGGTGTTCCTTGTATTATCTCATCCATTTTTAAACTCCATATTCAATTTTATTTTCAAATACCCAATAAATTTTATCTTCTCTTTCTTCTATATGTCCATCAGGGCAATTTTCCATTATTTCATCTATTTCTTCTTCTGTTTTAGTGGTTAATTGAATTTCCATTTTAACTCAAATTCTCCAATATTCTTTGATTTTATTAGTTCCATACCTATATGTTAGAAGTGTCCTAAAACCTTATTCTAATGAATTTAACATTTTATGTCTTAATTGAGAAAGAATCTTTTTACCAAACTTTTGTTTTTGTGTTCCCCCACAATTCACACATCTATAATGACTTCTCTTTAAACAGGTGTCATCAGTATAAATTTCCAATACTATGTTATGTTCGCAGTTTTGTATCATTTTAAAACCATCTTTTTTAATTCAATAATTCTTCTAAATTGATTTTCTGTAAGAGGTTGCTCTAATGATAAATTGCTTAATGCGTTAAGTTCTGCTAAATTTCCCATCTCTTCAAAATCGGTTATTGCTTGTTTCTTTTCATCCATTCTTCATTTCATCCTTTTTTTCATTCTAAAACCTCAACTTCTTTAAATCCAAACTCGTGTTCATGCTCTATCAATTCCCCTATCTCTTTTCTTTCTTTATTTCTCTCTTTAAGGTATTTCTTAAAAGAACTTTTTGTAAAAACTCCCTCAATTTCCTCATTTCCATCATTATCGGTATATGTTACCACATAAAATTGTTTTTTGTTTTTTTCTTTATTCATTTTATTCCCCCTTTCAATCTATCGGTTTATCCATTTGATTATACCTTTTTTGGTTTTATTTTTGCACAGAATTTATTTGAAAAAAACCCCAAATAAATAGGTTTAACAATCTTAAAATCTTTCATTTTTTCTTTCCATATATCCTGTAATTCCTCAATAGTATCTGCTTTAATTTTCATTTCATTTTTTCCCCTCGTTATCATATTTCCTTAATATGCAATCATCTTCTAAATGATGGCGTATTAATTCTACGATTGTTTCTGTTCTTTCATTACTAAACTTTAAATATGCAGATGTTTTTTTAACTATCTCTGCCCCCAAAATTTCGTGTTTGATATAATTGGAATAACCTTTCTTATTTTCAGTTCTTAAAAATGGTTTCGCAATATCGTGCAATAACCCTGCCCATAGCAAATTTAAATCGTCTGTGTCCTTTCTAATCGCTTCTACGACTTTAATTGTATGTTCGTCTAAATTGTAATTATGATATTGACTATTTTGTTTGTAATCTTTTTGTAATTGCATTTCGGGTATCATGTATTTGAATAATCCAACTTCCCATAATCTTTTTAATCCAATACCAACATTCTTGCATAAAAGTATTTTATCCAATTCTTGAACCCATCTCTCTTTACTTATATCCAAAATATGAACAGACATCTTTTTAATTTTCTCTAATGTTTTTTCTTCTATCTCAAAATTAAATCTCGCACTAAATCTTACTGCTCTTAAAATTCTTAAACTATCTTCCTTAAATCTTGTTTTTGGGTTTCCTACGGCTTTTATAATCCCGTTCTTTAAATCTTCTCGCCCACCAAATAAATCAATTATTTTTAATTTATCTTTTTTAAATTTCATAGCCATACTATTAATGCTAAAATCTCTCCGTGATAAATCCTCGCTTATACTTTTTACATAATTAACCTTTGGTTTTCTATTTCCTGCTTCGTATTCCTCGCTTCTAAAAGTTGTTATTTCAATCATCTCCTCATCTATCTTACAACCTATCGTTCCAAATCTTTTACCTGTTAAATATGCCCTTCTTCCACTTTCTTTTATCTTTTTTTCAATTTCTTCAGGTGTTGCAGGTGTGCAAAAATCATAATCTTTTGGAGTTATTCCTAAAATATAATCTCTAACACATCCCCCCACAGCATAAACAGGATAGGGTTTAATTATTTCTCCAACTTGTTTTAATAGTTCTTTCATCATTTTACTTTTTTCCTTTTGATTTCAATATATTTATCTCCCTTAATCCCTTCTATATCTGCCTCATGTATTGCTTCATCTCTTGTAAATGTAATCGCTTTAAATATAACCTCTCCTTTTTTATTTATAAATGAGTATTCGTTGTTGCCTTTCATCATTTTGCTTTCTCCAATAATTCAGGATTATCTTGGGTATTTCCTATTACTTCTTTCCCTGTGTGTTCTAAAAATTTATGTAAAGCAAAATCTAAAGGCATACCATTATGGGCTTCCCTACAATTATTGCTTAATAAACCAAATCTATCTTCATAATAAATAACAATTAAATAATCTTCTCCCCCAACATTATCTTTAAAAATATCTCCCTCAAAAATCTCCTTACCATCTTTATCTTTTTTCCCTGTAAATTGTCCTATTGTTTCAAAAATAATCTCAAAATCTGGAGTTCCACTATTGTTATTTTCTTCACGAATAAACCATGTATTTTCTGTCGCTTTCCAAATAAATCCATAATACCATTTATTATTGTGTTTTCCTTTAGCCCTAAATTTTATAGTTCTCATCTAAATAACCTCATATTTTCAAATATCCAAAATTGGTTTTCAGTTAATACTCCTGTGGCTAATGCTGTCGGTGTCATAGGTTTAACCTCTGTTAATCCCTCATCAATACATAAGCCGTGTATGATTTTTTCTTGTTCCAAATATTTTTGTATATCCAATAATTTTTGGGTATTTTTACACTTTAAAACTATAACACACATTCCTCTTTGTTTCCACTTTTTAATTAGAGTTTTATCTTTCTGTTTATCTAATGCAATAAAGGTTGCGTGTGCTACTTGACTTGCTATTTTCCCCTTACTCATTTTTGGTTTCTTCGGCACTATTACATATTGTTTGTATTTTATTTCCATTTTTATTCTTTAATAAGAAATTTAACTATTTCTAATTTATCTTTAATTGAGAATATTCCAAATCTACAAATAGTTTTTATTAGTTGGATTTTCTCTTTTTTCTTAAAATCTCTAATGTTTATCAAAATCTTTTCCAAATCTTTTTTGAAATTTCCTGTAAGAATATAAACCAATTTTTCAGGATTTAGTTTTTTTAGTTCTTCAATTTCAGTTTTAACTTTCATTTTTTATTTTCTCCCTTTTTTACTTCTGTCTGGTAAAAGAAATTTAAATTGTGATAAAGAATAACCTAAAATCTGCTCTTGGTTTGCAGGAGATAGATTTTTTTTAATCCATTTCTTTTCCCATTTATTTAATTTTATGTTCCTATTGGGTAAATCAAAAAAATCTGCTAACCAAATTTTTATATCCTCTTCTAATTTTTGGTTATCTTCTTTACAATATTCTAAAAAATCTTCAAATATACTCATTTCCTATGCCCCCCTTTTATATTCTTTGTGTTTCTTGTAAAAATCTTCCCTCATAATAATAAATTCTTCGTGTAATTTTATAAAGAAATTATCTTTTGAATAACCTATTATTATTTTTCCCAAAAAATCTAAAACACTCATCTTTGAAATATTTTTAAATTCTCCTATCTTGTTTTTGATTTTATTAAAATCCTTGTCTAACTCACCATTCAAAAAACTTGTGATAAATTGTTTCTTATTTTCGTTAAGTTCTAAAATCCATTCTTTGATTATATCAAAAACTATTTTCTTCCTATCGGCTTTTTTAGTTTCTATTAAATCCTTGCTTAAATTTTGTATTGTTGGTTTTCTCATTTTTTTATTTCCCCCTTTTCATTTCTCTTTGGGGTTATATTTTACTTATCCCTTGTTTATATAACAAAGCAGTTTTCTTTCCTATAAATTGTAAAGAAGTTTTAGACACTTTTATTTCTCCTTTTCCCTCTCTTGTTATATCTTCAATCATGGCTTTTACTACTTCGCCTGTTTTCTCTATCTCATCAGGATTTCCCAATTTATCTAAAACATGATTTAACCTCATAGGCGTTACCCACTCCTCTGCAATTTCTTTTGCATTTTCTAAAATTTTGAGTTGTTCAGGATTAACCTCTCTTTTAGTTTTTGTTTCTAAAAATTCTTCTCTTTTATGTTTTGAGATTACTCTATCCCCATTATTTTTAGTAACTTCTATTAAAGGTTTTAAAACTATTCCCTCTCTTAATTTCCCCTTACCACAATCATTTCTAATTGCTTGAATAGAGTTCTTATCCCTTTCTTTATCTAATAATTTTAAATCTGTTTTAACCCTCACATAATCAACAAATTCTAATCCTAATTTTTTGGCTACATCTTCGGCGTTTGGAGTATCTAACCAACATTTATCTATGGTTACATCAAAAACGATAAATTTTAATTCTTTCCCATAGGTTTTACTCATTCCTTTACATTTTCCACCATACGCTTCTCCATAAATCACAACCCCACATTCAAATAGTTCTTTAAACTTCTTTTCTAATTCTTCAATATTAAAAATATTTTTAAATTTCTCATGCTTTTCTCCACCCGAATTAAAATTTACTTTTCCGTTTTTCCAACTAATGTTCGCAGAAGTTCCGTGTATTTTTTCTGAAGCATAACACTCCTTAAACAAAAGAATTTCTGTATTTTTATATAAGTTATCTATGTGCATATATCCCATTTTATTTTTTGATTATTTGTTAATTTTATTTCTCATTTCCTCCTTTCATCTCTATTCTAAAATTTCTTCATAAATAATCATATCATATTCCTTAAATGTATCTTGTTCTTGTTTGTCTTTATCTGGATTATAATAAAAGCATAATGGGATTTCTTTTCTTTCTGTATATCCCTCTTTAATAAGATAATCTTTGGCTTTTTGTAAATTATCAAATACTTTTTCTGGTTTCCCACTCCCGTCTTCAAGATTTATTATTACATAAATTTTCATTTCTTATTTCCTCCTTTTATCTCTATCTGTTTATTGGTTTAGTTTTCTTTCGGCAATTTTAATAATGTTATCTAACTCTCTCTTATTAATTCTGTAAATCTGTCTTACTTCTGTATCCTTAATTTTGAATAGGGTGTTAAACCATTCCTCAATTTTTTCTCCCAATTTAAATTTTTCTTCTTCCATCTTTCTTATTTACTAATTTTATAATCTCATCAAATACTAATTTCGCACTTTTAGAGCATAAAGACATCCCACTATTAACTTCAATAATTTTCATCTCGCCTTTATCATTAACCAAAACATCAACGCCCCCCAAATCCAATTTAAGACACTTAATTGAATTGATTATATTTTCTTTTTCCTCGTCAGAAAAGTTTGGTTTAACTTCAACAAATTTACAATTTTCTTGTTTCAATACAAAATCTTTTTCTTTGGGTAGTTTTATTGTTGTTCTTAAAATTTTATCCTTAAAAACTAAAACCCTGTATTCTAAAACTTTTTCTTCTTTAATTGTTGCGTATCCTTTTGATTTAATAAAACTTATTAGTTGTGATATTCCCAAAACATTTAAACCAACATCTCTTAAAACTAAATCTTTCCCTCTCGCCAAATATCCAACTGCTTTAAGTTTCTCTAAAAAATTATCTAACTTAATGAACTTAACACTTTTGATATTATGCTCTTTAAACAACTTAAACATTTTTCTTTTATCTACTGAATTTTGAACTGCTTTTGTATCATTCAACATAGTATAACCTTTTTTCCCCTTGCTGTTTGCATTACCTATGTTTAAAAATATTTTAGTGTTTTTTAATTCATCAGGCATTAATTCTAATAATTTCTCTTTCGTTTCTTTTGTTTTTTTTGTGTATCCGATGCGAATTTTAACTCTCCCCCTTTTTATCTCTCGGTTTATTGTTTATTAATCCAATCTATAATTTCATTAATCTTGTCGGCAATATTATCTAAAACCTCATTTCTTAAATCTATTTCTTGCCCATCTGTTGCCCCAAAATATTCTTCGCTTCTTCTTTCGTGAAATGTTTTAACTTTTTCCATTTTTCTTTCCTATCGGCATTTAATTAAAAATAGGATTTTTTATATCAAGACAGAAATCCCTTAAACTCCCTATCGTTTTATTAAAAGGTTTTTTTTTAAATGGAAAACCTAAAAAATCCATCTCAAAAAGTTATAAAATCTTTAAGTATAAATGTAAAATAATAATCAGTTTAATCTCCATTAACAATTCCCCTAACTTTATCTAATGCTTGGTAGGTTTCCATATTTTCATCTTCATCAAATTCTTTCAACACTTGTTTTATTTTTTCTTTTATTTCCATTTTTTTATTCCTCCTTTCAATCTATCGGTTTAAACATAATCAGGATAATAATTATTTAAGTAAGTGTCGCCTATGTGGTTATAAGGTTTTTTATGTTCTTTTAAACAATCATCACAAATCCTTTCAAAATGAAAAGGATTTAAATTATAAGTTTGGTTTCCACATTCGGCACAATTTCCTAAATCATTCATAACCATTACTTCGTCAATAATTTCTCTTTCTTTTTCTTCTTCTTTAAAGGTTTTTTTTGCCGTATCTATAAAATTATTTCTCCATAAATTCTCATTATAATAATTGTTTTTCTTCTTCTTATTTTTCTTCTTCTTTTTGTTATTTGTAAAGAGTATAGTAGTAACCTTTTTTTCTTCTATCTTTCCAACACTACAAACTTTTATTTTATTTGCTGTTGTTATCTTGTAAATAATATCTTCTTTTATATCCAATTCAGAAAAATTATAATCAAACATTTTTAAAAACATATTGTTACAAGAATTAGTAGTTATATACAACATTTCTGAACTTTTGTAGAAATGAATATTTGTAGAGTAATTTTTAAAATAATAAAGGTTTTCGCTTACCTTATCAAATAAAGCAATACTATAAGAGCCATAAGTAAGATTATCTAACAACTCTTTTATAGTTTTTATTATTCTTTCTTCCCTACTTTTCCCTTTACTTTTCTCAAATTTCTTAATAAATTTTCTAAAAAATCCGTAAGTGTCCGAACCCTTTTTTCCTAAAAACTCGTTTATAACTCCATTATGAACTAAAACAAAATCCCTATCGTTAAAGGGTTGTATATATCTTGGGGTTAAACCACTTGTCGCTAATCTTTGATGACAAATATTTACTTTGGAGTTAGTGATTACTTCGTGGAAAGATAATAGGTTTATTTTATCCTTTCCTTTTACCAATAAATCCCCCGAATAAAAACCATCTCCATCGCTGTTATCTGCATAACTATTTGATGTAACGCCCATCAAAAACCCACAAATATTATTAAGGTTTTCTTCGTTCTCTATTTTTTCTTTTCTAACTAATATATTTAAATTGCAAATTTTAAACTCCTTTTTATGTTCTTATGACATTTCCGACATAAAAATTTTAATTTATTTGGATTATTATACTCTGAATTATGTTTTTCTTGTGCTTTATACATTTTGAATCTCCAATTCTATCTCCTCGCTTTCTAAATCTACAAATTCGGTTTGAATATTAAAGTTAGAATGTGTTTGTTTTCTCTTTCTCTGCTCATAATAAACCCTATCGTTCTTTATTTTTATCTCTTGTCTATTAAATATAAAATCTTCATTATGCCTTTCTACTGCTCTCCCAATCTCTCTTATTTCTCCTTCGTTTAATCTCATATCTTGGCTCTCCTCGTATTTATGAGATATTTCATAAAAATATTCTAATGAACTATAAACTATTTCCCAAAATTCAAAAAATTCTTTCCAACTTTGAATATTCAAAAGGTTTGGACTTCTCCATTCTATCCCCTTCCCACAGTTTTCGCTTCCAAAATTAAATTCTGAATGCCTGTCATCTTTGTAGTTGTTTTCTTTATCTAATTGAATAGAATAATCCCTATCGTAATGACTAACTATATCTTCTTTACTCTCTATATTTGAACTTAATATTTTATCTTTAAAATATTTTCTTACTTTTGGGTATATTTCAAAAATGACTTTCTTATCAAACGAAAATTTCCCTACGCTGAAATGAATATGGCTTCCACAACTGCTATTAAAACTTAAAACTTCGTTTAATTCAAATGAACCTCTTTTTGAAAATTTATCTCTAAAATTGCCCAACTCTCTTTTAAATTCTTCCTTGCTTCTTAGTATTGGACTTATTATTTCTATACAATCCCCCCATTCGTCAAATTCATCATCATCCGATAGAGAACCGTCTGACTCTGCTTCCCATCTACTTAAACCCTCAATAGATAATCCGTTATGATATGAACCCTTTTCTACGGAGTGTATTCTCCGATTTAAGATACATTCTATTTCTATTCCAATTCCTATGTTTTCCATCTCTTTTTAATTCTGAATATTAAAATTAACTACCGTATCAATATCAGAATATTTTAAGACGGTTTGAATTAATTGTTTTAAACTCTGTTTGAACTCGTCTATAAGGTCATCTATCATAGAAACTTGTTGTAATTTAACTTTCATTTCTCCATTTTTCAATAACTTTACACCAAATAAAAATTCTTTATAATTTCCTGTGAGAGCATTAAAAATCCAACTTTTAACCTTATACCTTTTTAATTTTTGATAGTCGTCGCTTCCATTATGAAATGCAAATTCTGTTTCTTCATCTATCACAGATTTATTAAGCAATTCTTTTAAATCGTCTGAAACTGAAATGTGTAAAGTCAAAAAATCTCCTTTGTCGTTGTCAAATTGCGTTTTAAACTTTACCTTATAATTTCCAATCTCTTTAACATCAATTTTATCTACCATTTTAATCTTTTTGAAATATCCCCCTTTTTAACTCTATAAACATTTTTTTAATTTTGTCTATCGGTTTGTTTCTTTCTTCTATACCTATGTGTTTAACTTGTCCTAAAACTTCCTCGTCTTTAAATTTAAGATAATCTCCTTGTTCTATTTTTTTCGCATCTCCGTATAATTTTAATGTTTCTTCTTTAAAAAACCAAATCGTGCCTTTTATCCCATTAACAATAACTTCTTTTGAATTATAACCTACCCCTTTTTCCATATTATTTATTGTCTTAAAAATATCTTCCGAAATTTCGTATATTTCTGCTACGACTTCGCCCTCGCCTTTTGTTATCGCTGGGTAACAACCTAAATCATATAAATCAAAACCCTTTATTTTTCCCTCTCCTAAAAACTTAATATCTTGGTTTCCTTCCCTTAAATAATAATTATGGTTTGTTCCCTCTCGTCTTAATGTTCCATAAGTTATAATTATTTTTGTCATTTTTATTTTTTTCTCCCATAAACTTTTTTAAATTCTTTATCTACCACTTCTTTTTGGAATTTATCCCTAAACTTTAATAACATATTCCATTCTTTATTATTTGGATTATAATAACAATTCGCTGTTGCTTCCAAAATATGAATAACATTTTCCAAATCATCTAATTTTTTAGTATCTTGTTTTTTCATTTTGTTTTTCAACTCTTCATATCTTTTAGTA
>SDBT01003589.1_pt1 | contig 26729 bp, 21 predicted proteins | sample 2277101 | NCBI WGS metagenome assembly SDBT01 (sample SAMN10404973, study PRJNA504765) | marine sediment metagenome | isolation source: marine sediment core GS10_PC15, 103 cmbsf | place: Arctic Ocean: Southern Knipovich Ridge | collected 2010 | reverse complement strand
CGCGTCCTGCGCTACCGCCAGGATTTCGTCAACCTGGCCATGGGCCGCGTAGAAGACGACCTCGTTGGCGTAGAGCAGCGGGTCATCGGTACTCTCCGCCAGGTGGTCGATCTCGTACTTCGTTATGATGTGGTCGTAGTTGATGTCCTTGCCTCTTCTGATGCAACTCTTGACGTACCGCAGCGCTCTCCAGTGTTTCTTGGAGTCGGCAAAGCACGCCTCGGATACCCCCGCTTGCTCTACGATGTCCAGGTCTTCCTGAGTGTGTATGGACGCCACCAGACAGCCCATGTACTTCAGGGCCTTCGGGTCTAGTTTGGTGTCGCCCTCTAGCTCTAGTTCTTCAGTCATGGCCCCTCCTTAAACGAAAGCCCAGTTCTTGCCGGTCTCGACATCGGCCAGCAGCGGTACTCCTATGTCCGCCGTCAGGCGCTCCTTCAGGGGCGGCCGCACCCCCTCGAAGTTCTTCTCTATCGCGTTTTTCCAGTAGGCCATCTTGCTCAGCTTCACCTCGAACAAGAACGCGTCGTGGACGAACCCTACTGGTATGATTTCCTTGGTGTTAAACGGCATCATCAGCGTACCCGCGAACATAGTGATGTCGCTGCCGCCGCCCTGGATAGGCGAGTTGATGGCCTGCCTCAGAGCGCGGCTTTCCTCGGCGCGGTTGGGTGAGTATATCTTGGCCGGTCGCCTCTTGCGGCCCACGCAGGAGATCACCATGCCGGTGCGCTTGCACTCAGCTTTGCGCCGCTTGTGCCACGGCTTCAGGTCGGGGTACTTCCTGAAGAACGCCTTCTTGGACTCCTCGGCCTCCTCCATGGTGAAGTAGACCCCGTAGGAGTACCGCGCGTAGTGCTGGAATCCCTTGGCGCTCATGGAATAAATATACCCAAAATTCACCGGTTTTCCTTTTTGCCGCAGTACCTTATCCACTTGGTCTTCGTTGACTCCTGCCACGACTGCTGCGGTGGTGGTGTGGATGTCGCCTTCTGGGTCTTCGAAGACCTTGAGCATGACCCGCTCCTGGGCATCGTCTGCTGCCAGCCTCAACTCCAACTGGCTGTAGTCTACCTGTAGGAACCCCCATCCCCTGCGAGCGATGAACGCGCAGCGCATGTCCTTAGGCCGAGGCACCTGCTGCAAGTTAGGCTCGCGGCATGATGTCCGGCCGGTGACCGTACCGTCCAAGTGATACGTGGGGTGGAGCCGGTTATCCTCCCGCCGCAGCTCCCGCCAGCCCACGATAAAAGCCTGGTCTTTGCGGAGGTCATTGTACTCCATGACCCTATTAAGGAAGTTGACCGACTTCCTGTTATCTTGTACCCCCTCTAGCTCGGCGCGCATGTCGATGACGACCTCATCCTTGATAGACGCCAGGCCGGTCTTCTCTGTGCGCTTGCCGTCGATGACAGGGAACAGCAGGCCGTCGTACAGTAGTATGGCCAGATCGTCAGTGGCCCAATCGCCTTTCATCGGTTTCTCTGGCACGCTGTCTGACCACTGCACAGGGCTCGCGGGCATCTCCTTCTGGAGACTGCGGGCAATGGCCTTGACCCGCTTGTCCTTCTTGCCGGTGCCCTTCTCGTTGGACTGGGTGTCTAGGTACTTCCAGTCCACCGCGATGCCGTTTATGGTCATCTGCGTGATAAGCTCCACCGCTGGCATAGTGATGTTGGCGAAGAGCTTGAGCAGGCGGGGCTCTGTCTTGAATCGCTCCAGGTGTACCCCCCTGAGCCGCCAGGTGTAGGCCGCGTCCATGCCGCCGTACTTCGACAACTCAGCCAGCGGCCAGATGAAGGTGTCCGCGTGGGACATGTCGAGGGAGTAGCCGGATGGTACGCCCAGGTACATCTCTACCTGGCCTGGTACGTCGTTGGGGCCTTTGGCCTTCAGCTTGGTCGGCACGTTCTCGTCCAGCAGGTGGCAGGCGTACTTGGTGTCGAAGTTGCATGTACAGGGCACGCCCTTCGTCCGTAGCCACAGCATGTCGAACGGGGCGTACTGGGCCACCGTCTTGTGCGTGGTAAGCAGGTGGCTCAGGCGTAGCTTAACGAAGTCCAGCTTGTCGGTGATTTCCTGCGGCGTGGCAGGGTGCTGGAACGGGATGACGTAGGACGTTTGCCCGTCGCCGGACAGACAGACGATGTGCAGGCTCTTGTTGCTGGCGGGCCACAGACCCTGGGTCTCCAGGTCAAAGGCTATGACCTCATGGGTCTCCAGGTCATCCAGGGCCATGTTCACGGCCTTCATGGTCTGGCACAGGCGTACCTTGGGCTCCCTGGACAGCGGGTTATCCTCCTTGCCCTGCATCCCCCGCATGATCGAGACGTTCTTGGCCAGGGCCGCGAAGTACGCCGCCCGTGCCCTCTCTCCGCCCTTGGAGTCGTCCTCACCGCCCTGCCGTACTATGTAGGAGGGGTGGGCCATGGGGAACACAGTGTACTTACGCCGTTTGCCTAGCGTGAGTACCTTGCCCTGCATCTTGGTTATGCCGAGGGCACCGTTCTTACCCTTCTGGCCGTGCAGCTTTCCGGTGAGCCTGCCCAGCGCTTCGTTGCCAAAGGCGAAGACGAACCTCGGCTTGACTTCCTGCGCCTCGTCTTTGAGATAAGGGGCGCAGGCTTCAAGCTCCTCCTGGGTCGGCTTCCGGTTCCCAGGGGTTACGCACTTGACCGCGTTGGTGATGAAGACCTCTTTCGGGTCGAGCCCCGACCGCTCCATGGCGTCGCGCAGCAGTTGTCCAGAGCGCCCGACGAACGGCCGGTTCTCTCTACTTTCATCATAACCAGGGTTCCTTCCGAGGAGCATGATTTCAGAATCGGTAGGCCCCTCGCCAGGAACACAGACATTATCGGCCTCCTCGTGCAGAGGACAGTCGGTACAGTTGGGGTTATAGTGCAACTTCAAGCCCTCTTTCTATCACTTCTCGCACCAATCGAAACTGGAGTATCACTTGCGCCTGGGCTCGTCGCCTCCGTTGATGAGAAAGTTCACCACTATGGTCATGGCGGTCTGCCCCTTCTCTAGTTTCAGATCACGGGCCGCCTGGTCACGCACCTGGGCGGAGCCGAACATCTTCATGGAGATGTGCTCGTCCGGCCCGAAGATGATGATACGGTACGGCCATAGCTTAGGTTCGTCGAATGTTAGAGGCATGTTAATGCCCTCCCTTCATTGCTGTAACCGTAGTGTACCTTATCCGGTCTCTTCCGTCAACCTGTCTCTCTGCATGTGGGTCATAGTCAAGTGCCCGTTCTCCGAGAACTCGCGGAGTTTGTCGTTCAGCATGCGTAGTTCCTTGAACCCAAACTGCTCCACGGTGTACACGTCCAACTGCATCATCTCGCTGCGGGTGATGACGGCGAAGACTATCCCGCCCTTCATCTCGGCGAGTATCCACTTGAAAGTCTTGCCGCCCGTCTTGAAGTTGCAGGTGCTACAGGACTTGCCCTTGTGACACTGGCAGTCCGGCTGGCACAGGCCGCCCTCGCAGCAGGCGCAGCCCTTGTCCTCGCAGCGGCCGCAGCCACTGAAGGCGTGGACGACGGCAGCGACGGCTTTCCGCGAGGTGCCTTTCTTGAGGTGTTGAATCGAGAACGCTGTGTAGTGCATAGCACTCCTTTCTATGGCTGTGCCCAGGTGTCCGGCGGGCACTCTGACAGGGCTATATACTCTAGGTAGCAGTTTGGCCCTCCTGCGGCAGTGAAGCAGATATTGTACGGGTGCCACGGCTGAAGGTTCTCCACCGGAGAATCACCAATAGCACTCATTCTGAGGAAGGCCAGGATACTGCTGATGGTCGTCTTGTAGTCCTGCGCAATCCTGACCCCCCTCAGCGCTGTCGCCATGGGTACGCCATCAGAACATGTTTCCCCAGGAATGCCTGGGTCGTTCGTTATGACGGATGACTCGCTGATGATGCCCTTAATAATGTCGTTTGGAATCTGCGTGGGGTTCTGGATTTGGAATAGACCGACGTGGGACAGGTACGTCCCTCCGTACCACACGTCAGGTATGCAGTTTTGGTCGTTGGTGTTCCAGCGCGATTCCGCATACGCAATGGCCACAGCTATGGTGGACTTGCGCAGGCGGTTGTTATCCTCGTCTGTGAACCACGGGGTGCTACCGGCTTCCGCTAGCGCCCTCTCGACCGTAGTACAGATCGTGGTCTTTATGTCAGCATCAGGGTCAGTCACTATCGGGTCTCTGTAGCAGCCGTCAGGCGTGATGCCGTTTCTTGGCACCGGCATCACAGGACAAGGGTCGATGGTGTCCTGCCCGTCCTTGCAGCCAGGCCCTCTCCTTAGCTGGAAGTGCAGGTGAAGCGCGTCCCCCGCGCCCTCTTGCCCCATCGTGCCGATCTGGTGCCCCGCAGAGATGCTTTCGCCTTTCTCTACTAGTATCTGGGCTAGGTGAGCATACCTCGACGTGAACGTACTCAGCGACGGCAGAGGAGGAATTGGGTGGGTTATTATCACGTTCGGCCCGTTAACGGCGTCACGGCCGGTGAAGGTCACCTCGCCCGCCGCGACAGCCAGAATTTGGGTGACGCCGTGCTGGTCTCCGGCGGTGTGGTTCAAGTCCAGTGACCTGTGCTCGACGCAAACGTAGTCCCATTCTCTGCCCCTGTAGCCCTGCCCCATGTATAGTTGGCTGTCTTCGTTCAGCGGCCAATTCTTGATGGCTCCGGCAACTCCGACATCAGTGCCTCCCCCGCCGCCGCCGCCGCCGCACCCCTGCCCTATACATATCTCGTGCATGCGCCGCACGTGGGGGTGCGTGATGTCTATGCGAGCTAGGTGATTGGTGAAGTCGCGCCTCGTCGGGCCTTCGCGGTCGTCTCTACCCAGCATCGGCGGGAAGTCGCCCTTGTGGTCGAGCAGCGGGTAGAGTATTTTGGCAGGAACAATCCGCCTGCTCAAGCCCGTGTCAAACTCCCCCAGTATTTCGTTCACAGGCACTGTGCCCATCTCGAATTGCAGCGGCGTGGTGCCCGCTCCGCCGATGGCGTCCATCCATATATCGTGCCAGCCCGTTACTCCTGACGGTGCGAGCACAGGGTCGAAGTTCTGTATTATCGAGTCGATGGCGATGGGTGCGATGGTGAACACGCGCGCGGGCCAGACGAAGCCAAGGTCACCGTTCATCTTGAAGTTCATGGTCTGAAGCTGGACAGCAAACGGCGCTGACTCTAGGTTGAGCTTGGTCACATTCCCACTGATGTCCCTGTCATCGTCTGGGTACTGCGGCGTACCATGCATGACCACATGCGGCTGGTTCAGGCCCGCCGACCACCTGGTAGCCCCCTCTGGGCTGACGGCGATACCTAGCCGGTTAGGAATCCATATCAGCGCATCTACTAGTAGTTCTAGCAGGCCCGAAATCACATCTCCAGGACTAGGAACGTTGATCGGCAGGAACGGTAGCCAGCCCCCACCAGGGTCGCTCGCCTCTTCCTCACTGATCGGGCGCGACCACAGGAACTTAGCCCACTTCGGGATTATGGGCACCGTATCAACAGTGCCCTCGCTCTCGTAGAACCTGGTAGCCGTCGGCGAAAGCTCGAACGGGGTGACCACTGTAATCCAGCCCTCCCGCTCATCCTTGGCCCCGTGCAGGTCTGGCACGTTTCCTGGCCCACTGCTGTCCCTCTCCCACAGAACCGACGTGCTCATGGAGCGCCTTTCCATACTAAACTGCATGGCAAAGTCCATGTCGAACACGGGGTGCCCGACCCACGACGGCTGACTATCGAACACCACCTGCATGTCACTCATGAAGTCCAGGTGCTCGACCGCCCCATCAAGGTTGCCTCGCGGCACCCTCCACGACCGGACGTAGCCGCTGTACTTTACTGAGTCGAAGTCCCAGAACCAGGCCGAGGTGGTGCGCACCTTCGTGTCTTCCAACGGGAACAGGTCTGCCGTCTTAAAGGCGTCCTGGGCGTCAGACAACTCAGACGCGGTGAGATCACGGGTAGTGTTGAACGGGCAGCCGCTGCCGCTCTTCGGGATGAGCAGCGGGTGGAACAGGCGGTTGTCCATGTAGGCCATGGCGTTGCGCACGTCGTCGCCATTCTCCGAGTTTGGAACGAAAGCCACCATGGGCCACCAGTTGAGCGACAAGTACCCTGCGCGATCTACCATGGCGACCTGGTTCTCGACAGTAGTTTGGTCGGTGATGTCTCCTACGAACATGTTGCCGCGCACCTGCTCAGACATGATGTGGATGTTGTCGTTGTCCGCGCCTACGATGTCACCACGGGCACCCATCATGAGAATGATTGGCTTTCTGGGGCCTACGTCCCAGCGGATGGATGCAATGAGGTGCCGCACGGCGGTGAGGCTCATGTCAGCAGCAGGCTCCCCTGGCGTATGATGCACCGCCAGCACAATGAAATCCAGATTCATTGCCAGGGTCATCTTCTTGATCTCTGTCGCCGCGAACGCCGCGCTCTGCCGGTCGCCCAGCAGGAAGAACCCGCCGCGCGCGATACGTGCGATACTGAAGGCTGTCTTGGTATCGTCGTCAAGCAGGAAGGCTTGCATCGGGTCGGAGGTGTTAAGCGCGATCTCGGTGCCGCCGCATGAGCTAGAGTCACCCAGCCAGAACACGTAACCACCGACAGCGTTTATGGCGGTGTCTGTGTATGACGATAGGTCATCCCGCCAGGCGGTGAACTCCTGAACGTCGTACTGCCCTCCGTCGCGCGGCTTGATGAACACGTACTTGGTGTACGGGCTGCACACCATAGCAGAGGCACCGGCCCCGCCTACGTCGTCGGGTATGTACTCCCCTGGCGTCCACATGCGCCCCTCTTCCCACTCCAGCCCTGGGCGGCTTCCGAGTTGTACTCCACCGTCGATTAGCCAGCCCATTACTGCTTCTCCTGGTGAGGGCACCCGCCGTGGGCTTTCGCCCAGTTACAGTTGTGGCAGAGAACCTGGAACCCATCTGGGTATCCGTTCCTACGAAGCCACAAGTAGAGGTTACATCCCCCGTGACCAGCAGTCTCTTTCCTTCTGTGCTCCGCCCCGTCATTAGCAACATGGTCGAGAGCTAAGAATACCTCTCTGTCTTCGCCGCAGCAGCTACAGCGATTGCCGTAGGCTTCCAGAGCCTCCGTCCGCGCTCTGCGGCAGCACTTTCTAGTGGCAGCATTGCGGCGTTCTTTGTGCTGGCTGCCCCAACTTACGCTTCGTGTGTTGATACACTCTTTGCAGCAGCACTGAAGGCCGTCCTTCGTGCCAGGGTTGACATAGAACGCTGCCTCTGGTTTTTCGGTATTACACGTATGACAAGTCTTCATGCGATTAACCAGATTTTCAAAAATCGCTCTTCCGGCAGTATCCAATTACCGTCTATACCGTCGTAGAACAGGTAGCGCCAGAAGTGGAATATTGCTTGAATCTCATCTATTCCCACCAGGTTGTAGCCCACTCCCTGTACCTGCGAGATGTCGAGAAACTGCCGAGGCACGTACAGCGGCTGCGCCTCGATCACCGCTTCGTTGTCGTACCAGTCGTAGATTTTCTTCTTGGCCGCGATCACAATGTAGATGCGCGGGATGACGCCCATGTAGTGCTCCATCTTGAAGACGCCGTAGAACTTGTCCGCGTCATGCGCGTTGGGGTTCATGAAGAACTCTGTGTCCTCTACAGTGAACCAGGGGCTCTCCCACGAGCCAAACTCATTGGCTATGGTCTCCCCCAGGTTTCGTATGTTGCCGCTGGCCCCGCGTGTTCGTATTGCCTGGGCCGCCGGTCGGCGGGAGGCGATGACCGTGGTGATGCCCTTCGGCATCTCGTAGGATACCTCGTCCACTATCCAGTCTCCCTCGGCAATGCCACACGATGCCTCAGACCCGCAGCCGAACTTGATTTGGTCACCGGCCTGGAGTATCTTGCCAGGGTGCGGGGCGGTAGGCCCTGCTCGCGGCAGCCCGCCCACGGTGTACTTGATAGTAGTGATGCCATGCCACTTCTTCCCAGGCGACGTTAGGTAGGCCCCGCCCAGGTTCTCTAGTTCGGCAGCCTCGTTAACGCCAAAGTCGTTGACTATTAGCTGCCGGTGGACGTTGTATGAACCACCCTCCTCGCCGTACTTGGTAGATGCCGGTGACCATATTTCAGGTTCTGGCAACTCTGCCACGAAAGACTGCCCAGGGTTGTTCGAACCCATCCCCCGTGCCAGGGACTGGGTGAAGAAGTTCTTGCCGTCCACCGATATCTCCCAGGACAGCATAGGGATGCAGTACGGGTCGGGGCTCCCAGGTATCCCAGGCAGGGTCTCGTCACACGGCTGCTCGAACGGATTGTAGTATGGCGTGGCACCCAGTATGCCGCTGGCCCACGGGTACAGGCGGTAGCCCAGGTCAGCATCCATGTTGTCCCAGCGAGTTTGCTTCACCCACGCCGCTGATAGGCTGATATGACGCTCGTAGACTCCAGGTGGCTCGCAGCACCCAGGGTCTGGTACAGGTGTGACCACGCCCAGGCTAAGCGCACCATCATGACAGGTGACTCCCATGAAATATTCGGCACCGCCGAACGGGGCCGCTCCTGACGTGCCCAGTAGAGTAGGCGGCGTCAACCAGTCCGGTGCGCGGTAGTGTGACTCACTCATTATGAACCACAGGTATCCGCTAGGGCAGTCCTCTATGAATTGTATGCCTCTATTGAGGGTGAAGCCTGCGCCGCTCCAGTATGTCACCCAGTTAGCGCCGTCGTCGGTAGACCTGAAGATGTAAATTATACCGGAGCCTACGGTCGCGCCGCTGCTGTAGACCATAGACCCATCAGATGCGTACTCAAGACTCAGTGCCAACTGCCCGCCTACATTACCTACGGCGACGGGGAACGTGGGGTCGAAAGCTGCTGACCACGTGGCCCCGCCGTCACTGGTGCTCCACATGCGTACATCCGCCCCAACCATCCTTATGCCCTCAACCACGACCTTATTAGCATCGGTCGGGTGCGCGGCGATATTGAAGAGCGGCCAGCCGCGCGTACCGAAGGAGGTTTCAGCAATGGTGTGAGACAGCACCCACGTATCTCCCCAGTCATCGCTGTAGTAGATGCGGCTAGGCCCTCCATTGACGGTGACAGGATTCGGCCGTGGGTCGGTGATGGCCCAGAGCCGGTCTCCGGCCCCGCGAGATATGCCCCCGCAGTAGCCCAGCGGCGGGGATACGTCTACCCAGTTGTCGCCCTCATCCTCTGAGCGGTACAGACTGCCTCTCCACGGACGCTCAGCGATGCCGCCACCGGTGCTTGTGAGGTGGAACAGGTGGCTCACGTAGTCGTTGGTGGTGTACTCGCGTAGATACCACGCAGCGCGGTCTGCCGTGCTGTGCACCTCTGCCCAGGAGCCGTCCGCCTCCAGGCGCACGACCTTAGCTTCGCTGACCCAGGCCGCAGGCCCAGCGTTATTGTCCCACCCTCTGCCTGCTAGCATTAAGCGTCCCATTCTACGCTACCTCGTGGTAGCACAAGTAGTCCTTGGACGGGTCGCCCTTGTGCAAGAAGACTGCGATATTCTTGGTTGGGTCTAGCTCCTTGCATTGTTTGTCCGACGGCGGGTTGAGTACGATAGTCTCAGGTGGTGTCATCCATAGCCCTATGAGACCGGAGGTGTAGCCGAAGCAGTCATTCCAGTTGCATATTACACGGGAGTGTGTCTCGCACCAACAGGGATTGCTGTGTCCTGCGGTAGAGTTGCAAATGACATAACCGTTCGCTCCGAAGTTGCTGAGCCCTGGGCCGGTGAGAGGTACAAGGCCGAACCTGTTTATCCAGGCACTGACAGAAGATGGCCGCGTCACGTTGTAGCTGCCCAGGGCGTGGTCTATCACCGTCACAATGACTCCTACTCCCGCAACAATGGAGCCGCGCGTGTCTGGCTTGAGTTCGCATATCTCTTCACGTGTCGGGTAGTGGTCAAGTGCTATGTGCGATAACACTAGGGCCTGGAAGTAGGTCAGGTAGGTCATCACACCGTCCGGCCCCTCGTTTGGGCACGGTATGAAGTCGTTGCCTGGGCAGGCGAACCCTTGCAGGTCATCCCACGGCTCGCTGCCGCGCTCGAATAGCTCCACGGCCTGTCCGCTGGACGCGTACCTGTCTTCCTTACCTGGCCATACCGTGCGGTAGTCGTAGCCGGTGTCGCCTTCATACGTCTCCTCGCCGGTGTCTACCTCCTCCTCCTCCGGCGCTATCCACGGCCAGGAGATGGCCACATCATGGGCCAACGCGCTCGCCCCCGCACCTGGTTGCTGCGACTGCTGGAAGTTGCTGCGTATAGCCTCGCCCTCGTCGGTGATGGGGTCGTTGTTCGGCTTCGTGAGGTTGTATACTCCCAGGATGGGCCGCGAGGCAGAGTCATGCGTGCCGGATGAGTGTCGTAGGATGTCCTTGAACACCCAGCCGCGCCGGACGCCCTTCCACGTGTAGTTAGGGCCGAGCTTGGTGTTCTCTACGTTATACCGACTCTCTCGAAAGTTCTCGTACAGGAACAGGTCTCTGTCGTTGTTGTTCTCGTACACGCAAGGAGAGCCTGCCTGTGAGTAGGTTTCCTCCTGCGAGTCGTACAAGTGATTGAGGCTGGCGTCATGGCAGTAAGGGAAGTGGGGGGCGCTGTGCTTGCCCGTGTCACAGTCCTCTTCCTGATCTCCTCCGCCGCTGCACGGGCTCAGCGCGCCGCCGCAGCCTGTCTCCTTGATTAGCTGTTCGCAGCTACCGACGCGGAAATGGTCAGATGCGAACCTGGCCTTCAAGTCCTCCAGGGTCACTAGCTCCCTTGGGTGTAGGATAGGCCACTCGGTGTAGTTGGGGTCGTCGTCCAGGTCTTCGTCGTCCTCCGCTATCGCCTGGTCAGCCTTGATACGCGGTGATCGCATGAAGTTATCGACAGCACCGTAGAGCGCACAGCGGCCGATGGCTTTCCACTGGCGCTGTCCGCCCTCGAATTGCTCCTCTATGGTGTCAAACCGCCAGATGCCAACTTCCCCGTTCTCGTCATAGGCCCGCGCCCGCACCCACGGAAACTGCCTCTGGTCAGAGGCGTGGAAGTAGCATACGATGTAGTCTGGCGTGTGGCCTAGTAGCCAGTGAAACTCCGCCTTGATGAAACCAGGCGCGGCTGTCCACCCCTCATCACCGGCGGTGTCACCGGCGGTAGGGTGCTCCATGTTGGATGAGAAGGTGAGCTTGACATTAGCCATTACGGTTTCACAAACACTCTAACCCTTGTGTTCACATGCGCGCGCAGCCAGCCCTCGTCCGGTTCGCGGTAGTCGGCGTCAACGGCCCCTTGGGAGAAGCCCAGGAACGGGTAGAAGCTGATCTCGACCATGTTAGGGGTCACCGCAGTAATCTGGTATCCGATGAACATATTCTGGATGGGGTCGTACTGCGAGGGCATCAGCATGATGGCGCTGTGTATGCAGTTGGGGTCGGCCCCGCCGCACGCACTGTTCCCGTCTTCCATCTCGCCTACCTCGGTGTTGTCGGCCGCGTAGACGAACACGTGGCGCGGGAGGACGCCCTTCTTGTGCTTGAAGCGCCCGTTGGCCGGTATCGCGTGCGGGTTTTGCCCCGTGGAGTCGAACACCAGCCAGCCGGAGTCGTAGACATCCTTCATGCTGGACAGGACGGCCATACCGCGCCGCATAAGTTCCTGGTTGAGAGAGACGCTGCGCTGCTTCAAACCACGGTTAAGCTGGTAGGTGCTAAAACCCTCCGGCCAGGTGAACTTCCAGTGCGAGATCACGTACTTGTTGTCGTCTATCTCGTTCTCCAGTCCTGGCGGTACGGGGTCGAGCTTGATGGTGTCGCCAGGGATGGGGGATACCTTGTTGGCGTTGATAGGGATGCCGACCACAGTGATGCTACCAGCGGTATCCCCTCGGAAACTCTCGTGGCCTCCTCCGCTTTCCCCGCTTCCAATTCCAGCCCCCACCGCCTGCTGAAGCTCGACAAGTTTGGTCAGGACTTCTTCGTTGGTTGTCCACTCTCTCGTGACCTTGTATAGCCCCTCACCAGGGTTCCACGTTTCCTCCATGCCCTCAATGCTCGCGCTGGGGGCGGTGTAGCTAGCCAAGCCCTTACCCGCTACACGACCGCGAGAGTAGATGGACTGTCCCTCCTGCATTGCGCGGAAGTTCAACAGTGGAATCTTGCTCTCGTCACTGTCGTCAGGCTGCCACCCGAAGGTTTGCGTCACGTCCCACTCCACCTGCCCGCGCTGGAAGTATTGGAATACCGCGCCGTCACCCATCAGCCCAGGGGGAGCTACGCGGAAGACGTAGCCGCTGCCGCTGGGCGGGATGTTTTCGTCCCAGGGCTGCTCTTGGGCCAGGGACTTCACAGCCGAGAATACGGTCGTCTGAGGTGTGTCCAAGTAGTTCCGTTCCACTGTGGTTGAGAGGGAGCCTATCGGCATCGTGACAAAGGGTACGACATCAGGGATGATGCCCGTCCTCGTCACCAGGTCACTAATGATCTGGTAGCGAGAGGCAGGCCCGCTGTCAGCACACTCAACACAGTTGACGCCTACCAGATCATAGCCTGGCGCGCATGGCCCACCACCAGGACACGCATCGGATGAGTATATCGGAACATACTCGGCATCGTCGGCGGCCTTGAAAGCGTAGGTCTCGTGCATCTCGCTGGCCTGGACGAAGTTGTCATTCAGGGCCTGCATGTAGTCCCTGACGTAAAGCTGTATGGCGTAGCCCTCTGACCCGCGCATCGAGATCGCACCCTTGAACTTGGGGTCGATCTTGTTGATGCGGCCGACGAAGAAGGTCTGCGCTGGGCTTATGGCCACGTTAACCAGCTTGACGCGCTGGAATGGGTAGAAGTCCGGTATGGACGGGTAGTTGGCAACGGTGATGTAGCACTCGCTGGACTGCTCCGTGGCCGCCCATTCGAGAACGATTTCGTACACTCCCTGTATGCGAATCCAGGTCTCCGCTGGCAGCGATAGTGGAGGATGCCACCCCGACCAGTCAGCGTCCATAGCGGACACATACACCCTGACCTTGAGGACTTCTGGATTACTGCCTGCGCCTAGCCCTATGCAACCCATAGCCTAGACCCCCGCGTCGTCGGCTCTGGTTATCCACATCTGTACCTGGTAGCCATACTTCGCTGACGCAGCCTCACGCGTCAGCCGCATCAGTCGAGGAATGCCGTAGAATGACTGCTGGCCACCAGGGTCGTCCATACAGATGCCCATTGTACCCTCTACATTGCTCATGTTAGCTGAGTCGCCTGTGATGCGCCCGCTCCAGTTGCGGTAGAACGCCTCCATGACTTGGAACGGGTTTGGAGGAATAATGTCTGGGAACACCCCGTTGACGATGAACACCGGCTGTGCCAGGCCCAGGTCGGTGTAGGCGAAGCGCGGCACATTCTCGTCATCGTCTCCAGGCAGAGGAATGGGGGTTGCCTGCCGGTCGTAGGCAACTTCCAGGGCGTCCGCCTGCACCACGGTCTGGCCTCCGGCCACTGGAAATCCGAGAACTACCTGCTGGCTTCTGTCCATCGGGTCAACGGTTGTGAAGGTGCTAATACTCCCGATGTCCGGCGGCAGGACTACGGCGAACCGCATGTAGTATTGCCACTCAGGTCTTGTCGCAGCCCTCTTTATGGTCAGCTTCTGGTTGATGCACCGATAGTCCAGCTTGCCCCAGGTGCGGTCGTCAATTTGAACCAGAGTCAGGTCACCTACGTCTACGTGGGTAGAGAGATTGAACCGGCTGGACTTCCACGACTTCATGAACCGGTGCGCCAGCCCAGGATTCATCTCGGAGCCGAACGCTTGTAGGTTCGCCTGGTGGTCTTTGATGGTGCCCTCCAGGATGATGTTGTAGTTGACCAGCCCCAGGTCTACCCAGAACATGCGCGCCTTGCCGGTGCCGCTGTCCCCTGGAAGGGGGATGACAGACACTATGCGCTCTATCTGGATGGTCATTCTCTGCACGGGGAAGCGTGTCAGCCCGCCACCGTCAGGGAAGGAGACGGAGACGTTGGGCTGAGTGACGTGTGCCGGTGCGCTAGGATATGTAGGGCCGCCCCCTGCCAGCGGTGTCATTAAACACCTGCCTCTGCACTAGCGGTCATTTCCTCGTCCGCGTGCGACATGATTTCCCTGGCCATTTCCTTGTCCTTTACGTAGATGTTCATCGTGATATTCTGGGTGCCGATGTTCTTGACATCTCCAGTAGACGTTGTGCCGCCCTCGCCGCCACTCTTGGGCTTGTTGACCCCGAACAGACCTGTTACTGCGCCCGCGCCTGGAACACCTAGCTCAGCAGCAAGTCCTACGGCTCCGCCTACCCCTGCTCCTATCCCCATCCCCATAGGGCCAAACGGAGACCCCATCATCGCGCCGTAACCGGCCATACTTCCTACACGAGCGGCAGAGCCCCATATATCGCTTCTGCCGCCAGCGGCCATGTTTAGACCGGTTGCTCCTATCCCCATCCCCATGCCGGAAACAAAGCGGTTCGCTCCAAACAAACCACGCCCGCCGCTCAGACCCATCCGCGCCATCATGCCACCGCCGCCTCCTCCTCCCATACCGAAGCCAGGCAAGCCCATCTGCATGCCTCCGCCGCCCCCGCCGCCGCCTCTCGCCATGCCAAATGCGCCCATGCCAAGGGCTCCGACGCCCCTTGCTGCCAGCCCAAGCCCCGCTCTAATGGGGCCTCCGATGATGGGCATCATAGCTGCGGTGCCGAGGACTGCTGCCCCTGCTGCTACGGTTTTCGCTATGTCGCCGAGGTGCAGAACGTCCGCGATTTTCTCTGCGACCTTAGCTATGGCCTTGAGACCAGTCTTGAGCCATTCCGGTGCCGCTTCCCACATCATCTTGCCGAAGTTCGCTATAGCACTTGCGATGTCCTTCAGCGCATTCCAGGCCCAATCCATCATCTTCACCAGATTTTCGACGCCCTCGCCTATCCACTCCAACACGCCGCTGTCTATAAGCCACGCAATCAGCTTGGACATGGCCACCATCAGCAGGTTGAAGATCGGCGTGAATGGTAGAAGCAGAAGGTCAATCGCGGCAGAGAACATCTTGCCCATGCTGCCCAGGTAGGCGTTGGCCACGCGGGAGTTGGCTACTAGCGACTTTACCCCCTCCAGTGCCACCAGCGGCTTGAAGATGGACATGAAGGAAGGGTCTTTGTGAGCCTTAATCATGCCCTTCTGGATGTTCTGCTGTTGCTTCAGGTCACCGGCCGTAGGGGGGCCGCCCGCTGCACCCGCGCCTCCTCCTCCTCCTCCCGCGCCTCCTCCCATACCAAGCACCTTCATCAATTCAGATGCGTCCAGCGATATCTTCCCTACATATTCGATTGAGCCCTGTCCTGCTGTCATCCTCTAGTACCTTTGCTGCCCGTCCTGGGAGTTAGATTCCTGCTCCTTCATCCACATAATGATGTGATAGTACGTCAGCACCTTGTCGTCCGTCAACTGGGCTAACAGGCTATGGGGAAGCCCTTCTTTGAGAAGTATTAGCTCGATTGCGTAGCGCTGGACGAGCGGGTCTTCTTTCGTGCCTTCGAGGGCTTCTCTGACCCTTCGGCTAAATTTGCGGCTTCCTCACCTAGCGGTGACGGTATGATCTCCTGAAGTTGCTGGCCGATCTCCGGCGAAAGCCCGTCCAGAACCTTGTCGCTCAGCGGCGCGGGCGGGAACTCCACGATCATCATCTTCAGCGCCTCGCGGAAATAGACGTTGATGTGAAACCTCGTCTGCGGCTCATTCGCTTCGTTCATGAAGAACTCAGTGGACTTAGCGACGCATGCGCTCTTGTCCAGCCAGGACATGGCGCGATACTTGATGGTGAAGGGCTTACAGCCCCTTACCGCGATCTCCTTCGTCTGCTCCGGCTCGGACGATGACAGGAGGTTTTGCAGACCTGCCTCCGGTAGTTCTTGCCTAGCCATTACTGCTCCTTTCGTCCTACGCCCGAAAAGCGTATGATGATGGGTTTACCCTCCTGCATGCTATCTGCATACAGTGTTCGGATTGCTACTCGTAGTTCGTCTTGCAGACGGCGCGAAGAGTCCGTCGTCACAGTCAATTCTAGCTCCCCCCTCTTCATGTGGTCATCTACAGCGGCCGCGCGCCGCCGCCGCCGTCCTTCTTCTGGTTGGGACACAGCCTGTCGGGGTTGAAGTACCGGTCTGGGCCAGGAGTTTCGGATGGCCTGGTCGGAGTTCGTACAGGAGTACGTGTCTCAGGCATGGCTACCTCCCTAAGCTATGGTTACCGTGTTAACGTCGAATGAAGCGGTGACAGTCACTACTCCCGCAGGTGGGGCGGGAATGTTGTGCGCCGCAGATACTGCAACGCCTGACGGCTTGGTAACAGACGGTGTACCACCGCAGGTGAGTGTCAGGGCACCGCCGAGGCCGCCGACAGCCGCGAACGAGAGGACGATCTGATTACCAGAAGTCCGCAGTGTGGCTCCAGAACCGGCTGCTCCCTGGTTAATCAGGAAGTCCCAGAGTTCCAGGTCTCCCCCCGCTGCGGGGTTCACGATGTCTACGTCCACCTCTACCCGCCAGACCCTGCGGCCCTCGATCAAGTCGTTCGGGTTCAGGATGCCGGTCGTAGCGTCTCGTTGGATGTAGTAGCGAGGCTCTATTTGGTTGTCTACACTCAGGGTGAACCGGCGAACGCGGTCGAAGGTGACACCGGCCATAACCACGGTGCCGTGCGCGAACATGTACCGGCCGCCTGCGGAGGCAGCGCCAGGGTCAACAGGGGCCGCGCGAAGCACGTACCCGTCGTTACCGGCACGGCTGTGGTACATCCTGCGGAACAGCATCTCGTCTACACTCAGACGAAGCTCCTGCCCCTCGTTTGCGCTCAGAGAGGCGCGGTTCACCTTGCCGCCGGTGTAGTAGCGCTGTAGTTGAAGGCTGCCACCGGTGTCGCGGAATGCGACGTACAGAGTGAACGGGTCAATTAGCTCATCGTAGCCCTCAATCGGTCGTATCACGTGGTTCGTCAAGAAGGTGGTGAGGCCGGTCTGAAGGCGTATGTCAGGGATGCTGCCGCGCAGCGATGCCTGGCCGCGCAGGATGGTGGCGCGGTCGCGGCCGGAGAACACGCCGAAGTACGGCTCCCACGCGAACTCTGGGTCAGGGGTCTCGATAGTGTCATGGATGCCGAAGCGCCGGTAAGTACCGCCAGAGATACTACCGAAGGAGGTCTCTGCGGCCCACAGCACTGCGGCTCGTTCTGTACGGATGATCGGCATGTCTTGTATATCCTCCCTATTAGTGTAGCAGATTTAGGCTGCTATGACAAGGCGGGTTCCTCTGGCTCCTCTAGACCCTCTGCTTCTGTTGGCTGGTACTCTGCTGCGTGTGCCTCTGCTTCCGGCTGTGCTGGGGTCTCGAAACCAGTGCTGATGCCGGTGATGATAGGCACGGCCTTGGACTCTGCCTTGAAGGTGGCGATGGCGGCCCAGATGCCATGCTTGTCGCGCACCATCTCTCGGAAGTCCTCTACGTGCAGTTGCTGGTAGGGGCGGATTGCGTGCTGGTAGGTGTAGAAGATGCGCTTCAGGGCCGCCCACAGGTCATAGAGGCGCTGACGGCCGTGGATGGTGTACATCTCGAACGGGATTGTCACCTCGATGTCCTTGTACTCGTAGGTGTGCCCGTGCTGCGATTCGTTGATAACGGTCTCCGCTATCCAGATGTGATCGTTGAGGCGAAGGTGCGCCTGCGTACCAGGCATGTCCAGGTCGTTCATGAGGTGTATTGCGGGCTTCGGCACTCTCTGAGTCGGTATCCACGCGGCCTTCAACAGATCACGGAATATCTCACCAGGAACCGGCTCGGCACCTAGTGTTGTAAGGCTGGGCGTGTCGATGGTTATTAAATTAGACGAGCGCACGTCAGTCATTCTGAAACTCCCCTATAGACTTAGTGTGCTTTTTCCTGTTACACCCTCCGCAGGCAGGAACAACATTGCTGCTGGTATGTGCGCCGCCACGAGAGAGCGGAACAACGTGGTCTTGCTCTAGCTTCTCCGGTGTCTGTTTGCAATACACACATGTGTGGCCACAAAGAGTTTGAATGTATTCCCACTGTATACCCGTAAAGGGATTAGGCTGCGGGCCGTACTTCTTTGCTCGTCTGTCGCGCTTAGCTGCTGCTCTTGATTCTGGACTGTCGCTGCCGACCCCCTGCTGATAGCGCCACTTGCGGTAGTGCGTGACACACATTCCTCGGCAATTGCGCTCGATACCACAGTCCGATACCAAGCATTTGCCTTTGTACTCTCCGTTACCTACGCGGTGGTGAGTGAGGGGGTCTCCATTATTTCTCCACAGTGCATAGTGATTGGCGCACCATGTGCGCGCTTCGTGTTTGTTCCTGCAATCAGGTATACTGCACACGGAGGTCACTGCTCGCCTGCGACTGACTAAACGAGTAAGTGGGTCTCCGTGCGCCTGCCAACGATTATAGTGTAACGTACACCAGCCACGGGCGCGAGAGGGGCGCTTACAGGTATCAATACTACAGAATTGATTTACCATTGGCCCGTGCCTAATCCTGTGGCATATATGGCGCGTAGGGTGTCGGCCCGCTCCTGGGCTTGCTCTTGCCAGGCGGCCATCTTCTCGCCCTTAGACAAGATATCCAGACCGCTGCGGAAGATGCCTGTCTCTTCGCTTGTGTTCACCATGTCAGCCCCCACCAGGCGTTTGATAATCCAGGATACGTTCTCGGCGTCCTCGTGGGTTTCGAAGTCCGCGCCCCATAGGTAGTCCAGGATAATACTGGAGGGCTGGCGGATGTATCGACTCAGCAGCCACCCGTAGTTACGCATTCGGAACGACGGCAGGGTCATAAAGACCATGCCCTTGCCAACGTCCGTCCAGTAGTCCTCCCCGCGCCCGTAGTTTAGGACATCGAAGGAGCTTCCGTTCCACAGCCCTAGCCGCGTCACCATCATCAGGGGCTGGTGGCGCGGGCGGAAGCCGTAGGGGTTGAAGTCGGCCCCCTCCTCCACGGTAGAACGTATCCGCCAGGACTTGCGTGTGTAGTTGTCCAGCCAGTCCTCGGCGTCGCGGATGCTCCTGCGAATGTAGTCCAGGTTGGGCTGGCTGATCGCATTGAAGTCCGCCACCCCAAAGAACTCGGCCACCTCTTCTGGTGAGGCGTAGGTGTTGTACATCAGTGGCCATACGGTGTCCAGCACCGTTCCGCCGGTCGGGAAGGTGATACGATACCAGAAACGATTGACCGCTGCCGGTGCTGTGCCGGTCTCCGGCCATCTGTTGCTGGACTTCTGATGTCGGGGAGAGATCGTAGACTTGCCCCAGAACAGGGTTCCCGTGTTCTGGAAGCTCCACGCGGTGTCCCACGTGTAGTCAGCGGCCTGGCTCTGGAAAGAGTGTTCGGGCTGGAGTCTGACCCACTCGTCTCCGTTCCAGACCTCTGCGTAGTAGTCTGTCACCTCAGAGCCCGACGGGTTCATGAAGAGGAACCCCGCCAGCCACTCTGTGGCTGCGAAGTACAGAACATCGTTGGCCGCGATGGTCAGGGCCATGCCTGTGAAGGCTGTGACCGTTTTATCAGTCCAAGCGGCTGCTTTATAGAGCCAGACTTGATCGAATGCTCGCACCTACTCCTTCGTCTCTGCCACCTTTACCGTCGGTGCCTCTTGCTCGATGGCGTATACTCTGTCGCCCTCGACCACGAAGCGGTAGTCCTTAGCTGGGTCTAGGCGAACGCTCTTGGCGTAAGCCTGGCCCGACTCGATCAGGGCCACCAGTTCCTGCCTCTTCCTGTTGACCATCCCGTTGAGGGTCATCAACACCGAAGGGGCCTGGTTCGGAACCTTGACCTTCTTAGTTTGCTTAGGCATGTCTGCCTCCCTTCTTCTACCCGCTCAGTATAGCCTATCGAGCCTCGCTCGTCTACCTACGAAACAGGAGGTGTTGGAGTAGCGATGCCCGCCTCCTCCGTCCACTCGACGTAACCGTTGAATGGGGTGGCGACACGCGTTAGCACAAGGCCCACGGCCTCCGCAGTGCTACGCAAGAGGATGGCTTGGCAACCGTCTCCCCTGCCGAAGTCTTCGTGTACCCTATCGCCTCGGTAGCCCCACGTGGCTTCAATGCTAAGGTCGTCCTCGAAGACCGCGCCCACAAGCGTCCCTGCCACCGGAGCTATGGCATAGACATTCACGGTCGCTAACGCGGGTGTGTCGTTACCGTCCAGAGGCACCTTTTCTGGGTTGGTGTAGACGCCGCCAATCGGGGCAGTGCTGTACTTGTTGATGAGGAGAGGAACCTGCCCCTGCCCCTTACTTGACAGGGCGTCGGTGTGGATGGTCTTGACGCGAATTACCATGCCTGGAGCGCCGATAATGCAGACAGCGATGCCCACAGGAGCAGTGTAGATGGTGGGCGGAAACCCCCCGCCTGGCCATAAGGAGTCCTCAAAGGTGGCGCGGTAGGAAGTCATGCCCTCAAAGGCTCTGTTAACAACCTCGCGTACAGTCCTGTTGTTGTCGGTCATAGCCGCTTAGACTCCAGGCGTCGGGTCAGCGATGGCCGGTTCTTCCGTCCACTCGATGTAGCCGTTGAGCGGGTTGGAGTTAGCCGCCAGCAAAATGCCTACGTTCTCCGCAGCGCTACGCAGGATGAGGGATACGCAGCCATCTCCCTTGCCGAAATTCTCGTGCACCCTGTCGCCTCGGTAAGCATCCGCGTCTACCGCGTAAGCGTTGTCCTCGAAGACTTCCCCTGTCAGCGTGCCCTCTGTTGGGGCTGCGGTGTAGAGCAGCACGGTAGCTCGCGCGGCGGCGTTGGCGCTGTCTAGGGGCGTGGCTGTGGCACTAGTTGAGGTGCCGTCTCCTGGGGCGGTGCTGTACTTGCGTATCATTAGCGGCTCTTGGTCTAGCTCTGGAACGTCTACATGGATGGTCTTGATGCGAACCACCATGCGCGGGGCACCGTGAATGCGCACAGCGATACCGGTCACTGCAATTAGGTCGGCAAAGGTAGCGCGATAGGTTGGTAGGCCCTCGAAGGCCCGATTGAGAACTTCGCGTACTGACTTAGCCATGGCCGTGTTCCTCCATAAGCTACTGGGTTATTCAGGTTTGGTTAGCTGGTGGCGGTGATGTAGATGGTGCTGGCCTCTGCCCAGTCCACGGCGTTGCTGTTGTCGAGGATGATGTAGTCGGGCATAATTCCAGCAGCAGCGACGATTTCCACCACACCGTCCCACGCTACTGTAGCGCCGGTAGCGGTGGTGATGACTAGTATGTGAACCACTGTTGGAGCGAACGGTAGCGGAACAATCATGTCCCCAAGCGCCACTTCCTCAGCGTCAGGTTCGATTACGATGTTGGCTTGCTGTCGCACAGCGGCTGCTACACCGCGTCGCATGTTGGCGGCGTCCCAGACACCGTTGCTGTGGGTCTCGGTAGTTCCCAGAGCCACAACGCCCACGGCATCCGCGACTACGAGCAGTACCGAACCGTCTCCGTAGAGGTCGTCGGCTAGCAATCCCTGTGCGTCTACTTCGTTGATAACCTCCGCGATGAGAGGTGTCATGATGGCGGCCGCGAGGTCTCCGCCTCCCTGGTTACCGACTGGGTAGACGTTGGCAGCGGCCGGTGTTCCAGCACTGACGTAGATGTCCACCGCGTCAGCGTGGACAGCAACAGCAGAGTTACACACCTCACGCCTGAAGGTTACGTTGTTACCGTCGATAGCGGTAACCCGCAGGTACTCGGTGCCGATGTAGATGACTTCGTTAACAACTAGCGGTGTCGTTCCGGCCACTCCGATAACGGGGTACTCGGCCGCAGCCATCGCCACGGTCAGCGGGTTGTTTACGTTGTTCCACAGGCCGCCCTCGGTGTCGTCGTTAGAGTCAGTGCCGATGTCGTCAACGGTGTAGGTGTCGGTGCCGATGACAACCGCGTCGGCGTCTACGGCCACACCAACGACGCGCATGCACGCGTGTGCCTGCACGCCCTCGTCCTTGATGATGGAGCTAGCAATCTTGGCGTCGGTAATCGCGTCGTCGTAGATTGACGCTGTGCGAACCCCTATGCCAATTTCCTGGACGTAGAAGTCGATTGCGCCCGCAGCACCGGCGACCTGGAGAGTGCAGTTCAGCGCCTCGTCCTGTAGGAGTAGCATAGAGCCGACGTAGCGGTCGCCAGCAACCCACGCACCTGCGTTTAGGTCGTTGAACACTTCGTTACCGCCAACTCCACCCACGTCCCAGTCACAAACACCAGCCTCTGCTGATACAGTGACGATAGCCGTCACCAGGACGATACGGTCTTGGGTGGCGTCTAATGCTAGAAGCACCTGGGTGCCCCCACCATCGAAGGCAACGTTGGTCGGTGTTATTTCGTCGGGGAAGTTCACCGCGTCGTTGTCCAGAATGTTGCCAGGGATTGACCCTGCGGCCGGTGTGTTGACGAGGATGCGGAACATGATCTTACCGGCGGTGATGGCGGTCATGTCGGTCTCTACGAGCGCCAGGGCCTCGCCTTCAGGTAGAAGGTAAGAACCGATCACGCTAGCGCCTACGGCCAGCGGCACCGCTCCGGCAAAGATGTCGTTGAAGAGTCCGTCAGAGCTTGCGGCCGAGCCCACGTCGATTTCCCAGGAGGTGCCTGCCCATGCCTCGGTAACCTCGGCCTGGACAACAAGTAGTCGGTCGCCTCCGCCAGCGGCGTTAGCGGCCAGGAGGTTTCCTGCACCTGTAGTGTGGTCTTGCTCGATCTCGGTTCCGCCCACGAAGAGGTCACTGAGGCCAGCAGCCCCACCAGCCACTACGGTAAGCGGGATGACGTAGAAGGAGATGGCACCGGCTGTACCGGCAGCGTTGATGGTAGCGTCTAGGGATTCTCCGGCCGGAAGCATGCAAGCTCCCACCCAGCGCTCGCCTAGCACCCAGGTTCCGCCAGAGATGTCGTTGAATGCGGCGTCGGTAGCGGTTAGCTCAGAGCCTACGTCAACTTCCGGCGCACCGGCCGCCGATTCGGTGGCGATGCCCATAATCAGACACAGGCGGGTGTTGACAGCATCCAATGCCAGAAGCTCCACAGGGCCACCGGCCCCGTGGTCAACGGCCACTGGTGTTGCGTCCGAGAAGAGACCTACGGCGTCGTTAGCCAGAAGCGCGCCAGGGATTGACCCAGCGGCTGGCGTCAGGACGATGACCGCGAAGCTAAGGATACCAGCGGTGTCGCCGGTCATGTCTACTTCGGCCGTGACCAGGGCCTCAGCTTCCGGTAGAAGGTAAGCGCCCACCACGGTCTCGTCGATGGCAAGCGCGGCCACTCCGTCAAAGATGTCGGTGAACAGTCCGCCTGCGGCGCTGGCTGAGCCAACGTTAATTCCCCATGAAGTGGTTACGAAGGCTTCCGTAACGGTGCACTGCACGAGAACCAGACGGTCACCCTCACCAGCAGCGTTAGCCGCTAGAAGTTCCGCACCGGCAGCGTCGTCGTTGTGGTCGTGAATCACGGTGGCGGTAGGGGTGTGGAAGAGGCTAGGAGTCTCCGCTAGCTCGCTTCCGGTGATGGCACCGTCAGCGATCTGGCTGGCCTCAAGCTCGTCGATGGCAATGGCGTCACCCTGAACCTCGCCAGAAGCGATATTCAGAAGTTCTCCAAGGTTGATGATTACCGTATTGGGGTGCCCCACCACGGTGTAAAGTAGATCGCCGCCAGGTACGTTGACGAAGTTGACGTTACTGTACTTGTAGGCCGCTAGCTGGTCTAGCGTTAGTTCAGTTGCTCCGATTCCCATCGTGGTGACTCCTTAGTGAGTGTGACTAGCTGGTGCTATTTCGTTGCTCTGTACGCCGTCGTGTATAAGCTGGCTAAGGTTGATGATGAAGTTACGCGGCGAGCCTTCTACGGTGTAGATAAGGCTTGTGTCGGGGCCGCTGTTTACGAAGTTGACGGTCGCTCGCGGCACGCTGTCAAGCTGTGCCCGTGAAATCTCTCCACCGTTACCGACCTGCCCCAGAGCCTCGTGACCCTGAAGCTCGCCAACGGCTAGGTCGAACAGAGCGGAGAGGTCGATTACCCATGCTCGCGGCTCACCGGCCAGTGTCCATATCAGGTCAGTGCCGCCTAGCGGGTCACCGATCACCCAGATGATCGTGGGGGTCTTCATTGCCTTGTACTGCGCTTCTGTCAGCAGCGCAGTTTCAGTGAAGGTGGCGTCGTGGGTCTCCTGAGCGACACGAGTGGCGCTGCCAGGGGGCGGCTGCTCTGCCCCGCCCTGCGTTATCTCGAACAGCGTTGCCAGGTTGATGTAGGTGACGGGGTGAATACCAGCGGTGCCATCAGCGTCCGTGAACGGTACGCTGAAAAGCAGGTTGCTGGTCTTGAGCACGTCCCAGATAAACTGCACGTCGGCGTAACCGCCGATTGTGGCTAGCTGCTCTCTGGTTAGTACGGTGACTCCCTCGGCCATGTTAGTATGTCCTCTCTTCGTCCGCCAAGATGTAGCTAATCTGCATGTATAGATACACGTCGGCGCTGTTGTCGTCCTCATCTGCCCATGCGATGATGGGCTGCCCCGCCCGTACTCGGTTATCGTTGAGACCAACCAAGGCCGGACTGTTCAGCACGTCATCTGTCGGGGCTGACTGTGCCGCAATGAGCCGGTTAGCGGCGCTAGGCGCTTGGTTGAAGTCTTCGCCGTTCGCTGGAGCGATAAGCTCATAGGTGTCAGTGGTGTCGAAGCCGTCGCCGATGGTGCGTACACCTACGAGGATGATGTCAACGTCAGGTACAAGGACGGTCTTTCTGCCGGTGGTGTTCTGGGCCACGCGGAGGTTCACGCCCTCGTGTCGCAGAATCTCCTGTCCCTTGCCAAGCTCATCAACGACGCGCTTAGACGTGTTGTACAGGACTCTGCGTACTGGTGCTGGTACTGTGAAGGCCATGTTAGTACGTTCTCTCTTCGTCTGCCAGGATGTAGCTTAGCTGAGCGTACACCAGCGGCGTAGTGTCGCTGGAGACTTCCTGGACGCTGAGGATAACGGGCTGACCGGCCTGGATGCGGTTAGCGTTCAGTCCGAGTAGAGTACCTTCGACCAGAGCGTTGTCAACCACGCCTGAGCCCAGTACCTGGGCAATCAGTTGGTTGGTCGCGCCAGCCGCCACGTCGAAGTTCTCGCCGTCGGCCGGAGCGTATAGCTCAATCAGGTCGTCGGCGTCGCAGCCTTCTCCGATGAGCCGGAGAGCTACGAGAATAATGTCCACGTCAGGGACGATAAGGGTGTTGCGGTAGGTGGTAGCGTTCGGCACGGGGCCGACGTTGGTTCTTGCGTAGCGCAGGACTTCCTGTCCCTTGCCCACTTCGTCTCGCACGCGCTTGGCGTCGATGTATAGTTCTCTGCTCACTGCGCTGGGGACTGTGAATGCCATGCTATCTCCTCACCATTGTCACTTTATTTAACGAGGCTATGGGGCTCCTCGGCCCCCTAAAGGGTATCAAGGGCTGGGGTGGCTAGCGAAAGGGGGCTAAACTCTAGCCGTGGTTCCCCAGCCCCCTCTTCCTGTTCAGTTGTGGTTGTTGGCTACGTTGCGTTCACGCCGTCCGTCAGGTCAACGATCTTTGCCTGCTTCCTGAAGTCAAGGCAGCGAAGGTTCATTGCCGTTACGAACATGAACTTGATGCCGAGCATGTTGTTCTGGAGGTAGTCTCTTGACTCCATGTACTGTGTCGTCCACAGCACCGGAAGCTCAAGGAACCGCGTGTCCATCACGTAGACGTGCCCGCCTCGCTCCTGGTCGCCGTTGCCCTCCTGTGACTCGCTGCGTGCAGAGTCGAAGTCGTGGAACAAGGGGATTCCCTTGTAGGTGGCAACTTGGAAACCGGTCGGGTAACCCTTTAGGGTTCCCTCACCGCCGAGCTTCACCTGGAAGGTGCCCTCGCCGATGAAGTGCTGGTTAGCCTGGAGGATGGTGCCCAGTCGGGTCACCTGCTCGACCTGGGTTAGAATCAGGTCAGGCTCTCCACCGGCACGACGAATCGCGTCGATGGCCTGGTCAATGAGACCAGTGGTCAGGTGGCGAAGAACGCCACCGGTGTCGGCCTGGGCTCCCAGTCCGCCAGCGTGGAATACGCTGGAGGCTGCCCACACCTCAGCCGCCACGTCGCTCTCACGAGCGTCACGGGCGATTGAGCCGTAGCGGGTTAGTCCACTGTCTGCTCGTGGGGCTGCTCCCGCAGCACCACCAACGGATGCGGCTGCGTCGTCGTTGATGGCGATGTCAAGGGACATCGGGCCTGCCTTGGTAACTACGATAAGGATGTCGTTGTCAGCCCAGGTGCCGTCGATGGCCGCACTGACGGTCACGACGTTGGTGACGTAGTTGACGGAGGAAACGGTTCGAACGCCGCCTGCTCGGTCAACACCGTCGTCAAACTTGAGGCACGCAACCGTGTCGCCCACATCAAAGCCCTGGGCGTTGATGAGTGTCAGGGTCACGCCAACTCCAGGGTCGGCCATGATCTTGCTGGATGGCTTGCCTACTAGCTGCTGGTTGAGGCGCTTGGTGTGGTCGATCATGGCGAACTCTTGCGCTACGGCAAGAGCGTCACCGATGCCACCCTCAAGCGTGCCCAGGAATTGGGCTAGGCTGGAAACGCCACCAGGAGTCACGACGAATCGCGGCTGAATGCTGACG
>SDBT01003588.1_pt1 | contig 26736 bp, 19 predicted proteins | sample 2277101 | NCBI WGS metagenome assembly SDBT01 (sample SAMN10404973, study PRJNA504765) | marine sediment metagenome | isolation source: marine sediment core GS10_PC15, 103 cmbsf | place: Arctic Ocean: Southern Knipovich Ridge | collected 2010 | reverse complement strand
TAACGGTGCGGCTCGACGCAGACGAGTAGATTCACTCGTAGTGCAGGAGAGGGCCACACAGCGGCGACTCCAGGCACTGGCCGCGGTGTCACTCAGGCCAACCGGTGGCCAGCAGCTTGTCGATCGCGTTTGCAGCATCGTTCTTGTCTGCCGGACGCCGGTAGACAGCCGGCTGATCCAAGTCGCGAAGCCAGGCCACGTCGGCCAGTGCGACACCCGGGGCTTCCTCCGCACCGACGGAGAGGTCGATCAGTTTCAGGGCGGTGAAGAAGTCCTTCCGGTTGTTCCTCGCCAACAGCACGTCAGTAGCGTTGACTAGACTGTCGCGGTTGTAATCGTACGGGAAATCAACCGCTGCCGGACTGAGGAAGTTACGGGGATTGTTTCGGGCCAACAGCAAATCGGCAACCGTCACCTCTGCGTCGGCATCCGCATTGCCCGCCTCGGCGACTGAGTTGCCGAAATAGAAAACGTCGTCCGTGACCATAACCAGGTTTGTCGACAAGACGGTCACCTCCAACCATGTGTCGTGGATCGCACCGTCGGGCCAGGTGAGCGTCACGCGGTCCGAACCGTCTTTCCCGGCACCGGTGCGGACGTCGAATTGGGCGGGAGCGGGCGCCGAACTCCAGCCGTCGGGTTCGTCGTCGTTGCCGACGCGGAACTGGAAATCATCGGCAACGGGTGTCACACCGCCGGGCAAGTGCGCCAAGTCGACCATAATCCCATTGATGCCGCGGCTGTAGCTGGTGTAGTTGGCGAAAGAGGCGACTTCGCCTGGCAACAGGGCTTGCTTGTCCGGCGCAATGGCGCCGTCGTTGGCGTCGAGGGCGGGACCGACGTCAAAGGCCGAGTTGTCGTAGAAGATGTAACGCCCGCGGACCGTTGCGGGTGGCGTCGCGCTGTTGACGACCAACTCATCCGTGGTGGCGTCGGTGCCGACGTTGCCGGCCGCGTCCGATGCGGTCACAACCACGTCGTATGTTCCGTTGGCAAGCGGAGAGGCGATCGGAAGCGTCCAGATGCCGCCGACCACGGGAGCGGAGTAGGTGCGGCCGCCTACGATAACACGGACCTCGGTCGGCATGTGGGCGTCGACTACCGTGCCGGTTAACGTCGGCATGAAGTTTTCGGTCGTCAAAGGATCGACGGTCACCGTCGGCGGGCCGGAGAATCCCCAATTAGCCGGATCGTTGCCGTAGGCGGTGCTTGACAGCCGCGTCAGCGCCGGCCCGTTGCCGTCCGGCTCTTCCGGCCATGGGAGATCGTCGTCGTACCGAACCGACTCGGCCGTGATGTACGGCACCAGCGGCGCGGGAAGTACCTCCGGCTTGCCTGGCTTCTGCAAGGTGATCCGCTCGCCTGCGTTGCTCAACGCGTCGTCCAGCGGGCCGAACACCTGAACGCCCGCCGGCACTTCGTGCGCGGCCCGGTAGACAGCCGGCGTTACGTCGCCGATAAGCACGTAGCCGCCGACCGGCACCGTGACGCCTTGCGGGAACGTGAACCCGGTGCCGCCGGTGATCATCCACGTATTATCCGGGTGGGACGGGTCGAACAGATCCACGGCCGCGCCGGAGACGTTCCGCAACAGCACGTACTCGTTGCCGCCTTCGACCGGGTGGTACATGATCTCTTCGATGACGATCGGTCCAACCAGCGGATCGCCGTTGGCGGCGCCGTAGCTGCCCGGTCCGTCCGGATCGGGGACGGGTTCGGCCATGGCGACGAAATCCACCTTGCCCGTGCTATTGATATGGCGGCCCAAGGTTACGCTGTTCTCGGTCGCGCCGAACGACGCGAAGGCCCGGTACGTGCCCAGGTTGCCCAGCAGGTCGCACGAAGACACGATAACCGTGTCGCCGTGCTCGCTCAAACCGAAAGCACCGCCGAAATGATTCACCTGGTTGAAGGCGATGTATCCGCCCGCCGGCAAGATCGTGTTGGCTGGGGCGAATGGATTGCCGGGATTGCCGGGAATCACGTACTTCTGAGGATCCGCCGCGTCGTCGCTGAGGAACCAGCCGCTGACGTCGACGGCCGTAGCGGTCGTGTTGTGAAGCTCGATCCAGTCGCCCAGCAACGGGCCGTCGGAGTGAGCAAGTACTTCGTTGACGACCACGGATCCGGCCGCCAACTCGGGAGTCGGGTCGTCCTCACCCGGCGATCCGCCGCTGACGGTACTGGGCTGCCAGGCCGCCCTCTCTCTCCAAGACGCGCGACGCTCCGTCGGATCCGCGATCACCAACGACAGCCCGTCGCCGTCGGTGGACGTGTACCAGTTGTCGTCGTATTCGAATCGCAAGATGGCCGCGTCGTACGGCTCGGGCAACTGCAGCAGGACGTCCTCGCCGGCATTGCTCAGCCCGTCGGGGTCGTAGCTGCCGACAGCGTTGATTCCCGTGCCGTACCACGCCTGGAATTCGGCAAGGTCCCGGGCGACTACAATGTACTCGCCGGGGGCCAGCGCCATCGCTGGAAAGACGAAATCCACACCGTCGCTGAACCGCGCCCCGGTCAGGTCGATAGTAGTGGTGCCCGTGTTCTGAAGCTCGACGAACTCGACGCTATCACTGCCCGCCGGGTTGTACATCAGTTCGGTGATTCGCAGGCCGCTAAGCAGACGCAACTGCGACTCAACGAAGCCTTGGATGTTTTCCAGTCCGGGAGTCGGCAGTGCGAAGAAACCGATCGTCTCGATACCGTCGATCATGCGGCCCTGGCTGACGTCTTCGGTTTGCGGGCCGTAGTAAACGCGGTCAAGCTGTCTCAGTTCGCCGTCGAACAGGCCGAGGATTCCCATCTTCGCGCTCAGGCGGAAATCGACGTGTCCGCCTCGGTCTTGCCCGTCGGCCTTCAGGTCCTGGCAACCCAGGGCGCCGATGAAGCTCAGTGGGGAAATTTGCTGCCGGGTCTTCTGGTTGGCCGGGTTGTCGGTCAAGTACAGCCCGGCCAGATCGACCGGCAGCGTATCCGGGTTGTAGAGTTCGATGAAGTCGTCCACCAGCACCACGTCGCCGTTGGTGAACCACTCATTGATCAGCACGCCCGTGGGGTCGGCGACCGGCTGGGCCACGTTGGCTGCCGCCGCGCCGGTGGGATCGATGGTCGGCTTGGCGAGCGACCACTGCCGGTCCGGCCCGGTGCGGCCGATCGACAGGTCGGCCAACTGCGGGCCGAACTCGATCGAATCCACCATGGTCCGGCTACTGTCGTACAGATAGACCCTTTCCCCGTCCCCGTTGATCTGGAAATCGAGGTGGATTCCGGAGGTGGGCGTCTCGGCATCGTCGGCATACAGGACCAGGTAGCCTTCCGCCGGGATGGTCGTTCCGCCCGGGAACACGAACCGGGTGGGATTGGCTGGATCGTCGCTGATACTCCACCCCCCGAGATTCGCGGCCGTCTGCGAGTCGTTATATAGTTCGATCACGTCCGGGTAGGTCGACTCGTGCTCGTAGGCCGAGTTGTTTTCGGCCAGAACCTCGTTGATCAGCACGCGCGACAGCGAGGTATCGACCGTCCAGCTTGCCGAGACGGCTTCGGCGTCATCCTGCCACGCGCCGGCCGAATTCTGGGCAATCACCTCCAGAAGCTGCGGCCCGTCACTCAGCCCGGCCAACACGATGGGCACCCCGGGCGTCTGCTCGGTGCTCCATGGACTGCCATTCAGTCGCCACTTGTACGCAAGGATCGGACTGTGGTCCGGATAGTCGTAGCCGGCCACCTCGAAGTCCGCCTCGGTCTGATAGGTCTCCGTCAGCGGCACCAGGGAAATCAGAATGCCGGCAGGAACGTCCGCACCCATGTCCCGGCCGACCCGGCCCGTGCCGATGGCCGCCGAGCCACTGGCCAGGCTGAAATCGCCCCCGGCCGGATCGGCTAGCCGGGCGTCGCCGGTGAGGTTCCCGACGCCCAGTGCCACGTCTTCGGCGTCGACCAGCGAGTAGTGTACCGTCAGTTCGACTCCCGGCCCGACGTCGGCGAAGGCGTCGTTTACGTCCACGAAGACGTTACCTTCGACGTAGGCCCCGTCGCCGTAATTGCTGCTTCCCGGCTTGACGAAGTAGATCGCCGCCTGATCGATGTCGGCCACTGTGTTGCTGACGAACGTCAGGAAGGAGCCTTCCTTGACCTGGACGCCGTAGTCGGAGTCGTAGAAGACGTTTCGGGTGACCACATAGTCGAACCCGGCACCGGCCGAAATCACGTTGGAGTTGGGGAAATTGTTCCACTGGTCCCGGTGGAAGTTGGTAAAGACGTTGCCTTCTACGTGGGCATCGCCTCCCAGGTCCAAAGCGTCGTCGCCGCCGCCGAGGAACGTGTTGCCCAGGATTTGGATCACCGGTCCGGGGCGGCTTTCGCCGTTGAAGTCGATCGCGTCGTTGTGGCCCTTGCTGGTCCCGAAGATGTTGTTCTCCACCAGCATGACGCCTCCGGGGGCGATGCCGCTACCCCAAATGTGCTCGCTGACGTTGTCGCCGGTGGGCGCCATGTTGCCGGGAAAAATGTCTTCGAAGATGCTGTTCCGCACTATCAGCGAGGAGTCTACCGCCGAGATCCGCCGCCGCGTGGCGTTGGCCAGCGTGCTGTCTTCCAACGTCAGTTTGGACGCGTCCAGATCGATCATGCCCTCGGTGCGATGCACGTGCTCGATGAAGGCATGACGGATGACGTTGTCGTTCATGTTGTTGACGAATCGGATACCGTCCCAGTCGGCGGCCCCCGGCGCGCGGGTGAAGCGGATCGGGGCCTCGGCCGTGCCTTCGGCCATCAACGTGCCCTCGACCAACAGGCTTGCTCCGGCGTCGAAGAAGACCGTCGTGCCCGGCATGATGCTCAAGGAGCGCCCCGCCGGCACGGTCAGTTGGGACGTAACGCGGTACTGCCCGTTTTCGGGCCGCCAGACGGTATCGCCGGCGAGCTGTCCGGCGGCTGGGGTAACCGCCACCGGGTAGTAGCCCTGTGCGGTGCCGTCGTCGGCCTCGCCGATTGCAGGTGATCCGGCCTGGAGATAGAAATCGCCGGCCGCCGGATTGACAAACAGCGGATCCGTGTTGTCGTTGGACGTGCCAGCCCCGGCACCGGATGTGCCAGCCCAGATTGCGCCAACGGTGACGATCGGGGCGTAAGCCGGATCGGCGTGCTCGCCGTCCTCCACCCACGACGGGCCCACGATCGAGTAATCGAAGTCGATCGAGTCGAGAGGGTAATGGCTGCGGACGGCGTATTCGGTGTTGCCGTAGACGATCGAGTTGGTGACGAAGTACTCGACCAGCCCGCCGTCCATACCGCCGCCCTTGTTCTCGGCCTGGATACCCAGCCGGTTGCCGCTGATCGTAGCGTGATCCAGACGGACGACCGCATGGGTCGGATCCTTGGCGGAAATCCCAATGTCGTTGTTGACGGAGACGACGTTGCTGAGCGTCACCTCGCCGCCGTAGACGCTCACTCCCTTGTCGGCCATGTCGCGGAAGATGAAGTCCTCGACCAGCACCGTAGCCCATAGCGTGTCCAGCCCGTCGTCGTGCATGTCGGCGATCACGCCGCCGCGTAGCGTGCAGTCTTGCCCTGCCGATTGGCTGTGGATGTAAATGCCGTCGTTGTCGTTGGGTCCGTGGTTCTCGGTGATCCAACTGTCCTCGAACAACAGGGCCGTGTTGTCGATTTCCGGGCCCATCACCGAGCGGGCGAGGATACTGTCGCGGAAGGTCAGGTCCGAGCCGCTGGTTGACTGCATCACCTTGCCGACGTTGTCGGTAATGTTGGTGTATTCAAAGACGATGTTGGAGCCTTCCACTCTGACGGCGGGCCCACTGCCGGTATGTCCGCCGCCCGGTGCGTGCCCGGCCAACGTAATGTTCGTATACCGGTACAGCGAGGCATCGGCGTCATTGTGATGGATTTCGCCCCATGCCTGCGTGGCATTGTAGGCCGTAAACGTGATCGGTCGGTCTTCCGTTCCCAGCGATTGGATCTCACCTTGCACGTCGATGTCCGTCCCGCCGCTCCCGGAAGCCACCCCGTCGATGCGAATCAACGTACCCGGCTCGATCGACAGCAGATGACCGTCCGGCACCAGCACATCGCCGGTGATGTGGACCACGCCGCTCCAGGTGTCCGTACCGGAGGGATCGCTCAGCGTGCCGGAGACGATGGTCACCGGCGTGCCGGTCAAGTCGGTCAGGTCGTCGCTATCCTGCATGCCGCCGACGTCGACGGTCAGATCGAACGGTCCGCTTCCGGTGAAGGTCACCAGCGCGCTGCCCAGCCCGTTGAACAACCGTATCTGGTCTACGTCCATGGACGTGCCGCCCGAGGCGGAGAGGTTGGCGGTGGCGTCCCACAGATCACGGTCGACGTCGCCGCCGGGGTCGAGCACTTCCACGCGGACCAACACGGGCTCGCCCGGCAGGTAGCTATTCGGGACGACGAGGTTCACCGTCTGCGCCGCGGTTGCCTGTGGATAGGCGATCGTGGGTGCGACGTCGGACCAAACGTCGATGTACGTCTCGTCGAGTTTGTTGCCGGAGCCATCCTCTCCGTCGAAGGCCTGCACAACCACGCGGTTCAGGCCCGGGTATGGCAGCGGTACGCCGACAGTCTCGGCGTCATCGAGCGTGATCGTCAGTCTTGGGCGACGGCTAGTGCTGCCGTCCTCGCTCGAACCGAATTCGACACCGTTTGTTCCGGTCGCCAGCAGGGCCCATCCGCGATTGCTTGTCGGGTTTGCCTGCCAGGCCAGGACGGTCTCGGTTACGTCGAGTGTGATCGTCTGCGCACCGCCTGCGTTGATGATCGCATCGATGGGCGTGGCTGCCTCGATGCCGTTGGCCTGGATGCCGTTACCGCCGAAGGTGCTCCAGTTGTCCGCCTCGCCCCAAGTTGTCAGCATTCGGTGCAACTCGATCGGTTGGCCGTCATCGAGAGCGCTGAGTGTCAGGGTTGCGTTGGCGATGTCATCGGTGGTGGCGATCTGCCCGGCACCACTGCCAAAGATGTTGTCGAATCGCAGCAGGCTTTGCGCCTCTACTCCTCCCGTGCTGAGGTCGGCCTTGAGGTACGTCTGCGCACCCCGGTTCAAGGTGTCGCCTTGGCGAATCTCGGTGTCGCGCGTACCCGTGTAGCCGGCGGTGCCGTTCCGAAACGTTTGCACCGTGGCTTCACTGCTGATCGACCAGGTGCCCGCCTCCAGATCCCACTCGGCCGTCAGGCCACCTACCCGAATCGATTTCGTCTGAACCAAGTCCGCCGTACCCGAAAGGCTGACCGCGTCGTCGGTAGTTCGCGGATACCCGCCGATTACGGGTAGACTGCTCTGGACGGAGAGCGCGTGCTGGGGGATCTGCGTAAGCACGTTGGCCACCCGAGTAGCAATCCAGACCTTCACGTCGTTTCGAGTCGTCTCGTTTCGCCAGTCGCCCAAGACCTGGTCTACCAGCGGGTTTATGACCTGCGGCGTGAAAACTGTGTCGATCAGGTCCGTCAACTCCTGATAGTAGATCTGCGCCACGTTGGGATGGTTCAGCAAGCGGTACAGTCCCGGCAGCCTGGTGCTGCGATAAGTCCAAATGCTACGGTCTGTGGAGCCGCTACCCCAGACGATAATCGAATCCAGGTCATACGGCACTAATTTGAACCGGGGGTCCGTGACGCCCTCGTACAAACCGTAATCGTCGCCGTCGCCGGTGACCAGACCGCCTTCCGAGTTGCCAAGCAGGGTGTCGACGCCCATGAACCGCACCCACTGCCGGACGTCGATCACCTGATTGACGTCCTCCCAAAACGTCTCGTCCGGTGTGTTGTTCAGCACGTCGAGCATCTGGATCAGGCCGCTGAAGTCGTCGGCCGCGACGTTGGTCTGCTTGTTGTACTCGTTGCGATACGAGTCCGCGTCGTCGTCGATGTACTCCAGCGTGGCGTCGGTGCGTCCACCGGGCAGAGTGTAGTTGCACTTGTAGAGGTTCCCGCCGTCGTCGGCCGGCCAGTGGTTTTCCACGAAGTCGGTGTCCATCGTCTCCAACCAGAGGTAATGGCCGTACATGTCGCTGCCCACGTCGGCCCGGTCCACGCCGTTGGTGAGTATCTTGACCTGAACGCCGTCGGCCGTGGAAATATCGGCGTAGCGAAAGATCGCGCTGCCCAGCGACTGCGCGTACGGCCGTTGGGCGTTGAAAACCAAGGCCTTGTAGTCCTTGTAAGGCCGGTCGTGGGGCAGGTTCAGGCGGAGATTGTGCGGGTTGTGTGCGCGGGAGCCGTTCCCACGGTTGCGCAGGCCCAACTCGTAGCGGATCTCCGTGCTCACGCCGTCGGTGGCAACCAGCGTGGCATTCACCTGACCGTTGGGCTTGTAGGTGCGGCCGGAGACGTCGGCCCACTGCTGGAAGTAATTCCAGTCGGCCGCCGTCGCGATCGCGCGAAACTCCGGCGGCGTGCCCGGCGTCCAGTCGGCGTCCGGGTTGAAGGAATCGTCGATCTGAAACAGGCAGTTGGCGATCTGCCCGCCCGCGGTCGCCGGAGCCACCGGCGCGACGGGGGCCGGCCATGTGCGGATGTTTCCGCCGGCGTCGCGGGCTCGGACGTAGTATTCGACGATCACGCCGTTGGCAAACGTGCCTGCGTCGATGACGCCGGCGTAGATCCCGTCGCCCGCATACTCGTCGTCGTGCAGGGCGTCGTCGAACATCGTCAACGAGTCGAAGACCACCTCGCCGTCTTCACGATAGAACAGCGTGACGGAAACGCCCGTGGGCAACTCGTCTCGAACCCGTGCTCTGACCGCGATCGGATCGGCGCTGCGCGGAACGGCGGGAGCATGCTCCACGTCGGTGATCAGTGGGGCGACGTCGGTATCGGTGATGCTGTTCGGTGTACCCGGGGTGCCGCCGTTGGGGAGGCTCGCGCCCCAGTTTTGCCCGACGTTGTTCGTCATACCGGGGTTGACCAGTTCCAGGCTCTTTCCGCCTCCGTCGTGAGCGTTAGACCACTCCAGCCCCTCGTTGAAGCCCAGTCCGGACTGGAAGAACTCGGTGTATCGCACCTTCAGGCGGACGCTCCAATCGCCTTCATCGGAGTACTGCACCCGGTCGACGACTCGACCAGTCTGATCGACGAGTTCGACGTTTTCGCCGGAATTGCTCAGGCGGCCGTCCCAACCGCGATCGACAATGTAGTTGCTCACCCCCGGATGACGCGCGTGGAAGACCGTGGGGTCGGCCGTCACCACGAGGTACTCACCCGGCCCCAACGTCGCCTGTGGAAACTCGAACTGGACGCCGTCGCTGAGCTTCCATCCGAGTAGATCGGCTGCGGTGTCGCCACGGTTGAGCAACTCGACGAATTCCTCGCGGTAGTCCTCCGGCGCACCCAGGTCGGTAAACGACTGGTACATGATTTCGCTGATCACCACATCGGCGGCCAAGAGATTGCGCGGCTCGAGCCGTTCAAACCGGCGCGAGCCAAATCTTGCCCGCTGAAGTTGACGCGACTGTCGCTTGTTGCGTGAAATCCTGGATGCGCGCACACAGTCCTCCTTCACCAGCCGCTTGGTCGTTTGAGCTGTTCCGTTTAGCGGCACGCGTGAGGGCGAGGTGGGCCGCCAAACTCGTTGAACTGACACGACGGCCAAAGATTATTCTAACAGAAACCCATAGTTTCTGCAATTCCGTGGCCGCACAGACACCTGGAGGGGGGTGCAGGAACGCACTTCCTGTCGGTTTTTGGCTGGCGGGGTTGGGGTCGGGGATTTTGGGGTCGGGTGGTAGAATTCATGACGATTTGGGTAATCTGGCATTTCTAGAAAGGAATCTACCATGGGAATGGACTCCCAAAACGAGATGGAAAAATCCATTGGCTGGCCGGATGCTCGGCCGCTCGATCGACGAACATCTGACGTACGATCATGCCGAGCATTTCCAAGAAGCGTCTTGCCCGACCTGTGCCGCGTCGGGCGAATCGGACGCGGCGGAATCTGCCACATTTCGCCTTTGCCTGCGAATTGGCCCGCACCGGGAAACTCGGCAAGCTCAAGAGAGTCCACGCTCACCCTGCCGGCATGGTCGCCAAGATGAGCGGTTGGCGGACGCCCGAACCCGAACCGCCCAAGGAGGTGGTCGACTGGGACATGTATCTGGGTCCCGCGGCCTGGCGACCGTACAACAAACGGGATCTGAACGGCTTCCACTTCGAGAAGGGCGGTGGACTGGTCGGCGGGGGTGTGTTGGAATGGGGTTCGCACTGTGTAGATCTCTGCCAATGGGCCGTCGGCGCCGATGACACGGCACCGGTCGAGTACAATCCTCCCGAGAATGCCCGCATTACCGCCCGCTACGAAAACGGGGTCGAATTGGTGCTGCGCGAAAAGGGCTGGATCGGTCTGGGGTCTTGCCCCGTTCGATTCGAAGGTGAAACCGGCTGGGTCGAAGCCGGCGACAGCGGCAAGCTCGTGTTGAGTTCTCCCGAGTTGCTTGCCGGCAGGAAGGTAGCCGAGATTGGCGGTTACCCGGCCCCGAGGCGGACAAAGTGCTGCGCGACGCGATGGGTAGGCTGAAAGGCCGTTCGCTGATCGGCGTCATCAATTCGCTCGGCAATCGTCGCGACGCGGGCGCCGTTGCCGGATAGACCGAGCGGCTGAAAGATCCGGATGCCGCAATCGCTTCGGTGGCGGCCGTCTCCTTGGGAAAAATCGGCAGTACACCGGCAACCAAAGTGCTTCGGCAATCGTTGGCCGCCGCGCCCGAGTCGGTCCGTTCGGCCGTGGCGGAGGGCTGCATTTACTCGGCCGAACGTCTTCTCGCCGACGGCAAGGCTGCCGATGCCGCGGCCGTCTACGACGCAGTGCGCGCCGCCGACGTACCCAAGCAGCGCATTCTCGAAGCGACCCGCGGCGCGATTCTCGCCCGTAAGTCGCAGCGGATTCCGTTGCTCGTCGAGCAACTTCGCTCGGACGACAAACAGTTGTTTCAGATGGGCCTGATGACGGCCCGTGAACTTCCCGGGAAGGCCGTGGCCGACGCGGTGGCGGCCGAAATGACGAAAGCGACACCCCAACGGGGCGCGTTGCTGTTGAGCATTCTGGCCGATCGCTGCGCGGCCATATCCGATTGGCGCGTCAGTTCAACATGCCGCAGCGCCGCCGAGTCCAAATGTGCATCGACGCCCTGAACGCCTCCCAGCGACCGGACGAACAGAAGTTGATCCTGACCGTCATGGAGATCCACCCGAGTGTGGACATGCTTCAACTGGCTGCGCGGGAGACCAAGAGGCCTGCGTTGAAGGAGGAGGCGACGCGCGTGATGACGTCTATCGCGCACAAGCTCAGCGGCAGCCCGACCGAAGCCCGGAACCGTCAAGCAGCTAAAGATCCAATACCAGATTGACGGCAAAGCAGGCGCCGCGACGTTCCCCGAGGACGCAGCCATCATCCTTCCCATACCTGAATAGCTGCTGCAACGACGATTGGGTTCATGCCCTACGTATTGTCGATGGTTCGCTTTCCGGCAGCGCCTCGTGGCACCGGGCAGCGGATAATGGCCGCTCTTCGTGGACTTGAGAACTCAAATGGACCGTCTGGTCGGCGACTCTTCCCGCACTTATAAGTGCGCAGAAACGGCGAAGCCCAACCTGACTGCTCTCCGGGAGATGAATAACGATGCGGTCATCAACCGCGGCAACGCCTGCCTAATCATCTATTCGGTGCAGTGACAATGGAAGGTGAATCATGAACCCCGACACTCTCAATCGCCGGCAATTCGGTAACCAAAGGTCAAAGTCGATCGAGGTAGCCCAGGTGACGCAGCACTCGCTCCATGGTGATCTGGCTGCGGACGTACGCGAAGTCGATTGAGCCATCGGCATCGGTTGGTACTGCCTCAAGATGTCGAGCACTGGTCGCTGACGACACTGCGAGAGAATCTGGTGAAGATCGGAGCCAAGGTCACCCGGCACGTCAAGTACATAACGTTCCAATTGGCCGAGGTGGCGTGGAAGCCGCCATGGCGGGTTTGACGGGACCCAGCAGAGCCCCGAACCTCCGCAGCGGCAAGAAAATCGCCAGGCGCTAGACGCGGGGGGCGCGCGATATTAAGATAGACGGCAACACGCGTGCCGCGAATATCCAGGAGACGACTACCATGTCGGGCCAAATCAAACGAATACCTTTGATCCTCATCGCGGTTGCGATGTTTGCGACGGTTGCCTCGGCTTACGACTTCTTCGGCCGAGCCCGATACCCGGGCCCCGTTCGCGTCGAAGGCGTCGACCTTTACGAACCCCAGCAGCAAGGCGGGCCGCATGCCGAGGGTTACCAGCGGCGCGTCGTCGACTGGTGGCCCCGCCAAGGCGTCGATTTCATCGATGTCAAGGAAGGCATGCCGCTTCGCACATGGACGTTTCGCCAGCGAAAGGAAATGGAAATCGACCGCGAGTGGATGACCCGGCAGCGGGCCTCGGACCAACCGCATACGATAAAGGCCCATCTGGTTGCCTTGCGCGGCATCGGCAACCGCTATGCTCCCAGCGCCAAGACGCCCGGCGTTTCGCAAGAGGGCGATTACACCTGCAAGAGCGCGTCTTCACAGTTGTAAGCCATCGCCACACTGTATCCTGCGTTCGCGAGGATCGACCGCAAGAGGGCCGCGAAGTCGGGGTCGTCTTCGACGATCAACACGTGCTTTTCGGCTGAAGAATCATTGGCCATTGTTAGGCTCCTTAGGTAAGGGAATGGTAAAAAAGAATCGGGCGCCCTGCGGTTGCGTGTTTTCGCACCAGATGCGGCCACCGTGTGCTTCGATGACCGCCTTGCAGAACGCCAACCCGAGACCTGTGGAATCGTTCGAAGTGTCGTTTGTGCCGACAAACTCCGAGAAGATTGTCGGCAACAATTCCGGCGGCACCCCGGCCCCGTCGTCGTAACACGAGAAAAGAACTTCCGTACGCAAGTCATCAATCTGGCCGTCTAGCCAAACGCGCGTGTCGGGGCCGTTGTGCTTGATTGCATTGGAGATGAGGTTGCAGAGGACGCGGCGAAGCTGCCGGGGGTCGGCCGACAGAGGTGGACAGCAGCGGTGATTATCTCCCAGCAAGATGTGTCCTGCGTGCATCGGGAGGGAGAAATCGCTCACGGCCTCCTGCAGCAACTCGGGCACGGATATCTGCTTCATTCGGGGACCGAGCCGTTGCCGAACACGCGCAAACTCCAAGAGATCCATGACGCTGCCCATGATCTGATGGGCTTGCCTGCGGATGCAAACCAGGGCCTCGGCCACGTCGGCGTCTTCCCGCAGCCGCGGTTGCTCCAAGAGTTGCCCCGCGAATCCCGTGATGCAGCCCAAAGCGCTCTTGAAGTCGTGAGCCATGTATTGGGTGGTGCGACGGTTGGCCAACTCCAGCCTGGCGAGCTCTTCGATGCTGTGTTTCAGCATTTCAGCCTGGTCCGCAAGTCGATCCCTTTGCGCCGTAAGTGTTAGCCGATAGCAGGCGTAGAAAGTGGAAATCACCGCCCCAATGATCCCGAAGACAAGACCCATTGGTAGCATGCTAAAGTAAAACGAATGAGTGATCGGGCCTAGAAGCCGACTGGTCTCGTCATGGGGAGCAGCAGCGATACGAGGGTCGAGCCACTGAAAGACCACCATCGACACAGGATGGAGCACGATGTAGCCGAACAAGAAACCCGCTGTGGCAGGCCAAGCCAGGCTCTGCCAACGAAGAACCGGCGCTAGCAGTGCCTTGGGGTCCTGCTGGGGACAACGTTCGGACGATTGCCCTTGCGAAATCATGGTATCCTCAGTCGGGATCGATAGGACGAAATCTGTTTCATCAGTGACACCCGCCCCCCGATCCCGACGACTTGGAACGTCCGGATCCCGACGAATGCGAGTGTTCCGATCCGGAAGATCGCTTTTTCGCACCAGACAACTCGCTGGCATGGACCAAATCCATGCCGCACATCGAGCACTTGCCTGGTTCGGATTGTCTGATCCCGGGATGCATCGGGCAGGCCCACTGGTCGGCTCTGCCTGGCGTACCGCCGGGCGGTGGGTAGATGTCCGTTGACGGCATCGACGTGCCCATCGGCGCATGGACCACCGGAGCGGGCCGCGCCTGTCGACATCCCATATTGGAAAAGACAACCATCACTACTACCATGACTAGGTACAAAAGTCTGTGCGACATCGTAATTCACCTCCTTGTGAAACTGGTGTCCAGATTGGCAAGCCAACTAGCGCCCGGCACTCAGTTGGGCTGCTTTGGCCAGGTAACTCTCCGGGTTCTTTCTCACTTTCGCCAAGCATCCTTTGCAGCAGAGAAACAGCGCCTTTCCGCTGATCGTGACCTTGACGGGCGTACCCATTCCGCCCAGCCGCGAACCGGCGACTGCACATACGCGCTGTGCCCGGATCGCTGCCTGGTCGGCCGCCGTGGCAGTGGAAACGGTGATCTGATTGGCCATTGCGGTTCCGTGCTGGGTCGATGCCGCGTGCCGGGCACCGGCACTCGATTCGTTCTTCAGCGGAATCAGGCCCATGCCACAGATCGGACATTTCCCCTGCTTGGCCAGCTTGACTTGAGGATGCATCGAGCAGGTCCAGACTGACTGGGTCGGCGTGGCAACTTTCACTTGAAGCGGCGCTCTTGAAAGTGCGAACGTCTGCGTGAAAGCGGTGCGAGACTGTTGCCGGTCGGGCAAGTTCTCCAGCGCAAAGGTGGCGGTCATGTCGCCGTCCTTGATCCGACTGACGTCGAGGGCCAGAGCAAGGCAATCATGGGTATCGGCCCCAGTCCCGGCAGCAGCAAACTTGAGTGGGTAGCGATAGACCTTCTCGTAACCTCGCACCTTCATGGTCACTTGGCCTTGCACGCCCCGCGCGCTAATCGGGCGATTCGACGCATCGTAAAGATAGACATGTGTTTCCCGTGGCTGGTAGACGACTTCAAAACGGAAAGGTTCGGCGACAGAGATCTGCCCACCGTGGGGGCTTGGTTGTGCGGCCGGGGCAGCTCTTGTGCCTGCCGGTGAGGCGCCCTGATGCTGGTGACCGGCGTGTGCGTTCTGTTGGTGAGCGGAATGCCCACCATGTTGGTGCATGGTTTGCGCCGAGGCATCACTCACGGTCATTGACCAGACCGAGAATGCCACGATCGCGGCGGCCTCAACTGCTGTAAGAATGCGGTTCTTCGACATTTCAATTTCTCCTAGGACGATGTGGGTTTGAACCACGGTGGTTCACGGTTAGATAACAACTCAGGCAGCAGCCTCAACGGAAACGATTCCCACTGGACTACTGCAACAGGGGACCGGTATGCCGGATGACACACCGAGTCGGTTCAAAATCTGTATCTGAAGCTCTGCGGCCTCGCCGTCGTATTCGATCAATTCCTCGATCGCCAGCATATTGGCCGCAGCCACGTCGGATGCCGACGGCCGGCGAATGTACACCCATGTTCGGGCGGCCGGATGCGTCAAATGGAGCTTGCCAACCAGCAGCCATGCGGTCTCTCTCGGCTGATCCGAGTTGACGACGAGGAGGTCCGCCGGCTCGCTCACGTACCATTTGATGGCATCGGATGAACTGGTTGCCCGAACCACACGAAATCCCGCCGTCGTGAAGCAACCTATCAGCCGGTCGAAAACGTCGTCGCGGTGCTCGACCAAGACGACAACCGGCACGGCAGGGGACTTGGACGTCTGCGACGGCTCGCCCGGTTTACCCCCGGAAAGTCTGTATCCGGCTTTATCGCATGGGATAGAACCGAATTGGCCGCAGGTGGGGCCCTGCGGTACATTGTCGGAAACTTGCTTAGTCATTTCTCCTTCTTCCTGTTGATACGTGTAACCACCGTAGCGTCAAGCCACGTTAGGACAAGTGTGACCCGCTCAGGCTGCGCACGAGCCGTTGTGCGACAGCCTGAATACGACATCGGCAGAGACCTGCGATCGGCGCGCAGTGTCGCCTGCGGAGAGGAAGAATTAGAGCCGGAATCGGCAAAGTGCGATGCAACGCTCCATTCCGGAAACGTCACTTGGCCGGTCGCCCGAGGTGAGATCGGTAACGGCCTGCACTTCGGCGGGACTCGGCAAAGCAGCGAGAAACGGTTGTGCCTGATCGCTAACAGACTGACTGCGGCGTTCTGGGGGAACTTGCGGAACCGGTGGCGATGAGTCGTCGCTTCGGCACGAGCATGTATCCCCGCTACAGCAACACGATTTGGCCCGTGCCTGGTGCGTCTTCGTGCAGCAGGAATCGGTCTGCGAGTGGCTCGAGCAACGGCACCGGTCGGCAAGTCGCCCATCTGAATCGCAACCGCACGACGCCACCAACGGCGGCTGAAGCGGAAGCAACGCCGCTGCCAAGTAGGTCAACGCTTTGGATGCGAAACGCGTCATGCCAAATACAAGCAATGTGCTGCTCATTATGAAAGACTCAACCGGGAAAACTATTCATCGACCGCTATCGGCAGTTGAGAGGCCAGACTTGAACCGGACAGGCGGACAGACCGGGCCTCTTTCTCCATGTGCCATTAACGGGTCATTATTGTCCTTATTGTCTCCGCAGGATCGCGGTGCCAAGCCAGATGCCAAGCAACCGTCACCAAACAAATCACCCTATATAAGTGGATGCTCTGGACATCGGGTTTCTTCGCGACGAGTGAAGAAAAGAGGACATCACTGATATTGGCGGGATTGGTGCGAAATGATAGTTTGCCATTACGCCGTCACCCTTCGCGGTCCCGGGCGACCACGGAAGACGGACGATAATCAGTGACGTCCCCTTTTTCGTGTCCGCTTTTTCGTGTCTGGCGCCGAGACGTTACTGTGGGCCTCGTTTCGCTTGTTGCAGCGACGCTGCGTAAAGCTTGTCGACCTTCTGCAAGTTCGTCTTCGGGTCGGCCGCGATCTTCTTGATGCAGGGCGGACAGCAGACGTAGACGATCTGCCCCTCGACGACGGTCCATTTTGGATTCTTCGGGAGGGGCTTGCCCATAATGGGGCAACTGCCTTGCGCCTTCGCGAAGTTGGCGTGAATCGTTGCCCAATGCTTGGGGTCCATCTTCTTTTGTATGCACCCCTTGCAGCAGAGAAACACCTGTTGCTTCGCGCTGCCGACCGTGACTTTGATGGGTGAGCCGTGCCCACCCAACTTCTTGCCGGAAACGGGGCAAATCTTCTGCGCGGCGGCTCGCAACTGATCGCGCGTGATCGACTGTTTGGCCTCCTGGGCGCGGGCCACCTGGCCAATTCCTACGAGCAGGGCGACCACCAAAAGCATCTTCACGTTCTTCATGTCCTTCTCCTTCTTGTAACAGGACTGAACCAAATCGAACATAAAACGATACATTACAATAGCAACCGGATGGCTGCGGCAAACTTCTCCACGTTCTTGTTTCAGGCTACGGATGACACGGCCGGTTCCTCTACGTCTTCCGAGTGATGGGGGTTCTCGATTTCTGCCCAGTTCTCATCCGCCAATCCGAGCCGCATCTTGAACTCCATGTAGGCACAATACAGGGTCGGGACGATGAACGAGGTGAGCGGCTCGACCAGCATGCCGCCAAACACGGGCAAGGCCATCGCGCGGGCCACGTCCGCGCCGCGACCGGTCGAGATCAGCACTGGCACGAGCGCCACCAACGTCGTGACGGTCGTCATCGTGCAGGGACGAATCCGCTTCAAGCCGGCTTCGTAAATCGCGCTGCGAAGGCTCTCGATGTCGCGTATCGTGTGACGCTTCAGCTTCTGCTGGATGAAGGTAGCCATGACCACGCCGTCGTCGACCGCGATCCCGAACAGCGCGATGAATCCAACCCAAATCGCCGTGTTCATGTCGACATCCATGATCGCCACGGCCATCATGCCGCCGGAGAACGCCACCGGAATCGCCGAAAAGACGACGCACGAGATGGGAAAATTGCGAAAGGCGAGATAGATCAGCATCAAGTTGACCAGCATCACGGTCGGTACGATCCACATCAGCCTTTCGTTTGCTTCGATTTGATTCTGGAACGATCCGACCGCCTGCAACTCGAAGTTTCCTTCGGGGAAGTAGAGGCCGTCGCTTCTTTTCTCGTCCGGGTGTTCGAGGGCAATCTTGCGCGCCTTTTGCAGCGACGTGATCACTGCATCGACCGTCTCCAAGTCGCCGGCGGCACCGGACGGCGAAAAGGAGACGTGTGCCACCAGCCGGGCGTCCTCGCTGTTGATCGCGCCGGGACCCCACGTCGTGGCGACCTGGGCAAGTCGCCCCAAAGGGACGACGTCGCCGGTGTGGGTAACCACCGGTATTTGAGTCAGTTCATCCAGACGTTCCCGGACGTCGCGCTGGTAGCGGATCTGAATCGGATAACGTTCGCGGCCTTCGACGGTCGTGGTCACGTCCAGGCCACCCAGGCCGGCGGAGACGATCTGGTTGACCATCATCGTGGTCATGCCGTAGCGGGCAGCTTCTTGGCGGTCCACCTCGAACTCGAAGTACGGCTTGCCCATCACGATGTCGGGATTGACGGTCCCCTCGTTGACCTCGTGGAGCTTTTTCATGTGTTCACCCACGGCCAGCGACGCTTTGCCCAGTCCTTCCAAGGTATCGCCGTAGATCCGTATCGCCATGGGTGCTTTGATACCGCTTTGGAGCATGACCACGCGGCCTTCGATGGGCTGCAACGGCGAGGCCGGGGTGATCCCCAGCAGCGTGGCTACCGAGTTGATTTCGTCCCAGATTTTTCGTTCGGTCATGCCCTCTCGCCACTTCTCGCGAGGCTCGAGCATCACGTAGGTTTCCACCATTGCCGCCGGGGCGGGATCCAACGCCGACTCGATCCGCCCGATCTTGCCCAGCACGTCTTTGACTTCGGGAATCTGCTTGATTAGCACGTCCTGTGTTTGCAGCACCTCCATCGCCTGGGAAAAACTGACGGCCGGATACATGCTGGGCATGTAAAACCAACTCCCTTCGTCCAACGCGATCCAGTCGTCGCTCTTCAGCCCGGTAAAGGTATGCTTCGCCGTCACGTAACCGGGCACCTGATTGAGATCGGCGCCGAACGTCGCAAACAGCTTCTCGACCGGGCGGAGCACGGTCGGTAAGCCAATCCAGGCTCCCACCCCTAACACCATGATCATTGCTGGAAACGACAGCATCAATATCTTGTGCTTGAGTGCAAAGCGCAGCCTGCCGGCATAGATCCACCGAACGAACCGGCTGGCAGGATTTTCCTCCATCGGGCGAATCTTCTCGCGCGTCATCCACCAACCGACCAGAAAGCCGGCCGAGGCAGCCGCGAGGGTCACCCAGGAGAGGTTGCCCGCGATGCGGTTACCCCAGACGAAATAACACAGCCCGCCACTGAGAGCGGCAAACGCCAGCCCCGTCGCGATGCTTGCCCATCGCGGCGAGCGCGAACTCTTCAGAAGGACGCGACAGAGCATCGGCACGACCGCCACGGCCACGATCAAACTGGCGGCCAACGCGAAGGTCTTCGTCCAGGCCAGCGGGGCAAACAATCTGTGGTCGCGGCCGGTCAGCAGAAACACGGGCAAAAAGCTGACGACCGTGGTGCTGACCGCCGTGATCACGGCCGGCACGACTTCGGCGGCCGACTCGCGAATGACTTTCATTCGCCCCTCGGATCCGCCCGGCGAACCTCCCGCCTCCCAATCGCTCAAGCCGCCGTAGATGTTCTCCATGATGATGATTCCCATGTCCACCATCGTGCCGATGGCGATCACGATGCCCGCCAGCGACATGATGTTGGCGTCCACGCCGAACAGCTTCATCGCGATGAACGCCATCAAGACGGCCATCGGCAAGGTAATCGCGATGATGATGCTGGCCCGCACGTGCAGCAGGAACAAGATGATCACCATGATCGTGATTAGCAGTTCATGCCCCAAGGCATCGGACAGGGTGCCGACGGTTTCGTCGATCAAGACCGTCCGGTCGTAGACGGCGCGGATTTTGATTCCGTCGAGTTCGGACTCCAGGGCGTCGACCTTGGCCTGGACGCGTTTGATGACTTCGCGCGGGTTTTCGCCGTACCGCATCACGACCACGCCGCCGACCGCTTCCTGCCCGTTGAAGTCGAGTGCCCCGCGACGAAACGAGGGACCGATTTGAACTTGGGCCAAATCGCGAACGCTGACCGGAATTCCATCGCGGGTGACCACAACCGTGTCTTCGATCTGCTCGATCGTTTCCGGCTCGGTCTTATCCGAGCCGATGAACCCCTTGCCGCGGACGATGAACTCCATGCCGCTGACTTCGACCGTCTTTGCCCCGACGTCGATATTCGAGGCTTTCACGGCGTCGATGACTTTGCCGAGCGGGATATTGTGGTATCGCAGCTTGTCGGGATCGACGTCGATTTGATATTGCTTGACGTATCCGCCGATCGACGCCACCTCGGCCACGCCGTCGACCGATTGCAGGGCGTACTTGACGAAGAAATCCTGTTTCGAGCGCAGTTCGGCCAGGTTCATCCCGTCGGGCGGTTCGAGCACGTAGTAGTAGATTTGCCCGAGTGCCGTGGCGTCGGGTGCGAGCACCGGCGCAACACCTTCGGGCAGGATGTTCGAGACGCTCAAGAGTTGCTCGGAAACGCGGGAACGGGCCCAGTAGAAATCGACTTCGTCGCCGAACGTAACCTGCACGAAGCTGAAACCGAACATGCTCTTGCCGCGGACGCTTTTCGCACCCGGCACGGCCTGCAAGGCGATCGAGAGCGGGTAGGTGATCTGGTCTTCCATGTCCTTAGGCGACCGGCCCATCCATTCGACGAGCACGATCACCTGATTTTCACCCACGTTCGGAATCGCATCCAGCGGCACCGTCTTCCACGAGTACCAGCCGTAGGTAAAGACCACGATCATTCCTACCACGACGACCAATCGTTCGCGCATGCAGAAATCGAGTATGTTCTTGATCATCGGACGGCCTCCCGGGGCAGTTTGGCGAGATAGTTGACCGGCTCGGCCAGCAATCGCTCGCGACAGCCTTCACAACAGATAAACACGGGCCGACCATTCACACTCACTTTGATCGGAGTGCCCATTGAACCGAGCGGCACGTCGGTCACGGGGCAGACGGTTTGTCTTTCTGCCAGAGTTCGATCCGCCGACGACAACTTGGAGAGAGCTTTCGCGACGGCTTTTGCTTGATCGGAATCGGCTTCCGGAGTTAGCTTTTGCGGAAGCTCGATTTGCGGCTCCACGATTTGCATCTCGCCAATCGGCGGAGCATCCATCTGCGGAGCATCCGCCTGTGGGACGTCCTTCGCCGATCCATCCTTTGCCAACAGTGCGGCAAGCCTCGCCAAGTACTTCTCCGGTTCTTCCAAGAGGCTATCGCGACACCCTTCGCAGCAGATAAAGATTGGGCGGCCGTTCAGATCGACTTTCGGCGGCGTGCCCATCGAGCCGAGTGCCAGCTCTGTCACCGGACAGATTCGTTGACTCTCCGCCAAGGCCCGGTCGTCGGCCGAAAGCTCGGAAAGCGCTGCAATCAACTCGGCCGATTTAGCCTCGTCCGGTCCGCTTTTGGGCTCGAGTTTCGTCGGGTCAATCAGCGACGGATTGCCGGCGAGTTGCATTTGCGAGTCGATTAGGAAGTTTCCGGAGCAGGCAACTTGCTCGCCTTCCTTCACGCCTTCAAGGATCGCGATCTCGCCGCCCGTACTCGGGCCGAGCACGACAGTGCGGATCTCAAAGCGACCCGGGTCGGTCTCCACGTAGACCACACTGTTCTGGCCGGCCATTAACACGGCGTTGCGGGGGATGACCAATGCCAGCTCGCCCGAGCCACCGAGCTCCGCGAAAATCGTCGACTTCGCGTAATCGCCGATTCGCAGCAGTCCGTCGTCGTTGGGCATGACCACTCGAACGCCAACCGTTCTAGTCCTGGAGTTGACCTCGGGGTCGATGAACGCCACGCGGCCGGTGAACTTGCGGTCGGGCAGCGACTGGACTTCCGCCTCGACCCTCTGCCCATACCTGATCGCAACGGCATCTTCCGGAAACAACTCGAGCATCAGCCAGACCGTGGACAGATCCGCCAGACGGCAGATCGGCTGACCGGTCTTTACGTATTGCCCTTCCACCGCAAGCTTCTCGATCACCGTGCCGCTGATTGGTGCGCAGAGGTGCATTCGGCTGTTGGCCTTACCCGCCCGTTCAAGCTGGTCGATCTGCGATCCGGTCATGCCGAACTCGATCAGCCGCTCCCGGGCGGCGTCGTACAGATCACCACCGGCATTGGCGGCGGCCCGCGGCGTGATTGACCGTCTTCGCTCGCGTGCTCGCTTGGACAACAACAGCTCGACCTGACTGGAGTACAGTCGCGGTGAATACAACAAGGCCAAGTGGTCGCCTTTCTCGACGAACACGCCGGTGTAATCTGCGTACAGGCGATCCAACCGGCCGTCGACGTAGGCGGCGATGGTCTTGAGCGTCCCTTCGTCGTATCTCAGTTTGCCGATCGCCCGGATCTTGCGAGTCAATGGAACCGCCTTCACCGCCACGGTGCGGATGTTCGCCACTCGGCGGGCGGCCGGATCGATCTCGACCGACAAACCGTCGTTGCTGCCGCCACCGGAATTCGCGGGCACCAATTCCATGGCGCACACCGGACACCGGCCGGGTTCGGTCTGCGGCGGCGTACACATCATCGGGCAAATGTAGCGGACGTTCTCACCGCCGGTCGATGCGTGTTGTTGATCGCCGCCGCCCCCGGCGGAGATCCAGCCGAGCTTCTGTGTCGCTCCCAATGCGACCATCAGCAGGATCCCGGCAGCGAGGAACAGCACGGGTGGAAGAACGAGCTTGATCCACCAGCGAAGATTACTTCCTCGTTGCGGCGTAGGGGCAGCGGGGCGGGCAGCTTGAGACGGCTTAGAGCCTTCAACGCTCTCGGCCGGTTTTTCCGCCGCGACAGTTGTTTCTTCGGACATGTGGTCGATTCCTTGCGTCGTGGATGTCGGCGTAATCAAGTCACGATTGCGTCGCCGTTTTGTTGTGTGTTTTCAAGGGTCGCTTGACAGAACGGCAGGCACCGCGAGCTATCCGCAGCAGCCCGCGTTCGCAGACGAACGGAATGTAGCGGACACCAGCCCGGCGGTAACGCTGTCAGTGACGTCAGTGCGCGCACGCTAACTAAAGGCGCACAAGGTCTCTATCGCGAGGGAGAATTAGAGATGGAATCGGCAGAGCAAGATGCAGCGATCCGCGCCGGAAAGGGAGCTGACCTTCCGGCCCTCCGTCTCCATCGTTTGTGGATCGTCACATTCGAGGCAGAATACGACCAGCGGACTAGCCGTCAGGTCGTTAGCGGGAGTGCGGCGCTCTGAAGGAATCTGCTTCTGGCGCGGGGAGGAGTCGCCTTTATTGCACTGGCAATCCGCGGCGCAGCAGCAACACGTCTGCGTAGCGTCTGAGTCGGCTCGCTGGCAGCAAGAGTGGGTTGCAGCAGGCGGCTCAGCGGGACGCGATGCTTGTTGACGGCAAGAACAACACCCACGATGCGTCAAGGAGGTCCCGCCCGCGTCGGCCGTTACTTTCGCCTGGGCTGCACAGTAGCACGAGGCGATGTCGATCCCCTGCAAGGGCACCAGCGCGGCTAGCAGCCAAACGAAGACTTTCGATGCGGTTCGGAACCAATACACGAGCAACCCACTACTTAATTCTTGCAATGTCGGCTGTTAGAAGAAGTCCTGCGCCATATCGGCACATGGAAACCTCGGCTTGACACGGAATTGCGATAATAGTCATTTTTTCGAGTCTCATTGACCGCCTCACCGCCATCGCTTCCGCCAATAGTAGATGCTCGGGGCACCTGATTTCTTCGCGACGAGGCTCGGATCTTTACATCAAAGATTATAGGCAGCCATCGGCCTGAGTCAATATCGGTCGAGCGGGACGATGACGACCGCTAGGTGACCTATCCATTTGCCGGCGTTGGCGTTATATTTCTGACAGAACGTCCACAGTACGCACCGGAGTAGAATCCCCCCGTTCGGTGGGCCTTGGGATCGTTATGCGCGGCTGTGGGAAATCGGCGCATGGCGCCCAACAGGACCGAAAACGGCATGTCCGATAGAGGAGATCTTGGAAAAACTTCCAACTCGTCGCGAAGAAACCCGATGTCCCGAGCATCCACTTCTAATGGAGACACAAGCGGCGAGGCGGTGGCGGAAATGGTCGCCGGCTGCCGTGCGGGTGACCGTAGCGCCCAACGAGAGCTTTACGACTCGTTCCGCAGGATGGTATATCGCCTCATGGTCCGAATCGTTGGAGCGGATGATGCTCCCGATTTGACTCAGCAGGTCTTCCTGCAGGTCTTCCGCACGATTGGACAATACACAGGGCGAGGTCGGTTCGACCGGTGGCTGTATCGTCTGGCGGTCAACGAGGCCTTTCAGCACTTGCGCCGCAAGCGCCGAAAGCGACACTATTCGCTGGCCTACGAGCCGGTGGACGAGTCCACTCCCGGCGACGAGAGAACCGAGCGGAAAGACCTCGTGGAGCAGGCATTGGCGCGGCTCGACCCCGAGTTGCGGTCAATCTGTGTGCTCCGGGAGATGGAAGAGCTTTCGTACCGTGAGATCGCCGAGACGTTGGACATCCCGGAAGGAACGGTCGGATCGCGGTTGAACCGCGCTCGACGCGAACTGAAGGAACACCTGATCAACCTTGGCTGGGAGCCGTGAGATGGATTGCCGACAGGTCCAGAAACTGCTTTCCGCATACTACGACGACGAGTTGTCGGTCGACGTGCGATCCTCGGTTGCCGAACACGTCCAGAGTTGCTCCGACTGCAGTGCGGAGCTAGGCGTCTTTCAGTCACTGTCGGGGATGGCCAAAGGACTGGACGATCCGGAACCACCGACGCGGATTTGGACGGCTATCGAAGCCGGGCTCGACGCCGATAGGGAAGGAACGTCGCTCGCGCGCCCCGTTGACGAGCAAGGCCGCTTTTCGAGAAAGTGGCGGATACGCTTGCTCGCGACCGCCGCGACGATCTTGGTCGCCACCGGCGTGGCGTGGATCGCCGCTCGCCCGTGGCACACTGCGGGCCATCATGGTGAACTTGCGGCGGCCTTCGAGAAATACTTGGAACACTTTGCCCGTACTCCCGAGACGGCTCAGAATGTCCTGCTGGCAAAATACGGCGGTGAGTTCGTGAATATGGCCGAAGCGACCAGACAGCTCGGCTACCGGCCGGCGGTTGCCATGGGGCTGCCAAAGGGTTACTCGCTCGAGGCGACGTATGTGTTGAACATGCCGTGTTGCACCTGCGTGCAGTCGATTTGCCGGCGCGATGACGGCCAAGTATTTGCCATCTTCGAGCACGACAAAGAACATCCGGCATGGTTTGGTAACCGGCCCACAACCGAGACAGAATGCGGTGGGTGTTCGTGCAGTTTCGCTCAGACCGATCGCGGGCTGGTGGCTTCGTGGAAGGCCGGCGATCGCCAATTCACGGTTGTCGGAGCCCGCGACCTGGAAGAAATCGCGGATCTGATCGACCATTTGCGGGGTGGCGACCCGGACGCATAACGACGGACTTGAGCGCGCGCCCGGCACGTGTACTACGATTACCTTTACTTTTCACAAGGAGACCATGATGTCGCGTCTTGCAGTATCCCTTTCTTTTCTGGCAATGCTGGGCTTCACTCTCGCCCTAAGCGGCTGTAAGGACCAGAGCGAATCGTCGCCTTCGCAGCCCGTTCAAGACGACCAGGAGAGTTCTGCCGGCGAACACGAAGGACACAGTGAGCACGAAGAAGCCCTCTCGCAACTCTCGGACGCCGACAGGAAACTGGCGGAAAAGCAAGGGACTTGTCCGGTTAGCGGTAAGGCTCTCGGTTCGATGGGCACGCCCTACAAAGTGACCGTGAAAGGTCAGGAGGTCTTGCTCTGCTGCCCGGGGTGTGAAAGCTCGATCAAAGAAAACCCGGACGAATACCTGGCAAAACTGAACGAGTAGCCCAGAGTTTCCCCGATGTTCGACCCGAGACAATCCGCATCGAAAACATTGGTCTGGCTCGCGGCCGTCGTGCTTCCGCTGGAGTTCTTCCCATCGACTCCGTGCTGCTGTGCGACGGCGAGCCGGTCGCCGTGCGGTACGCAGACGCCGTCGGCCCTGAAGGAATGTTGTTCCAAGCCGGCCCAAAGCTGCAGTGCAGGCACACGCCGCGAAAGCCGCCCCGGCTGCTCGAAGACGCTTGGGGTATCGGCCGAGTGCGGTTGCAAGACCACCTCAGTCTGCTCCTGCCAGCCAAGCCACGTCCCGTCACCAGGCCAACACACCCGCCCGGACTGCCGGGGGCAATCAGCCGACGTCGTGAGGCAACTACTGGCAGACGTTTCTTTGGTCTTCGACGAGCGTAAGATCTCACCGTCATCATCTTTCGGCATCTGGCCGACCGTATCTTCTGGATTTGAACGCTGCATCGTGCTTTGCAGGTTGATTCTCTGATTCGCCCCGGCCATAGAGACGCTGCGCGCCGACGCGCAGGTTCCGGCTGTCCCCATGGGCAACTCGTTTGTTGACCGCGCGCTGCGAGATCGCAGAATCATCGGATTCATCCGATGAGTGCGCAGCTCGAGCAGCCCCACTTCAGGCTTTCACGTAACCAAACTTTGAACTTGAAACACCGATCTCAACGCACCGGGCGATGGGGAGATATGAGCCAGCTTTGGCTGTTCCGGATATAATACGCCTGAAGACTCCACTACGCAGAACCTAG
>SDBT01003587.1_pt1 | contig 26744 bp, 25 predicted proteins | sample 2277101 | NCBI WGS metagenome assembly SDBT01 (sample SAMN10404973, study PRJNA504765) | marine sediment metagenome | isolation source: marine sediment core GS10_PC15, 103 cmbsf | place: Arctic Ocean: Southern Knipovich Ridge | collected 2010 | reverse complement strand
GCAGTCCGTAGGGGAATCGAACCCCTGTTACCAGGATGAAAACCTGGCGTCCTAACCCCTAGACGAACGGACCGTTTTTTATCGGCGGTGCAAATATAATTGAAATTTCGTTTTGAACAAATGGTAGGAATATAAATAATCGTTAAAAATCAACCAATCAGGAGGATGGTCCTAGTTCTCATGGCTATTGATGGATCCAGCCAGCGCATGCAGGTCCTGCCCGTCAAAATTCCCTGATGTCATGATTAAAAGATTGCTCCCATTCCAATCTGAATTAAGCAGGTCTTTCACCAGTTTCCCGGCATCATTGTAAACCCATAGATCTGGCTGGTTAAAGGCATCCTTTACCTGGTCTACGGAAATCTCCGGCAGTTTTTTATGGGCCACGGTTACGGGATTGAAATATACAATGGCCTTATCCGCTGCCAGCATTGTAGCTTCATATAGAGGCAGAAAATCGACATTCAGGCTGCTGAAGGTATGCAATTCCAGTACAGCTGTTAGCCATCGTTCCGGATATTGTTCCTTGAGGGCACGGGTGGTGGCCCTGACCTTGGAAGGGGCATGTGCAAAATCAAGGTAGACGGCCGTTTGATCATTCTCTTCAAGCAATTGCATGCGCTTCCTTGCTCCTGTAAAATCTTGAATGGCATTGTAAAACATTTCATTGTTTATCCCGAGCATCTCACAAACCAGTTTGGAACCGTTGATGTTTTGCATGTTATGCTGGCCAAAAACGGAAACGGGGTGTTCCCTGTCATCTTCGATAAGGTAGGTTTTTCCCTCCTTGATCCTGAATGGATGTCCACGGTATGGAATAAAATCGAGCAGGCGCCCGGAAGACTTCACCAGATCTGTTACTTCCGGATCATCCCCCGAGTAAATGAGTAATCCTCCGACTTCCGTTTTTTCTATGAAGATCCTGAACTGTTCAAGGTAATTTTCATATGTAGGGAATACATTCATATGATCCCATGCGATGCCTGATATTAAAGAAATATGAGGTTTGTACAGATGAAACTTGGGACGCCTGTCCAGTGCCGATGAGAGGTATTCATCGCCTTCAAAAACGGCAATTTCAGAAGTTTCACTTAATCCCACCATGGTTTCGAATCCTTCAACAATAGATCCCACCATATAATCAAACGATACACCATGAGACTTCAGCACATGCATGATCATGGATGTGATTGTGGTCTTGCCATGGCTGCCACCGATAACGACACGGGTTTTGTTTCGGGTTTGTTCATACAGGAATTCCGGGAAGGACCGGATCTGCAGACCGAGCCTGCGGGCCTTCTCAAGTTCAGGATTGTCTTCCCTGGCATGCATCCCAAGGATAACAGCATTTAGGTCGGGTGTAATTTTTACCGGATCCCATCCCTGATTGTCCGGCAACAGTCCGTACCTGGCCAACCTGCTCATAGAAGGTTCAAAGATCTCATCATCGGAGCCGCTTATCTCATATCCCTTTTTATGGAGGGCTATTGCAAGGTTATGCATAACCGCCCCGCCAATGGCTATGAAATGAACCTTCATATGATTATGCTTTCAGCCCGATTGGGCCAGTGTTTGTTTTATTATAAAAATCTTTTCGATATTTGCGATTCGATCTGACCTGTAAAGTTATGGAAATTTATACGGTGGCAAACGGCAACTTGAAACTTGATGGAGGTGCCATGTTTGGAGTTGTACCAAAGGTTTTATGGACCCGCCGGTACGAGGCAGATGAAAACAACCTGATCAATATATCCATGCGAAGCCTCCTGGTGGTGGATGGTGACCGGAGGATCCTTTTTGACAACGGGATAGGGGACAAGCAGGATAAGAAATTCTTCGGCTACTATTACCTTAATGGATTAGATACACTCACTGGATCCCTTGCTGAACTGGGTTATGACCTGGATGACATCACCGATATGGTACTTACGCACCTTCATTTCGATCATTGCGGAGGGAGCATTAAATACAATGAGGACAGATCGGAACTGCTCACAGTTTTTCCAAAGGCACAATACTGGGTGAGCAAGCCTCAGTGGGAACTTGCCATGCATCCCAACCGCATGGAGGGGGCTTCCCTGTTGAAAGAGAATATATTGCCCATAAAGGAAAGCGGGCAGCTGGAGTTATTCGAGGGAGAATATGATCTTACACCAAATGTGCAATTTCGTCTGTTCAACGGCCATACCATTGGACAAAACATAGCACTCATAAGATTTGGTGATCAGACCATAGTGAATAATGCAGACCTGATGCCGATGCTGGGGAACATCAGCATGTCATGGGTCTGTGGATATGATACCCAACCGCTGGTCACTCTTCAGGAAAAGGAGGATTTCCTGAAAGAATCAATGGAACATAATTATATCTACTACTTCTACCATGACCTGGAGAACCAATGCTGCACACTGAAACAAACTGAAAAAGGGATCAGGCCTGACAGGTCTTTTCCCCTTAAAAGTTTAGGGAAACCAGGCAGGAAAGCTTTATTTTGATTTGTTTGCGTTATATTTTTCCTTGTTCATAAACCTGAATCCTATTCCCCATTCAATCCAGTCTGCAATAAATCCATTTCGTGTCTTCAGGCTGATCTGGCCGTAGAAATGATCTGTGAAATCAAATTTTCCGCCGGCCCTGAAATAATAATTTCCACGTATATCAGGATTTCCTTTCCAATAGTAAAAACCTACCTGTCCGACAAGAGTGAAGCGTTCGATCATGAACTGGGGACCAAAATGCCAGCCGAGTAACATGTAATCAGTGCCTGAACTGGGGGTTTCGCCAAAATCTTCAACAATCGAGGCATCATAAAAAACATCCGTTCCGATACCGAGTAAAAGCTTGTTGGTCATCCTGCGGTTAACATCCAGGACTAAGGATGCAGTAGGATATCTGGGCCCCTGTTCTTCACCGATAGGCCTCTCGGTCGAAACAATACCACCTGCTGCAAACAGGGTGAATTCCCAGTAGGGAGTTACGATAGGCTTGGGATATTTCACAATTTCCGGCCGGATTGGTGGCTGAAAATCCGGATCTATGGTTTTAGTAAAATTCTTAATGGGATTATAATGATAGGTATAACCAATATGTAGTCCCATCATATTCAATCCCATATTGGGTGTATGGGTACGGCCGTTTGAAAAGTGGATGAACCCCAATCCTGCAGTGATATCACTGCGCATGGAAACCTGAAATTGTCCGGTCAGAAAAAAACCGGCCCATAAATTGACCTTGGAGCCGATCACAGAGTTCTGTGGGTTATCGTCAACATGATATGGATTGAAATCATATGATAGACCCACACTTATATCAGATCCAAGAACAAATTTCGGTCTTCTTATAATGGGCAGGTTTATAAATCCGAAAAGGCCACTTGGATTACCAATAACTTCTTTACTGCCCACATTAAACAGGGCAAATCCGATACCATTGCGGGTACTTGTGAAGCCGCTGCCATTGCTGGCGTCCGGATGATTGCACTCCAACCCGGAGTTACCTGTATAACCGTTACTCAGGATATCTTCTACCTCTTCCCTTGAGGTTACATGGCCTCCTGTATGCAATTTTACTTCCCAGAAATTGAAATGGCCGTAGTTCGTTTCAAAATCCATATCCTCCGGAGAGAAAGTAGATCTTTCCTGTGCCTGCAGAATAGTTGCCCAACCAAGCAGGATAATGACGAATGTTGCGATTTTTTTCATGATCTACTCGGGCTTAAGTTCGTATATGAATTTGCGCGGTTTGGGCCGGTAGATCTGTCCGGTAGAGTAATCAATCCCGAGCGTGATCCCACCGACAATCGCATCCACGATAATATAGGCGGGATGGGGTTTGCGCAGGATCATGTATTCCTGTGTCTCATGGCCGGAAGCCTTGATCTCAAGGGTACTCCCATGCTGGATCCTTCTGGAATCCAACTGGATCTTGCCTGGTGCATTGCCAATTAATTCGCCATCCTGGTAGATCTCGGCAGTTTGCTGCTTTTCGTTTTCAAATACGAGTGTATTTTTCGAGCTACCAACAATGGTGGCGCAACCCTGGGAAAGCATAAGAAGCGGAATCAGCAGGGTTGGTAAAAATGTAAAGTGTTTCATGTGGTTTTTGGGAAAGGATCTTTATAATATTGGGGTTCCTTTATAAACCCTGGAAAGTGTCAGGGGGACCAGTTTGCCGTGATAATTAAGTTGCCCGGACCAGTTTCCCCTGACCTGCGCATCGGCAGTACCCTGGGAATTTACCATTAGAGTAATGTCATAAGTCCCGATAGACGACATTAAGATCAAACGTATACTGTAGGAATCCTCTTTTTTTCCGATGACTGAGTATTCATACTTGGTGATCCTGCCATCAACCGTTACCCCTCCTACGCCGTTATACCCTATTGCCATTGCATCTCCGAACTGGACGGTACCGACAAGAGAATCAACCAGGACAAAATTTATAGTGGGAGTGACGGGTACCCGTTGGCCATATTTATCACTCAGGTAATCGGCTTCAAGGACAAATTGCTGCTGGTTTACCATAAAACTGGTCACCTCGGCCATCCTTTCTGCTTCAGCTGCCTTTTCGGCCATTTTCTGTTCTTTCTGCAGCTTCTTTATTTCTTTTTTAGAGAGTTGCTGTGTTTCCTCCTGGGAGAATGCCCCCAGGACAAATACAAATACTACCAGGAGGGTCAATAAAGTTTTCATTTTGAATGATATTTTAATTGATGTTAATCATTACAGCCGCCAGTTTTATGGGATGGCGAACCTTATGGCAAATCCAATATCATATCCAAGCTGGTTGCCAAAGTTGTTAATGACTGTCCATTCCGGCCGCCAGTCTAATGCGAACTGTATAAATCCGGCTGTGTAATCAACACCCAGGTTAAGATTAATAGTTGCAAAAAAATCATTTTCTGCATGGGGGAACATAACATATCCGGCGCCTCCACCGACCCCTCCGTAAAAATGGAATTTACTTTTATTGACGATCTTCCATTGCCGGATCCCGGTGAATTTCAATGCATCCCATTGATTTGAGGCGTACCACCCGAAATCATATTCGGCCCTTCCGATTTTTTTGACATCTTTCTGAAATGAGAATTCTGCCCCCGCATACTGGTAATGGTCATATCCAAATACCCCTCTTACCCCGACGGCCTTGGTGTACTCCTGTGCACTTATCGAAAAGCTTATAGACAGCAGACCTGCCAGGATGATTATTTTGGTTGTCGTTCCAAACATATATTGTGCTTAACGGGTCAAAGATAAAAAAATATGGATATAATAATGGCCCGGCTGATCGCCTGAATAAATATTCAAAATCTTACATTATTCCGTCGTAGAATATTAATTTTGTTAGCTGTTTCAAGTAAAAAATGAGTTGACATGAAGACAATAAATCCAAATGGGATCATACCCTGGTTCTTGATCACCGCGATACCGTTATTAATTTTGTCCTGCTATCCTGGTGGATCATCAACTGTAGAGGATCTGGATATTGTGGGAACCTCCTATGATAAGGAATTTGACTTCAGCGCTGCAACTTCATTTTCTTTGCCTGATACCATCATCCATATTGTTGCTGACAGTGAAGAGGATAGCCTGGGCCGGGATTATGATGATCTGATCATAGGCAGGGTGAGGGATCAAATGATTTCAAATGGTTATAAGGAAGAGCCGTTGGATACCCTTAACCCGGCGGATGTTGTTTTGCTTATCTCTGCCATGTCAACAACCAATTCCGGAGTATATTTCGATCCGGCCTGGTGGTGGGGATCCTGGGGCTGGTGGCCCGGCTGGGGTGGATACCCTGGTGCTCCCGTATGGGGACCCGGATGGGGAATGGGATTCCCGGTGGGATTCCCGGTATATATAAATTATTCTACTGGGACCCTGTTTATTACCATGATTGATCCTGAAAACACTAACATTGATGAGAAGACCATTGCGGTCACATGGCTGGCTGCCCTTAATACGCTGTTGCAGAGGGGCGGACAGAACACAGAGCAACGGATCACAGATAACATTGACCAGGCTTTTAAGCAATCTCCTTATTTAAAGACAAATTAATAAATCATACCGGAAGATGATGAAGAAGATTAGATATATTGTCCTGGGACTAAGCCTGATGGTAGCTTTGAACGGTGCCGCCCAGTTGGTGGATTATTACAGTACGGTTAATTATGGAATTTCAGTTCCCCTGGGTGATACAAAGGATTTTATTTCCAATACCAGCTTCAGGGGATTCAGCTTTGAATTCGGAAGGTTTTTTACCGGGGAGATAAGTGTCGGCTTCCTGTTTTCCTGGAGTGTGTTCAATGAAAGTTTCCCCAGAGACACCTATGAATTTGAAGACCTGACACTGACAGGGAATTTATACCGCTATATCAATGCTTTTCCCCTCATGGCTGTTGGTCGTTATTACTTCAGTCCTGATTCACAATTCAGGCCCTACCTGGGACTCGCATCAGGGGCTTACGTTATAAACAAGGTGTCTGATTTTGGTGTGCATCGTTACGAGAATAAGAACTGGCATTTTGGACTGGCGCCGGAAGCCGGATTAATCATTGGAATAGGCGCTGAAGCTTATTTCAACCTGGGAGCCCGTTATAATCATGCCTTTAAATCAGGAGGAGATACACATTCCTGGCTCGGCATTCAGGCCGGAGTAACCTTTATCTATTAGTCAGGCAAATATCAATTTTCCCATCGCAAGGAGCTGTCCTTTAAAACAAAAAAGGAACAGCAGGATGCTTATTGACAGGTCTGCTGAAACCAGGTATTGTGTGCGCGGTATTCGCTTATACAGGAGCAAGCTGACAAGTATTCTTTGTATAAACTGGATCAAAAAAAAGGAAAAGATGAGCAAACTGTCCCTGTTATAGCCTCTGGCAGCATCCAGATTTCCCCTGACGATCTCAGAAAATGCCCTTGAAAGACCCGAAGAGGGGGCAGGTTCATCAGTAATCTTTTCATAAAAAGAAGGGACAGGATGATTGTCTTCTTTCATAGAAAAAAGGCCGGAATAAATGAACATCATCATTATGATCCCGGCCAGCGATAGGTTAACAATGTAATAAGGTCTATTGATTCTCCTCTGCCTCATTAAGGGCTTCTTCATATTTTTGCTGAACCTTCTCGAACTTTTCTCTTTGTTCATCTGTCAACCTTGGTGAAATAGCTGTAATTTTTGTAGCCAGTGCAACAGCTTTGACTGAAACTTTGACATACTCTGCAAGGGCATTTATATTCCCCTGATTCGTCTCTTCTACCAGTTTTACATAATCCTGGATCAGGCTTTCATAGGTGTCCATGACCTGCTGGAATTCTTCATCGGTGATTTCTTCCCCCCATTCAAAATCTTTCCAGTCTTCATCCCATTCAAGATCTTCCAGCTTATCTTCAAGTTCTTCACCCAGCTCTTCCAGTTCCTTACCTATATCTTCAAAAGTCTCTTCAATCTCATCCCCGAAGTCTTCATGGATCTCCTCCATGATACGGATACCTTCACGGCCCCACCATCTGCCACCTTCGTGGGCAATGCGTGCGAAAAACAATATCCACATAAGGGCGATGGCTGTTCCAAGAATGGAAACCACCAGCCCGGCGGTAGGCAGGCCTTTGGTACCATTTGATTTCGTTGCCTGGGAAAGTCCCACTGCACTGAGTATTACGCCAGCTATTCCGAATACCAGCCCCAAAACGGAAGTACAGCCGAGGATGGCCAGTGGGATGGCAATAATTCCCAGGATCAGTCCGGCTATACCCAGTCCCTGGCCAGCATTTGTTTTAGTTTCTTCCATAACAGCATTTTTATTAAAGACGACCTGAAAGGTGAACTGCTGCTGCAAAGATATAAAAAAGAGTACTTTATCAACTCATCCCTTCAAGCAAGATCTCTAAGATTTTTTGAGCGGCGACGGAAATAGAGGTACCCGGACCGAAAATTCCTACAACGCCTGCATCGTAGAGGGACTGGTAATCCTGGACCGGGATTACCCCTCCGGCAATCACCAGGATATCTTCCCGGCCCATCTTGCGGAGCTCTTCGATCACCTGTGGCACCAGGGTTTTATGTCCACCGGCCAGGCTGGAAACCCCCAGGAGATGGACATCGTTTTCTACTGCCTGCCGTGCCGCTTCTGCCGGGGTCTGGAAAAGGGGACCTATATCCACGTCGAAACCGATATCTGCATATCCTGTAGATACCACCTTCGCACCACGGTCATGCCCGTCCTGTCCCATTTTTGCAATCATGATCCGTGGCTGCCTTCCTTCCTTGCGGGCAAATCTGGCAGCCATCTCTTTTGCTTCACTGAAGGCCGTATCTTCTTTGGATTCAGAAGAATAGATCCCGGAAATGGATCGGATCACAGCCTTGTACCTGCCCCATACCTTTTCCAGTGCATAGGAGATCTCTCCCAGGGTGGCCCGCTTGGTTGCAGCTTCTACTGACAGTTCCAACAGGTTCCCGCTACCATTCGAGGCAGCCTGAGTAAGTTTGTCAAGTACCTCCTGTACCTGTTCATTGTTCCGTTCGGCCTTCAGTTTCCTGAGCCTTTTGACCTGTGCTTCCCTTACTGCCGTGTTATCCACTTCAAGGATATCCAGGGGATCTTCTTTTTCAAGTTTATATTTATTAACACCGACGATGGTATCCTTACCTGAATCGATCCGGGCCTGTTTCCTGGCGGCAGCCTCTTCGATCCGCATCTTAGGCAGACCGGTATCTATGGCTTTTGCCATGCCGCCCAGTTGTTCAACTTCCTCGATAAGCTGCCAGGCACTGCGTGCCAGCTTGTCGGTCAGGTATTCGACATAATAGGATCCGGCCCAGGGGTCGATGGCTTTGGTTATATCAGTTTCTTCCTGAAGGTAAATCTGGGTGTTCCGGGCAATCCGGGCAGAGAAATCCGTGGGCAGGGCAATGGCCTCGTCCAGGGCATTGGTATGAAGGCTCTGGGTATGTCCCAGTGCCGAAGCCATGGCCTCCACACATGTGCGTGTAACATTATTGAAGGGATCCTGCTCGGTAAGACTCCAGCCTGAGGTCTGGGAGTGGGTGCGAAGGGCCAGTGATTTTGGATTTTTTGGATTGAACCGGGATACAATTTTTGACCAGAGCAGCCTGGCTGCACGCATCTTTGCTATTTCCATAAAGTGATTCATCCCGATGGCCCAGAAAAATGAGATCCTGGGAGCAAAGGCATCGATATCCATGCCTGTATTGACCCCTGTGCGCAGGTATTCCAGTCCGTCTGCAAGGGTGTAGGCCAGTTCCAGATCAGCGGTGGCACCGGCTTCCTGCATGTGATATCCCGAAATACTGATGGAATTAAACCTGGGCATCTTCTCAGCAGTGTATTGGAAAATATCGGCAATGATCCTCATGGAAGCTTCAGGTGGGTAGATATAGGTATTCCTGACCATGAATTCCTTCAGGATATCATTTTGAATTGTACCACTTAACTGCTCAAGAGAAACACCCTGTTCCTGTCCGGCTACAATATAAAAAGCCATAACCGGAAGAACGGCACCATTCATGGTCATGGAGACGGACATTTTATCAAGGGGTATACCGTCAAATAAAAGGTTCATATCCAGGATTGAATCGACCGCAACACCTGCTTTGCCAACATCTCCCACCACCCTTTCATGGTCGGAATCATAACCGCGGTGGGTAGCCAGGTCAAATGCAATGGACAGTCCCATCTGTCCGGATGCCAGGTTTCTTCTGTAGAAGGCATTAGATTCTTCAGCTGTGGAAAAGCCGGCATACTGCCTGATTGTCCACGGGCGCATCACATACATGGTAGGATAGGGTCCCCTGAGATAAGGAGGTATCCCGGCCGCATATTGCAGGTGTTCCATTCCCTGCAGGTCATCCTTTGAAAACACGGACTTTACACTGATATGCTCAGGGGTAAGCCATTCTTTGCCGGAATAGGACTTTCTAACGGTGCTTGCCGGCCTGGGATTTATATGGCTAAAATCGGGTCTCATTTGTTTTCATTTCAGGATTTGATGCCAAGTAATTGCTGAAAATGCTGCAGTTCTTCCAGTACATTTGATCGTACATGGATGAAGTGTTCAATGCCGTTCTTTTTCAGCATTTCCAGCTCTTCCTTCGGGTAACCGGAGACGACAGGGATACACCTGTCTTTCAGCAGGGGCATAACAGTATCGGCAAGGCTGGCATATTCTGCATCTGAACTGCAAAGGACCACGATATCCGATCCGGCATCAATGGCTGCACGGGCACCTTTTTCAGGGGATTCAAAGCCAATGTTATCGATAACCTGAAAACCTGCACAGGCAAAAAAGTTGCTGGCAAACATGGCACGTGCGCGGCGCATGGCCAGATTACCCACGGTAAGCATGAAAACCAGCGGTTTTTTACCCGGGTGGTTTTCTGTTTTTAAGCGCATGTTTTCATAATCCATGCTGCCCCGGAAAAGTTCCATTGGTTCAATGATGCACTGGTCCTCGGGCAGCCTCTTTGCAGGAAAGGGAATATCCCCTATCTCTGCAGCCATGTCCTCCTGCAAATTGGGATACTGGTTAATACCAACCATGATATTCTTACGGGTAGTCAGGTTTTTCATGCGGGATTCCGCTGATTTCCTGACGGCACTCTGGATGAACCCATCGATCAGTGATTTATGAAATCCGCCTTTTTCTTCGACCTGGAGAAATAGTTCCCATGCGCCCTCTGTTAAAGTAGCCGTAAGTTTTTCAATATAATAGGATCCGGCAGCAGGGTCGATCACCTTGTCCAGGTATGATTCCTCTTTGAGCACAACCTGGGTGTTCCTGGCAATGCGGTTTGAGAAATTATCCGCCAGTCTGAAAGCAGCATCATAGGGTCTGACAGTCAGTGAATCTGTGCCACCGATCACTGAGGACATGGCCTCTGTTGTCCCCCGGAGCATGTTCACATACGGATCATATACCGTCTGATTCCAGGCTGATGTGTTGGTGTGGATGAACATGGCATGATTCAGGGCGGCTTTTGCAGACCAGGCCTCAACGATCTTTGACCATAGCAGCCTTGCAGCCCGCAGCTTGGCAATCTCCATGAAATAACTCGATCCTGCTGAGAACTGGAACTGCATATATGGCAGGATCTCCCCAGGTTCAGTCCCAAGCTCTGATAACTGTGCCAGGTATTCATTTCCCTGGGCAAGGGTGAAGGCCAGGACCTGCGTTACAGAAGCACCTGCATCGTGGAATAAGTTCCCCCCCACATGGATTACCCTGAACCCGGGCAGGTTTGCCTTTACAAATTCGAGGCATTCGATCTGCCCGGAAATGTCTGTAAACATATCCCTGGAGAAGTTTCCTGTGGATGCCAGCGTCCCCAGGGGATCGTAAGTGATGCTTCCCCGGACAGTTTGTGGATCTATCCCGGCGCTATTTATGTACCTGTGCAGAAAATGGAGTACATCGGCGAACTGTTCCCGGAGGATAAAATTGACAGGTGTCCTCTGCAGCGGGAGTTCATAGAGCAAGGCCTTCAGGTCTGCCTCCGTTATCCGGTCCCGCGAGGTCAGATCAAATCCAATGGAATTGACACCTTTTTCAATAATATCCAATGCATCCCGGTTGGCTGTTTCGATATCAATGACAAGCAGGTCCTGCCTGACCAGCCATGCATTGTTTTCCGTCTTGGAACTGCGGATGAATGGGAATTGTCCGGGTACAGCGTCCAGAAAATCAAGTTCTTCAAGATCCTCTGATCGGTAATAGGGTTTTATATGGTAGCCGTCCGGCGTATGCCAGAAAAACCGCTTCTCATACTCCCCTTCATTCAGGCCTGCTTTGATCTTTTCCTCCCATGCCGCGGTTGAGACAGGGGGAAATCCATCGAAGAGAGTTTCTCTTCCAGGCGTTTCTTTCTCCATAATAGCTTACTATATTTGCACAATTATCAGAAGCGGTATGCAATACCGATATTGAGATTGATCGTACCGACACTCATATCGTAGGTAGATTTTCCGGTGGCTGCTCCCACGGCACTTTTTTCGTCCACAGAAAATGTCGGCTTGCTGTGGAAATAATCTCCGGATACACGTATGGCATAATTGGAATTGATATGAAACCTTATACCGGTTCCCAGCATATAGGCAAAACTGGCGGTACTTCCACTGCGTGTGGTAAAGTAGGTTCCTTCGGTGGTATGCACCGTTAATTCCCAGGGCGGTGATAACAAAATACTCAAGCCTGCCACTGCCCTGAAATCCAGGTTCATGAATGCGATGGGGATGGTGAAAAATGGTCCGGCCATAAGATTGGAATACATCCAGGTGCCATGGTTGAAGATCACCTCCTCAATTTCCGGTGGGACAGGCCCAGTGATGGCATCGATCAGGTCTTGTTTAAGCGCATCCCTGTCCGGGGAATTTGAACTGAAGGTAAAAGTTCCTGCAATGCCAATATAATAATCAAAAACATAGGCACCGGAAAATTCTATGACAAATCCGGTCAGGGCATAGCCACCATCCTCGGCCAGGCTCTTCTTGGCAAACTCCTCGCTGGGCAGGGAAGCCCCGAAACTTAGTCCCAGGAAACTCCGCTGGCCGTAAAGACCGGAAGCCATCAATCCCCCCAGGAACATAATGAATGCAATCTTTCTCATGATTCTCATGTAAGCTTTTGAATTCCGGGCGCTAATATAGGGATAATTCAGCTACTTAGTCAAGGGTTCCAGTCATCTTTGAAGGATCCACCCACTCGTCAAATTCTTCCTCTGTCACATAGCCCAGATCAAGGGCGGCCTTTTTCAGGGTGGTATTCTCAGTATATGCTTTCTTGGCAATTTCTGCTGCCTTGTCATACCCGATATGGGTGTTCAATGCCGTGACCAGCATCAGGGAGTTGGAGACATTTTCCCGGATCACTTCCTGGTTCGCCTCAATGCCAATCGCACAATTATCATTGAAGGAAACGCATGCATCTGCCAACAACCCGGCTGATTCGAGGAAGGCATCGATCATTACGGGTTTGAATACATTTAATTCAAAATGGCCGTTCATTCCACCCACTGTAATGGTCATATCGTTACCAATAACCTGGGCACAGACCATGGTTAAGGCCTCTATTTGAGTGGGATTTACTTTTCCGGGCATGATGGATGACCCGGGTTCATTGGCGGGAATAGTGATCTCGCCGATGCCGCTGCGTGGACCTGAAGCCAGTACACGGGTGTCATTGGCGATCTTCATCAGGCTGACTGCCAGGCGTTTCAGGGCTCCAGATGCCTCCACAACGGCATCATGGGCAGCCAGAGATTCAAATTTGTTGGGTGCTGTGATGAAGGGGTATTCAGTCAGGCCGGCTATTTTTTTGGCCACCAGGTCCGCATAACCTTTGGGCGCATTGATCCCGGTTCCGACAGCGGTCCCTCCCAGGGCAATTTCAGCCAGGTGGGGCAATGTGTTCTTAACGGCCTGCAAGCCATGATCTAGTTGTGATACATAACCGGAGAATTCCTGTCCCAGGGTAAGAGGTGTGGCATCCATCCAATGTGTCCTGCCTATTTTTACGGTCTTTTTAAATGCCTCTGATTTATTGGCAAGTGTTTCACGAAGTTTACTGACACCAACGATGGTATTTTCTATCAGGATAGTATAAGCCGCAATGTGCATGGCTGTGGGGAAAGTATCGTTGGATGACTGGGATTTATTTACATCATCATTGGGATGAACAAGCCGCTGGCCCTCACCCAGTTGATTACCCAGCAGGACATGTGAACGGTTGGCTACCACCTCGTTCATATTCATGTTTGACTGGGTCCCTGATCCGGTCTGAAAGATCACCAGGGGGAACTGGTCATCCAGCTTTCCGGCTATGATCTCATCGCATACCTGAGCGATCAGCTTTGCCTTTTCTTCAGGGAGGACACCCAGATCAAGGTTAGTGAGGGCAGCCGCTTTTTTCAGGTAGGCAAATGCCACGATAATCTCCTTTGGCATTTTCCTGTTGCCGATCTTGAAATTGTTAAGGGATCGCTGTGTCTGAGCGCCCCAGTACTTGTCAGACGGAACCTCGACAGGTCCCATGGAATCTTTTTCAATCCTGATGTCCATAGTGGTTTTTTGTTTGTTTGTTGTTAAATGTTAATCGTGAATTTTCATAAAAAAATGGGTAATGTAAACCCACCCGTCATTTCCCTCTGCAATACCGGGTCCTGATTGGATATGGTCATCAAGGATGATGCTACGTGCTGCGCTGTCTTGAATCCAGCCTTCCACCACTATCCGTGCTGCTGTGGTATCTTTACTGTTTATCTTGGAACTGAGTGCTCCAAAATTAACGGGCTCCCAGTGTTCCTTGATTTTTTCCCAACGTGCATCCATCCCTTCATCTGGTTTCCCTGAATTCATATAGGCGGCACTCTGTTGCCTGGCTTCAATAAAAAGGTCATGGAAAAATACCAGGTCGCTCAGTCCTTGTGATTGCCGGTACTTATTGACGTTATAATGAAGTTCCATTTCGAATGCGTTAACCTGGTAAAAAGGTTCATCTTTCTTGCAGGATAACACGATAATGCCGACCATGCAAATCGTCAGAAAGGTGCGAATTATAGGCAAACTTGTCTGTTTCATGGTGAATTTAAATTTACAATAAATTATCAATATTCTCCGGTGGTTGGCCCAGCACTGCTTTATGTTCTGTAACAATGATGGGGCGCTGGATCAGCCTGGGATTTTCGGCCAGGATACTGATCCATTCCTCATCAGGAATATCCTTTCCTTTTAATTCCTTTTTATAATAGTCCTCCTGGGTCCTGACAAGGTTGCTTGGGGGTATGTTCATTTTTTCCAGGATTTCCCTGATTCCCTCCATGGAGATCCCGTTCTTGATATAATCGATTGTTTCAAAGTCGCCTGTTTTATCTTGCAGGTATTCAAGCCCGGCCCGGCTTTTCCGGCAGCGGGGATTGTGATAGATCCTGATCATGTTTAATCTCCTCCAAATTGCATTAAGTACTCTTTAATAAATGCGTTCAGGTTTCCGTCAAGTACATCATTGACATTGCCGGTCTCAAAATTGGTCCGGATGTCTTTGATCATTTTGTAAGGATGCAGGACATAATTCCTGATCTGCGAACCCCATTCAATCTTCTTTTTCTGTCCCTCGATCTTAGCCTGCTTTTCTTTCTGCTCCCTCAGTTCCATTTCATATAATTGGGACTTTAAAATGCGCAGGGCATTATCCTTGTTTTTCATCTGGGATCTGGTTTCCTGGTTCTCTATGACCAGTCCCGTTGGCTGGTGCCTTAACCTTACCGCTGTTTCCACTTTGTTGACGTTTTGTCCGCCTGCACCGCTGGAACGGTAGGTCTCCCAGGTTATGTCACCGGGATTAATGATGATCTCTATGGTTTCATCAACTACCGGAGAAACGAATACAGATGCAAAGGATGTATGCCGCCGGTTGGCGGAATCATAAGGGGACAAGCGGACCAGCCGGTGCACCCCGTTTTCGCTTTTGAGGTACCCGTAAGCAAATTCCCCGGTAAATTCAAGGGTAACGGATTTTATTCCAGCCTCTTCACCCGGCAGGTAATCCACTTCCCTTACCTTGTAATTATTTCTTTCCCCGTAGCGAATATACATCCGCATCAACATTTCTGCCCAGTCCTGGCTCTCCGTTCCCCCGGCCCCGGGATTGATCTTCAGGAGGGCGCCCAGGGCATCTTCCTCGTTCCCCAGCATATTGCGCAATTCAAGGTTCTCAACCAGCGACAGGGCAATCTGATATTGCTGGTACACTTCCGTTTCTTCCGCTTCTCCCTCGCTAAAAAAGTCGTGGAGTACGGTGAGGTCCTCTACGCTTGATCTGACTTCATCATAAGCGGTAGTCCATGATTTCAGCCTGGAAATTTCTTTTAATTTGGTTTCCGCTTTCTGCGGGTCATTCCAGAAATCGGCAGCATGGGTTATCTTTTCTTCTTCTTTTATCTGGTCCAGCTTCCGGTCAACGTCAAAGGTGCCTCCTCAGCGCCTGCTCGCGCTTCACCAGTTCTTTCATCTGTTCTGTGGTGATCATATTGAATAGATTAATGAATGTTCGGTATGCAAAAATAATAAAGATCGAAACATAATCATGTTTTCTTCATCTCATCCAGCACCTGGAAGATCAACGCGGATTCAAAACCGCGTTGCTGGGCGAAACGGGCCAGTTTATTCCTAACCTTAAAAGGATTGTTATCCTTTATATGCTGGCGCTTTTTTATTAATTCTTCCTTCAGGATCTCGAGGTAATTGTAATCATCTATGCCATCGATGGCATAGATGATGATCTCTTCCGGGATATGTTTGGCCGAAAGCATGTACCGGATCTTGATCTTCCCCCACCTGTTAAACCGCAATTTGTCGCGCACGAACGTCCCGGCATATCTTGATTCATCAATGAATCCTTCTTTCTTCAAGGTTTGCAGGACTTTCTCGACATGTGTTCCCGGAAGTTTGAATTTTTCCAGTTTCTCCCTGATCTCGCTGCTGCATTTTTCCTGGCGGCTGCAGAGATCCATGGTATATGAAAGTGCTTCCTGGTAGTTCATGAGCGAATGGCTTTTATCATCCTGTCTTTCCCGTTAATATCCTGGCGCAGTTCCGCACCAATGAACCCCTTTTCATGCAGCAGATCGATGACTTTCATCCCGAATTTTTCGTGGACCTCCAGGTATAACTGTCCACCTTCCTTTAATTGCTGACGGGCGAAGCCGGCAATGGATAAATAGAAAAGCAAGGGGTTTTTATCCGGAACGAACAAGGCTCCCGGTGGTTCATGGGCCGTTATATGGGGATCCATGGTTATTTTCTCACTGTTCGGGATATAAGGTGGATTGCTGGCAATTATATCAACCCGGGGCCAATTTTTGGGAGGATTAATTTCCAGAATATCATTCTGTATAAACTGCAGGTCAAGATCCATCTTAACGGCATTCTTTGAGGCCACAACCAGGGCTGCTGCATCTGCATCCGTTGCTATCACTTGTGACCCGGGTATATGCTTTTTAAGGGCCAGGGCAATACAGCCTGAGCCGGTACCGATATCCATGATCAGGGGCCGTGAATTTGGTATCCCGTCAATAATCCACCGGACAAGTTCCTCGGTTTCGGGCCTGGGGATCAGTACGTCTTGTGTGACATCCAGCACCAAGCCATAAAATTCAGCCTGCCCGGTGATATATTGAACCGGGTAACAGGCCTTCAGTTTCCTGATAGCCCTGTCAAACCATTGCTGATCTTTTTTAGCCAGGATCTCATTCCTTTTTAGCCCGACCTCATGTTTCTTAAGATGCAGCCTCGTCCCGAAAAGAATATCTGTCATGGCATCGATTTCCCTGACAGGATACTGTTCATTGAGCTCTTTTTTAATATTTTCGCGTATGGTCTGTATGGTGCGAAATTCATCGGCCATGTGGTAAAGTTAAAAATTCCGGCGTTCATGGAGACTGCAAAACAAGATATGGAGTTTATGGACAGGTGCCTGGAACTGGCACATAAGGGACTTGGCAATACGGCCCCGAATCCTATGGTAGGTTGTGTCCTGGTGGCAGGCGGAAGGATTATTGGTCAGGGTTACCACCGTGAATATGGTAAGGCCCATGCAGAGGTCAATGCCATACAATCGGTTAAGAAATCTGAATTGCTGGCCTCCTCCACGCTGTATGTGAATCTTGAGCCCTGCTCTCATCATGGGAAAACACCTCCCTGTTCGGAACTGATCCTGGACAAGGGTATACCCAGGGTGGTTGTGGGAAACATGGATCCGAATAAGACCGTCTCAGGCAAAGGTATCTCCCGGTTGGCTGATCATGGAGTGGAAGTCAGTGTTGGCATCAGGGAAAAAGAATGCCTGGAATTGAACCGCAGGTTTTTTACCTATCATGTAAACAACAGACCCTATATCATCCTGAAATGGGCAGAGACAAAAGATGGTTTTATTGATCGTGAGCGGACACCTGGAACCAGTGGCAACATTAACTGGATCACAGGAACCATGGAAAGGCAGCTTGTTCATAAATGGAGGAGTGAAGAACAGGCCATACTGGTAGGTACACGAACTGTATTGACAGATGATCCGGAGCTGACGGCGAGGGACTGGTCCGGAAGGCAGCCGCTTCGCCTGGCAATTGACCGCAAGGGGATACTTCCTGGAAGCCTGAAACTCCTGGATGGCAAAACCCCGACGGTAATCTTCTCTGAAAGGGCACTCAAGCCGGCGGAGAATATCCTGCGGATAAAGCTCGCGGGAGACCCGGATATGCTGGATGGTATTTTGGACTTTCTCTATAATAATGAAATTCAATCCCTGATCGTTGAAGGAGGCAGGGCAACTCTGGAAGGATTCATCAAACGAAATCTATGGGATGAGGCAAGGGTGTTTACAGGGGACCAGCTATTCAGGAGGGGTATCCGGGCACCCAGTTTAGAAACAGACACATCAGAAAAGCACCAGATTGCCGGCAGCATGCTCAGTATTTTCAGGAATCAAACATTAAACCTTCATGTTGAATAGTTTGGCATGATTTTTACTGTAATTAAAATGTGAATTCCATATCTTTGTGTAGATTTGCCTGATTATCTGGCAGATATTAAATTTTATTTTAATGAAAAATCTTGCTCTCTGTTTATTTGCCGCTCTGATTTTAACCAGCCTGAATACCCAGGCCCAAAACCCAAAGAGATTTTTCAAAGCAGGTGAGGATTTTATCCTCGCAGGAAATTACCAGGATGCTGTTGAGCAATTGACTAAAGCTGTTGACCTGCAACCGGATTATGACAAGGCCTACCTGGCCAGGGCGGATGCTTACGAAAAGCTGGGTATGATCAGGGATGCGGCTGAGGATTATGACAGGGCAGCCACTTTCCTGGATAAAAAACAAGAGGTATTTTACGAGGCGGGAAGGCTATATTATGAGCTGGGGGATTATGAAAAGGCGATCAACAGGCTGGATAAATCCATTTCACTCAAACGAAATTATGTTGAACCATACCAGGTAAAAGCAAATGTACTGATTGCACAGGAGCGGTATGAGGAAGCCCTGGAAGTAGCTCATAATGCCCTGACCCTGAAAGAGAACACATATAATTTTTACATCCATGGAACGGTGAATAAAAAGATGGGCAACCTGGAAGCTGCCGAGGCAGACTTTATCAATGCCGTTTCAGAAGATCACCAGCATGTACCTTCTTTGCTTGCCCTGGCGGATGTCAGGCTCAGGCTGGGAAAAACGGATTTTGCCCTCCAACATGCCAACAGGGCTATCCAATTTGATAACGAGAACCAGGAAGCCTATGTAATCCGGAGCAAGATATATGTCAGGAAGCTTGATTATCCGAATGCCATAGATGATGTTTCAAAAGCCATATTGCTGAATCCCGATGATACCGACATGTATTATCTACGGGGGTGTTTTTACCAGGATTTTACACAGCATGCCAATGCCGTTAATGATTTTACCAAGGTATTGATGCTGCAACCCGATAATGCCGATGCATTGTATAAACGTGCCTGGTCATATGAACAGGTTGGCAACTACCGGGATGCCATTAAGGATTATGAAAAACTGGTAAGCCTGTCGGAATTTGACGGTAAGGCACAAAAACTCCTGAAGGAGGCCAATGTAAGATTATTTGAACTCTACCGGGAAGGAAACAAACCCGACCTGGTTATCCTGGATCCGAAACCACGCGACAAACAATTATTACAATACCCGAAAGAATCAAAGATCGTGAGCCTGAAGGGAAGGATCATAGATGAGAGTGATATCAAATCCCTCAAAATCGACGGTATTGCATACCCAATTGAACAAAAAGAAGAGGGTTGGGAATTCTTGATAGCCCTGGATATTGAAGACAGGGGAGACATATTTGTTGAGATAACGGATGTGTACGATAATGTTTCAAACATACGCTATACTATTAACCTGACGGAGGTTAATGCTCCCTATATAACCATCATTGCCCCTTATGCTTCAGATAACGGCGAAATATACCTTGATTCAAATGACCCTGATATATATGTTGAAGGGAGGATCCGGGACGAGAGCCTGATCCAGACCATCATGATCAATGGTGTACTGGCCTCTTATTACCCCGATGAGTTGAATCCAAGGTTTTCGGCGAACCTGAACATTTTAAACCAGAACAGGATCATTGTAATATCAGAAGACATTTACGGGAACAGGATTGAACAGGAATTCCAGCTGAACCGGGATGCAGCGCTTATGTCAGAGAACAATCCCATGGGTAAAACCTGGGCCGTATTTATTGAGAACTCCAACTATGAAACATTTGCCAGCCTGGAGGGTCCTTCCAGGGATGTGACCCTGATGCGCGCAGCACTGGCTAAATACCAGATCCACAATATTATCCACAAGAAGAACATGACAAAGAGTGACATGGAAAGGTTCTTCTCCATTGAATTGCGCGACCTGGTCCGAAGCAACAGGGTGAATTCCATCCTGATCTGGTATGCCGGACATGGGAAATACATCAATGAATCAGGATACTGGATCCCCACCAATGCACAGAGGGATGACGAATTTACCTATTTCAACATCAATGCATTAAAGGCATCATTGCAATCCTATTCCAACTATATAACCCATACACTGGTTATTACCGATGCCTGTGAATCGGGACCAAGTTTTTACCAGGCCATGAGGTCAGCTCCGGAGGAAAGAAGCTGTGATGACTGGCAGGCTACAAAATTCAAGTCATCGCAGGTGTTTTCATCAGCTGGCTATGAATTTGCTGTGGATAACTCACAGTTTACCCGGACTTTCGCCAATTCCCTGGCCAACAATCCAAATGCCTGTCTGCCTATCGAAAACATCGTTAATAAGGTGACATCTGCCGTTGATCAAAACAGCCAGCAAGAGCCTAAATTTGGGAAGATAGATGGGCTTGAGGACGAGGACGGTACTTTCTTTTTCATTTCCAGGGATTATTAGCAATCCTCTTCTAGGCCGGGGCATATTTGATAGCAGAACCATCCCAGACAGGTGAATGCTCGATGGCTTTTACTACATCCTCCGGATCTTCAATGACCTGCCAGATATCCTGGTGGATCTCTCTCATAAACTGTTCTTCCACCATCTTACGGAGCATTTCAAGGAATGGATCGAAGAATTGATTTGTATTGATGATTATTATGGGCACCAGGACCTGACCGAGCTGTTTATGTGTCATCATTTCGAGCAGTTCTTCAAGTGTGCCTACACCGCCTGGCAAGGCTATGAAAGCGTCGATGTTTTCCGTGAGTCTTTTCTTCCGCTCATGCATATCCCTTACGATGAACATATCTTTTACAAGCGGATGATTCCAGCCCTGGTCCACCATGAATTGTGGTATGATACCACGGATGGATCCCCCTGCCTCCATCATGGTATCGGCCAACTTTCCCATAAGACCAACTCCTCCACCGCCATAATTGGCAGCAATGCCATGTCCGGCAAGGGCAAGTCCGAGTTTGCGGGCTGCGTCAAAATAGATCTTATCTACCTTGTTGCTGGATGCACAAAAGACAGATACCCGTTGGTGAATCATTAATTTCTAAAATAAGGCTTCGAGCTTGTTAACCAGGTTGCTTTTGGGTACTGCTCCAACCTGTTTGTCAGCCACTTCACCATTCTTAAAAAAGAGAACGGTGGGGATATTACGGATGCCATACTTCCTTGTGACATTGGGATTGCTGTCAACATCAAGCTTGCCAACAACGGCTTTTTCGGCAAAATCATTCCCAATTTCCTCCACGATAGGCCCGACCATGCGGCAGGGTCCACACCATTCAGCCCAAAAGTCTACAATAACTGGTTTGTCTGAATGAAGAACAACTTCATCGAAATTCTGATCTGTCAATTCTAGTGCCATTTTCTAAATGTTAATATGAGTGATCGTGCAAAAATAATGCATATTCACCAAACGATTTGTTAATTAAATTTAAAATCTATTTCCGGCTTTTCCTGAAGGTACTGAATTAGCTCATCGTCAATATGGATCCTTTTTGTCCTCGAGAACATTTCAATATAAATATTCTCTTCCCTGTCATGAACCATGAATTTTAAACGAGCCGATCCCTTTTTCTGTCTCGCATATTTATCTATCTCATTGATCATCTGTTCATCAAGGCTGCTAAGTGCAACTGTTACCAGGAGGCTGCTGATCATTTCTTCCCTCACATCGGCCAGCATTTTGATCTCTTTTATTTTCAATTCATAGTCGACGGTCCCATTGTTGAACGGCCTGGGTTGTACCTGTCCCCTGATCAACAAAGCATAACCCGGGGTAAAATAATTCTTAAACGCAATATAATCCTTATTGAACAACATCAGCCTGAAGGAATCCGTGTAATCCTCCAGCATGATTGTCCCGTATGGCTTATTGTTCTTTGTGTAGGCCTGCTTGTGTGATCTTACCAGTCCCGCAACCATCACCTCCTGTCCGTTCAGGTTGCCCAGGTTATCCAGGTTGGACAGGCTGTGTGTACAGAAATGCTCGATCTCGAGTTTATAGCTGTCCAGTGGATGGGCTGAAAGATATATGCCTATCAATTCTTTTTCAGTATCAAGCTTTACCAGTTTTGGCCATGCTTCCTCCGTGGTTATGGCAGGTTTGCTGATTTCCAGGTTATTCGCCTCACCGAACAGGGATTGCTGGGTGGTCATTTTCTCAGCCTGGATCTTATGGCCGAACCGGATCAATCGTTCAATAAAACTGATGTCCCTTGTATCGAGTCCGAAATATTGTCCCCGCATGATATCCCCAAGGCTGTCGAGCGCCCCGGATCCGGCCAGCGCTTCCAGGCTTTTTTTGTTCACAGCCTGCAGGTCTACCCGCTCAACCACGGCATAAATATCGGAAAAGGCTCCGTTTTCATCCCTCTCCTGTATGATCCTGGACGCAGCCGCTGCACCAAGTCCCTTGATGGCGCCAAGGCCGAAACGGATATTGCCTTCCGTATTGACAGCAAACTTGATCCGGCTTTCATTGATATCCGGTCCGAGTACTGACAAACCCATGCGACGGCATTCATTCATGAACTGGGTGATCTTTTTTATATCACTGATGTTCCGGCTTAATACCGAGGCCATGAATTCTGCCGGGTAATGGGCCTTAAGCCAGGCGGTCTGATAAGATACCAGGGCGTAACATGTACTGTGGGATTTATTAAATGCATACTCGGCGAATGCCATCCAGTCCTTCCATATCTTATCGGCGTCCCTTTGCCGGATATCGTTTTTTGCGCAGCCTTCGATGAACTTTTCATTGAGATCAGCCATTATCCTGCTGTTCTTCTTTCCCATGGCCTTACGGAGACTGTCTGCCTGGCCACCGGTAAATCCGGCCATCTCCTGGGAAAGGAGCATCACCTGTTCCTGGTATACAGTAATCCCGTAAGTGTCTTTTAGGAACTTTTCCATCTGGGGCAGGTCATACTGGATTTTCTCCTTGCCATGCTTCCGGTTGATGAACCGGGGGATGTATTCCATGGGGCCCGGACGATAAAGTGCATTCATGGCAATCAGGTCTTCGAAACGATTGGGTTTTAATTCGCGGAGATATCTTTTCATCCCGTCAGATTCGAACTGGAAGAGACCGGTAGTTTCACCACGGCTGTATAATTCAAAGGTTTGTTCGTCGTCGAGAGGTAAATTGTCAATGTCAATGTCTGTTCCTTTGGATACTTTAATCATTTCCACGGCATCCTTGATGATGGACAGTGTTTTGAGTCCCAGGAAATCCATCTTCAGCATGCCGACCGATCCCACATGTTTTCCGTCAAATTGAGTAACCCAGAGATCTGTATCCTTGGATTTGCATACCGGGATATGTTCCATCAGATCATCCTTGCCGATAATGATCCCGCAGGCATGCAGTCCAGTGTGCCGTACGGAACCCTCCAGGATTTCGGCATACTTCAGGGTCCGCTGAGCAAGTTCTGTCCCTTTTAATTTAATGTCATTCAGTTCCCTGACTTCGGCATAGGCTTTTTTCAGTGTGGTGCCCGGACGCTCGGGCACCAGTTTGGCCAGCTTGTCGGCTTCCGGCAGGGGCAATTTCTCGATCCTGGCCACATCACGTATGGCCATCTTTGCTGCCATGGTGCCAAAGGTGATGATATGGGCTACCTTGTTTTTACCGTATTTGTCGACCACGTATCTCAGAACATCTTCGCGCCCGTCTTCATCAAAATCAATATCAATATCGGGCATGGAGATCCTGTCAGGGTTAAGGAAACGTTCAAACAACAGATCATATTTGATGGGATCGATATCTGTGATCCTGTTGCAGTAGGCTACCACTGACCCTGCAGCACTGCCTCGACCGGGACCGACACTCACATCCATCTTTCTTGCTGCGTCAAGGAAATCCTGTACGATCAGGAAATACCCCGGGAACCCCATCTTTTTAATGACCCCTAATTCGTAATCAATCCTTGCCTGTAAATCATCGGTGATATCACCATATCTGTTCCTGGCACCTTCCATGGTCAGATGGTACAGGTAATCATCTGCATCCTCATACTCATCGGGGATGGGGAAATCAGGCATGATTGGATCACGGTTCAGGTCGTAGTATTCAATCTTGTCTGCTATTTCCTGTGTGTTCTCCAGCGCCTGGGGTATGTCAGCATAAAGCTCTGCCATTTCCTCGCGGGTCTTGAACCATTCCTGCTTGGTATACCTCAACCGTGTCGGATCGTCAAGATCTTTCCCGGTATTCAAACAGATCAGTCTGTCATGTGCTTCCGCATCCTCCTGGTTCACGAAATGCACATCATTGGTCGCTATCAGTTTTATCCCTTTATCGAGAGCGATTTCCATCAACCTGGTGTTAACCTTTTTCTGTTTTGCCAGTGTGTCATCGTCGAAAAACGGATCGCCTGTTGGATGACGTTGCAACTCCAGGTAGAAATCATCTCCGAATGTTTCCAGGTAATACGCCAGGGAAGCTTCCAGTCCCGATGCACTTTCATTTAAGATCTGCGAAGGTATATCTCCGCCCAGACAGGCAGTTGAAGCAATCAGTCCATCGCTGTATTCCTTCAGAATCTCCTTGTCTATCCTGGGTTTGTAGTAATGTCCTTCGATCCATCCAGTTGATACTAGTTTTACCAGATTCCGATATCCTGTATGGTTCTTAGCCAGCAGGATAAGGTGATAACCACCCCTGTCTTCTTTGCTTGTATTTTTAAAACGGCTTCTGCGTGCCACGTAGACTTCACAGCCTAAGATGGGTTTTATGCCGTGACTTTTGGCTTCATTACAGAACTCCTTGGCGCCAAAAAGATTCCCGTGATCAGTAATGGCGATGGCTTTCATTTCATTTTCCTTGGCTTTCTTCATAAGGGCCGGAATACTGGATGCGCCATCCAGGATGGAATACTGTGTATGTACATGAAGATGTGTGAAGCCCATAGTCTAACTCTTTGAATACATGCGAGTTGAAAAAAGCTGGCGGTTGGTATGCCTGCCTGCTAAAGTTACAAAATTGAGATTTCAAGCATCATAGTGTTAATAATTATTTCAAAAGTTTCATCTCAACACTCCAATCATCGCACCAGCAGGGCCCATGACAGTGTACTAAAAATTAATTAAAAAGGCTTTCACGAATAGATTAATTATTTATCTTTGCACCTCCAAAATAGTAGGAGCATTTTAATCAATTCAGATTATGCCAGTTAAATTAAGATTAGCAAGACATGGTAGGAAGAAGTTTGCATTCTATCACATTGTAGCTGCAGACGGAAGGGCGCCACGGGATGGCAAGTTCATTGAAAAACTGGGGGTTTATAATCCCAATACAAATCCAGCAACCATTGAGCTGGATTTTGATAAATCTTTGAACTGGCTTGAAAAGGGTGCACAACCTACTGAAACAGTAAGAGCAATACTCTCTTACAAAGGAGTACTCATGAAAAGGCACCTGATGACAGGTGTCAGAAAAGGAGCATTCTCAGAGGAGGAAGCTGAAACCAGATTTGCAGCATGGATGAAGGAAAAGGAAGCCAAGATCCAGGCCAAAAAGGATGGACTGGATAGGGCCATTGAGGATGATATCAAGCAAAAACTTGAAGCTGAATCAAAAATCAGCGAAGACAGGGCTGCAGAGATATTAAAGAAGAGATCTGAGCTTGTAGAGGCAGCTGATGAGGATGCATTAGAGGCAGTAAAAGAGCAGGAAACGGAAACAGCTGAGACCGTTGAAGAACCTGTTGCAGAGGAACCGGCCGCAGAGGCAAAGGCAGAAGCAGTAGAGAGCAAAGAAGCAGAGGAACCGGCCGCAGAGGCAAAGACAGAAGCAGTAGCTGAAGATAGCAAAGAAGCAAAAAAGCCGGCTGAAGAACCTGTTGCTGAAGAACCTGTTGCAGAGGAACCGGCCGCAGAGGCAAAGACAGTAGCAGTAGCTGAAGATAGCAAAGAAGCAAAAAAGCCGGCTGAAGAACCTGTTGCCGAAGAACCTGTTGCAGAGGAACCGGCCGCAGAGGCAAAGGCAGAAGCAGTAGCTGAAGATAGCAAAGAAGCAAAAAAGCCGGCTGAAGAACCTGTTGCAGAGGAACCGGTCGCAGAGGCAAAGGCAGAAGCAGAAGAGAGCAAAGACGAAGAAGAAAAAAAGGAAGAAGCAAAAGAAGAGGCAGAAGAAAGAGAAGAAGAAGAAAAGGCGGCAGAAGAAGCGAAGGAAGAAGAAAGAGAGAGAAAAGAAGCAGAGGAAGAAGATAGAGACGAATAGAAGAAAG
>SDBT01003586.1_pt1 | contig 26745 bp, 28 predicted proteins | sample 2277101 | NCBI WGS metagenome assembly SDBT01 (sample SAMN10404973, study PRJNA504765) | marine sediment metagenome | isolation source: marine sediment core GS10_PC15, 103 cmbsf | place: Arctic Ocean: Southern Knipovich Ridge | collected 2010 | reverse complement strand
CGGCTATATGATCCAACAGTCTTTACAAAATATTCTACAGAGTGAAAATATTGAGAGGGAAGTTGTTACAATAATTACGCAAGTAGTTGTTGATGAACATGATCCTGCTGTTAAAAAACCGTCAAAATTTATTGGTCATAGTTATACAAAAGAAAAAATTACCGCGTTAGCAGAAAAATTTGACTGGCAAATTGCTGAACAAAATCCTGGCAAGTGGCGTCGCGTTGTTCCGTCTCCCCTGCCTCAATATATCAGGCATGGAATCAGTGTAAAAAAATTAGTAGATCATGGAACAATCGTTTTAGCAGCTGGTGGTGGAGGTATCCCGGTATACTTTGATAAAAACCGTAATCTAGAAGGAATAGATGCAGTTATTGATAAAGACTATTCCGCAGCTCTACTGGGACGTGTTCTGAAAGCAGAGGAATTATGGATCATTACTGATATTGATCACGCTTACATTAATTACAATAAACCAAACCAAGAAAAAATTGGTACTATTTCATCGGCACAAGCACAAGAATATTTAGATGATGGACATTTTCAATCAGGTAGTATGAAACCAAAAATTGAAGCCGGAATTTATTTTTTAAGACATCATGGGGAAAAAGTTGTTATAACTTCAATTCCTAATATCAAAAATGCAATAGAGGGCAAATCGGGAACCATAATCAGGAAATAAATATGAAAATTCATGAATACCAAGGAAAAGCAATATTGCGGGAATACGGTGTAGCCGTTCCTAACGGATTGCCGGCTTTCTCTATTGAAGATGCAGTAAAAGTTTATGATCAATTAGATTCAAAAGTATCTATTGTTAAAGCACAAATTCACGCCGGTGGACGCGGAAAAGGCGGTGGGGTAAAACTTGCTCACAGTCGTGAGGAAGTACAAAAATTAGCAGCCGAAATACTTGGAATGAATTTAGTTACGCACCAGACCGGACCGGAAGGTAAGGAAGTACAACGCTTGTTAATTGAAGAAGGAATTGATATTGACCGAGAACTCTACGCCGGAATTGTACTTGATCGAGAAAGTCGAAAATACGCATTTATGGTTTCCACTGAAGGTGGCATGGAAATTGAAAAAGTAGCAGCCGAAACACCTGAAAAAATCATTAAAGAATGGATTGATCCCAGCATTGGTTTACAAAGCTATCAATTACGCAATTTGGCTTTTGGTTTGGGATTAAAAGGCGCACAGATTAAAAACGGTATTAAAATATTAAATTCGCTTTGGAAAGTATTTGTCGATAAAGATTGTTCACTCATTGAAATTAATCCATTAGTTGTAACAAAGGATGATAATGTAATTGCTTTGGACGCTAAAATCAATTTTGACGATAACGGCTTATTCCGCCAAAAAGATTTAGTGGAATTACGTGACACTTCGGAAGAGGATCCTGCCGAAGTTGAAGCAGGAAAATATCAATTAAATTATATTAAATTAGATGGTAATGTCGGCTGTATGGTTAACGGCGCCGGACTGGCGATGGCAACAATGGATATTATAAAATTATATGGTGGCGAACCTGCCAATTTCCTAGATGTTGGTGGTGTAGCAAATGCTGAAACAGTAGCCAATGGTTTTAAAATTATTTTATCTGATCCAAATGTCAAATCAATATTAATTAATATTTTTGGCGGAATTGTCCGTTGCGATCGTGTGGCGCAAGGTGTAATTGATGCTATGGAATCGGTCGAAGTCAATATACCGGTGGTGGTACGGCTGGAAGGAACCAATGCTTTAAAAGCTGCTGAATTGTTAAATAGTTCTACTTTGGAATTTCTTGTAGCCAATAGTTTTGATGATGCTGCCAAGAAAACTGTACAAGCTGCCCGGGAGGCAAAATAATGGCAATCTTAGTAAATAACGACACAAGACTAATTATACAGGGTTTTACGGGTCAAGAAGGATCATTTCATGGTAGTCAAATTATTGATTATGGAACTAATGTAGTAGCTGGTGTTACACCCGGGAAAGGTGGGCAAATTCACCTTAACGTCCCTGTTTTTAATACTGTTGCCGAAGCTAAAATAGCTGCCGAAGGAAATACATCTGTAATATTTGTTCCACCAGCATTTGCTGCGGACGCTATTATGGAAGCAATTGCTGCGGAACTTGATTTGGTTATTTGTATTACAGAAGGTATCCCAACCAAAGATATGGTGGCGGTCAATCAATTCTTAAAAAATAAAAAGACAAGATTAGTTGGACCGAATTGCCCGGGTGTTATTTCACCGGGGAAAGCAAAAGTTGGGATTATGCCGGGATTCATCCATAAACCAGGAAATATTGGGATTATATCGCGCTCCGGAACATTAACTTATGAAGCAGTTCATCAAATTAGTATAAATGGAATGGGACAATCCACCTCAATCGGCATTGGCGGCGATCCGGTAAACGGAACTAATTTTGTTGACGCCTTAGCTCTTTTCGCTGAAGACGAAGAAACTAACGGAATCGTACTGATCGGCGAAATCGGTGGTACTGCAGAAGAAGATGCTGCTCAATGGGTAATTGATAATAAATTTACAAAACCAATTGTAGCTTTCATCGCTGGTAGAACAGCGCCACCGGGAAGACGCATGGGACACGCTGGCGCTATAATCGCAGGGGGAAAAGGAACTGCGCAAGACAAAATGGAAGCCCTTAAAGCTGCGAATATTACTGTTGTAGAAAATCCAGCTGAAATTGGTATAACAATGAAAAGCTTAATAAATATAGAGGGAAAATGACAAATAGAACATTTGCAATAATTAAACCTGATGCCGTAAAAAACAACTATTCCGGCAAGATTATTGATCATATAATAAAATCTGATTTTAAAATATTAGCTGCTCGATTAACGCGTATGACTCTTTCTCAAGCTGAAGGTTTTTATGGAATTCATAAAGGCAAGCCCTTCTTTGAAGAACTAACTATTTTTATGTCCTCGGGTCCTTGTTGGGTATTAGCTCTGGAAAAAGAAAATGCCGTTGAGCAATGGCGTAATACGATTGGCGCAACAAATCCTGCCAATGCTGATGATGGAACAATCCGTAAATTATACGCTACAAGTCTTGGTGAAAACGCTGTACATGGTTCCGATAGTGATGAAAATGCTGCAATTGAGGTCGGATTTTTCTTTTCGGATACCGAATTGATAGCCTGTCAATAGATATTGTTTTTTTCAAAATTGAGCGTCAAATTTAGAGTATATGTCATAAAAAATAATTAATAGGATAGTGATATGAATAGATTATTTGGAATAGGAATTATTTTACTAATACTTTTTGGTTGCCAACAAGACTCCACAACAGGAGTTATTGGACAACAATTCGTACTAGAGGCGGATATACCTGATGAAGTTGGTACTTTCGACTATATTTGGAAAATTACTGATTTACCGGAAAGCAGCGAACTAATGTTATCTGATATTCAATTTTCTGAAGACAAATCACAAGCAATTTTTATACCGGATGTGGCGGGATATTTTACAATCCAAGTAACAGTTTGGAAATACAATGATAAATTGGGTGCATTCGTATATAATTACGATATCACAGAAACCCCGTTGAAAGTTACAGCACAGCAACAATCTAGAGATGATTGGTTGAATGAAACTGTCGATGAGGCTCCTACCACAGATGATGCTACAATTTCATTGGAAGAAAATGTCACAGAAAATATTGATGAAATTATAACGGAAGACACTAGTTCAGTGCCTATACAGGAATCCAATGTTATTGAGGATGAACCGGTAGTTACAAAAGTACCATCGGCTGCTATTACTGAGGCTAATTATACAATACAAGTTGCAGCAGAAACAATTGCCGATGTAGCAGCGCAGAATGTTAGTCGTCTAATTAAGGCGGGATATGATGCCTATTCGCTCGAGCATACAACTGCAGATAATAAAACTCTATACCGCATAAGAATCGGTAAATACGCGACTCGTAAAGAAGCATTGCAAGCAGCTGAGAAAATTGCAAATGACCGAGGTTTACCAACCTGGGTTACACACTATCAAAAATAAATTTTGAGGTAAAATATGGAACCAATGAAATTATATTTTGATGTCAGAGATATTTTTCGGTCTCCAAGATTAGCACTCAGCGGAAAAAAGATTTGGTTATTTTTAAAAGTTAATTTATTTGGTTTCACGGTTTATTGGGTTTTCTCATATATTGCCATCGTATTGGGAGATATTGATTTTCCAAACGCAGTATACATATATGGATTATATCCTTGCTTATATTGTGCCGAAAATGTTTCATTAATATCTCAAATAATATACTGGATTGGGATAGCAATTTGGATTATCTCAATATTTTTTGCTTGTACCGCAGTTTCAAGAATTACCTACAAGGAATTAAAAGGAGACGATTTTTATTCCGTTGGCGATGCAAGAAAATTTGTAAAAAATCATCGGTATCCGATTATATTTAGTTCGGTTTCAATACTGCTTATTGCAGGATTTTTTAGTCTCGGAGCAATTATCTTTGCACTGATCGGAAAAATTCCGTTCGTCGGTGAAATACTGTTTGCATTATTTTATATCTTATATTTCTTTGGATCTGTATTTACCGTATATACATTAGTAGTTTTTATTACATCATTAATATACAGCCCCGCCATTGTTGCAACAATGGAAGAAGATACAATGGGAACTGTTTTCCAAAGTTATTCTATTACATGGTCACAACCCTGGCGATTAATACTATATCACTTAATCCTGCTGCCCATTTTTGTGATTGGAGTTACAATTTTCAAATGGTTCTGGCTTGGAGGATATAAATTAATAAATGTAATATTCGGCGCTGAGGGATTGATGGGTACAAAACTTCATAATATAGTCGGTTTGGCAACCGATTTAGTAATTCCGCGATTTGGCATTTATAATTTCATGAAGTGTTCAACCACAGTTGAGAATACGGTAAGCCAACAAGCCTTACTATCTTTAAAAGATGGAGTTTTATTGTCAAGTACCGAATATATTGCCGGTACAATAGTTGCAATCGTTCTTTTTATACTTTTAATGTCGATCGTTTCATATGGTTTGTCAATATTATCTGTTGGTGAAACAATCATGTTTACAATATTTAAAAAGAAATCTAATGACGAGAACTTATTAGATCGCAGTGATGAAGACGATATTTCTGAGGAGAAATTTGAAAAAAATATTGATGATGATGTTAAAAACGAAAAAGACGATTCTACTGCTTAATTTTCTCCTATTTACACTTGTTTAAACTTTATTAAATCCTTACTTTTGCAGCCAAAATATGAAGCTTTATCGTACTGAATTAGATAAAGGAATTAGCAAAAAGTTATTTGATATTGATACAAATCAATTTCAGTTAGATGGATTAAATTATTTTGAAGAAACGGTAAAAGGAGAATTATCTGCTGAACGAAGTTCAAACGGTTATCATATTAGTGGTATAATTAATATTCCGTTTGAACAAACTTGTGACCGTTGTTTGGATAGATTTCATAATCTGAAAAATGTTGAATTTAATTTTTGGTTTACTGATGAGAATGAACTGTTGCAAGATGACTCTGATGATGTATTTTATTTCTCCAGAGATGATGATGAAATTGATTTAAGAATATTATTCAGGGAACTAATCTTTTTAGAAGAACAAATGAAAAGTATTTGCAGCAAAGATTGTAAAGGTCTATGCTCCAATTGTGGTACAAATCTAAATAAAGTAAATTGCAAGTGTTCCATTGACATAGAAGATAATCCCTGGGAAGTATTAAAAATTTTACAAGGCAAATAGCCAAAAATATTTGGAGAAAAAATGGCACTACCAAAAGTTAGACAATCAAAAGCACGCGGTCGTAAACGTCGCACACATTATAAATCAAAAAATGTTTCTTATATGACATGTCCACAATGTAGTGAAACAAAAATGCCGCATCACGCCTGTCCAAATTGCGGATATTATAGAGGAAGACCAGTTATTTCTGCTGCTGAATAACTCAATTTTATGAAATTTGTTTTAGACGCCATGGGTGGCGATAATGCTCCAAGTGCCGCAGTACAAGGTGCTATAAATGCATTATCTGTTACACCCAATGATGTGCACTTAATACTAATTGGTGACAAAAATGCAATTGCTAATGAATTTAGCAGCAGTATCCCCGATCGAATTTCTATACATCATGTCACTCAAACTGTTGGTATGCATGATTCCGGCTCAAAGGTAATTAAAAGTAAACCTGATTCTTCTATTGTTCAAGGTATACGGTTAGTGAAGAATGGTGAAGCAGATGGATTTATTAGTGCCGGGCATACCGGAGCGGTTATGACTGCATCAACACTATTACTTGGTCGTATCCCTAATGTAAAAAGACCTGCGCTTGCTGCTTATATTCCATCGGAATCCGGCGGGAAAGTTATTTGTGATGTCGGTGCAAATCCGGACGCCAAACCGGAACATTTACTACAATTTGGAATTATGGCTGCACACTATTTAAAATTCGTCGAGAAACAAAAGAATCCAATAATTGGATTGATAAATATAGGTGAAGAACCTAGCAAAGGAAGTGAGCTGTACAAAAAAGCATACCAATTATTAAAAAAAGAACTCCCAAACTTTTACGGTAACGTAGAGGGAAGACATCTTCTTGATAGTGAAGCAAATGTATTAATCTGTGATGGATTTGTTGGAAATACAATTCTCAAGTTTGGCGAGGGTTGGATGAATGTATTTTATAATTCAATCAAATCCGGAATAGGTAGTAGTTTACGTTATAAATTGGGCGGAATGCTTATTAAACCCATATTTAATAATATCAAGAAAAAATATGATTATGAGGAACATGGTGGCACTCCCCTCTTAGGTGTAAATGGAATTTCTATTGTATGTCATGGAAGTTCCGGACCAAAATCATTTTTAAACTCCATATTATTAGCAAAGAAGAGTATCGATAATAAATTAATCGATTATACCAAAACCGAATTAGCAGCACACCTGGAAGCGTATAAATGAACGCAACAATAACTGCAACAGCTAAATATCTTCCGGCACGCATTTTATCCAACTTTGATTTGGAAAAAATGGTCGATACAACCGATGAGTGGATAAGAACACGAACAGGAATTGAAACTCGGCGTTTAGTATCTGAAGGGCAAGCTTCAGCTGATATGGCAACCGAAGTCGCAAAAATTCTATTAGAGCGGTCTAATACTGATAAAAATGAAATAGACTTAATAATTATTGCTACTATAACACCTGACACATTGTTGCCATCAACTGCTGCCCGTGTACAACATAATTTGGATGCTCAAAATTGTTGGGGATTTGATTTATCCGGAGCTTGTACCGGATTTTTATATGCTTTGGAAACCGGTGCAAGATTTGTTGAGTCAGGAGATTACAAAAAAGTAATAGTTATTGGTGTGGATACAATGAGTTCAATTATTGATTATACTGATAGAAATACTTGTGTTTTATTTGGCGATGGCGCAGGCGGGGTGCTTCTTGAGCCTACAGAAAGCGAAAATGGTGTCATTGATTCTTTGTTGAGGATTGACGGCGCAGGTGGTGATTCACTTATAATGCCCGGTGGTGGTAGTTTGCATCCAGCTTCAGCCGATACTGTTAAGAAAAAAATGCATTATGTCCGTCAAGATGGTAAAAAAGTATTCAAATTTGCTGTAAAAGGAATGGCAGATATTAGCTCTGACATTCTTAAAAAGAATAATTTCACCGGCGATGATGTAAAACTATTTATTCCACACCAAGCTAATAAACGAATTATTGATGCAGCCGCAAAACGATGCCGAATCCCCAATGATCGTGTGTTGATTAATATTGAAAAATATGGCAATACCACGGCTGCTACAATCCCAATTTGTATGGACGAAGCTGTAACGGATGGCATTATTAAAGACGGTGATTTAATATTAACGGCATCTTTTGGAGCAGGTTTCACGTGGGGATCAATGCTAATCAGGTGGGGAAAATAATATAAAAACCGCCTTATTATTCCCGGGACAAGCGTCTCAAAAAGTCGGCATGGGATTAGACTTATATTATGAAACCGAGTTAGGTAAAAAGTATTTTGATTTAGCTAATGAGATAATGGAATTGGATCTACAGGAAATTATATTTAACGGTCCTGATGAGACTTTAAAGCTGACACAATTCACACAACCTGCCATATATTTAGTTAGTGTAATATTGGGAGAATTACTTCTCCAGAAAAATGTAATTCCTTTTGCCGCGGCAGGACATAGTTTGGGTGAATATTCAGCTTTAACAATTAGTAATGCTTTTTCTTTTGAAACAGGTCTGGGAATTGTAAAACTTCGTGCTGAAAGTATGCAAAAAGCCGGAGAAATTATGAATGGTACCATGGCAGCCATTATTGGTTTAGATAAAAAGATTATTGACGAAATTTGCAACCAAAGTAATGAAAATGAAATTGTTGTCCCGGCAAATTATAATGCACCGGGGCAAATTGTAATTTCCGGTGATGTAGATGCAGTAAGAAATACTATGAATCTTGCCAAAGAAGCCGGTGCGAGAAAAGTTATTGAGCTCAATGTAAGTGGCGCATTTCATTCGCCATTAATGTCAAATGCTAAAGAGGCTTTAACAGATAAACTAAATTCAATTGAAATATCTGATGCAAGTTTTCCAATCTATTCAAATGTTACAGCAAAACCTGTTAAAAAATCTGAAGAAATCAGAGAAAGATTAATTCAACAGTTGGAAAATGCTGTGCTTTGGCAAGATACAATTATGAATATGGTTGACGACGGTGTAACAAACTTTGTCGAGGTAGGTCCCGGGCGAGTTTTACAGGGATTAACTAAGCGAATTGATAGAAATATTAATTCATCAGGCATTGAAACAAATAATGATGTAAATTCTTATACTAATGAATAATTTAGAAAATAAAGTTGCGATTATAACAGGCGCTTCGCGCGGTATTGGTAAAGTTATTGCTGAGGAAACTGCCAAGGCAGGCGCTAAAACAGTTTGCGTTAGCAGATCACTTTCGGACGTTGAGAAGGTTGCCAAAAATATAAATGAGCAAGGTTTTACTGCCATCGCAATGGCTTGCGATATAACTAATGGAGAGCAATTTCAAAAACTCGTTAAATCTGTTAATGAAAATTTTGGTTCTGTTGATATACTAGTTAATAATGCAGGAGTTACAAAGGATGGCTTAATAATGCGCATGTCAGAAGATGATTGGGATGTGGTTATTAACACAAATTTAAAGGGCGCATTTAACGGAACTAAAGCGGTTACAAGACATATGATGAAACAGCGTAGTGGTCGCATAATAAATATTTCATCGGTAGTTGGATTAACTGGAAATGCCGGACAAGCTAACTATGCAGCATCTAAAGCTGGTTTGATCGGTCTTACAAAAGCAACTGCCAAAGAATTGGCATCTAGGGGAATTACAGCAAATTGTATAGCCCCCGGATATATTGAAACCGACATGACTAATCAGTTGCCCGAAAAAACAAAAAATGCATTAATTGAACAAATTCCGCTGGGTCGCATTGGCCAAGCGAAGGATGTTGCTGCAATGGTATGTTTTTTAGCATCTGAAGATGCCGGGTATATAACTGGACAAACTTTCACTGTGGATGGTGGAATGGTCATGTCATAAAAAAAGAGGTAAAAATGAATACAGCTGATAAAATTAAAGAAGCAATAATTGATAAACTTGGAGTTGAAGAATCTCAGATTACACCTGAAGCATCTTTCATTGATGATCTTGGTGCTGACTCTCTTGATACAGTTGAATTAATTATGGCATTGGAAGAGGAATTTGATCTGGAAATTCCTGATGAAGATGCTGAAACTTTAACGACAGTTAAAGCAGTGATGGATTATATAGAAGAGAAATTAAAATAATAATAGGGACTTATGTCTAAACCTAAAGTTGTTATAACCGGTTTGGGGGCAATCGCCCCCAATGGCAATAATGTAGATACATTTTGGTCAGCATTAGTAGCTGGAAAAAGTGGAATTGATGCAATTAAAAGTTATGATACAACCGATCATTCTGTCACTATCGCCGGTGAAATTAAAAACTTCAACTACGAAGACCATCTAGAACGAAAAGAGGCTCGAAAACTTGACCGATTTACAATTTTAGCGCTCGTTGCGGCTAAAGAAGCAATTAATAATGCACAATTAGATTCAAATAAGTTAGACCCTGATAAAATAGGCGTGATAATAGGTTCAGGAGTCGGTGGAGTTGCAACATTAATTGAACAACAAAATGTGATACGAGACCGCGGTCCCAAACGGGTTTCTCCGCATTTCGTGCCAAAAATGATTGCCAATATTGCCGCCGGACATATAGCGATCCGATGGAATTTTAAAGGACCGAATCAAACTATAGTATCTGCTTGTGCCTCCGGTACTGATGCAATTGGGATCGCTTTGCGATTAATACAAGCCGGTGATGCCGATGTCATAGTTACGGGTGGTTCAGAAGCAAGTGTACTTCCATTGACAATTGCAGGTTTTGCAAATATGCGAGCTTTGTCAACACGCAATAATGATCCTCAAGCGGCAAGCAGGCCATTTGATTTAGATCGCGATGGATTTATTCTCAGCGAGGGAAGTGGAATTTTAGTAATTGAGACAGAAGAACATGCGTTGGCTCGTAATGCGCCAATTTTGGCAGAATTAGCAGGTTACGGAGCATCTGACGATGCTTATCATGTTACTCAACCTTCAGAAGGCGGCGCGGGTGGTGCTAAGGCTATGCAGCGCGCGATAGCAAATGCCGGATTAAAACCAACAGATATAAATTACATAAATGCCCATGGTACCTCTACTCCATATAATGATAAAAACGAATCAAAAGCAATTAGAACTGTTTTTGGAGATTATGCAGATAAACTTAAAGTTAGTTCTACAAAATCCATGACCGGTCATTTACTTGGTGCTAGCGGTGCTATTGAAGCAATAGCTTCTATTAAGACAATTCAGCAACAAATCGCACCACCAACAATAAATTATCAAACTCCCGATCCTGAGTGCGTATTAGACTATATTCCAAACAAGGCACAGTCCTTTGAAATAAATTCAGTAATGTCTAATTCATTTGGATTTGGCGGTCATAACGGAGTTCTGGTATTCAAAAAATACGAAAATAATACCTAGGTTTACTTATCCTCAAGTTTTTTCAAAAACTATTTCGTGTAAAACATGATTTTTCGACACTCGAAAAAGTTATTCAATATCGGTTCAATGATCTAAATATACTTCATCAAGCATTTACTCACAGATCCCTTAAATCCGAACCAAAAAAGAATTATGAACGTCTGGAGTTCCTTGGAGACGCAGTCCTTGATATTATTATAAGCAAATTGCTTATGGCTGAATTTCCTGCCGGAGATGAAGGCTTATTAACAAAAAAAAGAGCCGCTATTGTACAAAGAAGCTTTTTAGCGTACATAGGTGAATCCTTAAGCTTGTTAAATTATCTCCGTATTGATCAAGGGATAGATATTACACAAGTTAAAGTCGCAACTAAGCAAAATGCTAACTTGGTTGAAGCTATTATTGGTGCCGTTTACTTAGACGGCGGTTTGGAACCATGCAGAGATTTAGTCCGCAGATCAATTTGGTCTCATCGAAGGGAAGCCTGGAAAGCGTCAAATTATAAAGGCAGATTAATCGAATATTGTCATTCAAATTCATTTGAAAGTCCGGTATTTCATACTACAAACGTCTCCGGTCCTGATCATGATAAAGTATATGAAATTCACGTCCAAATAGGCGATAGGATTTTTCCCACGGCGATCGAATCGAACAAAAAAGCCGCTGAACAAACTGCGGCTTCTAATGCTATTTCAATTCTAAATGGAATTGATCGTTAAGAAATTATTTTATTTCTTTTAAAGCTTTTTTCAATTTATTTATTTTTTCGACGGGAGACGGATCTGTATTATGCAGAATTGCACACCAATAACTTAACCAATCACCGTAATTTATTAGATTAAGTAATCGTTCCAAAAAACTAATCCCTTCAGCATTTACTTCATGCTGCATAATATCTATATCATCTAAAAGCGATTTCGTAATATTTTGACGAGCACGTACTCGCTCATTGTCATTTTCGTCTCTTAACCAAATCACAGTAAGTTCAGATAATAAATCTGCATTATTACCCCAACCTACTATTTCATTATGATTCAATTCAGGTATTTCGTTGTAATAAGCTAACATTTTGGAATTCTCGCATAATTGTCCTTTCCAACGCAACGCGACTACACCGGTTGTATCGGTAATTCCGTAAATTATTGGAATCATTCCATAAATCTCTTTTGCCAATTTATAAATTGGATTTGACGTATCTCCAATCGAATTGGTATCGCGTTTCAGCTCTAAAGGACTAATTGAATTTGAAAGAGCATCAATAAGAGCATTAGAAATAAGTCCAATTTTATTAAGCAAATACAACATAGGAACAAAAGAGTATGCCAATGCTGCTCGCGGTTGAAGTCCTCCGGGAATTGTAATTAAGTCATATCCTTTAGATTGAATTTTTTCGGTCAATTGACCACCTGTTGAAATCCCGCAAATCATTGCTCCTTTTTTAAGAGCATCCTCATAGGCACTCAATGATTCTTCAGTATTACCTGAGTATGAAGAACAAATTACAAGAGTCTTTTCATTAACCCAATTTGGTAATGAATAATTTCTATTTACATAAAATGGTACAGTTAATTCATTTTGGGCGATTGTCTTTACAATATCACCGCCGATAGCCGAACCACCCATACCTGTAACAACAATATTAGTACAAGCAGAATAATCGTTCTGTAAATTGAAATGTTCACCAATTGTGATGGCTTCTTTAATTTGATCTGTAAAACGATAAATAGCTCCAAACATATCTTGGGGATCAATTTTTGATTTATCCATTTTACTTTTTCCTTTTCCAAACAAATTCAGTTAATTGCTCTAATTGCTCTCTTTTTTCTTTAGGTATTATTAATAAGTTGTTTTGAGCAGCTTCAGTATATTTTTTTGCCATATTTTTTGCTGATTCCAAAATACCATTTTCTAAAAAATAATCACGTAAGTTTTCTAATGCAATATTAAGATCACTATTTATTGTTTCGTCCCATTTTTGCTTCCACCCTATTGCATCATTCTCACGTGCTAAGACTGTCAAGATAGTTTGTTTTCCGGCAATTAGATCACTCCCTAAGCTTTTACCCATTGATTTAGAATCACTAAATATTTCCAGTATATCATCTTGAATTTGAAAGGCTATTCCTAAATTTAAACCATAAGAGTGTAATTCATCTAACACAGTATCAGGTTGGTTACCAAGGATACCGCCCAATTCAGCACAAAACCCGATTAGCCAACCCGTTTTCTTTTTAATCATCGTTAAATATTGATCTAAAACAATTTCGTGATTGTGTTCAAATTCTTTATCATATGCTTGCCCTTCACAAACAAATAATGTCGCTTTATTAAAAGCGTGAACTGCTTTTAATGGATTGGTATTAACCTTTGTAATCAATATTTGACCAATTGCATAAATGCCGTCTCCGGCTAGTATGGCTGTGGAATCATCCCATTTTGTATGAACGGTTGCCTTCCCGTGACGTAAATGATCATTATCCATAATATCATCGTGCACGAGAGTGAAATTGTGCAACAACTCAACTGCTAATCCGGCATTTAATAGATCATCTTTACTGGCACCATAAACTGCTCCTACAAGATTTACAATAATGGGACGGAGGCGTTTCCCCTGCCCCTCCATAATATACCTGATCGGATCATAAATATATTTTGGTTCAGAATCTAATGGAAAACTTTTAAGTTTTTCATTGATATCAAACCGGAGTTGATCAATGTGATTTAAAAATGAATCAGTGACCAACTTCGATCTCCAGTTTTCCGATTGATAATAATTTAGATAATACTAAATCTTTAATTTCTTCCATACGTTCCTGAGTGTTAGCTTCAAATCGGCAAACAATTACGGGTTGTGTATTCGACGAGCGAACTAACCCCCAACCATCTCCGAATTTTATCCGAACTCCATCAACCGTTGAACAATCGTAATTCTCTTTGAAATATTCTTCCGCTTCAGCAGCGATGCGAAATTTCTCTTCGTCAGATTCACAGGCCATACGCATTTCCGGCGTCGAATAATATTTAGGCAATAATGCTTTCAACTCTGATAACGTTTTATCAGTTCTTGACAACAATTGAACGAGACGAGCTGCGACATATAAAGCATCATCGAATCCGAAAAAATCATCTGCAAAGAAAATATGACCACTCATTTCTCCACCAAATTTACAATTCAGCTCAGCCATTCTTTGTTTTATTAATGAATGTCCCGTTTTCCACATTACCGGTGTACCACCGTATTTTATAATCATTTCCTCTAAAGCTTGCGAGCATTTTACATCAAATAGAATTTCATCGCCTTTTTCAATGATTTCCGGTAAAAACAAGGCCATTAATTGATCTGCCCAAATTATTTCCCCGGTTTCATCAACAACACCAATGCGGTCAGCATCGCCGTCAAAGGCGATCCCGGCATCATATTTACCGGTCTTCATCAAAGCAATCAAATCAGCCAGGTTCTCTGTTACGGTCGGATCAGGATGATGATTTGGAAAATTTCCATCTACATCGCAAAATAATTCCTTTAATTCAATACCTAATAATTTGAATATTTCAGGACCATTTATACAGGCTGCAGCATTACCACAATCCATAACAACTTTCATCGGTTTTTCAATTTTTATTTTCTCAAGGATCATAGCTTTATATTCCGGTAAGATGTCATATTCAGAAGAATTGCCTTTTCCTTCAATAAAATCTTGATTTACAATTATCTTACGAATTTCTTGAATTGCTTCACCGTAAACAGCTTTTTTAAAAAGTGATAATTTGAATCCGTTAAATTCCGGTGGATTATGACTTCCGGTTATCTGAACTGCTCCATCTATATCTAACTTAAACATACTGTAATAATTAACTGGCGAAGGTATAATGCCAATATCAACTACATCAAGACCTGTTGATAGTAATCCCTTCATGAAACTTTGTTTTAATTCAGGAGTGGTTAATCTAATATCACCACTCAATGCCACCTTTTTTGCGCCTAGTTTTAATACGTAAGTACCATATCCTTTTCCTAACATTTCCACTACATGAGGAGGGAAATCTGTTTTTACTTCCCCACGTATATCGTATTCTCTAAATATATATTTATTAATGTTCATCGTTCCTTTATCCAACTATTTATAATGGTAAAATTAAGGCATTTCGTTGATTTAACGAATTATTGATTCAACAATTTAGATTAAAATATCACCTATTATTTGTCTCAAATTTCCGTCAAATTTATCAATTAATTTTTCTGCTTTTAATTTTGAACAAGATTTATTTACCATAATCAGAGCTGTTTTCACTGATCCGCCGGAATCTATCAAGGATTTACCTGCTTCATCGTAATTAAGATTAGTTAATTTTTCTATAATTCTTGTTCCACGATCACGCAATTTTTCATTAACTACTCGAAGATCAACCATTAGATTTCCGTACACCTTGCCCATCTTAATCATAGTTGTAGTTGAAATCATGTTTAAAATTAATTTTGTAGCTGTTCCAGCTTTCATCCGAGTTGAACCTGTTATTACCTCCGGACCTAAATCCACAGAAATGACAACATCAAAATTTTCAGAATCTACAGGATTAGGATTGCATACAAGGAAAACAGTGTGGCAACCAATTTGATTACCATATTTCAATCCGGCAATTACATAAGGAGTAGTACTACTGCTCGCAATACCAATCAGAACATCTCCCTTTTTTATACTAATATTGTTTAAATCTCGTTCGGCATCCTTCGGAATATCTTCAGCTGATTCGATTGATCTGAATACAGCTTCATCCCCACCGGCAATCACTCCGGTAAACCATTCTCGCGGGGCTGAAAAAGTTGGCGGTATTTCAGATGCATCTAAAATACCCAATCTACCACTTGTCCCAGCTCCTATATATACGATACGATTACCATTTTTTAGAGCGTGAACTGCATATTCAACAACTTTTTCTATTTCAGGTATCGCCTTTTGCACAGCAGTTGAGATTAAACTATCTTCTTTATTAATAAGCTCAAGAATCTCTGAAGTAGATAATTTATCAATATCCATCGAATGTGGATTTTGTTTTTCTGTTATTAGGTCACTTCGCATGGAATGTATAACTAGGTTTTCATATCACGACGGATCGGTTTACCGAATATCATCAATACCGCAAAAGATAATAGAATACCTAAAATGATCGATATTGACAAATTTCCACCAAATCCGATGAAAAGATAGCCAACAAACAATGCAATAATACCTACTGTTAAGGCATAGGGTAATTGAGTACGCACATGGTCAATATGGTCGGATCCTGAAGCGGTTGAGGATAAAATTGTTGTATCGGAAATTGGCGAACAATGGTCTCCTAAAACCGAGCCGGAAAGTATTGCCGCAAATGTGCTCACAAAAATTGGCGAAGCAACTACCTCATCGGGTGTCCCCTGTAGCAAATGCATGGCCATCGGCATTACAATCGGAACGAGAATTGACATTGTCGCCCACGATGTACCTGTAGAAAAACTTATCGCTGCTGCGGTAAGGAAGATAACCGCCGGTAAAATTTGCGGAGTTAAGAAATCTGATGAAATTTCAACTAAGAATTGTGCTGTTCCCAAATCTTCAGAAACTTTTCCAAGTGTCCATGCCAAAACTAAAACTGAACACCCTAAAAGCATTGAACGAGCACCATTTAGCCAAGCATTTACCGCTTTATTAAGCGATAATAATCTTTTACTAACTGTTATAATTATTGCAATAATTCCGGCCGAGTATGATCCCCACATTAGAGCTGCATAGGAGTCAGCGCCACCGATTATATTACGAATTGAAGGAGCCATCCCTACTTCCAATGCCCGTTTCCCCGTTACAAACAATCCCAACATCGCTATTAGTACCACAGCAATTATTGGAATAATGGAATTTGTCCAATGAGATGCTTTGCCATAATGATCGCCAGAGTCGATTTGAGAAGTATCGGTCATTGGATTAGCTCCCGGCTGCATAACAGCACCGGTTAGAACAGTCCGTCGCTCGGCTTTGTACATAGGACCATATTCTCTGCGAGTTATTGTATTTATTAAAATAAATGCAATGGTCAACAAACAGTAAAATGAATAAGGAATACTCCTGATAAATGTAATGTATGGATTTTCAGTAACACCAAATTGTTCATATGGTCCGTTCAGTAAACTCATTTGAAATATTGACCAAGTGCTTATAACGGCTAAACTTGCGACTGGTGCTGCTGTAGAATCTACCAAATAAGATAATTTTTCACGTGAAATACGCAGTTTATCAGTTAATGGTCGCATCATATTGCCAACTAATAATGTATTGGCATAATCATCAAAGAAAATTACAACTCCCATGAATACCGTTGTAATCTGTCCCTGGCGGCGTGTTTTTGCATGGCGCGTTGCGATATCGACAATACCACGCATACCACCATTTGCTGAAATGACGCCAATCATTCCGCCAAATCCTAAGGTGAATAATATTATGGAGGCATGACTTGTATCCGCTAAAGCGCCGACTAAGTATGTATCAAGCGTAGTAAGAAAACCATCAATCAAATTAGCCTTAAGGATTGTTACACCGATCCATATGCCCGCAAATAATGATACTAAAGTCTCCCTCGTAACTAAAGCTAAGATTATCGCAACTAATGGCGGTAAAACCGATAACCAATTAGGTGAGCTTTCAACACCGTTTTGGTTGGCAAGCAAAATTCCAAAAGAGAAAAGTATTGTTGCGGAAATTTTTATTCGGTTCGACATATAATCATTAAAGTTAGAGGAGTTAGCAATATTAGTGCAATTTATTATCGCATAAAAATATCATGTTTATAACTTAAATTTGCAAACAAATATTTAGATATTTATTTTGGATTAATATTTACTGATGAAGAAACTTGATATATATTTATTGCGGCAATTCATTATAATCCTCAGTATGGCTGTACTGGGTTTTGTCACTGTCTTTGTTATTGTTGATTTGATTGAAAACATCGACAAATTCATCGATAATTCAGTACAATTAAAAATCATATTTCTATTCTACTTTTATACTTTACCTTGGTTTTTTAGTATCGGCTTGCCAATGGCGACACTAATAGCCACAGTATTTAGTATCGGATTAATGGCAAAACGGAACGAATGGACGGCAATGAAATCTTCCGGAATCAGTCTTTATAGAATTGCTATTCCATTATTATTGGCTGGAATTGTCCTCAGTTTTATATCCTATGAGCTGGATAATAATCTTGTCACAGCCGGAAATGAAAAAGTAACTGAGATCGAACAAAAACATATGCGCCGTAAAGCACGTAGAAATACATTCCGTACAAATAAAATTCTACACGATGTGCTTTTGCAGAAACATGAGACCACTCATATTTCTCTAGCTAAATATTCTATAAGTGGAATGGAAGCAGATAATGCAACAATCTTATATTTAGAGAATGGATTCATTTCTAAAAGGATTGATGCACGGAAAATGTTTTGGAATGATTCACTATTGCTCTGGAATATCAATAGTTATTCAATTCGTAATTTTGACGATAATGGAGAGGAAATTGAAGTACTCATTTCTGCAAAAGACACACTTATTAATGCCAATTTCAATCCTGATGATATAACAAAGCAATTCAAACCACCGGACGAAATGAATTACAAAGAATTAACCGAACGAATATTATTATTAAGAGAAAATGGTGTGAAAACCATTCGGTGGGAAGTTGCTCGGTATAATAAAGTATCTTTTGCTCTAACTAGTTTAATTGTAATATTATTCGGATTACCACTCGCAGTTTCTAAACAAAAAGGTGGATTGGCATTCGCCGCGGGTATGAGTGTTTTTGTCATTTTTGCATATTATGCATTTATAAAATTCGGACAATCCTTGGGATATAAAGAAGTCCTCGATCCATTTATTTCTGCTTGGATTGGTAACGTAACTTTTGCTATTGGCGGAATAATATTACTATTCTCAGTTAGAAAATAATATCAAAATACGTTTACTGTCATCCATACGACAGTAAATTCCCGCCATCAATACTAATATCTCTCAAATATAATCATTAATTAACAGGAGAATGATAATGAAACATTTTACAAAAATAATATTAATTGTGGTGGCTGTTATCGGTCTTGCAATTGGTATGTCAACAGTTTCAGATTTATCTGACATTGCTAGCGTAAACATTAGTTCAGAAAATTCAATAATGGATAGTAATTGTGGAGCAGGTAAATGCGGTGGAGATACTAAAGAAAACACTACTGATGCTAAATGTGGAGGCGATGATGCAAAAGCATCTGTAAAAGAAGCCAAATGTGGCGAAGGTAAATGCGGAGAAGGAAAATGTGGTGGTGACAATGCAGCTGCAAAAAAATCGAATTTTATGGACAAAGATACTAATGGAGATGGGAAAGTATCGAAAATAGAATTCACTGACTTCAGTGCAAAAGAATTTCCAAATAAAGATGCAAACAATGATGGTAAAATCACCAGTGATGAATGTTTTATGTTTGATTCATTTAATACAGACGGAAATGACTATCTGACAAAAGCTGAATTTCAAACAGGTCATGATAAAATGTTCTCAAAAATGGATACAAATAATGATGGGTTTATAGATGCTGATGAAGCTAAATCAATGCACAAGTCTGAAAGCGGAAAATGTGGCGAAGGGAAATGTGGAGAAGGCAAATGTGGTGAAGGTAAATGTGGTGGGGATGACGCTAAAGCTGTAGTCTCTGATAAAGCAGATGGAGGAAAATGTGGCGAAGGTAAGTGCGGTTAAGCGTTTAGTAGCCAACTAAATTATTGAAGGCGGGCGACAAAACGCCTGCCTTTTTTATTTAAAAGGATTTTAAAATGGAAAAATTTAATAAAATCATAAGTTATCTAGAAAAATTAAAGGATTTTCCTCCACTATTGTTCCGTATAATACTGGCTTACGGATTTTATGGACCGGCTACGATGAAGCTTAAGAATTTCGGCGGAATTGTTGAGTGGTTCACAAGTATGGGATTGCCTTTACCAAAATTGAACGCATTTTTAGCAACAGGAACTGAAACAGCCGGTTTTGTGCTGATATTCCTTGGTTTAGCAACCCGAATAATTTCAATTCCTTTAATGGTTGTGATGATTGTAGCCATAACTACTGTTCATTTAGGCAACGGATTTGAAGCAGGAAATAACGGTTTTGAAATACCGGTATATTATATGCTTATGTTATTCAGTTTGTTAATTACAGGTCCGGGTAAATATAGTCTTGATGCGCTAATTACGAAATTCTATAATAAAAAATAGTAAGTATTATCGGCGGTTAATTGTAATATACAATGTTTCATTATGTTAGATCCTGATGTAAAATCTGTTACAGACAAGTATATTAATAAAAAAATTAATCGCCGATCCTTTTTATTAGCGACAGGCGTATTCGCAGGCAGCATCACATTCGGTAGCTTATTAGCATATTATTATAAAAGTGCTCGAAAATCCCGCCCCTTTAACAAATCTCAGGATAAAATATTGCAGGAAGTACAAGAACATCTTTTCCCAAAGTCCGATGATTCACCGGGCGCAAATGATATTAATTCACTCCCCTATTTATATTTCGTATTAACCGATCCTAATATTGACGAAGATAATAAAAATTTAATAATCAATGGTGTTAATTGGCTGGAAGAAGAATGTCAATCTAGTTTTAGTAAATCGTTTATTAGTTTATCATCCGGGGAAAAAGATAAAGTATTTCGTATTATCGAAAAATCAAATTGGGGTTATCGCTGGCTTTCTTTAAATCTAATATATATTTTTGAAGCATTGTTATCCGATCCAATATATGGTGGAAATCCAAATGAAATTGGTTGGAAATGGTTAGAACATGCTCCCGGTTTACCACGCCCCACTGCAAATAATATGTACGGTAAATTATGAATTATGATTACGACATTTGTGTAATTGGTTCGGGAGCCGGCGGGGCACCAATCGCTTATGAGTTAGCAAAAGCGGGGAAATCTGTTGTAGTACTTGAAAAGGGACCTTGGTTCAAAACTGAGGATTTTACCAAAGATGAACTTACTTGTTGTCGAAGGAGCGTTTACACACCAAATTTACGCGATGAACGCCATGTTCTTGAAGATATGAATAATAATAACGAATGGATTGGAAAGTCAACCTACGATACCGGACGTGATTTTTGGAATGGTAATATGGTTGGTGGCTCATCCAATTTGATGAGTGGATATTTTCACCGATTGAAGCCGGAAGATTTTCGATTATTATCGGAGTTTGGAAAAATCGAAGGAGCAAACGTTGTTGATTGGCCAATTTCTTATGACGATCTGGAACCATACTTTACTAAAGTAGAAAAATTAGTTGGTGTATCAGGGAAAGTTGTTGAACATCCATTCTTAGAACCACGTTCTACTAAGGAATTTCCTTTTCCCAAAACAGCCGAGCATCCTATTGCTCAACAGATTGATAAAGCATGCAATAATCTTGGTTTCAATTCTATTCCTACACCAAGAGCAATTTTATCACAAAATGCCATGGGACGACGCGCCTGTTCATATACTAATTATTGTGGCAGTTACGGTTGTTCCACCGACGCAAAGGGAAGTGCCCGGGCTGCATTACTGAATCCAGTCTTAAAAACCGGAAATTGTGAGATAATACCAAATTCTATTGTATATAAATTGGTGAGTGACAGTACAGGAAAAGTAGTCTCTGCGAACTATTATAATGAATCTGGCAAGATGAAATCCGTCACAGCTCGTATTTTTGTAGTTGCCTGTCAGGCATCTGAATCGGCACGATTACTACTTATGTCTCCCGGGTCAAAACATCAAAACGGTCTGGCAAATAATAACAATCAAGTTGGAAAAAATCTAATATATTCGGGAGGTGGATCGGGATCCGGAGATATTTTATATAAAAATTATAATGCTACGGAAATTACTCAGTTAAAAATTCGTGGTTTATTTGTTAATCGTTCCTTACAAGATTGGTATATTATTAATGATAAATCTTTTGGGAAACGTTCTAAAGGCGGTACAATAGATTTTCTATTCCGACATGCTAACCCTATCACTAAAGCAAATTCACAAAAATGGGGTAAAGATGGTCTGGTTTGGGGAAAACCACTAAAAGATAAAATAAAATCATATTTTACGGAAGGAAGACACATGCGATTTGAGGTATTTAATGATTGGCTGCCAACCGATAATTGTTTTGTATCTCTCGATCCGAAGGTTAAGGATAAATGGGGCAATCCGGTTGCGCGAATTCGAATCGGAAATCATCCGCACGATTTAAAAGTAGGTCGACATTTAGCAAAAAAAGCTGTATCGGTTTTAAAAGAAATGGGTGCTGAAAATATTAGCTCAAATATTAGTGGTTCTCCCCCACCCAATTTAGTAGCCGGCGGATGCCGATTTGGTGATGATCCCGAAACTTCTGTTTTAAATTCTGATTGTCGAGCACACGACGTCGAAAATCTCTATGTTACTGATGCAAGTTTTATGCCAACCGGTGGCAGCGTCCCATATACCTGGACAATTTATGCAAATTCATTTCGCGTGGCTGATCAGATTAACGATAGTTTATAAAAAAGCCCCCGTTATCGGTGGTTTTTTTATCATAGATACTGTTATTAATACCGATAATGTTCCGATTTATGTTTCGCCTTAGGGAATTCCGATATAATTAATGCAACATTTTTCTCTTGCATTTATAGTACTATTTTAGTATCATTATTCGATGTCTAGAACGATTCGTGAATTAATTAAAGACTTAAAGAAAGCAGGGTTTGTAAATCGTGGCGGCAAAGGAAGTCATCGTAATTATGTTCACAGTTCAGGAGTTGTTCTGACTTTATCCGGTAAATTTGGCAATGATGCGAAACCTTATCTAGAAAAATTAGTTAAACAAAAAATAGAAGAAAGAAATGAAAACAAGCGATAAATATCTTAAAATTGTCGAGTGGTCTGAGGAAGATAAATGCTACGTAGGCTCTATACCAGGCTGGATAGGCAAATGTTGCCACGGTGACGATGAATTGAAAGTATATCATGAGCTATGTGATATTATAGATGAATGGATTGAAATATATAAAAAGGACGGTAAACCACTTCCTATGACAACAAATAAAAAATATTCCGGTAAATTTGTCTTGCGTACAGGTTCAGAATTACACCAGGCATTGGCAATTAAAGCCCTGGTCAATGATGATAGTCTAAATAATTATGTAGTTAAAAAATTGAAAAAAGCTGTTTCTAGTTAAGATTTTTATTCATTCCATAATCTAATAAAAAAGCCACCGATAACGGTGGCTTTTTTTATCATAGATATTGTTTTTAATACCGATAATGTTCCGGTTTATATGGCCCACCCTTAGGAATTCCGATATATTCTGCCTGTTCATCGGTCATTTCAGTCAAGGTAACACCTAATTTACCAAGATGTAACCGTGCTACTTCTTCATCAAGGATTTTCGGTAACATATATACATCAATTTCCGGCTTGTCCTTGGCAAGTGCTATTTGAGCTAACACCTGATTGGAGAATGAATTTGACATCACAAAACTTGGATGACCGGTAGCACAGCCTAAGTTTACTAAACGTCCTTCAGCTAACATAAATATCTGATTTCCGCCCGGGAAAGTGTATCGATCAACTTGTGGTTTGATATTTTCGCGATCAATATCCTTGGCTTCATTTAAGGGATCGACCTGTATTTCATTGTCAAAATGCCCAATATTACAAACAATGGCTTGATCCTTCATTTTACGCATATGCTCAACCGTTATCACGTCACGGTTTCCGGTAGCAGTTACATAAATATTAGCTTCCTGTAAAACATTTTCGGTGGTTACTACTTCAAATCCTTCCATTGCCGCTTGTAACGCGCAAATCGGGTCAATTTCGGTAACTAATACGCGCGCACCATATCCACGCATAGATTGCGCGCAACCGCGACCTACATCGCCATAACCGCATATTAGAACGGTTTTACCGGCTATCATAACGTCCATAGCACGTTTCAATCCGTCTGCAAGTGATTCACGACAACCATAAATATTATCAAATTTGGATTTCGTTACCGAATCATTCACATTGTATGCAGGGAATAATAATTTATTTTCCTTCGCCATTTGATGCAAACGATGTACGCCCGTTGTAGTCTCTTCGGAAACTCCGATGATATCTTTGGTAATCCTATGCCAATGCATCGGATCTTTTGCGTGTACTTCCCGTAATAATTTTTCGACAACCTGTTCTTCACGAACTGTTGTAGTAATTTCAGGTAACGTCCCTGTTTTTTGATAAATTTCTTCTAATTCATATCCTTTGTGAATCATTAATGTGGCATCACCACCATCATCAACAATTAATTGCGGACCTTTATTATCAGGAAAAGTCAACGCCTGCAATGTACACCACCAATATTCTTCAAGGGATTCTCCTTTCCATGCAAAAACAGGAGTTCCGCCGTTAGCAATTGCAGCTGCGGCGTGATCTTGAGTAGAAAAGATATTGCAGCTTGCCCAGCGCACGTCAGCCCCCAATTCCTTTAGTGTTTCAATCAAAACTGCCGTTTCAATTGTCATGTGCAATGAGCCTGTAATCCGATAACCCTTTAAGGATTTTTCCTTTCCATATTTTTCACGAATTGCCATCAAGCCCGGCATTTCCTTTTCCGCAATAGAGATTCCTTTCCGACCTGCTTCTGCCAACGAAATATCAGCAATTTTGTTTGGTAAATTTTCAATTATAGATGTCATTTCTTTCCTTACTTTCTCAGATAAATTTTTTGAAATATTTTCGTTTAGATTTCCTGTTATTGGTTGTGCCGACATAATTCTTCCCGATTATAAATACGATTTTAGTTGGTCAATCATATCTATATATTCCCATGTAAACAGTTTATTGTCACGTCCAAAATGTCCGTAAGCTGCTGTTTGACGATAGCGCGGTTTTTTTAGATCAAGGTGAGCAATAATTTCAGCCGGTTTTAATGGAAATACTTCTTTAATAATTTCTGTTAATTTTTCATCACTGACTTTGCCGGTACCAAATGATTTCGCACTTACTGAAGTCGGCTTTGCAACGCCGATACTATATGATAATTGAACTTCACATTTATCTGCTAAATCAGCAGCAACAATATTCTTGGCAATATAACGAGCCATATAAGTAGCTGATCTATCAACCTTTGATGGATCCTTGCCTGAAAATGCTCCGCCGCCATGTGGTGCATATCCACCGTAAGTATCAACAATAATTTTACGTCCGGTAAGACCGGTATCGGCTTCCGGACCGCCCATAACAAAACGTCCGGTACCATTGACTATAAATGATTCATCATAATCAACATTACTTTCTTCCAAGACCGGTTTGATGATTTTATTGATAACCTCATTCTGCACAAATTTAAGTTCTTTTTCCTCATCACCAAATTTATCGAGCATATCATCATGCTGAGTTGCTATAACAGCATTCTTTACAATAATAGGTTTTCCGTCCTCATATTCAACAGTCACCTGAGATTTGCCATCAGGTCCTAACCAAGGCATATTACCGTTCTTGCGTTCTTTTGCCAATCTCTCAGTTAAACGCTGCGCCAACTGAATTGGTAGTGGCATTAACTCCGGTGTTTCTTTACAAGCGAAACCAAACATTAATCCTTGATCACCCGCTCCTTGTTCTTTTCCACTGTCGGTATCAACTCCCTGTGCAATATCAGGACTTTGTTGATGTAATCTTGATGTTACCGTAACAGATTCGTCATCCATTCCGTAAGCAATATTGGTATAACCAATTTCTGACAATGTTTCCTTTACAATTCTTTCTACTTCGGCAAATCCATGTGTGTTCACTTCACCGCTAACAACTACTAAACCTTTGGTTGCTAATGTTTCGCACGCTACACGCGATTCATTATCCTGCTCTAATAAATTATCTAATATTGCATCAGAAATTGCGTCACAGACCTTATCAGGGTGACCTTCCGTTACAGATTCAGATGTAAATAAATACCTGCTCATAAAATCTCCATTATACTTTAATTAACGAACTTGAAGTTTACAAAAAAAGGGAAATACGGAACAGTAAATTAAATAGCGACAATTAACAGAATTCACTGCCGTCTTTGGCAGCAATTTTGCTAATTATTTGTTTATCAGAAATATGCGAGTTTTCTAATATGATGCTATCTTCGACCTTCGAATTATAAATATCACAATTATCCATAATTGTCACATATGGTCCAATTATGGAATTTTCAATCTCGCAATTGTCACCAATGAACACCGGTTCAATTATTTTTGAAGTTGGAAATTCTTTATGATTCGTCGTAAGTAATTTCCGATTGGAATATAAAAATGATTCAGGAACACCAACATCATAGTAATTTGGTGTAGGAAACACACCGAAATTTTCACCTTGTTTAACCATTAGCTGCAGAGCATCAGTAATTTGGTATTCATTATTAGTTTTAATGTTCCGTTTAATTAATTCTTCAATTGCTGATTTTAATTTTCGTTCATTTGTAAAATAATATAATCCGCTGATAGCCAAATTGCTTGGTGGATTCGGATGTTTCTCATAAAAATTTATTACTTTTTTAT
>SDBT01003585.1_pt1 | contig 26747 bp, 19 predicted proteins | sample 2277101 | NCBI WGS metagenome assembly SDBT01 (sample SAMN10404973, study PRJNA504765) | marine sediment metagenome | isolation source: marine sediment core GS10_PC15, 103 cmbsf | place: Arctic Ocean: Southern Knipovich Ridge | collected 2010 | reverse complement strand
AAAATACACTAAGTACCCTAATGATTAAACGGAAAATATTTGTACGTGCAAGAGTATCAGGAAGATATGGATTAACTGTAGAAAGTCAACTTAGGGTAGGATATGTACATGAAAATCTGTGCTAAATATTAAAAGTAGCACAAAGCGTAGGGAATGCTCGCCTTGTATGAATCAATCTATAGCGAAAATGTTACATGATGCATCAGAATTGTTTCAGATTCCACCTGGCGACAATCTTAGAGAAATAAAAGGAATCCCATGCTCTGTGTAAGGTACTGGTGGTAAAGATAGCCATGGAAGCAATTCAGGGCAATTGATAGAAATGTTTAGCTGGTTTTAACTAACCAGCTAAATAGTTATTAGTTTTAATATTTATTCAAATACGGTGGAACGTAGGGATCAACAAATTTCTTTCTGTTCAGTCAATCCTTTTCCCATTGGGTTTTCAGCTCAGGATCGTTATAATCAGGAGCCGGCATTGTTTTCAAGATCTGTTCCATATCCTTCCTGGCGGATATCACCTGTTTATCTGTTGACATGGTCACATCCTCATAGGCTCCCGGTACCCATTCATTACGCATATCTCCACAGTTATAAAAGCGGCCACGGCTATCGATCAACCACTGTTTTGTTCGCAGCCAGCGGCAGCCGTACCATTGTGTAAAGATCCAGTCACGTCCCGTAAAGGGCTGACCCATAAGTAGGGGCGCAAAACTGTGTCCGTCATAGGTGTCCGCAGCCGGCAATGTTCCTCCGGCTAATTCAACACAGGTGGGTAGAACATCCGTAAAATCCACCAGTTCATCAGAGGCACCAATGGGATCCAGGTAGCCAGGCGCATACACCACAAAAGGAATCCTCGGACCTTTTTCAGATTCGGGATTGGATTTGCAATACCTGTGTGATCCGTTGTCTCCTGCATACATGATGATGGTGTTTTCAAGCTGTCCGGTCGCTTCCAGGTGTTCTATGAATGCACTAATCTTATAGTCGATATAACGAATACACGCTTCAAAATCATTTTGCACCAGCCGGCCGGTTTTTTTCCAGTTTTCATCCAGTTCCGGAACCCAGGGGGGACCCCATGTGGCAGGATCATCCGGATTGCGAACCCAGTGTGGCAGATTCAACGGCATATATACAAACCATGGCTCCTCTGCTTCTTCCATCGTAAAATCGTGCAGGTACTCAAAGAGCGCATCGGTACTGTGTACATTTTCCTTCAACACCTGCGTCCCATCCACATCATGGTCCGAATGCCTCATTTCAAAGATGGGACCATCAGAGTGCACAAGGCACCAGCGCTGAAAGCCATAACTCTGTACGGTACCGGTCTGAATCTTACCGATTCCAGCCTCTACTCCCCGGTTGCTTGAGCTGACCGATGGCAGAATCAGCCAGCAGGAGCTTGATACGGATGAGTTGCTTCCCAGGTTCACCCTTGTATTTGACAGAGAAGCTTACAGCCCTGCGTTTTTTAAACATCTGTGGGATTGCTTCCGCCGGATTTGATAGCCTTATATATGTTTTCCAGGTGGTCCCAGGAAAACTTTTTTAGGTATATGAGGCAGGAATACGATATAGACAGGATAATACAATATGGTGTAGATGAATTAGATCAATCCATAATGGTGGTTAACCGGGAGTACAGTAATATATCCTATAACCTTAAAAAGTTAAGAGAAAAAAAAACCCGGCGCCAGGCAAAACTTTATGCCTTAGTGGAAGAAAACATTGAAGGTGAGATGGAGCAAACCGGGAAGAACCTTGAAAAACAATTACGCTTCAGACAAGAAATCGAATTGCTTGAAGCAGCAGAATATGATCTCCTGGTCCAAAGAAAACAGCTGCAAGATATCATAAAGATCATTTGTTACAGAGCTGAAACGGCTATTGCCAATTTGCTTGCTGTTCATTGTCGAAAAAGCTCCAATGAAATAAGAGCGTTGGTAAAGAGTATTATATTTGCAAAGGCTGATTTATATCCGGATTATCAGACAAACACCCTTACGATAAGATTAAACAGCCTTGCAACACCAAGAGACAATATGGCTATAAGAGAGATTTGTCAGACGTTAAATGATTATGAAGCGGTCTTTCCCGGCACAAGACTCAAACTGTTTTTTAAAAACGCGACAATAACTCCTGCGACAGATCAGGAGTTCTGTAGCGCCGTGCAAGTCCATAAGGTGGGGATTTAACAGGCGAATATTTATAATAATTAATGAAACACCTTAATAGCAAACCCGCAGGAATCACCCTTTACAGTAAGGTCTGGTCAACCACTGGAAGCGAATCCAAAAACCGGATAAACTTGAAAGGTTGGTTCAGGTCCTGGCACTTCAGGTGGGCAGTGAAGTGTCATTTAATGAACTGGGTCAATTATGAGGAATTACTTATCCAACCCTGATCGCGCAGTGCTTCAGCGCCCCCCCTTTCCAACTAATTCAGCTCGTTTGTCCTATTAGAAACGTAAGGTAGTTCATTGCATTAACCCGATAATTACACAACTATAGTTTGGGTTTAGCCCGATTAAAACACAACTAAGCGGATTTCTTTGTAAATTGCAGTCATGATTCAAAGAAACATTGACAGACAATTATACCAAAGCTTAAAGAGAAAGGAGATCACCATCCTGGTTGGAGCAAGACAGGTAGGGAAAACTACTTTGCTTCAAAGCATAATGAATACCCTCATACAAGGAGGGGAACAGGTGCTGTTTCTGAATATGGACATTGAGTCGGATGCCCGTATACTTATGTCACAGCAAAGTCTGGTGAACAGGATACAATTGGAATTTGGGAATTCTCACGGATATGTTTTCATTGATGAAATACAGCATAAACAAGATGCCGGACGGTTCTTAAAAGGATTATACGATATGCAGCTGCCTTATAAATTTTTAGTTACTGGCTCAGGCAGCCTTGAGTTAAAAGAAAAGATAAGTGAGGCTTTGACGGGGCGTAAACACCTGATTGAGATGCACCCTGTGAACTTTCATGAATACCTTGATTACAAAACATCATATTCTTATACTGACCGATTGGATGAATACTGCAGGATCGAGCCTGTGAAGCTTCTCGGTTTCCTATATGAATATTTGACTTATGGGGGATATCCAAAGGTGATTACTTCTGACACATCTGGGTTGAAGTATGAGGTAATGGATGAGATATTCACCTCTTACATCACCAAAGACATCACCTATCTGCTGGGTGTCAGATCACCTGAAAAATTCACCAGGCTTATTCAGTTATTAGCAGTACAGTGCGGAGGAATACTTAATCAGGCACAACTGGCATCAGATGTGGGGGTTGCGGTTGAAACAGTGAACAAGTACCTGTGGTATGCCGAACAGACTTTTGTTATAGAGAATATCAGACCCTATTTCACCAATTCGAAGAAAGAACTGACAAAATCTCCAACAATCTATTTTAACGACCTGGGCATGTGCAATTATGGAAGGAACAGGTATGGACTCGCAGTCTCAGAATCAGACGGATTTCTATTTCAGAATTTCATCTTTCAGTTGCTCAGGTACAGGTTCCAGCATGGTGTTACAAAAATCAATTACTGGCGGACCAAAAACAAAGCAGAGGTCGATTTCATCATACACGATAAGGGGGAGGTGATCCCTGTTGAGGTTAAGTTCTCCGAATTGAAGAAAACAACTATAAGCCGTTCTTTCCGGAGTTATATTGACAAATATCAACCTGCCAAAGCGTTTCTTGTTAGTCTTGCAGGCAGGCCAGATATGACCCTGGGAAAAACCAGAATTGAATTCATTCCTTTCTGGTACCTGATGTTCGGCATATTATAACCATAATTTTCTTACAGGGGCAGACAGTTATTGCTACATTTACCCGAATGGAAATTCGAAACTAAAAATGATGAGATTGGAAAAGAATCCGTTATTGTCTCTGATCATCTTCTTCAGCTTATTTTACGCCTGTGAGCAAAAAGAGATCACTACACCGAATGTGATCGTTATTTTCACAGATGATCTTGGATATGCCGATGTGGGCAGTTTTGGTGCCAAAGGTTTCACAACTCCACATCTGGATCAAATGGCTGTTAAAGGGGTAAGGTTTACCGATTTTCATGTGGCTGCCCATGTCTGCACTCCATCCAGGGCAGCCCTGTTGACGGGTCGCTACCCCCAGCGAATCGGACTGACCAAGGTACTGTTCCCCTGGAGTAAAGATGGATTAGCTCCTGAGGAGCTTACCATAGCGGAAGTACTACAAAAAGAAGGCTACAACACCGCATGCATTGGGAAATGGCACCTGGGGCACAAGCCGGAGTTCCTGCCCACATCACAGGGTTTCGATAGCTATTTTGGCATTCCCTCCATCAGAAAAGGTTGGAAAAGACTTAAGCAAAGCGAAAAAGGAGCAGCTGTTTAATCTGGCTGATGATAGGGGTGAGACAGAGAATCTGATCATCCAATATCCTGATAAAGCAGATGAACTGAAGCAAATGCTATCTGAAAAAACAGGAGAATTCTAAACTCAGGGTTACCCGGAGATGCTATTTGAGTGCCTCACGCACCTCGTCAAGCTGTGTGGTGACAGGAATGTAGTCAGGGGATGCCCCCATGGTGGGACAAATGGCTCCACCTTCCGAATGTTCGTTCCATGAATAGCAAAAAACAACCTGTGCATCACACTCCTTCGGGTGAATTTTTAAAAAGTCAAAGGTCTGTTTGATTCTCTCCTTTATATCTCCGGGCAAGGGCTCCCGGTAATGATAATAATAAGTTGAGGTGGCCCTGGGCCAGGCATACATGCCGATGGGCATGGGGGGGATAAAATTCATCTTCCCAAGAAAGTTGTCTGTATAGTTCTGAATCATAGATTGAGTTGCAGTGGCATAGCTGGGTCCCTGATCCCGTAGTGCTTCAGCACCTCCATACCCTCCCTGGTAATCGGTAAACGCATCAAATCCGGCCGCCAAAAAGGTGTTTGAGTGTTGATAGGAACGGTTAATTTCCTGGGCAACAATGTAAGGATTTTCAAGTCCAGCCTCCATCACCCTTGATCGCACAAGCTCTACAAATTCTGAGAGGCTCATTCGTTCCTCGGGGTTTGATTGGGAGGTCAGCATTTCTTCAAATTGCAGGGGCCACAGCACAGGAACCAATGGACGATTGCCCATCACCTTTTGCCAGGAGGGCAGCTGCATGTATCCTACAATTTCATCGAGCATCAGATTCACCCTGGTACGTCCATAGTCTATGGCATTATGGCCGTACAGAGCGAAAACAAATTTGGTCTTGTCTTCCTTCGTGTTGTTCAGATAGGCATCCAGGTTGTTATGTAGTTCCCATCCATTGGCATACAAAGTGCGGGTAGGGCCATTAAAAATGAAAAAATCGATGCCGGCTTCTGTGGCAAAATCAATATCCTGATCCATGGCCTCCTGGAGGAGATTCTGATCAAAGGGATGGTTGAACCATAAGGGACCTGCATCTGCAGGGTGCTGGACCCAGTCCACATCAGCAGTTCTGCGGCAAAAGAACGGCGCACGGTAATGCCACTCCTCCGGTTTCAGGAAGCCCTGTTCTCCGGGCACATATCCCAGCTCCTGTCCCTGGGTGGTCCCTTTACCCGAATACATATCCCAACGCTGCACCCCAAACAGCGGTTCTCCATTATCAACCGTAGGGACTCCCCATCCGGTCCAATCCGCTCTGTTCCCATCAATTGCACCTGCCGCAGGGTAATCTGCATGAGAAGTATCTGCTTTAGCCGTAGCAGAGGTAGCCAGATTAGGCTGACTAAACAAGGGCATGGAGCATAGCATCAGGAACAGGCCTATTGCGTTTCTGGAAAGTGAAATAAATCTCATAGCTCTTCTTCTTTTAGCCAACTGCCTATTTAATAATAAATTGTTTGCTGTTTATTCTATTAACCACTGCCACATATGCCCCTGGAGGCAGGGTGCCCGAAGGAAGCCTGTACATTTTAGTCCCGGTAACGACCGGGTTTGCATGCACCAGGATTCCGCTCATTGAATAGACCTGGATCTGATCTATCTCATCAGGAGCTGCAATCACAGTCTCCCGGGTATACGGATCCATATACACAAATAGTGCATCTTTTTTACTTTCAGCCAGCTCCTCAACTGCAGTCTGACTATCGTTGTATACCTCTACCTCACTGATGCGATACCATTTGCTTGCTGTATCCGGTTCCTTGCAAAAGATTCTGATTTTAGCAGTGTTGAATGCTTCGAAGGTGCTGGTCACCTCAGGCTTTGTGTTGTCGATCACAGAAGCCAGGGGATGCCATGCAGAATCCTCCCAGTATTGAATATCGTATGCTCTCAATGCAAATGCGCCTGCTTTTGCCGAATTGGTAAACAGGACAATCCGGTTAATGGTTTGTGCCGATTCCCAGGAAAGCTCAAGCCAGTGAGGAACAATTTCAACGGGCTTGGGAATATCGTAATAAACCTCAAGTTCACTAATTCGATACCATTTGCTTGCCCTGTCCGGATCATTACAAATGATTCTGATTTTGGTCGTGGTAAGGGTTGGAAAACTGGTTGTAACCTTTGGGTCATTGTTGCCATCTACTGAAGCGACAGTTTGAAAATCAGCCCCATCCCAATACTGAATATCATAGCCCCTTAATGCGTAAGCCCCTTTCTCAGCAGAGTTTGTGAATAAGACAATCCTGTTCAGACTCACAGGAGCTGCCCAGCTAAGGTCCAGCCAGTGAGGGTCCATCTTCACATCGGTATAAACCTCCAACTCATTGATGCGATACCATAAACTTGCTGAATCTGGTTCCTCGCAATAGATCCTGATTTTAGTGGTGTTCACAGATGGAAAGGTACTTGTAACCCGGGCCACTCTGTTGCCACTTACCGTATCAATATCCTGATAAGCTGCCCCATCCCAATATTGAATGGTATATCCCCTCAGGGCATAGGCCCCATCACCTGCTGAAGTTGTATATAAGACCACCTTGTTTACCGATTGTGAAGATTCCCATGTTAGCTCCATCCAATGAGGAACCACATCAAATGAGGCTGTCACCGACCATCCGGTCCAGTCAGTGGTGTCCCCATCAATGGCTTCTGAAGGAGAACCAGAGAAATCATCGGCAGAGGCTATTGCTTTTGGGGAAATGTTCACCACATCTTGATTTATACTATCAATGGCCGATACACCCCAACCTGCTCCATCGGTGGTATCCCTGTCTATGGCCCCTGCTGCAGGGTAATCCACATGGGAAGTATCAGCACTTGCTGAAGCACTGGTAGTCAGGTTTATCTGGCCTTGTACTGCCAGGGAGTAAAACAACAGGAATAGGGGATATATTTGTCTAAGATTCTTATGTCTTTTCATCACAATGTAAAATTTCAACTGCCCAGCTATAGTTCCTTGCCAAAAACCATCTTTACCGCTTCCAGATACTTCATCCCATTCACTTTATCGGGTTCCAGGTAGCTTCCTTCGGTCCATTCGTTCCAGCAATTGATATTTAGAATTCTCGGTCCGTTTGGATCGGCCAGCAGTTTCTCTTTGGTCTTCTGAAGCGCAATCTTGAAATTTTCGGGGGTATTGTTCCCAATGGTATTCATATAAGGATACCCTACAGGCGCCCATTCTGATTCCAGATCGCATCGGGGCGTGGGATCCCAGCCCATGGTTACGTTCGGATAATAGGGAACGCCGTAATCTGTTTTGGCTTTATTCCAATGATCAAAGTAAGCATCCCTCACATAGTTGAAATCGGTCTGGGTTTCAGGAAGGACCACATGATGAATCCAGACATAGGAGGTGCTTGAATCAAATCCCAGCATTTCGATCAATTCGGGTGTATTGGAGGGTGCCTTTTCCACGGGAAGAATGGGATTCCCCCAGGCCACCAGATTCCAGTGTACCCCTTTTAGTCCGGCCGCCCTGGCCTTTTCACGCATGCGGTCCATGGCTGCCTTTGTGGCTTCCATACTCCCAAATCCCTCAACAAATTTCTGCACATCATAAACCGAGAAATAGGCTTTGCCATCAATTTTCCAGTAATTGGATTTTGTGAAATATTTCTCAATGACATGGTCACAGATCTCATCAAACCTTTCCGGACTTACAATACCAGGATAAAGCAGTTTTTGCTCGGCTCCAAGGGTATAGGGATGAATATCCACCCAGTCGTGGTTGGCCCACATCAGTCCGAATTTGATGAGCTCAGAATTCTTAGCTTTCAGAAAACCTTCATCCAGGCCCCGCTCCAGAAAAGGACCATCCTCGTACATGTACCAGTCAAAGATAAAGGCATCAATTCCATGGTCGGACGCTGCCTGAATTTTCTGAGCCATCTGAACCGGATCGGCTTCATCGGTATATCCCCAGGCGGGGAGATTGGGTTGATGGTGGTTGGGAAACCTGGGTTGGGCCTCTTTTACCAGCTCCCACTCTGTCCATCCATCTTCAAAATAGGTCGCATTTCGTTGATCTTCATGGTAATTTGGGAAGTAATAGGCTGCCACTGTGATTTCATCCTTATCACCCATGTCGTTGGTTTTACTTTTTTTGTTGCTCCTGTTTTCCGGTCCGCAGGCAGCAAGCAGCGTGATCAGGAGCATTGTAAAGGCAGATGTTTTCTTCATTCTTTAATTTTTTAGAAAGATAAAAGTACGTAAAGATGACGGAAAGGAAAATGACTAAAGTGGGAATTTGTTTGCACGTTATGGGTCAAAAAATATAAACAAAAGCGCAGAATGGCCATTGAAACGAATCCCTGATTCTTCTATATTTGAGGGCAACCCAAAACCACCAGACAATGAATAGATTCCTTACGCTGTTGTTCATTTTGTCTTTTTTTCCTTTTGACACCTATTCCCAGGAGCCTGATATCGTTTTTAATGATAAAAACGAGCGCATTAATTTTGCAGTGGGACAACTCCTGGAAGCTCTCAGATCAGAGGGGCAAACTGTGGATCAGGTTTCCATAGAATTAAAGGGGTCTGATATTCTATCTCCTCAAGCCTATCATATTTCATTTCCTGCTCCTGGTACGATTCTGGTAGAAGGCGGAGATGATGTGGGGGTGATGTATGGGACAATCAGGCTGGCTGAGTTGATCAGGTTAAAGGGCCTGGGTGGATTTGATGAGGAATCAGCAGATCCTTACCTGCTCAGAAGGGGATTGAAGATGGATCTGACCCTGGATGCCCGTACCGTAGGTTATGACGACAGCGGGGATTCGGGACAGAAAAACCTACCTGAAGTATGGAACCTGGCTTTCTGGACCGAGTTTCTGGACCAGATGGCCCTCCATCAGTACAATGCACTAACCCTTTGGCATCCACATCCCTTCCCAACCATGTTAAAACTGGAAAAGTACCCGGATGTGGCCATGGAGGATGTACTCCGGACCACCCGCATGTGGCCTGTGGATGTACATCCCCGATATGCTCCCGATGATGTGCTCGATCATGTGGAAGTGGTAAAGAAAATGTCCATTGAAGAGAAGATTGATCACTGGCAACAGGTGATGAAGCACGCCAGGGAAAGGGGCATCGAGATCTACTTTATCACCTGGAACATACACCTGGATAGGGCAAATGGAAAGTATGGAATCGATCCGGACCAGGACAATGAGAATACCATCCAATATATGCACGATTGCGTGGAAGAGTTTATCAATACCTATCCCGACCTGACCGGACTGGGAATTACAGCAGGGGAGATGATGGAGGAAAGACATGATCAGTACAGCAAAGAAAAATGGTTATGGCGAACTTACGGCGAGGGCATTACAGATGCATTGAAAGATGAACCGGAACGGAATGTGCGCTTTATCCACCGCGTATGGGAGTCTGGTATGGAGAGCATTATGGATGATTTTGGATCGAAGTATCCATGCGATTTTGAGGTGAGTTTTAAATACGCCAAAGGACGCATGTATTCCAATCCCAATCCTCCATTCGCAAATAACCTCCTGGAAGAATTGCGCCCTTACGATGTAAAGGGCTGGTGGAATATCCGCAACGACGATCTCTATACCTACCGGTGGGGAGATCCTGAATATGCACGGTCATTTATAAAGCACATTCCGAAAGAGCAAACTGCAGGATTTCATATGGGTTCGGATGGTTATTTGTGGATTAAGAACTTCTTTACCCATGACCCTGAATTCAACGGACAGCTTGAGATCCATAAGCACTGGTACAATTTTATGATGTGGGGAAGGTTGGGGTATGATCCTGGATTGGACCGCACCTTCTTTGAAGCCCGCCTGAAGGAACGTTATCCCGAAGTGCCTCCGTCGATACTCTATGACACATGGGCTGCAGTTTCCAGGATTCCCAATCAGGTTCACCAGTTTCACTGGCGCGACTGGGATTTCCAGTGGAATTATGAGATCTGTTCGGAGATCTATCATTTTCATTCGGTGGAGGACTTTATCGACAATCCCACCATGGAAGGAAGCGGGTATCTGACTATCCCCGAGTATGTGCAATCCTACCTCAGGGGAGAAACGAAAGAAGGGGTTACACCACCCATGGTTATTGAGGAGTTGGAATCGCTGGTTGCACAAACGCAACATGGGTTGTATCGCCTTCAGCAGATCGACATTCAATCCAATGAACTTAGCTATCTGCTGATGGATATAGAATCCATGGCCCACCTGGGAAGTTACTATGCCCATAAAATCAGTGGTGCCATGAACCTTGCTATCTATAGGGAAACCGGGGACACTGCCTACCAGGATCTATCGCTTAGCAACCTGGTTAAAGCCCTTGCCTCCTGGAAAAAATATGGCGATCTGGCATCACAACAATACATACCCCAGCGTTATTCCCGCACCCGGTATTCGGATTGGAAGGCCATTGAAAATGAGGTAGTAACAGATATTGAGATTGCAGGACGGAAAATAGATTAACGATATTAGATATGTTGAAGATGAAAAATTTAAAAAGAGTGTTTTTAATCCTCCTGATATTTCCCATGCTTGCAGGAGCACAGGATCTCTCCATTGAGGAGTTAAAGTCCAATTTTAACGATCCCGGGGCAGCCTGGAGGGGAAAGCCCTTCTGGTCCTTTTCAGTACATCATGGATGAGCCCAACCTGAGTGTTCTGGACATGGGATATGTGGAAATTGAAAATCAAGAGCGCAGCGGCCTGATGGAAATTCTGAAAATTGATCAGCACATTCGTACCCATTTTGACACTCCCCAGAGAGCTGGAAAAATGGTACAACCCTGGTTCAAGAAGAAGTTTCAGGATGCACCTGAGATTTTGGGCCATGTTACCATCTATTTCCCATTTTATGTGGAGGAGGTACCTGTAGATGATCTTGAGTTTTGCATGGAAACTCCGGAGGAATTTTCAGTGCAGGTGAATGGAGAGCAAATGGATCTTACCGACCAGGGATGGTGGGTGGATAAGGCCATTCGCAAGTTTGTGTTACCTGCCACCATGCTTAAGAAAGGGGAGAATATCCTTGTGCAGGAGTTTGATTTCAGGGATGACCTGGATCTGGAGGCCTGACGACCCAGGGATTTCCTTTTTATTCGGGTCGTATTCAGTACCATATTTCACTCCTGGAAAACTATGCAGCGAAGGGAAAAGTCCTGCTTGAAGTATCCAATTACCATGCTGCCTGCATCAAAGTGAATCCCGATCAGCCCGATGCCGGGTTTATTGCATGGCAACCCAACACCCTGGATGTTACCAGTGCACTGGAGAGGGGCAATGAACTGATCCTCGAAGTGGTGCTTACCCGGCGAAATTCCTTTGGTCCCTTGCACCATTACCCTTTTAACACCACCACGGGTCCGCCTCATTTTATCACACACGGCAAGAGGTTTTCAATGAACTACATCCTCTATCCCAGTGGAATATTGGAGACCCCTTCTCTCAAAATCTATGAATAGTTGTATTTGGGTTTTGGCGCCTGATTCCTGAATTATACTTATTAAATTGATTATCTTAGAAAAGTCATTTAAACAGTATTTCAAACTAAATATCTCCCAACATGAATGCAATCAAAATCAGGACCATTTTTATATTGTTTTGTGCTGTTGCAGCTTCAAACATGCTTTCAGCACAGGAAGAGTTTCCTAGGCCAGGTAAGATGAAACCAGATATGTCGGAATTCTGGCTTCCTCAACCAGAATTAGTGACTCCGGGGAATATTGCTAGTGATGAACCGGTTCCGGCTCCTTCCGATGCAGTTGTTTTATTCGATGGTAAAGACCTGTCCGCCTGGAAGAGTAGCAGAGACGGAGAGGCAGAATGGATCGTTTCTGATGGTGTTTTTACCGTAAATAAGGGAAAAGGAGACATTGAAACGAAAATTCATTTCAACGATTTTCAGCTTCATTTGGAGTGGAAAGTCCCCGCATCGATTACCGGAAACAGTCAGGCCCGTGGCAACAGTGGGGTTTTCCTGCAAGGCATATATGAAGTTCAGGTATTGGATAATTTTGGAAACAAAACCTATGCAAACGGTCAGGCCGGTAGCATCTACAAACAATCAGCTCCCCTTGTAAATGCCATGAAAAAACCAGGAGAATGGAATGTGTATGATATTATCTATAAAGCTCCGACCTTCAAATCAGACGGTACCTATCGCACGTACCCCTATGTAACCGTTATTCACAATGGGATCATTGTGCAGAACAATACAAGAATAAACGGTACTACGCCCTACATTGGATTTCCCCAGGTGGAGGAGCATGGGGTCGGTCCTATTAAGCTTCAGGATCATGGCGATCCCAGCGATGCCATTAGCTTCAGGAATATCTGGATCAGGGAATTATGATCTCACAACACTAGAGGCAAAGAAGCCTGACCTCCACCTCCCATTTCACCATTAGTCCCGGACTGGTTTCCACAAATTCCGGGACTTCTCATTATAGCCATTCAAAAGGGTCAAATAATACAAATGAAAGCCCATAATGGCCATTGAAACGCTTGCTTCGTCGGAGTATATTTGAAAAATACTCAGAAATAGGTTACGATGAAAAAAGCAACACTCCTTTTGGCTTTAATTCTGGCCCAACAATTTCTCCTTGCCCAGCTGGAAGCGGTCAAACTGAAATGTGAATACATGGAGGATCCCATGGGTGTGGATATGCCCGATCCCCGATTTTACTGGCAACTCTCCTCCGATGTGGAGGGGCAGTTCCAAAAGGCCTATCGCATTGTGGTGGCCACTTCCGAAGAGCTGCTTCAGACAATTAAGGGAGATATGCTCGATTCCGGCAAGAAGAAGTCGGGTCAGAATACCCATATTGCATATAAGGGAAAGGTGCTTGAGCCAGCCACTTCCTATTTCTGGAAAGTCAAGGTATGGGACAAGAATGGGGAAGAGCAGGAGTGGAGCAAGACAGCCACATTTACCACCGGACTATTTGCAGAGGCCGATTGGAAAGGAGCCGGGTGGATCTCCTGGAGGCCCCAGGAGGAATGGGCCAAGGAGTGGTGGAGGAAGAAAGAGATTGAGAAGAGCTGTTTTGAGTGGACCCTGCCCAGCTATTTTGGGGCCAGGATGAACATGTGGGAACGCTATAATTTCTTCGACAAGAATAAATATGATCCTGCTCCTCTTTACAGAAAGGAGTTTGATGCTCCCAAGGAGGTGGCTCAGGCCACAGCCTTTATTAGCGGCATTGGTTACTACGAGTTGTTTGTAAATGGGGAACGGATTGGGGACCAGGTGCTGGATCCAGGTTGGACCAATTACAAGCAAACCATTCTTTATGCAACACATGATATTACCCATCAGCTTAAAAGCGGGCGAAATACAGTGGGAGTGATGTTGGGAAGTGGCTTTTACAGCCAACGGGCCTACGATCACTGGGGATTTTATCGCGAAGACGGGTACGTGGGTCAGCCCAAACTGATCTGCCGGATCAAGGTAGAATATACCGATGGCAGCAGCGAGGATATAGTGACAGATCTATCGTGGAAAGTTACAGGCGGACCGGTGGTTTACGATGGACCTCACATGGGTGAAATCTACGATGCTACCAAAGAGATTGAAGGGTGGGCGGAGACAGGTCTGGATGACTCAACATGGGACCAGGTGCAACCTGCCCCTTCACCTGGGGGAGAATTAACAGCACAGCTTTGTCAGCCCATTCGCAAGGTAAAATCCTACCCCCCTGCAGAGGTTGTGAATCAGGGAGGCTGGAGAAATGGAATCTGGATTGATGCGGGAACTCAACTGGCGGGTTGGTTAAGAATCAAACTCCCCGAGGCAAACAAGGGGGATCAGATACTGGTCTATTTCGGTGAGCATGAAGATCCAGTGGATCCCTTGCAACCTGCAGGTTTGCAGCAGATTGCCTATGTGGCTAAAGGAGAACCCGGAGAGGAGGCCATCTGCAAGTTTACCTACAAGGGATTCCGCTATGCCACCATTTATGGGTACAAGGGAAAACTTACAAAAGATGATATTGAGGTGATCGAAGTACATTCGGACGTTCCCCGGGTGGGATCGTTTGAGTGTTCCAATGAGGTAGCCAATGCTGTGCATGACATTTGTATAAAATCGCTCAGATTTAACCTCCACAGCATTCCCACCGATTGTCCCCACCGGGAGAAGAATGGATGGATGGGCGATGCGGTCACCGGCATGGAATTCGGGATGGCCAATTACGATCTGGCTGCCCTGATGACGAAATTTACCAGGGATATGTTCGACACCCAGGACCCCGACGGAGGTCTGTCCATCATAGCACCCGATAATAACTATAACCGCGGCAAGTCTACACTATGGTCATCTGCTGCAGTGCATGTGCCCTGGTATATGTATGCATACTACGGGGATACCCGCCTGTTTGAGCAATACTGGGACAACATGATGTTGTGGGTAGACTTCTCCTGGAAGAACAACAACAGGAAGGAAATGGATGGGATTTTTCAGGAGGTACTGGGCGATTGGGTGACTCCACTACCTAATAAAGATGGTCAAAAACCAGGGGGGAATGCCGCCAATGCAGCCCTGAACTTTCACCTGGTCTTGAAACGCATGTCACACATGGCAGGTATACTTGGCTATAAGCAGGATCAAAAACAGCTTGAAGAACAGGCCGAAAGGGTAAAAACCGGCATCAACCGATGGATCTATGATCCGGCAAAGGCAGAGTACATTGGGGATGTTCCATACGATGAATATGTGCCCATTCTGAATGTATGTGCACTGGATTATGGGATTGTGCCTGAAGCTGATATTCAGAGGGTGGAGGACAGGTTGATCCGCAATTTGGTGGAGGAGAAGGAGAATCACCTCTATGGAGGAATATTCGCGGTTCATTCAGCCTATGAGTACCTGCCCAAAAATGGGTACGCCGACCTGGCTTACCAATTGATAGTAGAACCCACCTGGCCCTCTTTTGGCTGGATGGTAGGGGAAGGAGCTACTACCCTATGGGAGGGGTTTAATAGGAAGAGTTCTGATATACATCACTTTATGGTAGCTGTGGATAACTATTTCTACCGCCACCTGGCCGGAATCAATTTTGATATGGAGGAGCCGGGATTCCGGAAAATAATCTTCCGTCCCAATTTTGTTAAGGCCCTTGACTATGCCCGGGCCAGCTATCAGTCGATCCAGGGTGAAATCAAGGCTTCCTGGAAGCAGACTTCCCCAGGGATTTTTGAGTATCAGGTGTCTGTTCCTCCTAATACTACAGCCGAACTGGTACTGCCTGATGGCACCAATGAGCTGGTTTCGGGAGATTACACATTTAAGGTAAAACTTTGATAATGAGGATAAATAGAATATTTTTACTGATATTATGGTCCCTGTTCATTTCATGTGAAAAATTACCCGAAAGACCCAATATTATCCTGATCCTGGCCGATGATTTTGGATATATGGATTGCAATGCTTATGCACAAAAGACACTGGGGACAGATAAGTCCGAGATGTATTATGAGACACCTCACCTGGACAGGCTGGCCGAAGAGGGGGTCTCGTTCTCAAGGGCATATGCCAACCAGTTGTGTTCTCCCACCAGGGCGGCCATATTAACTGGGAAATATGCCGGAAGGTTGGGATTTACAACAGCATTGCCCCTTCGAAATACCTATTATAACCAGGGAATGGAGCCGCCCGAAGGACAGTATCTCCATGATGTGATCTACCATTTCGATCAGATTCCCATCCAGCAGGCATGGATCAATGGCTCTTCCAATGCAGCGATTCCTGCCGGAACCAGTCACGACAATGGGGCAGATGAGATTTCACTGGCTGAAGCACTACCTGACTACCACTCGGCCTTTATCGGCAAGTGGCATATAGGTGGCTTCGGGGCTGAAGGATATCAACCAGCCGGGCAGGGGTTTGAGCCCATTGCCTGGTATGATGCCGGCGGATCGGTCTACTTCAATTGGAAAGAGGAATGGAACAACCGTTCCACCAAAAATTTTCCCAACATGCCTCAGGATCAATGGATGATGGGCGATGCCGGAGAGGAAACCGGGAAGGAATACCTGACCGATGACCTGACCGATCAGGCACTCAGCTATCTTGACAGGCGCGCCTCCATAAAGGATGAGCCCTTCTTTCTCTACTTCTGTCATTTTGCAGTGCACGGTCCCTGGCAATCAAAACCAGAGGACAGCACCTATTTTGCAGACAAGAACACACGGGGGTGGAATGATCACAAATATCCCCACTATGCCGGAATGGTCAGGGGACTGGATAATTCGGTGGGGAAAATATTGGAAAAACTGGAGGAGACAGGCCTGGAAGATAATACCCTGGTGATCTTTATGTCGGACAATGGAGGCTGGGACCACAGGGTGTCAGTAAGAGGAGATAAGGGCACCAGTTGTGCACCCCTGAGGGGAGGAAAAGCATGCCTGAGCGAAGGAGGAATCCGCGTTCCCCTTGTTATTCGATGGAAAGGAAAGGTGAAATCGGGGCAGTGGTGTGATGTGCCCGTAGATTGTACGGACCTGTTTCCAACCATCTTACAGGCAGCCGGGTATGATCTTGAGCCCTACTACAAAGAGCTGGATATTGATGGCAGAAGCCTGATTCCGTTGCTGGAAGATCCTGCCAATCAGCAGGGTGGATACGATCATGATACGCGCTACTGGCACTATCCTTTCAATGTGGGTGTTTTCAGTCCTTTCGACGGACAATATCTGACCCCGCGTTCAGCGATTATGGAGAAAAATTACAAGCTGATATTTGACTGGCACGGCAGGCTGAAACTGTTTGACCTGGAAAATGACATGAAGGAGAACCACAACCTGGCTGCCGAAATGCCTGAGCTTACACTGGACCTTTATGGAAAATTGATCTCTTGGCTGGAAGAGGAGGTTGCCCGGCAGTATTGGCCGGTTCCCAATCCTGACTATAATCCCGGGAAGGAGGTTCGGACAGATGCTCCCTTTGTGGACCTCTATCAGGCCTATAAGGAAGGGAAAGATATTATTGATATAGCTCACACAGATTAGTTAAAGAATTGATCATGAAACGAAACGGCGTCACTGGACTATTTCTTCTTGCGCTTTATGTGGTAATCTTGGGGTCTTGTTCCCCGGAAAAGGCACCTCAAAAACCCAATATCATTGTGATCTTTACCGATGACCAGGGATTTGCAGATTTAGGCATCCAGGGGATTGTAGATGATATTAAAACCCCCCACCTGGATCAGCTGGGCAGAGATGGAATTCGGATGACATCGGGATATGTTACAGCACCCCAGTGCATACCCTCCCGGGCAGGCCTGATGTCGGGAAGATACCAGGAACGCTTTGGGGTGGATCACAATGGAACCAGGCCTGTACCGCTTGATGAGGTCCTGCTCCCCCAGCGGATGAAGGAGGCGGGATATGTAACCGGTATGGTGGGTAAATGGCACCTGGATCCCAATCATGTGATGGACCCGTGGATTGAAGAAAATCTGCCTGAGGTTGCAGCCAAACCCAGGAATGAGCGAGGGCCTGCTGATATAACCTTTGACCACAGGTTTCCTTTCTATCCTTCAGAGCGGGGATTTATGGAAACCTACTACGGACCCATGGGACAATACTGGGCCAATTTTGATTTGGAAGGAAATGACCAGGAATTTAAGTGGAGACCCGATCCCAGGTTCCGACTGGATGTACAGAGTGATGCTGCCCTGGCCTTTGTAGAACGTAACCACGATCAACCTTTCTTCCTCTACCTGTCCTATTTTGCACCCCATGTCCCACTGGAAGCTACAGATGAATACCTGGCCAGGTTTCCCGGTGATATGCCCGAACGAAGGCGCTATTGCCTGGCCATGATGTCGGCCATCGACGATGGGGTGGGCAGGATCAGGAGGTCCCTTGAGGAGTATGAAATTGATGAGAATACCCTGATCTTCTACATCTCAGACAATGGAGCCCCAACGAAAATGATTAAAGAGGACCGTACACTTGAATTTAAAGGAGGGGCCTGGGATGGCTCTGTAAACGATCCCCTGATTGGTGAGAAAGGGATGTTATCCGAAGGAGGCATCAGGGTTCCCTACCTGGTCACCTGGCCCGCGGTCTTACCTGCAGGAAAGGAATACCACCAGCCAGTGATCTCCCTGGATGTAGCCGCAACAGCAGTAGCTGTGGCAGGACTGGATCACCCCAAAGAGCTGGATGGAGTCAACCTGATTCCCTACCTTACAGGGGAGAAAAAAGGTACACCCCATAGATACCTTTTCTGGAGATTCTGGGACCAGTCCGCTGTTCGCTCAGGCAACTGGAAATTTCTGAAAGCAGGGGAGTTTGAGTTCCTGTTTGATTTGGACCCCGATGGAGTAGAGTCGGAGAATCTCATAGGGCAATATCCCGAGAAGGCTGCAGAATTAAAGGAAGCGTTGGAGGCCTGGGCTTCAGATTTATTCGAGCCCGGTGTTCCTGAGGGCCCAATTACCAGGGAGCGTAACTGGTACAATTTCTATTTTAGTGCTGATACAGCCAATCACGAAAACTAAATATAACTCACACAAATGAAGATTATGAAACGGAATTCAAATTACACAGGAAACATTTTCAGGGTATCTACTCTGCTAACAATAGCCCTGGCCTTTACATTTTGTACCCGCCCGGTACAAATATCGCAGGAGGTTTATGATAACATCCAGGAGGGATTTATTACTCCAGCTGACACCAATAAACCCTGGTGCTACTACTACTGGATAGGGGATGATATCTCCAAAGAGGGCATCACCAAGGATCTGGAGGCCATGAAGGAGTTTGGATTGGGAGCGGTCCTGATCGGTAACATCAATCCGGATGAAGTGGATGGCCCCGTACCTCTATTCAGTGATGAATGGTGGGATGCCATGGTTCACGTAGTGAATGAGGGCCATCGAATTGGCATTGATATAGGTATGTTTAACTGTCCCGGATGGAGCCAGAGCGGCGGTCCCTGGGTCACCTATGACAAGGCCATGCGCCACCTGGTTTACTCCGAAACAACAGTTCAGGGAGGCGGTACGATTTCTGTAAAGTTACCAAAACCGGCTGAAGAGTTCCAGGATACCTACGTGCTTGGATTTCAAAAAATAGCATCTGAAGAAAACTATATTTCAAAGCGGAATGTACTCTTCAAAAGAAGCAACAAAGATCCCTTTGTAGTTGATATCTCTTCTGCAAAGCCCATCACAGCCCGAAGCATTGTACTTACACCCGCAACCCCCGTTTTCAAATGCAATGTGGAGCTACAGGCCCAGGTAGACGGAGCCTATAAAACCATTAAATCCTTTGTGTTTGATCGCAGCAACAGTGCAGTAAACGTAGGGCCTGTAACCCACGGTCCTGTGGCTATTTCTATTCCTGAAACGGAAGCAAAAGCTTTCAGGCTGGTGTGCAGCAATGCAACAAGTGCAAGCTGGGATGCTGCCGCCGGAGCCGGACGTTTATTGCCTGCAGCTGGTTTTGCCGAAATCCGGATCACTGAAGCCCAGGTCCTGGAGAACTACATCGAAAAATCTCTGGGAAAGATGCACCCTACACCCTTTCCCGAATTCAAGACCTATATGTGGGAAACACAGGAGGCCATTACAGATCAAAATATGTTGATTTCAGAGGTACATGACATCAGTGATCAGATGGATGCCAACGGGTTACTGACGGTGGAAGATGTGCCTGAAGGAGAATGGACCGTATTACGGATTGGAATGACCCCTACGGGGACAGAAAATTCACCGGCTGCCCCGCAGGGTAAAGGTTATGAGTTAGACAAAGCCAGTTCTGAGCTGGCCCGATTCCACTTTGAACAATATATGGCAGAGATCATTAAAAGGATTCCTGAAGAGAGCCGGCCGGCCCTGAAATACCTGATCGCAGACAGTTATGAGATGGGTTCACAGAACTGGTCCGATGGGTATGCTGCGAAGTTCCAGAAGAAGTTTGGATATGATCCGGTTAAGTACCTGCCGGTTATCTCTGGTCGTGTGGTTGGTAGCGTGGAAGAGTCGGATCGTTTTCTCTGGGACCTGCGTCGATCGGTGGCCGATGATGTGGCCTACGAATATGTGGGAGGCCTGCGTAAGGTGGCCAATGAATACGGACTTAAAACCTGGTTGGAGCCCTATGGACACTGGGGATATCCAGGGGAGTTCCTGATGTATGGAGGCCAGAGTGACCTGGTTGCAGGTGAGTTCTGGAACGAAGGAAGCCTGGGTGATATTGAGTGTAAATCAGGATCTTCTGCTGCGCATATGTATGGCAAGCCCATTACATCTGCAGAAGCCTTTACAGCGGGACAGCAATCCTATGCCCGCCACCCGGCCCTGTTGAAGAAGCGGGGTGACTGGAGCTGGACCGAAGGGATTAACCACTATGTTTTTCACCTTTATATTCAACAACCCCGCGAAGATGCTCCGGGGATCAACGCCTGGTTCTCTACCGAATTTAACCGGCTCAATACCTGGTTTGACCAGGGATCGGCATGGGTGGATTACACAAGGCGGTGTCAGCACATGCTGCAACAGGGAAAATACGCCGCCGATGTGCTCTACTTTATCGGGGAAGATGCGCCTAAAATGACCGGGACCAAAGATCCTGAACTTCCTGTGGGATATTCCTATGACTACATTAATGCCGAGGTGATCCTGGAGAGACTGACCGTAGAAGAAGGAAGGTTTGTTCTACCCGACGGATTGACCTATTCCATCCTTGTTCTGCCCGAAAATTCAAATATGAGGCCCAATGTCCTGGCTAAAATGGAAGAGTTGGCGCAGGCAGGAGGAACCATCCTGGGGGGCAAACCACTCAAGTCACCCAGCCTTCAAAATTATCCGCAGTGCGACCGGGATATTCTGGAGATTGCTAACCGCATGTGGGGTGAATCCCACACAGGTGGAAAGCTTGAAAATGCAGTAGGAGAGGGTTATGTGCTTGATGGCATGGGTCTTCAGGAGGCCCTTGATTTTATAAATGTTCCGGGCGATGTGGTATATTCGGCTGGCTCAGCTTTCCTATGGACACACCGCACCATGCCGGGGATGGAGATCTACTTCCTGACCAACCAGGGAGAGGATGTGCTGAGTTTTGAGCCCTCTTTCAAAGTAACGGGATATCAGCCCCAGCTTTGGGATGCTGTCACAGGAGAGATCCGGAATCTAAATGTCTATACCGATGACGGAAGCCGCACCGTGGTTCCGCTCTCCATGGAGAAGCATGAAAGCTGTTTCATCGTCTTTTCTTCAGGTAGCAACGTGAAGACCGGTGAAGGATACGCGGTAAATTCTCCTGAACCCGAGATGCTGACCACACTGGATTCAGAATGGACTGTGGAATTCGAAAATAAGGAGTTTGGGCCCGCTGATCCCATGAAGGTTACCCATCTGACCAGCTGGACCGAGTCGGCCGACTGGAGACTGAAGTACTATTCCGGAACAGCTACCTATGCCACAGAATTCACCATGGATGAAATCCCCGAAGGGGACTTATCTCTGAACCTGGGTGAGGTGGGAGTGATGGCCAGGGTAAGCCTGAATGGAGCCGATCTGGGTGTGGCCTGGATGGCGCCCTATCGTCTGAATATAAAGGATCACCTGGTGGTCGGCAAAAACCAGATTGAGGTTGAAGTGGTCAATGTATGGAGGAACCGCATGGTGGGAGATATGGAACTTCCTGAATCGGAGCGCTTCACCACTTATACCGTTGCAGACCTGAAGAAGGGAGAAGAACTCACACCTTCCGGACTCATGGGGCCGGTAACTATTGAAGTGATTAAGTAAGAATTGTGATAAGAGATATCATGCTGTTAACAAGGATTGCACGTATTGGGTTGATCATTTTAACTGCAATAACATCGCTTTCGGCCCAATCAGGAGAGAACAAGAACGAGGCCGGTGGCAAATACCGTGATGGCAGACCGGCGGCCACGCTGAGGATGGATGCAAAAGACCATGGAATTGTACTCAGGTACGGAGATGGACCTGATAAGTGTGACCTCCTTGGTGCCCGCGATGTCTGGGTGTTCGAATCAGATGGCACCTACTACCTGCACTACGATGCAGCGGGGCCCAAAGGATGGCTCTGTTCACAGGCAGTAAGTAAGGATCTTATAAGCTGGGAAAAGAAGGGCCCCATCCTCGATTTCGGTAAACCTGATGAAGAGGACTCGAAGTCGGCCTCCTATGGGGTCACCTATTTCGATGGAGAAGAATGGCATATGTTCTATCTGGGAACACCGAATGTTTCGGACCCACCCGACCTGGTCCCTTCTTTCCCCTATCTTACCATGAAGGCCAAAGGAAGCAGTGCCACCGGTCCATGGATCAAACAAAAGGATGTGGTCCCTTTCCGAATCCGTCCAAACACTTATTATTCCATCACCGCCAGTCCGGGTATGGTCATCAAGCACAAGGATGAGTATCTTCAGTTTTTCAGTGCTACCACTCAAAAGCCAGGAAATCCATCGGTTCAGCGCACGCTGGGTATTGCCAGGACCAGGGACCTGGATGGCCCGTGGACTCCAGACCCACAGCCTATGGTGCCTATTGAAGAACAGATCGAGAACTCCACCTTGTATTTCGAGGAGAGTATAGAAACCTGGTTTTTGTTCACCAACCATATTGGTATGGATGAGAAGGGAGAATTTACCGATGCCATCTGGGTATACTGGAGCAAAGATCTAAACCGGTGGAATCCTGAGAATAAAGCTGTCGTACTTGATGGTCAGAATTGTACCTGGTCCAATAAGTGCATCGGGCTGCCTTCAGTTGTTCAGATTGACAACCGGCTGGCTTTGTTTTACGATGCCCCGGGTGGAAACAGCACGAGCCATATGAGACGGCATGTGGGTCTGGCCTGGCTGGATCTGCCACTCGCAGTGCCGGAATGAAAGAAAACTGACTTTGAAGGGAGGACCGAATAAACTAAACCAAATGGTATGAAAAAGATTGAGAGAAGAACCATGCTAAAATCCATGGGGGCTTTGTCTCTGGGTATGGCTGCTCCTTCAATGGCCAGAGGAGAAAAATTGGTGGAACCCTTTGAGACCAAAAGGAAGCGGATAAGCACCGATGTTCTGGTGGTGGGTGGAGGTACTGCAGGTACCATTGCAGCCATTCAGGCAGCGAGAGCCGGGGCGAAGACTCTCCTGGTTGAATTTGGAAGTCAGTTGGGAGGCACCACCACCACCGGGGGTGTGTCGTTTCCTGGAATTTTTCATGCCTGGGGTAAACAGGTCATTGGAGGAATAGGTTGGGAGCTGGTCCAGGAATGTGTGGCCATGAATGACGATGAATTACCCAATTTCTCCATTCCCCACGGCAGGAATCATCCCAGACACCAGGTATTAATTAATGGCCCGCTGTACACCCTTCTGGCCGAAGATAAATGCCTGGAGGCTGGAGTTGAACTGAGATTTTACGAGACTCCTTACAAAATCGAATTTAAGAAGGATAAATGGATCGTGGAAACGGTTGGAAAGGGTACCCATACAGAGATAACCTGCAATCAAATTATTGATTGTACAGGCAATGCATTGGTCACATCCATGGCCGGATTCAATGTACTGAGGGAAGCTGAAACCCAACCCGGCACCCTATTATTTACGCTGGAAGGCTACGACAAGTCTCAACTGGATATAGATCATCTGGAACAACTGTATAGTGAAGAGTTGAAAAAAGGGGAGATGGTCAGGAAAGAATTTCTCAGCATCCGGGGAGTGCTTAACAGCAATGGGTATACCTTCAGCGGCCATGTTTTCGGAGCGGACTCTACCACTTCGGAAACACATTCCATTACCAATATTAACGGGCGCAAGGCTCTTTTTAAGATGTTGCGTTTTCTGAGAACATTGCCGGGCTGTGAAAATACCAGGGTGGTAAAAGTTCAAACAGAGACAGGCGTGAGGGAGACCTATCGAATTGATGGCCTCTATAAGATCACACAATCGGATTATGTGACCGGAAAAGTCTTTGAGGATGCCATTTCTTATGCCTATTATCCCATCGATATCCACGATGAAAGTGGAGTGCACCCGGAGTACCTTTCAGAAAATGTGGTAGCTACAATCCCTATGAGGGCTTTGATCCCCAGGGGAAGCAAAAATCTCCTAGTGGCCGGAAGGTGCTTAAGCAGTGATCGGGGGGCTAATTCTGCACTACGGGTGCAGGCACCCTGTATGGGCATGGGACAGGCGGCTGCAGTTGCTGCGGTATTGGCCAGCAGGTCAGGGAAAACACCCGCAGAAGTACCCATGGAAGATATACAGCAACTTTTGGAAGAGCATGGAGCCATTGTCCCAGCACAGGTTTAAACGTTAATTGGCGGAATCATTTTGCGTGGATTTTTTATAAGAACGAATCGCTTATTTTTAGTTGGAAGCTTTTTTGGGGCGATTATTCTCTGCTCCTTTTTGCAGGGAGAAGAGAAGTTAATATATACACAGAGAGCCACCGTCTCGGGTGAGCCAGGAGGTATTCCAACAGATACTTTGAGTTTTAGGGATTCCTTATCATCAGACTCCCTATTCTTACTCAGGGCCAGGGAGAATATACCCATACACTATTTCCGAAATATTCATACGAGTGTTTGTTTCGATAACAAGTGTCGAGAGCTCGATATTACAATCTATTGGAATATTACAGGCCGATACCTGGGATTTGAACTACCGGTGGGTGAGTTCCTGAGCAAATCTGAACACAAGCCCTTTTCGGCGGCGGAGTATGAAAGGTTAAACGAATTACTTGCAGATTCCTTATTGCCATTTGGAGATATCTCTTTCAATTCTCTGATGGATGCGTCAAAGTCCGAATCTGGTATGGTGGATGGAGTCTCCGGTGCCACTTCGGCTGAAGTAGAAAAAATCGTGGTCAGGGGAGCTGCTTACACCACCTACACATTGTGGAACATTGTGTATGGACCCACTCAGGAACTTGTTAATCATCTCACTGGCGGGCAGTTAACTCCGGATCTGATTGACCTTATATTACATAGCCCGGATCTGAGTGACAGGGTTTGGGCATTAAACAGAATAGATCAAACCGTAGAGCTTAACCAAGCATTGTCATCTACACTTTTGAACATTATCTCAGGAGAGGAGTTTTTCTTAACGTACAGTACCATAAATGCCATCGGGTCGGTTCATTTAGAATCGGACTCGTTTCAGTCAGGTTTATTTTCAAAATATGGGGAGGTCAGTTTTGGCATTAAAAGAATGATCGTTGAGAAATTAATAGAGGCTCCTTTCTTAAGTCCGGATGTCCTAAATACATCCAGAAGCTGTTTGGATAAAGTGAACGGTCAGCAATTGGGAGATTTTCTGAGATTGTATACAAAGCATTCTGCAGATGATCTGGAAACCTGCCAAACCATAGCGAAGATACTTCAAAATGAAAATAGATACATATCTCAAAAGGCCTATGAATTTCTGAAAGGAGTAGATACCAGAGATCCAATGATCACTGAGAACCTGAATGCATATGAAAGGCATTTTTAGATATTTCGCACTTGAGGATCACACATAGAACGAAATATCATGAACAATCAATTAAATGAAAATCAGATTAGATCCTATCGGGAAGATGGGTTTGTTATTATCGAAGATTTTCTGTCGCCGGATGAACTTGGAGAGTGGCGTGAAGCGCTCTCCATCTGGGTGGCACTGGATGATGTGACACTGGAAAATGGTTGTTTGTTTTTTATCCCCGGTTCTCACAAAAGAACAACGTTCGAGAATCCTGGGATTACCAAGAACATGGATGCCGTGTTTGATTTCTATCCCGAATTCAGGCAATCAGCCTCTGTACCGGCAATCATGAAAGCCGGCAGCTGCTCTTTTCATAACGGATTGTGCATTCATGGTGCGCACGCCAACATGACACCAGGATTTCGCAGGGCAATGACCTGTGCCTATATGCCCGAGGTAAGTGTTTTCAACGGAGAGCAGAATATTCTTTCGGATGAACAGGTTTCAAGGATAAAGGTGGGCGATCCCCTGGTTGATGATCAGCAAAATCCCCTGATCTTTCTCAGGTAGACAGGTGAAATCTACGATCGAGCTTAATTATTTTGGCTCTATTCTAAAATAGGAATGATTTATATAAATATCATTGATACCAAGGTATACAAAGCTTTTAATAACAAAATTAATTGTCATACTGAAGGATATATTTCAAATAATCCATGATTAACAGATGTTAAATCCTTATATTCAGGTAATTATGAGAGCAATATTAAGATCAACCATATATTAGAATAGAGCCATTATTTTTGGTTCTACTGCGAATTTAGTGGAAAGTTATAATTTTGGGTATGGATTTTACAAAGGATTTTTTCAAT
>SDBT01003584.1_pt1 | contig 26756 bp, 25 predicted proteins | sample 2277101 | NCBI WGS metagenome assembly SDBT01 (sample SAMN10404973, study PRJNA504765) | marine sediment metagenome | isolation source: marine sediment core GS10_PC15, 103 cmbsf | place: Arctic Ocean: Southern Knipovich Ridge | collected 2010 | reverse complement strand
TCCGGGGCGACCGACACGTGGGTCAAACTGAAAATGTCATCGAGTTCGCCGTTGGGTTGGAGATCTGGCAGATTGTCTGCCTCGGCGACATTAGCCGTGATGTCGCTCCAGGTGACGCCGCCGTCGGTTGACTTGACCAGGGCGAACTCTTGCCAGGTACCGTCCTCCTCATCCCAGCCGACCTCGGTGCAGTTTGAATCAATCGCAAGAACGGCGTAAATAATGTCACCGTCACCGCCGATATCGTAATCAAGGATATCGGAGGCGGGCAGTATGACGAGGTCTTCCCAGCTGGGGGTGTTTACTATGCCCCACTCCATCTCGTCAGCCGCAACCGGACTTGCGAATATAGCCGCTACCGAGGCGAAGATGAGACCTGACGATAAACCCCAGCCCAATATTTTAGATATTCTTTTGTTTTTCATCGACCTATATTTATCCTCCTTAAGGACATGTTTTTTCTCCACATATAGAAACAGAACCTCAGTTCTCTTCTTCCCATGGAGAAAAGGTTTCTCTTTTGTTCCGTAAATGCCTTTTCAGGCTCTCCCCCTTCAGGACCACCCCAAAAATCGGGTGTTGGCGCACTCCCTCCGGGCTCTTGCCATATAGCATCACCTCCTCTCTACCTATAATCTTATTGTACCACAGCTTGTCAACCGGCAAGCTTGGCACAGTGCTACTATAACATAAAATATCCGTTTGTCAATACCCTAGACCTACCAAATCGTCTAATTTAGTCACATTTAGTCCATTTTTACATGAACGTGTCATAGAGTTTATTCAGCGCTTAAACATAATCTAGTGTGTAACGGTAGGCAGTGGAGTATACTCTGTTATGATGAAGGTTTCTTGAATCTGTGGCAGAGGTTAAGGAGAGATGCGGTGGATTGTAAAGGATAACATACTCTCCCCAGAACTACAAAGCGGGAATGTCATTGTTCCATCTGCCGAACATATATTCTTAGCTAAGTTCAGGGATTATGGTAATAGCAACTTGTCAAGCTGGGTTTGACTAAAACCGATGATGACTTCATCATTAATAAGAATAACCGGGACACCCATCTGCCCTGATTTCTTTATCATCTCCTTAGCGGCATCTCGGTCCACGGCTACATTGCGTTCAATATATGGTATTCCTTTTCGGGAGAGATATTCCTTAGCCCTTTTGCAGTAGGGACAGGTAGGCGTCGAATAGATAACTACTTGTTTGTCAGCCATTCTTCCACCTCCTGCTTAAGAATCCCCAAGTTAGTATTCTATATTCCCAACGAAAGAGAAGCCGTTTGGTTGTTACCGACTGAAGCTGTTCTGAGAGTCCATTTATTGGTATAGAATATCACAGTGAAACATTAGAACAAGGCTCAGCCCTCTGCCGGGTGAATCTGCTCGCCAACTATAGGGTTACCGCATACCGGACAGTTAGCCACCAGTGGCACTTGGCAATCAGGGCATAAACCAGGGGCTTTGGTTTCATAACCACATTCCGGACAGACATATTTAACATGTTCCATCGTTTCACCCCCAGGCTGTTCGGTAGTGGCAATCTTAGATCTTCTTATCGGGGATGTCAAGATTTCATATCGGGAAGCCTGTAGGCTAGCGCAAATGATTAAGGCCAGACTATTAACCGTTTGTGCTATAATTCGCTTAGAGGGCTGTTTGTAAAGGGGAATCACTACGTTGCAGCGTGATAGTAAGGCTCAGATTCTAAGGCGTTCATTTATTTTCGCCAGCCTGAATGATGATGAACTCACCGAACTAGCTAACCTCGCCGTAGAGCGCAGTTTCGTACCAAATGAGTTCATATTCTGGGATGGAGATGCCCCGGAATGGTTCTACATCGTCGCCGAAGGAAAGGTCAAGGTTCTCAAACATTCCTCTTCGGGGAAGGAGTTTGTTATCGCCTTTTTCGGCTCTGGTGAAATGTTCGGCGAGGTCGCTGTTTTTGAAAACAAGCCTTATCCCGCTTCAGCCCAGGCTGTAGTTGAAACCAAAGTGGCAGGGATTAAAAAGGAAGACTTCCTGTCTTTCCTGGCTAACCGTCCTCAGGTAGCCCTCAGTATTATCAATGTCTTAGGGGGGCGGCTCAGGGAGGCACAGAATCGCCTTAGAGACCTTGCCGCGGAGAAGGTTGAGCAGCGTCTGGCCAGTATCCTGCTTATGCTCTCTTCAAAGCTTGGTCTTACCCTCCCCTTTACCCGGCAGGAGATTGCCGACATGACAGGCACCACTACTGAGACGGTGATCCGGGTTCTAAGCCACCTTAAGGATAGGGGAATTATTAGTCCCGCTCGCGGTAAGGTGACTATCTGCGATAAGGAAAAACTTAGGTTGCTGAGTGAAGGCCCGCCCCGAATATAGAATCACAAGCGACGAGATATTCTACCACCCCGGTTTGTTCCCGCACCGCAATAATTTTAGCGATGACGCCCCTTTATATGATGTAAATCATAGTCGGCGTTGTTAATAAGCGGTATTATTATCTTAGAATAAGAGACAAAACAGGCACTACTAGAGAAGGTGGTGAGAATGTACAGTCGGTGTCCTGGTCAGGATAGTAGAAATCTACGGGTGGAACTGCACAAATGCCCTAACTGTGGTTATGAGATTGAAATCTTCTCTGATGAAATCAAGGTAAAATGCTCCCAGTGCGGTGAAAATGTCTACCGGGAGAAAACACCTTCATGTATTGACTGGTGTGCTTCAGCCCGTCAGTGCCTGGGGGAAGAAAGATGGCGACAGCTTAGGGGTGAAGATTAAGACCAACTTACGGTAAGGAAACCTAGGGAAGGATGAAATGACTACAAAAGTTCTAAGGAAGATAATTAGAATCGATGAGGAGAAGTGTAATGGCTGTGGGGTCTGTGTTCCAGCCTGCGTTGAGGGAGCCCTTCAGATTATTGATGGCAAGGCAAAACTCATTAGTGAGACATACTGTGATGGTCTGGGTGCTTGCCTCGGGGAATGCCCGCAGGGAGCCATCACCATTGAGGAGAGAACGGCCGAGGATTTCGACGCGGCGGCGGTGAAGGGTCACCTAGAAGCAGCAAAGCCGGCTGGAGAACAGCTTCCCTGCGGTTGCCCCTCGGCTACGGTTACTCAATTTGTGAGGCAGGAGACAAGAGAGGTTGCCACCGGCGTTGAGGCACCCCCACCGTCAATGCTTGGCCACTGGCCGGTCCAGCTTAGCCTTGTGCCCCCGACGGCGCCTTTTCTTCAGGAAGCTGACCTGGTGCTGGCTGCGGACTGTGTTCCCTTCGCCTACGCTGGCTTTCATCATGATTTCCTGAGAAATCACAGCCTGCTGGTAGCCTGTCCCAAACTGGATGACTTCCGGGCCCACCAGCAGAAGCTAACCGAAATTCTGCGCCATTCAGCCGTGAAGAGCCTGACGGTGGTGCACATGGAGGTACCCTGTTGCTCTGGACTGGTGCATATGGCCAAGCAGGCAATACGTTTGAGCGGCAGAGATATTCCCCTTGAGGAAGTAACCATTGGCATTAAGGGCGACGTAAAGTCCTGAAACCTGAAAAGGTTACTATGGCAGAGAGAATCAGCCTGGATACTATCGTTTTTGAAAAGCAGGCTGGCTAGTTATCCCCACTGGATGACTCAGCCTGAGACCCTTCTTCTAGACCGGGGTTACACTTATGCACCATGAGCCTAAGCCCATCCCGTCCGACGACGATGACTTCCTCCCCCACTTCTATCCTGTGGTCAGTAGATTTAGCCTCCCAGAGTTCACTGCTAATTCTGATGATACCCACCGGAGCCAATGGTTCTATTACCTTACCCTTACAACCCGCCATATCGGTCAAACCAGCTAGCGGTTTTCTCATCAGGGCCCGGATACCGAGTCGGTAAGAGATAATGCCGTAAGCAGCCAACCCCGCCATCATGGCGATTAAACCGCCTAAAGGTATTTTAACCCCCAATCTGGGTAGACCCCAGAGTATAAATGCAGCCAGGGCTATCTCCTCGAGCGAAGTGGCCAAAACAGTTAATATAAGTCTAGACTTCCTCACCTTATTACTACCTCTATATTATATTTATTATAGCAGGACTACCCCGGTTGCTGATACTCAAATGTGGGTGCTATAATTAGCCAACATAAATACAGTTAGAGGGAAACGATGAAGCTTAGCCGAGAGGAAGTCCTACATATTGCTCTCCTGGCCCGGCTGGGTTTAGATGAAGCCGAGGTGAATAAGTTTAGCGAGCAATTGTCCAACCTCCTAGAGAGCTTTGAGGCGCTGCAGCAGGTAGATACTACTGGTGTCCTACCGACTACCCAATCTATTGCTCTTCAGAATGTAGTCCGGAGTGATGAAGCTCAAGCTTCCCTACCCCAAGACCAGGCCCTAGCCAACGCACCCCGAAAAGAAGGGGATTTCTTCAGGGTGCGACCGGTGCTTGGCTGACACGCGACCGATTCTCTTCTCCTCACCAGAGGAAAAGGGCAGGATTACTAAATAAAAAACGAAGGGGTCGTCTGATAATCAATCATAGCCAGTTAACAATCCATGAAGCATATCAGCTACTTAAAACCAGACAACTTTCCTCAGTGGAGCTGACCGAGGCCTGCCTGGAGCGTATCCATCAGGTAGAGTTAAAGGTTCGTGCCCTGGTTACGGTTACTGATGAGCTGGCGCTATCTCAAGCCCAAAAGGCTGACGCGCTTATAGCTACGGGCAACGCTAATCCCCTTACCGGCATCCCGGTGCTCATCAAGGACAATATGTGCACCAAAGGGATAAAAACCACCTGCTCATCGAAGATGTTAGAAAACTTTGTGCCTCCCTATGACGCTACCGTAGTTGAGAAGCTAAATGAGTGTCATCCGGTAATCGTAGGTAAGACAAATATGGATGAATTTGCGATGGGTTCGTCCACCGAGAACTCCGCCTTCTTCCCCACCGGTAATCCCTGGGACTTAAACCGCGTCCCCGGTGGGAGTAGCGGAGGGTCAGCAGCAGGGGTAGCTACTGGCGAAGCTATCTATGCCCTGGGTTCAGATACTGGCGGCAGTATTCGTCAGCCGGCTGGTTTCTGCAGTGTTACCGGCCTGAAACCTACCTACGGCAGGGTAAGCCGATACGGACTGGTTGCCTTTGCCAGTTCCCTTGACCAGATTGGGCCGCTAACCCGGGATGTTACCGATTGTGCCCTGGTATTGAATGCCATTGCTGGCTACGACGCTAGAGACTCTACCTCGGCTCCCTATCCCGCACCTGATTACACTCAGGCTCTAACCAGTGACCTCAATGGCATTCGTCTCGGCATTCCCAAAGAGTATTTTGTTGAGGGCATGCAGGCGGAGGTGGCAACCGCAATACGAGCCGCCATCAGTAAGCTTGAGGAGCTGGGAGCCAGTGTAGACTGGGAGGTATCACTTCCTCATACCCCCTACGCCCTGGCCGCCTACTATATCATCGCCCCGTCAGAGGCATCAGCCAACCTCGCCCGCTACGATGGCGTAAAGTATGGCTTCTCTTATCTGGAGACCAATAATATGTGGGAGGCACTGGAGAAGACCCGCCAGTATGGTTTTGGCCCTGAGGTAAAAAGGCGTATCATGCTGGGAACCTACGCCCTGTCCGCCGGCTATTATGACGCCTGGTACTTAAAAGCCCAGAAGGTTCGCACCCTGATAAGGCAGGAATTTGACCAGGCCTTTACTAAATTTGATGCCCTGGTAACCCCCACCTCACCCACCGTCCCCTTCAAAATCGGGGAGAAGGTGGATGACCCCCTCCAGATGTATTTAAGCGATGTCTGCACCCTGCCGATAAACATCGCCGGGCTGCCGGCTATCTCCATCCCGGCTGGCTTTGCCGGTGGGCTACCCATCGGTATGCAGATTATCGGTAAGCCCTTTGCTGAGGAGACCATCCTTAAAATAGCCTACGCCTACCAACAGGCAACCGAGTGGCATAAGAAGAGACCTAATATCTAGAGGAGCTAATGATATGGGTGAGGATTTCGTCAGGCGCTATATAGGTGATATTCATCTTTCGATGTTAGAAACTGTTCAGCGAGAAAGTGGTAAATTTAATGAATGGGAATTGATACAGGGCTCAGAATTTGACTACAAACATAGCTATGGGTACAAAGAGAATCTTATACGAGATGAGTCGCTATTGGAGGCACTGGCAAAACGCTCCGTAATTGCTGAAACGAGGATGCCTAAAAATGTTAAACCATCAATATTATGGGCAAATGCTTTGAATATCGCTGATGTACTAACTCTATTATCGCTTGCTCGTGCAAGATACCATTCAACTTTAGCCATTGAGGAGAACTTAGGGACGAGTTATAGTATTAGTTGGGGGTTGATGGCTAGAGAAGTTGTGGGTTATTGGGATATTGTTTCAATTAGCAATTTGGGGATATTCATTTCTGAAGCACTTACATTTATTGAGAATAATCCGAGTTGGTTGGAAGAAAGTGGTTTCACTCCAAGCATATATTGGCATTCGCAGGCGCAAGTGAGTTATCTTACTGCTCCTTCCGTTCTTGAGATGGCACTCTATTGGATTAGCATAGAGACAATTGCTGGAACTTATATTGATTCTCATGGAATAAGAGAAACAAACAAAAAAGAGCGAGTGAAAAGGTTTATCAATGATAAAGGTTATGGTGGTAGTGTGTGGGCTTTTTTAGATGAAGTCATTGATGATTGGTATCTTGTCAGGAATGACCTTTTTCACGAAGGTAAGCAGAATCTACCTGTTGGATTACTTAGTAAGAGACGACAGCAAATTCGTGATTTTACGAGTTTGGTATTTGTCGAGATGTTACAACAACAGGATGAAGCAAGAAAAAAGCAAATCGCTACACGAATACAGAGTTACTAGCTACCTCGTTTGGCAATAGTTCTCTGGCAAAAAGGTAATAACGGAGAGTTGAAGAGGGGAGAGTTGCCAGCGATACGCAGTTATGGGTTATAATAAGGCTATCACTATAAGTGCTCATTAAAGAGAGGTGAAATTAATGCCCTTTCAACCAACAAAAACCCTAACGGCATATGTTATGGGGGATGTCTTGAAAGAGGCGGTGGGCTGGGCTCCATCCTTCATGGGTCTGGTTAGATTCGGCGGGCTACGCATTGAATCCTTCCGCCTCATGTTAGTCTGCCTGGATGGCTACATAAAGGGAGCCGCCATGGGGTATACCTTTAGAGATAAATACGAGTTGCTGTTATCAATGATGGTTAAAGCAGGTAAAGTTAAACAACATGCTGAGCACCTTCAAGATGTGGCTCAAAAACGTATTAGGTCATACAACCAGGAAATAAGCTCAATAATTGATTTCTTCGTCTCAACAGAACTGGCTAAGGATAAGCTAACCTTTGATGATTTTCTTGAACAGGCGAAGAAGAAGGTAAAGATAGACTCCGCCGCGCCTATAATCAGGCTTGCTTTTGAGGAAGGCACCGCATTTGGCTCAAACTATCCTGACATAGTTACAAGAGTAATGTCGGTAGAACACAGGACGTCATCTTATGATTGGGAGACGGCCAAACTATCCGGGCTTATCTTTAATATTCACACTCAAGAGCTGGACTTAGCCTTCCTGAAAAGATGGGCAACGCATAATCTTGGAATGTACTGTCGGGAAAGCTATCCCGAGCTAATAGCCCCCTTGGGACTATAGGCAGGTCCGGATAGGCTTTGCCCTTTCCTATATTCTCCCGCTTCCAAGGAAGCGATAAAAATAGAATGAACTTAGACAAGCTTGAAGTTAATTGCTACTCAGGGCATACCTACGCCGAACGCCCGAAGTCTTTTGCCTGGCAGGGTGTAGAATATGAAGTGGCGGAGATAGAGAAAGCCTGGCAGGAACCGGGGAAGAGATGTTTTCAGGTCAGCACCCGGGATAACAAGCTGTTTAATCTTTGCTATAATGAGACCCAAAACCAGTGGTCTCTAGTCGAGCTAGCGAGGAGTTAAATATGTTAAAGGAAATTCTTAGAATACTAGAGAGCGACGCCAGAACTACTACCAGGCAGATAGCCGCTATGACTGGTATCTCCAGCCCCGAGGTCGCCAGGTTAATTAAGCAAGCCCAGAAAGACCGAATTATCCTAAAATACAAGGCTGTGATTAACTGGGATAAGGTAGAGGACGAACAGGTATGGGCACTAATAGATGTCAGGGTAATTCCTCAGAAGGACGTTGGCTTTGATTCTATCGCTGAGCATATCTACCGTTTTCCACAGGCCCGTTCCGTCTATCTAGCCTCAGGAGACTATGACTTAGCGGTTCTGGTAGTGGGTAAAACTGAGCACGAAGTGGCTAATTTTGTATCTCAAAAACTGGCCGCCATTGAAGGGGTGCAGGGAACAGCTACGCATTTCATCCTTAAGCGATATAAAGAAGACGGGGAGATTCTGGAAGAAGTAGAGGAAGTTAAACGACAGCAAGTAATACTCTAACCGATTACCTACCGGAGGTTTTAATGTTAACTGGGTCTCGCGGTCAGCGTAAGAAAAAACGTAGTCTTATCTCACGGCAGGTAAACCGCATATCGCCTTCCGGTATCAGGAAATTCTTCGATTTGCTGGCTTCCATCGAGGGAGTAATCTCGCTCGGGGTCGGCGAACCAGACTTTGCCACTCCATGGCACATTTGCGACTCGGCAATTCGCTCTCTGGAAAAGGGCTACACCATGTATACCTCAAATCTGGGGATGCCCGAACTACGTTGTGAACTATCACAATATCTGGATGATAGCTATAACCTCAAATATGACCCTAATGGCGAACTTCTAATCACAGTGGGGGTTAGTGAGGCGTTAGACCTGGCGATGAGAGCTATCCTTAACTCTGGTGATGAGGTTATTATGCCCGACCCTCACTACGTTTCCTATGATTCATGTGTCATTCTGGCTGGAGGCACTCCGGTCATGGTACCTACCAGTGGGGGAAATGATTTTGAGGTTAGCGCTGCCGATATTGAAACTCGAGTCACCAACAAGACTAAGGCCATCCTTATTGGTTATCCTGCCAATCCAACCGGGGCGGTGATGTCCCGGGATAAGCTAGCCGAGATTGCCGAGGTAGCCCAACGTCACCAGCTACTGCTAATTTCTGATGAAATCTACGCCCGACTTGTCTATGGTGTGGAACACACCTGCCTGGCGACACTGCCGGGGATGAGGGAAAACACTATTCTTCTAGGCGGCTTCTCTAAATCATACGCTATGACTGGGTGGCGTATCGGCTATGCTGCGGCTAACAGGGAGATTATCGCCGCCATGACCAAAATTCACCAGTACACCATAATGAGTGCCCCAACAATGGGGCAGGTAGCCGCTATTGAGGCATTGAAATCGGGGGAAAATAGTGTTGTTGAGATGGTTGAGGAATATAACCGGCGACGGCTGGTAATCGTCAGTGGGCTGAATGAAATTGGTTTGTCATGTTTTGAGCCCCGGGGGGCATTTTATGCCTTTCCATCAATAAAGAGCACCGGGATGACCTCAGAGGAATTTGCAGAAAAGCTCCTCATTGAGGAAAAGGTGGCGGTAGTGCCGGGTATTGCCTTCGGGCAGTGCGGTGAGGGTTATGTCCGTTGCTGTTACGCTACCTCACTGGTGGAAATTGAGGAAGCGCTGTCTCGAATGAAGCGATTCTTAAACAAATATCGTGTAGCTTAACTGATGAAGCGATTCTTAAACAAACATCGTGTAGCTTAACTGATGAAGCGATTTGTAGATAGATACCGAGTGGCCTAGCTTAGAGGAGCCCTATATTTCGTTTGACTTCTCTCATGGTTTCCCGGGCGATAACTCGGGCACGGGAGGCGCCATCGGCAAGAACATCAGTTATATATTTTGGTTTACCCGCCAGGGCTGCCCGTCGCTCCCGGAAAGACCTGAGTGTATCATTAATCTCCTGCGCCAGGAGCTTCTTACAATCAACGCAGCCAATCTCAGCGGTGCGACACTGTGCGGCTAAATCATCTTGCTGGAGGGGACTAAAGTATCCGTGAAGCCGAAAAATATTGCATATCTCCGGGTGTCCTGGGTCATCACGATAGCGGCGCGCTGGGTCAGTAACTGCCTCCATCACTCGGGCTACAGTCTCCTCTTCGGAGAGGGCTAATTCAATATCATTACCCAGTTGCTTACTCATCTTTTCTTTGCCATCCAGCCCCAGCACCAACGGGAACGAAGTCAGCTTGGCTCCGGGTTCAGGGAAAGTATCACCAAAAAGGTAATTAAAGCGCCGGGTAATCTCCCTGGCTAACTCTAGATGGGGTAACTGATCTTCACCAACGGGCACCACCTCAGCCTTATACAGAATAATATCAGCCGTCATCAGAACTGGATAGCCGACCAACCCGTAGTTTACATTCTGAGGTTGAAGCTTTACCTTTTCCTTGAAGGTAGGTACCCTGAGCAGCCAGCTTAACGGAGTAATCATGCTAAGCAGGGTATGCAGTTCCGTAACCTCAGGGACATGAGACTGAACAAACAGGATGCTTTTCTTAGGGTCAAGGCCAGCCGCTAGCCAGTCAAGCACCATCTCATGGATATTCTTTTGCAGTCCGCTGGTGTCCTCCAGTGTGGTCAGGGCATGAATATCAACTACACAATAGATACAGTCATACTCACTCTGAAGACTCACCCAGTTCTGTAAGGCTCCCAGGTAATTCCCCAGATGCTGACGCCCGGTAGGACGCGCTCCCGAAAATGTACGACGTTTCATCTAACTATTTTTCTCCCCTTAATTCTATTCAACCACTTATGATGGAGATGAGTCATCATCTCAGCTTAACGGCTAATACCTCTCACATTGTCTCTGGGGCTGTCATGCCCATAAGGTTAAGGGTCTTCGCCAGAACCAGCCTGGCGGCCGCCACCAGTTTGAGACGGGCCCTGGTTAGTATCTCATCATCGGAAACAACCCGACACTGCGTATAAAAGCTATGAAATATAGTGGCCAGGTCCTGAGCATAATAGGCAAGATGATGGGGCTCCAGGGTACTGGCCACCATCTCAATTATCTCCGGTAACAGTAGCATTTTCCGTATCAGGCTAAGCTCAGGCTCAGTAGTCAGGAGCGAAACATTACCATCTCGAAAGTCAATTTCCCTTTCCTTAGCCAGGCGAAGGATACTGGCGATTCGGGCGTGGGCATACTGCACATAGTACACCGGATTATCTGCCGATTGCTTCTTGGCTAACTCCAAATCGAAGTCCATTTGGCTATCCGCCGAGCGGGATAAAAAGAAAAAGCGACAGGCATCAACCCCCACCTCATCTACTACCTCACGCAGGGTGATGATGTCACCACTGCGTTTAGAAACACGCACCAGCTCATTACCACGGCGCAGGGTAACCAGCTGAGAGATTATTACCCGAAGCCGTTCTGGGGCAATACCAAGGGCAGTAACTACAGCCTTCATTCGGGACACGTGCCCCTGGTGGTCCGCCCCCCAGATATTAATTACCCTATCAAACTTACGCTCGCTAAACTTATTGTAGTGATAGGCGATATCAGCGGCAAAATAGGTGGGCGAGCCATCACCCCGCACCACGACATTGTCTTTATCCTCACCCAGGGCAGTGGAAATGAACCAGCTAGCCCCTTCCCGGTCACCGATATAGCCTCCGTCACGCAGGAATGACATTGCCCTCTGATACTGCCCATTATCGTAGAGGCTCTGCTCGCTGAACCAGACGTCAAAGGTCACCCCTAATAACTCAAGGTCAACCTTAATTTGCTTTATCATCTCGTCCAAGCCGAGCTTGCCTAACTTTAACACTGCCTCTGGCTCAGGGAGTGCTAGAAACCGGTCTCCTTCCTCGGCGATAATCTCCTTAGCCAGGTCAATCATGTAGCCGCCCAAATAGCCATCGCTGGGCATCTCAACGCTAGCGCCCAAACCCTGCTGGTAACGGACATAGAGGGAGCGAGCAAAGGCGCCTATCTGGCTACCAGCATCGTTAATATAGTATTCCTTCTCCACACTGTAGCCGGTAGCCGTGAGCACATTGGCTAAGGCACTACCTAGAATAGCACCGCGACCGTGTCCAACATGAAGCGGGCCGGTGGGGTTGACGCTAACAAACTCTATCTGCACCCGGCTACCCTGTCCCAGGTCAACGTTACCGTAAGCATCATCAGCCTTAAGGACTTCGTCCACCTGTTTGGACAACCAATCGTTCTTGAGGGTAAAGTTAATAAAACCGGGTGGTGCCACCTTAATGGTATCAATCTCCGGAGTGGGTGCCATCAGCTCAGCTATCGTCTCGGCGATAGCTAGTGCCTTAAGACTGGTGGCGCGGGCCAATTTAAGGGGCAGGCTTGAAGCATAATCGCCATACTCCGGGTTCTGGGGGTGCTCCACTGTTACCTGAGGTAAAACAACCGAAGGCAGCTTACCCTGCTGTTGGGCTGCATTTGCTGCCTGCGTTAATAACTCTACCAACTTCTGTTTAATCATCACTACCTGAATTTAGCCTCCTGTATGCCCGAATTATAGCACAAAGCCCGCTAGAGAGGATAGCCTGAGATTCTTTATTAACCTCACCCCCTTAATCCCCCTCTCCTTGAGAAGGAGAGGGGGAGACATTAAAAAGAGGGGCTTCGCCCCTCTTACACACCCCTGTAAGATTTATTAGTGACAACCGAAGGACAATACTGCTACACCTCAGGGATTAAATCTTTCTTTCCTTCTACCTGTCTCTGCCATTGAGTAAATCGAAGTTTCACCGCCTCAACGTTAGTGCTATCAAGTGGATTCATGTGGCAAACAACGCATCGAGACTTATAGACTTCATCAACGAACTGTGTGAACCACTCTATAGAGGGGATAATGTCAGGGACAATGTCTTTTTGTATTTGTCTAACTAAAGTAGGTAGTTTGGCAAGGTCAAGATAATCTATTGGACGAGCACCCCTTCTTTGATGCCAAGAGTTCTTTTTTTCATCGGACATTCGCTCATTGACCTTATCTTTTAATTTTCCGGCTTTTGAATCCCACCAATTATTACCATAGCGGTTAGTCATAAGGCGGTCAATGACCTCACGGATTGAATTTTCCAGAACATAAAGAAGAGGGTATATTGCTGCCATATCCCTAGCTTCTAATAGCTTCCTTTTTTCCAGGATAGGGTCAGTAACTGTGAATTCCTTAGGAAATACAACAACTAGCTGTTTCTTTTCCGCCTCCCTCTTTCCTTTACGAGCTAATTTAGCTATTGTTGTTGTATCTTGAGTTATATGAGTAATTTGTTGTATGATACCTCTTACGTGGTTAACAGTATCTCTATCAAGATATTTGTCCAGGATAATGCCTTCCCGCTGAGCGATTATGTAAGTAGCGTCTTCAGTAGTGATTGCATATTGTCTTTTTAATTTCTTGACTCGCTCAGAAAGGCCTTGTGGAGTTATATTAAGCTTTTCGAGGAGCGTCTTACGAAGTCGCCTGTTTGTCATTAGCCTCAACCTCTTTAGAAGGTTTGACCGCTTTGCCCTTTTCGGTCTGAGCTTTCTTCCTAATATCAACCAAAGTAACGCTAACTGTCCCTGGGGTGGTTCCTATCAGATTAGCAATTTCTTTCGGCTGAAAACCAATGCTGGAAAGGAGTTCAATCTTTTCTCTTTGTTTTAGCTCCCGTGTAACCGTCAAAGCTAAAAGTTTACTAATTCGTTGTAGTTCTTGTAAAATTCCCTCTTCTTTCGACTCATTCATTAGTCTCTACCTTCATCTTACTTTTCCCCTCTTTTTTAGTCACTCCCTTACTTTTTCTTTTAGCTTCTGACAGTCGAGCAGAAACTGTAGCCGGGGTCGTATCAACTATTTCAGAAATTAGGTTAAGGTCTAAACCTAAAGCACCAAGCCTCGTAATAGCCTCGGTTTTATTCTTCGTGTCTTCAATAGACCTGCTTGCCAGCAATCGAACTACAGCATCAAGTTTCCTATCTATCCTAGCAAGGATTTCCTCTTCCATTATCCACTCCTTACATTAAAAGTAAATAAACATAGCTTTGTAATATGGCTAAATATTACACTGTCTGTAAGGAATTGTCAAGTGCGACGTAGGAATTCCCCTCAGGATTCAACCAACTTTACATCTAGCTCCACTCACCTGCTTCTGGCCAGACGCGGGCTAGCTCTTTCACCAGAAGACGGTGCTCAGGCTTTTCCAACCGTGGGTCTATTTCAAAGAGCCTTATCGCCTCACTACGCGCCAGTTCCAGCAGGGCTACATCAGAGAGCTTAGCCATCTTCAGGTCAGGTAGTCCACTCTGCCTCGTGCCGAAGAATTCTCCCGGCCCCCGCAATTTTAGGTCCTCTTCCGCCAACTCAAAGCCGTCATTAACCTTCTCTATTATGTCAAGTCGTTCCCGGCCTACCTCTGATGGGTTCTTAGCGAGCAGCATACAGTAGCTCTGCTCCGGGCCTCGTCCCACTCTGCCCCGGAACTGGTGCAGCTGCGACAAACCAAAGCGGTCGGCACTCTCTACCAGCATCACCGTGGCATTGGGCACATCTATACCCACCTCTACTACCGGGGTAGAAACCAGAATATCCAGCTCGCCGGAGCGAAAGTGGCGCATCACCTTGTCCTTCTCCGTAGCTGCCAGGCGTCCGTGGAGCAAGCCCAACCTCAGGTCAGGGAAGATATCTTGGGACAGGCGTTCATATTCACTAACAGCCGCCCTGGCCTGAATCACCTCCGATTCCTCGACCAGCGGGCAGATAACGAATGCCTGACGGCCCTCAGTTACCTGCCGACGCAGAAAGGCATAGGCGCTTTCCCTCTGTCCCGGTTTCAGCCACTTCGTCTTCACCACCTGTCTCCCCGGCGGTAGCTGGTCAATAACCGACAGGTCAAGGTCACCGTATAGTGTCAGGGCTAGAGTGCGCGGGATGGGTGTTGCCGTCATCACCAGTACGTGAGGGTTAAACCCCTTCTGACGCAGTGCTGAGCGCTGAGCGACACCAAACCGATGCTGCTCATCAATCACGGCTAACCCCAGCCGGTAGTATTCTACTCCCTTCTGTATAAGGGCGTGGGTCCCGATAACAATATCAACCTCACCGTCCAGAATACGCTGCTGGAGCTGCTGCTTCTTTTTCAGGTTAATATCACCGATGAGTAAAGCCACTGTAATAGGATGAGGCAAGAGCCCCGAATAGCTATATAGAGAATCCTCCGCTTTCTCTTCATCTCCCAATCTGGATAGAAGCTGACGGATAGTGGTAAAGTGCTGCTCCGCCAGAATCTCGGTAGGCGCCATAAAGGCCCCCTGGTAGCCATTAGCCACCGCCATAAGTAGAGATGCGGCAGCGACTACCGTCTTGCCACTACCCACCTCACCCTGTAGCAGACGGGACATCGGCCTGGGTTTCTGTAAATCAACCAGTAACTCACCGAGTACTCTCTGCTGAGCCGGGGTTAACTCAAAGGGCAAAGACTTTATGAAGACATCGAGCACCGCTGTCTTGAGGCTAAAGGGATTACCCGGCTGGCTTTCCTGCCAGTCGCGTTTCTTGCTCAATACACCCAACTGAAGCAGAAACAGCTCATCAAAGGCCAGTCGCACCCTAGCCTGCATCTTAAGGGCTTCATCATCGGGATAGTGAGCCTGGCTTATAGCCCGGGGTAGCGCCATGAGGCTACGGCGTTTTTTTACCTCTGCCGGTAAGAAATCTGCTACCGACCCTATCCACTGGTTAATAACCGCCTTCATCAGTTTTCTTACCTGACGAGAACGCAAGCCCTGAGTAAGGGGATATAAAGGGACCAAACGTCCGGTGTGAATCAGGTCCTCATCCCCGACTAGCTCCCACTCTGGCGACTGGAACACATGCCGGCCGTTAAACAGGCCTACCCGGCCGCTAATAATTACTCTCGTATTGGTAGCCAGCTTTTTCGCCAGATAGGGGTTATTAAACCACACTACCCGGACATTACCGGTTTCATCGCCGACAATAGCTTCAGTGCTGCGCCGGCCACCCAGCCTTACCTCCTGAGCCTGCCATACATTGGCAATTATCGTCTCCTCTTCGCCTTCAGTAAGCTGCGAGATATACTTTCTCTGGCTATAATCAAGATGGCGGTGGGGGAAGAAATAGAGTAAGTCCCGGACTGTCCTCACCCCGAGCTTATTAAACTTAGTGGCTAGGCTTGAGCTAATACCTCTTACCGCCGTAATCGGTATGTCAATAGACCGACTGCTCACTGCTCTTTGCCCTTTTGGTTTTGGCGGTAGCTGGCTAGCCATCGGAGTTGACTTGGCTTCGTAATTTTCTTTTCCCTGGTGCTCTAACTCAGCTAAAAAAGCAAGCACCGCCCTTACCCATTCTTCGCGCTGCTCTTTAGTCAACGAGGCATAACTGGAGTTGATTAGATGGAGCTTACGAAACTTAGCCAGAGGTTGGGGGCTGGTTACCGCCTCTATAGCCTGGCTTACCCAACTGTGGAGGAATCTATCCAGACCACCGATTACAGCTGAATCAAGGTAACCCTTTTGGCGCTCAAGTTCGAGAATCTTACGCAGCGACTTAAAATCTATTGCCAAAACCCTACCCCAATTCGCCTGGTGAATGCCGAGGGCAAGTAAAACTCAACTTTGGCACCGGAAAAAGCAAGAAGGTTCACTATTCATGGCTTACGGGCTTAGCTTAACTTTAATTTGAGGTCTTATGATACACCAGCTAACCGTAGGACTGACCCACAGATAATTCAATGCCCCAAATAGACTTCGCACTAAAGACAACCCTTCCTGTAGTTATAGTAGTCCCGGCTCTCAAGCCATCTCAGATTGCACATTACCTAGTTTAACGGCTTGTAGCCGGAATCCCGACTACTCTACAGAAGCAATATAGTTGTAGTGAGGTTGCCCACCCCTAACCAGCTCAATCTGCAGTTGGGGGTGCTGCTCACGAAGACTAACCATAAACGGTTCCACATCGGACCGTTCGGCATTGCCCCGGTAATAAATAGTAATTACCTCGGCGGTGCCTAAATCCAGCTTGGCTAACACCTTGCTCAGGGCATCAACAGCGCTATCACCTGTAGCTACCAGGTCCTCATCCAGAAATCCAATTGGCTGCTTCCTCTTAACACTTAAGCCACCCACCTGGGAACAGCGAGCTGCCCGAGTAACGGCAATAGACTTTACTGTTGATTGCGCCTTCTTCATCGCCTGGGTGTTTGTCTCTAAGTCTGCCTCACTGTTAAAGGCCAAAAGGGCAGCTACCCCCTGCGGAATTGTTTGCGTTGCCAACACCTTGACAGTTTTACCAGTCAGCGACCTGACCTTTCTGGCTGCCGGAATCACATTTTTGTTATTGGGCAAAATAATAACCTTATCTGACGCTACTGAGTTTACTGCCTGAAGCAAATCCTTGGTACTCGGATTCATCGTTCGGCCCCCAGGAACAACAATCGACGTCCCCAGGCTAGTAAAAACATCACTAAGCCCGTCTCCAGAAACCACGGCCACGGTAGCGATGTCAGCCGCGGGCACTCTCTCCTTCTGCATCTCCAGGAAACCCTGGTGCTGTTCATCCATATTCCGAATACCGACCTGATGCATAGTGCCTAACGAGGTAACCAGGCGAATGACACTACCCGGGTCTAAGGTATGAATGTGAATCCTGATGGCAGATTTATCCCCGACTACGATTAGAGATTCCCCTTTCTTCTTTAGCTTCGCTCTAAGCTTGTCTGGGTCAAGCTCCTGCCCTTTAAGCAGAAACTCAGTGCAATATCCATAGGGAGCCTCATCCGCAGCCATCATTTGGGGAGTCCTGTGAACCAGGGGCATATTACCGATAATTATCCCTGGCTTACTTAGCTGCATCTCCTCAATTTCACCCTTAAGGTAACGGAGGATACCTTCCAGGATTGTATACAGACCCTGCCCACCGGCGTCTACTACCCCGGCTTCCTTTAGTACCGGCAGAAGATTGGGGGTATTAGCCACCGACTCTCTGGCAGCACTAATCGCCGCCTCCATAATTGATATCAGGTCATCGCTGCCGCCATCAGCCTGAGCCTTGGCGGCTGAAGCGGCTTCTTTAGCCACGGTGAGGATAGTTCCCTCTACCGGGTTATCAATCCCTTTATAAGCCTCCGTCGCGGCCAGTAGTAGGGCATCAGCTAGGTCTCTACCGGTAAACGACTCTTTTCCCGCTAGACCCTGCGCCAGACCATGCCAAATCTGTGACAGGATTACTCCACTGTTACCCCGCGCTCCCATTAGTGCTCCCTTGGCCATAGCCTGAGCTACCGCTGAGGTGCTACGGTCAGGAGCCCGGTAGGCTTCCTCAATGGTAGAACGCATCGTAAGTAGCATATTAGTCCCGGTATCCCCATCCGGCACCGGGAAAACATTCAAAACATCAATATCAGAAGCATTCTTCTCCAGCCAGTCGGTAGCCACCATGAACATATCCCTCAGCTCTTGCCCACTAAGAGAGTTAACTTGCTTCATGTTAGGCTCTCCTTACTGCAATTGTTTATTTTTCGTCCACTTCCTCTTATTGATAAGGAAGATTAACTTCAGCAATACGCCTTGCCAGGCACAATCCTTCATAATACATCCACCCTTGCCAAGCCGTCGTAGCTATGATAACATTATACTGTTTTACATTATAATGCGGACATAATTTATCGCGTTAAAATTTTACACCAAACTTACTTAGTAGTAAAGGGGTAGGATATATTAATTATGAAATGTGATTTATGTGGCAAATCTCCCCAGTTTGGTCACAATGTAAGCCATTCTAAACGTCGTACCAACCGCCGTTGGCTACCTAATATTCACCCGGTTACCATTACCATAGACGGGCAGCCGAAGCGCCTCAACCTGTGCACTAGATGCCTGCGCACTCAGCATAAAACCGCTAAAACCTCTTAATCATCTCCTAGTGTAGGCTAGCCCGTATCTTTTCCAGAGCCTCCTTCACTGTTTGCTCGGAATTAAATACCGCCGCTCCAGCTACCAGTACTCTAGCGCCTGCCTTTACTGCCCGGGGAGCAATGTCAGCATTGATGCCCCCATCCACCTCCAGCTCAGCCGCTAGACCCCTTCGGTCTAACTCAGCCCGCAGGCGGGCTATCTTATCCAGCATACCCTCGATAAAAGCCTGCCCACCAAAGCCGGGATTAACCGTCATCACCAGTACCAGGTCAAGATCGGGGAGGATTTCACCAAGCATGTCTATAGATGTGGCTGGGTTAAGCGACACCCCAGCCTTAATCCCTAACCCCTTAACTGTCTGTACGGTTCGGTGGATATGAGAGCAAGCCTCCACATGAACGGTGATAATATCGGCTCCGGCATCAGTAAACTGTTTAACCTTTGTTTCGGGAGCTTCAATCATAAGGTGAACATCCAGGGGAAGATTAGTCCAGCGGCGAATTGCGGCCACTACCGGTGCCCCAATCGTCAGATTAGGCACAAAATGCCCGTCCATAACATCCACGTGAATATAGTCGGCGCCGGCCTGGGTAGCCTCTGCCACCTGCTCACCAAGACGACTGAAGTCGGCCGAGAGAATAGACGGTGCCAGCTTAATTTTGTGACTTTTCAACTCTTAGATTCCCCCAGTAATTTTTTAGCCGCGGCCAGCGCCTCCGCCACCCGTTTTGGCGCCGTACCACCGATTATATCTTTGGCGGCTATAGATGACTCTACGGTAATAGCGTAAACATCCTCCCCAAATAGTGGGGAAAACTCTTTGTACTCACTAAGGCTAAGTTCAGCAAGTGATTTACCCTGGCTCATAGCCTGGCTTACTAATCTCGCCACTATATAGTGAGCGGTGCGGAAGGCTTCTCCCTTCTTAACCAGATAGTCGGCTAGGTCAGTAGCCAGAATATACCCGCGCTTAACTGCCGGCTCAATATTCTCAGGTTTAACTCGCAGGGTCTCAACCATACCAGTAAATACTTCTAACGTCGTTAGTATGGTATCTACGGTATCAAAGAAACCCTCTTTATCCTCCTGCAGGTCCCGATTGTAGGACAAAGGAAGGGCTTTCATAGTAGTGAGCAGTGCCATGAGTCGGCCATAGACCCGCCCCGTCTTTCCCCGTGCCAGCTCGGCAACATCAGGGTTCTTCTTTTGCGGCATTATACTTGAGCCAGTGGCATAAGCTTCATCAAGCTCGATGAAGTTAAACTCCTCTGACGACCAAAGAATAATCTCTTCGGCTAGCCGCGACAGGTGCATCATGCAGAGACTAGCCGCCGCTTCATATTCCAGCACAAAATCCCTATCCGAGACGGCGTCAATACTGTTCTGGCTTATCTGGCTAAAGCCCAGCTCGCGGGCCAGGAAATCTCGATCAATATTGTAGGCAACGCCAGCTAGAGCGCCACTACCCAGGGGCATGACGTCAGCTCGCTTAAGGCAGTCGCTAAAACGGTCAGCATCCCGCTTCAGCATCTCAAAGTAGGCCAGGACATGGTGCGCCAGTAGCACCGGCTGGGCAGGTTGTAAATGGGTGTATCCCGGGATAACCACGCCTTTGTTGGCCTCAGCCAAGCTAACCAGCGCCCACTGAAGGCTTTTCAAACCGGCTAAAGAACTAGAGATTGCCTCCTTGGCAAAGAGACGCAAATCTAGAGCTACCTGGTCGTTTCTAGAACGAGCCGTATGGAGTTTTCGTCCTACCTCTCCAACCTGTTCAATAAGCTGGGCCTCGATATTCATATGGATGTCTTCCAATTCGGTCTTAAACTGAAACCTACCCTGCTCTATCTCCTTCTGGATAGAATCTAACCCCTTAGTAATAACTGCCGCCTCTTTCTCTGAGATTATACCCTGCTTAGCCAGCATCTTAGCGTGAGCAATACTACCGGCAATATCGTAAGGATATAACCTGGAGTCGTAGGGGATGGAAGCGGTGTATTCCGCTACCAGTTTATCAGCGGCTCTATGAAAGCGACCCCGAATATGGCTCATTTATACCTTCCCCTTCTTAAAATTTCCATTTATAACGGTGGTGTCGATTTCCTTTTCTCAAACCGTTCTCTCTCCTTCCGACGCAAGAGATATTTCTTAACCTTTCCCGAAGAGGTTCTGGGTATTTCCCCAAATTCTATTTCCTTGGGGCACTTAAAATGGGTCAGGCGTTGACGGCAAAATTCTATAAGCTCCTTGGCCGCCGGGCTGGCACCGGTCTTTGGAGTAACCATACATTTGACAACCTCCCCCCATTTTTCGTCTGGCATCCCATAGCAGGCTACTTCAGCTACACCAGGATGTTGATAAAGACAATTCTCCACTTCAAGGCCAACAATATTTTCTCCCCCACTAATGATAACATCTTTGAACCTGTCTTTTAACTCTATATAGCCATCGGGGTGTATTACACCACCGTCGCCAGTATGCAGCCACCCTCCACTAAAGGCTTTTGTAGTCTCTTCCGGCGCCTTATAGTAGCCCTGTATCACATTGTTACCCCGCAGAAGAACCTCACCAATGGTCTTTCCATCCCAAGGTACGTCCTGTCCCTTAGTATCAACTACTCTTACTTCTCCGGCGGTTATGTCAGGTACTCCCTGGCGCATCTTTATTGGGACTCGCTCCTTAATAGTTAACTCATCCCATTCAGGTCGCCATTCACAGAAGGTGAAGGGTCCATAGGTTTCGGTGAGACCGTAGACATGCCTTATCTCGGCACCTCGGCTCTCCATGGCTACAAGCATGGATTCAGTCGGTGGCGACCCAGCAATAGTTATGATTACCTTCCGGGGAAGGTTCTTTATTCCTTTCTCATCCAGAAATGCACCCAGCCGATGAAAGATAATCGGCGCCCCGGACATATGGGTTATCCCCTCTTTTTCTACAAGTCGCCACATTTCAGCCGGATCGGGTGCCGGCAAACAGACATTAGTCGCCCCGACTCCAGACGTTGCCCAGGTAAAACACCATCCATTGCAATGAAACATGGGCAAAGTCCAGAGATAAACTGAATAAGCGTTAAGCGAATGGTTTATAATCTCAGCCAGGGCATTAAGATAAGCACTACGGTGAGAATAAATGCACCCCTTGGGTATCCCGGTGGTGCCACTGGTGTAATCAATGGCTATGGGGTCATTTTCATTAAGTTCAAGTTTGATATATTCATCACCAGCCTGACCGATAAACTCCTCATAATCAACCCCGGGTAGCTCGTTTTGGGGGACCTCCCCGTAATACTGCCCATCCCGAATGTTTACATAGGTCTCTACTCCGGGTAGTTCCTCCGGCCCTACCAGGTCGGCAACTCCACTGTCAACAATAAAGACCTTAGCCTCAGAGTGATTTACAATAACGCTAACCTCCGGCGCGGAAAGGCGATAGTTGATGGCAACGATAGCTGCCCCGGTTAGTGGAATACCGTAATGACCCTCAAGTAGTGGTGGTAAGTTACGAGACAGAACGGCGACCTTGTCTCCCTTTTTAACCCCGACACCCTTTAGAGCATTACTTAAGCGCTTTACTCGACTGAAAAATTCCTGCCATGTCCAGCTTCTGTCGCCATGAATTACTGCCGTCTTATCGGGCATGACATAAGCAATCCGTACCAGAAAACTTAACGGTGTTAGCGGCTCATACCAGGCTAATAATTCACGCGGCATTTACTACTCCCTCATTACCTCGCCTTACTCAAAACTATTTATGCTGTCTCTGTGCCTGCGTTCTAGCCGGTAGTCCCCAGATATGGATAAAACCGGGAGAGGCACCCTGGTCAAATTCGTCACCGGCATCATAGGTAGCTAGACCATGGCTATACAGCGAATACGGTGATTTTCGCCCGACGACGTGGCAGCTTCCCTTAAATAACTTCAGCCGCACGACCCCGGCGACGAAGCGCTGTGAAGACTCAACATAGACGGCTAAATCCTGACGCAGGGCACTAAACCACAGACCGTTATAGACGAGGTCAGCATACTCTTGAGCTACTTTGTGCTTAAAACGCATTTGGTCTTTGGATAGAGTCAGCGCCTCTAGAGCCAGGTGAGCCTTAAGTAAGACTACTGCGGCGGGAGCTTCGTAAATCTCCCGAGATTTTATGCCCACCAGCCGACTCTCCAGGTGGTCAATCCTGCCTACCCCATGTTCCCCGGCTACCTCATTCAGCCACTCAGTCAGGCTGACGCCATCCAAGTTCTGCCCGTTAATATTAACCGGAATGCCATCTTCAAAACCAACCTCCACATAGCCCGGCACATTGGGAGCGGCATCGGGCGATTTTGTCCCGATAAATACTTCCTCAGGGGGCTCAATCCAGGGGTCCTCAAGAATACCGCACTCAATACTCCTGCCCCAGAGATTCTCATCAATTGAATAGGGGCTGGCTGAGGTAATGGGCACTGGAATACCATAGCGCTGGGCGTAGTTAATGGTTTCCTGGCGAGTCATGCCCCATTCCCGAGCTGGGGCGATGGTTTTAAGGTCTGGTGCCAAAGTGCTAATGCTTACCTCAAACCTTACCTGGTCGTTTCCCTTCCCGGTACAGCCGTGAGCCACCGCCTGAGCCGTCTCCTCCCGGGCAACATCTACCAGCAGCTTGGCTATTAGAGGACGAGATAGGGCGGTAGCCAGGGGATATTCTCCCTCGTAAAGGGCATCTGCCTTGAGCGCCGGAAAAACATAATCGTTAATAAAGGTATCCTTGGCATCGATTACCAATGCTTTTACGGCGCCAGTATTCAGTGCTTTTTCCCGAATAGCGGAAAGGTCTCGCTCGTTACCCACATCAACGGTAACCGCAATCACGTCTAGGTCATATGTCTCCTTAAGCCATCTGATGGCAACTGATGTATCCAACCCTCCGCTGTAGGCCAAGACTACTTTGTCTGACATGATAAACCTCCCGCAAGATAGATAGCTAGCCTAATTAGACCCAAAGAATTCTATCACCGCTTCATTAAATTCCCCGGCCTTTTCTATATGGGGGCAGTGACCGCACTCACTGAATATCTCCAACCTGGCCTTAGGAATAAGTCGCCCGGCATTTTGGGAAAGTTTAACGGGGTGGATATTATCCTGCGCGCAGTGGATAAGTAAGGTGGGTGATTTAATCAGATGTAACCTATCTACCATAACTGCCTCAGGCCTCAAACCATCAGCATCCACCCAATTGCGCATGATGTTTAACATCACTCGCCTCGCTTCGGGCATTTGCATGAATAGGTAACTCCGGCCAACCATCTCCCGGGCAACGAAGTCTGGGCTGTAGAATTCCATATTCACTCTCTGCTCCAGGGCAGTCTTGGCCGCTGACTCCTTCTTGTCGGCCTCAGCCAAAACTGGAACGCTGCACAGCTTATGAAGCAAGGTTACATCGTTACTCAAACCGAAACTAGATTCCAGGATAAGCCTGTCAACCTTCTCCGGAAAGCCGGTGGCTAAACTGATGCCAATCGCTCCCCCGAAAGAATGTCCGATTACATTGGCGTGGTCAATCCCCAGGGCCTGCATGAAGCTGACGGTAAAGTCAGTAAAGAAGGAAATGCTGTAGTCAAGATAGGGTTTATCCGATAGCCCATGCCCCGGTAAGTCCATAGCGTATACCCGGTAATATTCACCCAGGGGACGCAAATTAAAGTCCCAGGTCTCCAAGAATTCACAAAAGCCGTGGAGTAGCAGAAGAGGGAAGCCAGTGCCCCTCACTGCATAGCGGATATTCATGCCATTCACCGTGACATACTTCTCATATCCATACTCCATGAGGTCTTCTAATTCGTTAAACTGCATGCCTGGGTTCTCCCCTTATAGCTCATACCACCAAACGAGGCATAAATAGACTTAACTGGCCTCCAGAAATGCCCTTACTGCTTCATTAAACTCGATGACCCTCTCTATATGCGGGCAACGACCACACTGGTCAAATATCTTTACTCTAGCGCTTTGTCCAGAATATCCAGGGCTTCATCAACCTCCCCGTTACTAATAATTAGCGGCGGCATAAAACGCAGAGCATTGGGTTTCAGCCGATTAACCAGTAAGCCCCTATCAAGACAGGCCGCTACTACCGACGAGGCAATATCACGGCTAAACTCCATGGCCATTAGTAGCCCACGCCCCCGTACATCGGTAACAAACTGGAATTTCTGTTTCAAGTTTTCTAGTCCAGAAGCCAGATGCTCTCCCACCCTCCGGGCATTCCCGGCAATATCATTTTCAATAATAAACTTTAACGTAGCATAACCAGCGGCACAGGCCACCGGATTACCACCGAAGGTAGAGCCGTGCTCCCCGGGAGTAAATACCGAGGCTCTATCCTTAGCCAGGATAGCCCCCACCGGTAAGCCACTGGCTAAACCTTTAGCCAGGGTCATTATATCAGGTTCAGCCCCATACTGCTCATAGGCAAAGAGGGTGCCGGTTCGCCCCATCCCAGTTTGGATTTCATCCAGAATAAGTAGTATCCCCTTCTCATTACACCAGTCCCGCACCGCGGCTAAATAACCCTCGTCAGGCAGATTGACCCCACCCTCACCCTGCAACGGTTCCAACATCACCGCACAGGTTTTGTGAGTGGTAGCTGCCCTTATTGCCTCAACATCGTTATATGCCACACTCACAAAACCAACCGGTAACGGGGTATACGGCTTCTGAAATTTAGCCTGTCCCGTAGCCGCTACCATGGCCAGAGTACGACCGTGGAAAGAAGCGTAAGTGGTAATAATTTCATAGGCTCCATCGAGATAGAGTTTCCCGTAGCGTCGGGCCAGTTTCACGGCTCCTTCATTGGCTTCAGCCCCGCTGTTACCGAAAAAGACCCTGTCCAAACAGCTGTTTTGAACTAAAAGCTCAGCCAGCTGGATTTGGGGGATGGTATAGAACTGGTTTGAGGTATGAATGAGTGTCTTTACCTGCTCGGTTACCGCCTGAACCACCACTGGATGACAGTGCCCCAGACTGTCAACTGCCCAGCCACCCACAAAATCCAGGTATTGCCGACCAGCCTCATCCCATACCCTTGCCTCCTGCCCTCTAACCAGGGTGATGGGGGTACGCTCTACCGTCTGCATAAAATACTTGTGTTCCAGCTCCTGCCAGTGACTCATTTTCACTCCCTATTTTAAGATTGCTTATCAACCTCACTCTATTTACTTCCATCTTTTGAAGAGACGAGTAAAGTTTGAGAGGATAAAGCTCCTCTGCGGCTCTTACTAAATACCCTTTATCGTCGTGCCGACACCAGCCCCTTCAATCTCCTTAAGCAGAGCGTGTGGCTGCCGCCCATCTATAATGCGCGTCACCGAGGTATAAGGCAAAGCCCCGAGGCAGGCTTTAATCTTGGGAATCATTCCTCCGGAAACTGTGCCTGAAGCTATCAATGCCTCGGCTTCACCGGATAACAACTCAGGTATCAACTTACCTGACTGGTCACAGATACCAGCAACATCGGTCAAGAAGATGAGCCTTTCCGCTTTAGTAGCCGCCGCAATTTCACCAGCCACGGTATCACCGTTAACATTAAGCATCAGTGGTGCCCCATCCGGTCTATCAAATGAATGCATACTCAGTGGAGCCACCACTGGAATGTAGCCTGACTGTAACAGAGTCTCCAAAAGCGCCGTGTTCACTTTAACTATGAGGGCAACATAGCCCATCTCTTCATCCCTAATCTTACCCTGTATCAGATTTCCGTCAATACCGGTAATACCGACTGCCTGCCCTCCCCGGCCATTAATAGCCGCCACAATCTCCTTGTTGACCAAGCCACCAAGCACCGCGGCTACCATCTCAAGCGCAGCGTCATCGGTTACTCGCTCGC
>SDBT01003582.1_pt1 | contig 26758 bp, 57 predicted proteins | sample 2277101 | NCBI WGS metagenome assembly SDBT01 (sample SAMN10404973, study PRJNA504765) | marine sediment metagenome | isolation source: marine sediment core GS10_PC15, 103 cmbsf | place: Arctic Ocean: Southern Knipovich Ridge | collected 2010 | reverse complement strand
AACTAATATCAATATCATTGTAACTATTAATTTAGATATTAGATTCATTATTCTCTCCCTTTATTTTTGTTACAATTTCTTCTAATTTAATACTATATTTTTTCATTACATTTTTTACTATTTCTGCTATATTATCTATTTCTTTTTGTCTATTTGGAGGATTATCTATATCATAAGTTTTAATACTTGTATCGAAATCTGAAGGAGCTAAAGTTAATGATTCTAAACCTAATATAATTTCATTATCAGCAAATACTTTTCCTACAAATTGGCTACATGTAAAAGTCCCTGCTTTATTAGATAAACCAAAGACTAAACTCATGTTATATTTTTTACCTACAAATTTTATAGCATATTCGCAAATCTTTTTTCTTTTATAATTTGATAATCCTTTAACTCTTATAATTTTATGCTGTATCTTATTCTTATAATATTTATTATAATCTAATATAGTTATCCCTTTCCCTAAAATATCTAATACCTTACCATTTCCTAAATATAATAGGCAATGATTCCAATAACTCTTAGTTATAATTCTAACCCACCAGCCAAAAGGCCCATAATTGTGAGCTAATATTATATCCGCCATTTTAGGTTGAGGTTTTGTTTTATTTTTCATTTTATTTCGATTCCTTTATAAGGAGTTGATTTGGTAGATACAATTTTACAAGTTTCTTTATTAATTTTAATCCAATATTTAGCTCTAGGATTAAATGTTTGTGTATATTTGGTCTTTTTAATTCTCTTTTCTAATGCTTGTTCTATCATAAACTCAAGCTCATTATACCTATCTTTTTTTGGAAGCATTAAATCTGCGTATTTGTCTACTATAATTTTAGCTTGTTTTTTAGAGGTCATTTTCTCTCCTTCAATCTCTTAATAACCTCTTTGCAAATTTCTTTTACATAACAATCAAACATAAGTCTATAATTTTCATTTTCAAGCATAACATCAAAAACAGTAATATTTATCTTTTCTTCACTAAACCCCTCTAAAGACTTGTTAGCTGTGGCAAGCTGAGCTTTGAGGTTACTTCTTTCTAATGCTAATTGAATATTTTCACTATCAAGTATAGCGTAATTTTTACGATTCTTATTATCTGCCTCTTTGCGACATTCTATTTCAGCTTTTAAGCTAGACGGAACCTCCCTCAACTTCTCTATCTCTTGCTCATACTTAAAACACGTCTCACATAACCCAGTATCACTATGTATACACAGCATTTTCACGATTCCTCCTCAATCTCAACAGAGATTTTTACAGTCTTGTCTTTAAATTCCTTGATAAGAAGATATTTGAGAGCCTCTAAGCCAAGAGTATCTATTGTATACCAATCTGGAAACTCGCTATTAGTCTTATTAGGTTCCATTATTTTTCCTTTACTATATTAATTGCTCTTATCATCATTGTAATAACCCCTAATGCAAATCCTATTAAAAAAGCTGATATAATATATTTCATTATTATCCTCTTGTCATTCCTTTAGTTCCATCAAGAGTTATTTTTTGAATTGGACTTATTACTATTGGTTTAATTCCTTGATTATTAAATAATTGAAATAAAGCTTCTACAGCATCTTCGACTCCGTCTAAACCATCATAATACGCCCCTACTTTTTCGTAAATAATATTTCGGATTTTGATTTTTATTTTTTTATCCATTACTTTAACTCCTTTAATATAATCTAAACCCTCTTCTATTTTAGTTAATCCGATTTCTAATTTTTCTTTATCTGTCATATTAATTCTCCTTATTTAAATCGATTATTTGAATATTATTAGATACCTCTTCTAAGTTATGTATTACAAATAAAAGCTGGAAAGGATAGTTCTCAAATATCTGTAATATATGATTAAGATTTTCTTTATCAAGTGAACTCATTCCTTCATCAGCAATTATAATCCCATTCTCATTTCTCTCCATAAGTATCGCAAGCTTAAAGGCGATTTGTAAAATCAATTTTTGGCCTGTGCTTAAATCCTTGTAATTATATTTTATCCCTTTAGACCATAAAGTTATATTAAATTTACCATTTTCTTCTACTATAAAATCAACTGTAAAATCTATTTTAGCTAATACAGAATTAATTATAGGAGTTAAAACTTTAATACTCTCTGTTAAATAATATGTAGACAATTTATCTACTTCTTTAATAGCTCCTTTAACTATTTCTATATCTCTTTGAGTATATTTATAATCTTTCTGTTTAATTCTAACTTCTAATTTTCGTTCTAATCCTATAAGATGGTGGATTTTATTAGTTATTTTTGTTAATTTTTCTCTATAAGATTCAATTAAATCATTAACATTTTCTAACTTCGCTTTTAGAGTTTTAAGAGAATTTTGGAGTTTTGGTAGTTTATCATCTATTTCTCTAAGTAATCTTTTTTGTAGACCTTCCGAAATGCCTTGGTTACATATATAACACTTTATATTCTTTAAAAGTTTATCTTTTTCAGACTCTAAAATAGAGAGTTTATTCTCTACTCCTCCTAGCTCTCTTTCTATTTTATTTTGGCTATTTTCAAAAGTATGAATTTCTCTTTTCTTTGCGAGTTCTCTTTTTTCTAATTCCTTATATTTACAACCTATAAGTTGTATTCGTTTTTCACTTGGATAATGAGTAAATACTACCGCTTTATCTTTATTATATATTTCTCTTTCATGTTTTATAGTTATTAATTTATTCCTCATATTATTAAATATAACTGCACTATTCGCAAATAATATCCTCTTTAAAGTGGTCTGACCTTCTTCTAAAAAATTAGATTCTCTACTATATGCGTCCACGATATGGAACTTCAAAAAATTCTGTCTTGTCCCTACCAAATTAGTTATATACTCTTGAGCTTCTATACTATTAGTTAATTCCACTTCTTTATTATTGCAAAATATCGTTATTTTAGTAGGGTAATTTCGCTTTAGCTTATAAGTAACAGTATCATGCTCAAATTCGATTTCTACAGAGCAAGATTTCGCTATATTTCGTGTAGGAAGCGAGTCTAGGGTAGAAGAGGTAGAATACCCCCAAAAGGCGAAAAGAACGCTGTCAAGGGCTAATGTGCTCTTACCTGACCCATTTTTACCCTTTATGAAGACCAAATTAGACAGTTTTACGTCTTTTTGGGTGAAATTCTTGAAATTCCTGAGTTTTATACCTTTTATGAGCATTTATTTATCCTTTTTTTATACCTTATAGGGTATAAATTCACTGTTTTCTTATTCCTTTTATACCCTATCAGGTATGAATTAAAAATTTTCATACCCGATGAGGTATAATTTAAAACTTTTTTCCGTGTTTGTAAGGTCTTTTCTTATTAATCTTTATTTTTTTATATAAAGCTGTTTCTATATGTAAATCCATTCCATAACTAAAATCTAAAAGTCTTATTAATACATCTGCTAATTCTTCAGTAAAATGTTCTTTATTTTTAGGGTTTTTTCTATAACTTTCAAAAGCTTCACTAACTTCTGAAATAATTAAACATAAGGCTTCTCCCACATTTCTATAAGGTTTGCCCTTTTTTCTTTTCCAAAATCCATGAGTATCTGCTATTTTAAAACATTCTTTAGCTATTCTTGTTATTCCTCCAATATTTTGATGTTCAGTGCTTTTTATTAAATTTAAATTAGAAATATTATTATTTAATTTGTTTCCATCTTTATGATGTATATAATGTTTTTTAGGAATTTTTCTTTTATTAGCTTGTTCCCATATATATCTATGTGCCATCATCATACTTATTTTTAATTTAGGATTACTTATAAGCATATATCCATAATTAGTAATAGTATAATTAAAATTATTTCCTAAGATTCTTATAATATCACAATTTCCTTTGCGTATTCGTTTTATTTTCATTTTGTTTGCTTTATGTTGTATAGCGTTCCATTTACGATTTAATTTTTTAATCAATTCGTTTATATTTCCCCAACCATAATTATTTATAAGAAAATTCAAATCTTTTTTTGACCAAACTTCATAATAGTTATAAGGCCTTTTTATACACGTTTTATTTTTAATATGCCGTTTAAAACTATTTTTTTGTGTAAATTTTCTTTGGCAATTAGAGCATTGCAAGATTTTTATTCTATAATTTTTCATTTTATACCTCTTTTAATTAAAGTTTTTTCTTTTTAATAAAACTGTATTTATTAAACCTATGTTTTCAGAACACACTCGCATCATAACATGTCTTTCTAAGCCTTTATTTATACTACCATCTATCAAAGTTTTGGCAGGTTTTTTTATAAAAATTGCATTTATGTAATGCATGTCTGGGTGATATATAATAATCCCATATTTTTTATTGGTTTCTGCTACCCATTTTTTTGCTTCTTCCTCTAATTCAAGTGGCACGCAAATATAGAAACGATTAGCATGAAAAGTTTTATAAAACTCAGGCATAATCTTATATAAATTATGCTTGCTTTTCTTGGCTTCACCTTTCCACAAGTCATATTTACTAATCTTAATCTCTACGTCAATAATATCTTTATTGGTTATCGCCATAACATCATTATTGAGACATTCGCTTGCACATAACCATTGGCGTTTGAAACGAAAATAATACATTAATGCGTGCTTTATTTCTGTCGAAGTCATTTTTTACCTCTTTATTTTCTTTATTGATTTGATGAATTTCTTAAATTTAATAGGATGTTTTACTTTATCTACATCAATATTGTCTTTATTTACCCATAAGCAATCTATCCATAGACATCTTTCCTCACCACTGTCAAATTCAACTCCGAATCTATGACATTTGGGACATTGTTTCATTTCTTACCTCCCTTAATATAACCATAAACTACTTTAACTCCTGTGCTATATCCTGCTTCAACTTCTATTCCTCTATTTGGAGCTGAGATTTCTTTAAATATTTTACAATACAACTTTTCTAATTCATCAAAAGTTTGGTCGGATACTAAATTCTTATGCTTTACATAATAAGAGTAACATAAAACATCGAGTATATAGGTAAAAGCTTGTCTGAATCCTAGATTAGTTTTTTTCTTACTCTTCATAATACCCACCACAATTTTTACAGTATTTTCTCACTGCATCGCAAATACACCTTTTCTTACTTACAGTATTTGATTGAGTTTTTTCTGTTTCATGTTCTTCTCGAAATATTAATCCATCTGCACTATAAGATTTCTTTTCTTCTTCTGAGCAATCCCAATGTGCTCTACTAATTTGTAAATCACTCCATTCTCTACGACATTTTGGACATTTAAAACCGCTTTCAAAAGGGTAAGAATTAGCTTGATACCCTAATAATTCTATATTACATTTTTTACATTTCATTATAAATCTCCTTTAAAATTTTTCTTATATCATCATCTTTAATCTCTTTGATTCCCTTTTCGAGTATCTCCTCTAATCTACGTTTCGAAGTAGTAACAGAACCCTTATCTATGTTTGGGGTCTGTTTCTGTTGATTAAACTCTAATTTCGTCTTAAATTCAAAATATAAATGCCTATATTTATCAAATTCATTTACTTCTTTCTTAAACTGCTCAAAAGATGAAATTATCAATCTCACATTCTTCTTTCCTGGTTTAATGTTAGCTAACTCTTTTATTGATTTAACCTCTATCATTGGCATAGGAGATTTAAGTGAAGCGAATGTGAGATTATTTGCTTCATCTAATGAAGCGATTACTTTAGTTTTATCTTCTACTTCATTAAAATTGCAAAATCTACAACTCCCTATATGATACATTTTATTTTTTTTAATTTCTTGGAAAAGATGTTGATGCCCAAGAAACACTTTATTATACTTTAATAATTGTTTGACCGTTTTATAGGCAGTTCCATATTCTAATTTGCTTTTATCGGTCATAAAGTGAGAATAATAATTATTATTCTCATCAATATATTCATCCATCACTTTTGCATGTAGATATTTAAGATAATCTATAGCACTTATATTTCTAGTTTTATCATGATTTCCTCTTATAAGTATTATTTCTTTATATTTTTCTCTAAATTTGGTTAGCCACTCTGTTCCAAATAATATTTCTTTTGCAGTTGGTCTTTTATTATCATAAAAATCTCCCAAATGAATTAACCTATCAGCTTTAATTTTTAAAATCTCTTTAAAAATTATATCTAATTCTGAAATAAATTTTTCATTTATATGAGTATCTCCAATTATAAGAGTTTTCATTTTTTTATCCCTATTATTTCTTTATATTTTAATTCATTTATAATTATTAAATGTATTTTTTTATACAATTTTTTGAATTTTTTAAGTTTTATTTTGGCTTTATCTGAAAAATATCCTTTAATTTCAATATATAAATCCCATTGAGGAATGTAAAAATCTGGAGTATAAGTAGTATCTTCTAAATCGAAAGTTTTAGACTCATATTGCCATTTATACCCACTTAAATCTAAGAATTGAGCAAATCTAATTTCCCATGAAGAACGCATATTAATTCTCTTATATTTTCCCCAATTAGGTTTTATTGTTTTTCCAAATCTTGAATTATATATTCCTCGATTAGAGCAGGTTAAACATCTTCCTTTACCTTTTCTCCAAGTTGGATAACCTATTATATTATTACATTTTTTTTCTTTGCAATGATAAATCTTTTTACAAATCCCCCCTTTCCAATTCCAATGATTTTTTCCAGAAAAATCAGCATGATTTAGACTGAGGTTTTTCTTATGGTTTTTAGACATTATATAAGTGTTGCCTTTCATACCATTTAATATCCCTTTTTTTGCACAAGACCTACATCTAATAGAAGTAGAATTTGATTTCCAACCTAACTCTTTTCTACATCCTATACAATATCGAGGAGTGCAAAATTTACCATGTTTAAACGCTGGGTTATCTTTTTTATAACGCTTTTTAGACATCAAAAAACCCTCTTTCGTATGCTTCTTCTATTATAGTTCTATAAACCAGAGAATTAGGTAAATAATCACGAAATATAGCAGTATCATCTCCATTAATTATTTTACTTAATGCTCCAGCGACACCTGCACTTCTTGAAATACCAGCTTCGCATTGACATATAATTACGTCTATATGTTTTAAATTATAATTTATAAAATCTAAAATATACCTTGCCTCTCTTTTAGAGAATACTTTATAATTGAAATAAGGTCTATCTAAATCATGAAAAGATAATCTTAATAAATCAGCACGATTTTTTCTTTTTACAATTTCTATATCAGAACTACCTGGGTCTTTAATAGAAATTATAATATGATTATCTTCACATTTATAATCTTTCATTTGGTCTCTATTCATTACTAGAAACTTCATAATTTATCCTTGATTTTTAAGTTCTTTTTTTATTCTTCTAGCTTCTAATCGTTTAAGCATTTTACGATAAGCCACACTCTTCTTACTCCTCTTTGGTCTATGACCTGCACATCTACTAGCTTTAATACCTTTCATTTGAGTTTTATTTGCCATTTTGGTCTCCTTTATTTCTCCACTATTTTGAAGCGAGAATCCGCATCAATTAAATTAGGTTTTTTAGCTTTCTTTACTAATTTCAAACCTGTAAATATTAACCCTACTTTCATAACTTTCTTCCATCTCGACCAATTACGAAGGCGAGGAAAAATACAAGAATAATAACTTTTTTTGGTCTTTACTTCTCGAAAAAAAACGTAATAGAAATATCCCCCAAATCTTGAAGCTTTTTTCTCAATTTTAACCAATTTTGCTATCATTTTATACCTCTATTTTTCCTTCTTAACTTCTTTAGGAGTTATTCCTAATTTTTTAGCTTGTTCAATAATTTCATTACAATTTTTTAAAGCATGTTCTACTTGTGTTTTTTGTTGTAAAAGCTTTTCTCTTTGCTGTATAACATTAGATAAGGAAACCTCATTAGACTGTTCCATTATTATCTTAATGGTATTTGCATCGACTTTCTCAAACTTCGGATAATCTTTCATTTTATTTCTCCTTTTCTTTAGGTTTTCCCCAAACTTTATTTATTGGGATTTTAAGCATTTCGTTTTTAGCTTTATCATTTTCTACTATTATAACAGTCCAACATAATTCATTTTCTTTATAAAAAATAGGGACTGGATTTATTATAAATTTTATATGTCCTTTAGTAATATTAGTGATTTCCAAAAAAACCTCTTCTAGGCCTCTCATTTTATTCTCCTTTTATTTTTTATGAACTTCCACATTACAACTAATTATAAACATTTCTTTCTCATTACGAGGTATCCCTATTACCAATTTAGGTAACTTATTATTTTCTAAAGCATCTGTCCATAACTTCTCTAAGGTTTTATTGGTGATTCTATAAGATAATTTTTCCGTATATTTGCACTCAATTATAATCTCATCGGTCTTCAGGTCGCCTTTATCAAATATCAAAGCTCCAGAATTGAGACACTTTTGAACTTTTTCTTCAAAATCTTGTCCTTTTTTCTTACTCTTTTTATTTTTCATTTTTTCCTCTATATATTATTATGGCGAGCTGAGAGAAAATTTATTAAAACTCTCCCAGCAATTAACTATATTACTTTTCTTCTTTCTTAACGTCGTTCACGTTTTCATCTTTGCTGGATACTTTTGGCTTTCTTAGTTCTACATTTGTCGCTTTCATAATAGATACTTGATTTGCTCTAATGCCTATAGCTATTTTCGCTAACAAAGTTATAGCCTTTACAACATCGGCATTGGTTATGGAATCATTTTTCATCTTTAACTCTAACAACGCAATGTCTTTATTAACATCTTTGGCTGTAATCATTTTATTCTCCTCCTTTCTTATATTATTTTATCTTCACGTTTTCCGTAATGTAAGTCTTTGGGTTGTTTAGTTCTTTGAATAGCGTTTCTTATTGCTCTTTTAGTTATATAGACTGACATCATATGGATGATTAGATTGAATATACTGTTCATAATCAAAAATCCTATACCAAAGAAAAATCCTGCTTTTATCATTCCTAGTTCATTCATCATTCATTCTCCTCTTTTTTATATTTTTTTCTATTATAAAGCTTATCAGATTTTTTAATTTGAGTTTGAGAATTTCTATTCCAAAATTTTCTTACTTTTATCCTTTTTATTTTTTTACGGCAATATGGACATTGGGTTACATAGGGATTTTTTATTTCTCTTTTACATTTACAATATTTGCTCATTATTTGCCTCTTTTGACTTTTTCGAAGCTTTCTTCTTTTTAGTTGCCTTTTTTCGGGGTTTCTTTATTTTTTTAGGTGCTATATCAATAATTTCATCAATATTCCATTTCATAGCTTCAAAAATAGTATTTATTTTCATTGTAACATTACGATTTACCATTTGATGCCAATCTACTTTTTCTTTATCGATATGAGATTTATTCTTTTCATCAAATGCCAATACTAAACCTTTTTTAGTTTCGTCATATCCTTGCATAAATATATAAAAATAAGGGTCTCCTACTTTCTTATTAAATCCCTTAGTATTTCTTAATGCTCTTAAAAAGATAGGAGTATTTTTATAATCTTCAGGTTGCCTTCCTAATTTACAAGGGAAAGATATATTTTCAATTGGAATTTCTTTTAATGAAGCCATTTTCGATTTAATCCATTCTACAATATCTTCCTTACTTTCTTTATTAAATATTTTATCTATAAGTTCTGTTTGAAAATCTTTAATAAATTTAGTGCTATCTTTTCTTTTACTTTCAATTCCTTTAGTTTCTTCTTCTAATTCCTTATTAGGCTTTCTTAAATATCCTTTATATCTACATTTAGCTAAAATTAATATTTTCTCAAACTGCCCTTCATAATCAAATTCCATACCATAACTCGATTTTCCGTAATTTAATTTATACCATTCTTTAATTAATCCGTTAAGATAATCTTTTAAATTTTTAGAGCTTTGTATAAATACAGAATCCGTATCAACATAAATAACTTTATATCCATCTTTTTCACATCTATCTTTTACATGATGCAATATGCCCCTTACTACAAAAGTGATTGCAGAAGCTACTCTTTTATCATATAATCTAAAGAAACGATTACCCATTACACCATAAGCACTATTAACAACAGCTTTAATCGCATCATACATTTTTTTTGTGTCTTTATATTCTGGAGTATTCACTTTTAATGTTGACAACTTATGTTTAATTTCAGTTTTTAAAGTTGTTAACTTCTTGACAACTATAGGTAATAAAGCCTTTGGATTTTGGATAAATCCTGTATTTTCTATATTGACAAGAGGTTTATCGGATTTGGTATTTGCTTCTACAATATTCGCTGGGTCTAAACAGAAATCTATAATTGCATTTGGATAAGCTGAAGCCAAGTCATATTTACCTATATCAAAAAAGACTCCTGTTTCGAAAGCTTCACGATAAGCTCCTGTAAAACTTTCTTTTTCTACATCTCTTTTACGCATTGGCAATATTATATTTTGTTTTTTAGCCTCTTGAAGAAGAAGCATATCTATTATCCTACTATTAAATATCAAATCTTCCCATTCTACTTTAGCCAATCTTCGTATTTCATCAAAATAAGTAATAAGTTTAAATTTTTCTTCAAGCTTTACCATAATATTAACGTCATCTCTATTACGTTTTTTAATTGTATCTGTTATTTTAGAAAAATCCACTTCTGCATATTCTTTACCTTTTCCAAGATGCCTTTGAGCAATATAATCTAATTTATATTGATTTTCTCTATTTTGAGTAATTATTTTAAACCATGTTAAATAATCTACAATGCTAATACCTGCTGGATATAAAAGTCCATCACTATCTCCATATCTTGTTTCTCCAATAATACTAAGTTCTTTTGCAAAATCTGGAAAACGATTATATAAATAGGTATAATCAAATTTGACATACCAAGAAAGCCATATATCAAATCTTTCTATTTTCATATAATCAATAAAAGCTCTTATCATCTTAAATTCCGATTCATAATCAGGTAAAAAGAAAGTCTTTATTTCTTTAGTAAATGAATTATATACCGATATACAAGATACTGGATATTTAGCATTATTTACATCTATACCCTCTTCTGCTTGAACTTCTATATCTATAAAGCAATACTTAATAGGACATTTTTCAAGAGTATCTACTTTATCTATTAAATACCTGCGTGTAAAAATAATATCAGATTCATAACTATCTTCTGTTCTATTTTTAATAAGTTGAGAAGGTTTAGATACTATCATTTTCTTTAAAGTAGCTCCTTTATATCCTTTAAAAGTGCCTTCCGAAGAAGGAATATAGAAATAAGGAAAGAATGAATTGACAGTTTCAATTTGTAAATCATTCTCTTTATTTCGTATAAAGAGGCTTAATTTCCTACCTTTATTAGTTATATTAACGATTCTACTCATTATCTATCTCCAATTGCCCATTTTTTCTTAATTCTGGAATACTAATATATTTACCTTTAATTATTCTTCCTCCTAAGAGGCCCCTATTAATATCATCTTCATCTATTATTCCTTTTGTAACATAAGCTGTCTCGACCATAATACTATCCTTTAAAGCCACAAATCTATGCTTTAATGGTGGAGAAACTTTAAAAGATTCATTTTTTCTTAATATGATTCTTCCATATTCTGTTTCTATTCTAATTCGACCCTTAATTACTGTAAATAAATTCAATTTATTTTTATGAAAATGAGTGCTACAAAAAGTATTCTTTTTAAGATGCAATAAATCTAACTCTATTGTATCTGTTAAGAGTATTCTCCTGCGAGTTCCCCAAACTTTGAAGACATTCCCACTATCCATTATTTTCTTCCTTTAATATTATTGATGGATGATAACTACTACATACCATACCTTTACTCTTATTATCCAACATACATAGACCTATTCCAACTAATACTCCTAATCCAAATAAACCTATTCCTGCAATTATAATTTGATGAATATTCATTATTTCTTCTCCTTATAGCATTTTAAATTGTATTTTTTCTTAAACCATCTCAAATATTTATCTATTTCTTTCTTACCGTATTTTTCTAATACATACTCATAAACTTTAAAATGAAATAAAGTATGTTTAATAGTATCTATATATATTAATTTAGCATTATTTCTTAAATATAAGTGATGTTTAGTAATACTTTTTTTTACCATAAAAATGATGCTTTTTCCCTTTTCTACAACAGGTTCTACAAAGTCCAGAACTATATAAAAGAGTTTTATAATATATCTTTTTTCCACAATCTATACATTTATTTCGTCTTTTTTTCATAACATTCCTTACAGAGAACTAATTCACGAATTATTTCCCATCCTTTAGCGAAATATTCTCTTGCAAGTTTATCTCCTTCAGGAAGATTATCCACTATTCTTTTATCTTCAGTGATAATAGTATCAGTTTTGCCAAAAGGCTTCCGTATCTTAATGACGTAGTAACGATATTTCTTTTCTCTACGTTCAATTATGATTCTATTCTGCTTCTTAGAAGTTTTTCCACACTTTTGACAGATAAACATTATTCCTCCGATTTTCCTTTTAAATGATGGTCTACGGTCATGAATTTTAATAAACTCTGTAAACTTCCTATAGCCTTTAAACAAGCATCAACATATGCTGATATAATATTTCTTACTCTACGATAGGAAGCAACTGAAGTTGAAGCTTCTTTTTCAGTAGGAGAAGATATGAATTTCTTTCCTGCATTTTCTGTTTTTATTCTTTTATCATTATAATATCTAATTTCTCTATTCTTCTTTTCAGTCTCAGCAATAGCTAATGTAACTTTTAAGGTCATATATACTCCTGTTAAGTTATTAAGAGCTGATTTAGCTTCAGAAGGATTATCATCTATTACTCCTTTTTTCATCAATCCAGCATATTGGTTAATTTTATCGAATTCAACTTTACATTCTGTTAAAATTTCATCTAAAGTATCTTCACTCCCAAATAATTCTTCAAGTTTTCTTATATCCATTTTAGTTCTCCTTTAATTTATTCTGAAAATACTGTTTAGTCAGTTGTGCGGTTTTTCTACCTATATATTTTTGAACTTCTTTACTCCAAACAACCTCTCCAAAACTTTCTCGTTTAACGTCTTCGACCATAGAAATAATTATATCTCTCATCTTCTTTATACTTGGATTTTCTATTTTATCCAATACATGATTTAAACGCATTAGAGTTACCCATTCTTCCGCTATTGTTTTTGCTTCTGTTAATACTTTAAGTTTATCTTTATCTATTATTTTTCTCTTAGTTTTTGTTTCTCTAAAATCATCTCGTTTATGTTTTATTATAATCCTTTCTCCATTATTTTTAATAACTTCTATAAGAGGTCTAAGAACTATACCTTCTCTTTTCTTTCCTATTCCTATCCCATTTCTAATTGCTTGCATTGAATCTGCATCTCTTTCTCCATCAATAAATCCTAATCTTGTATGAATTTTAACATAATAAATAAATTCTAATCCCAAACTTTCTACTATCTGTTCTGCTTGAGGAACTGATAACCAACTATTCCCTATCTTAACATCAAATGCTACAAATTTCAATTCTGAACCGTAAGTATCTTTCATACCTTGACATTTACCTCCATAAGCTTCTCCATAAACTACTATTTTATCTACTCCTAAGTCTTTAAATTTTTCGAGAAGTTTTTTAGAGTCAAATATTTTAATAAATGTTTCATGTTTGGAACCACCTGAAAAGAATTTTAGTGGGTTTTTAGAAGGAAAATTCTCTCCTATCCCAAATGCTATATGAGCAGATGTGCCATGAATCTTTTCCATAGCATAACATTCTTTAAATTGAAGAATATCTTGATTTTTATATAAATTATCTATATGTAAATACCCCATTATCAATCTCTCCTATTTTATTCTCGTCCAAATCTCTTTTTGTATTTTCTTATAGTCTTTATCTTCTAACATTATCATAGCTTTTTCTTTACCTATAGCTTTCTTTTTTCCATAAGTATAAGTTTTTCCCGTTAATTCTATAATTCCGTATTTTATTCCACTATAAAACAAGGTCTTTTTATTATCTAAAGTGCCATCAAAATAAAAATCTATAATAGCTTTCTTATGAGGAACTCCTTTTTTATTTTTAACAGTATGTAGATTTATTTCAATTCCTATTCTTTCTTTTTGTTCTCCACTTCCTACATCTATAGGTTTTCCAGCTCTAAATTCTACTCTAGTATGATAAAAATGTTTTAAAGCCATTCCACCACCTGTAGTATTAGGATTACCATATCTTATTCCAATTTTTTTTCTTTGTTGATTAACGAATATAAGAGTAGTATTTACTCCTATTAATGCTTTATATATCTTTCTTGTAATCAAAGAATTAATACGGGCCCCTAAAGCCATTGTAGGTTGATTTATATCTCTTTCTATTTCTTCTTCAGGGCTTAATCCTACAATACTATCTACTATAATTAAATCGACTTTAGGCACTAATTCAGTAAGAACTTCTCCCATTTCTTCTAATGAATTTGGATTAACTATTATAAGGTTATCATTATCAATTCCAAGAGTCTTAGCCCATGCTTTATCATAGGACATTTCAGTATCTATATAAACACAGGTCTTATCTAATTCTTGATATTTTTTAACGACTTGTAAAGCAAATGTAGATTTGCCAGAACTTTCAGCTCCAAAAAATTCTATCCTATGTCCACCATCTCCTACATAAATCCCCTTACCTAATACATAATCAAGAGGAAAGATGTCTGTTTTTATATATTCAGCTTCTGCAATTTTAGAAGCTTTTTGGACATTATAATTTTTTTCAAGTCCTTTTAATATTTTATCTAATTCTTTATTTGCCATTTTACTCTCCCTTTAAATCTTCCTTTAATTCCTTTATTTCTTTTTTATTTCTTTTAATGTAGGATTTTATTGTAGCTAAATCCCAAGCACTTTTAGAAATCTTTGCTAAATCTTTCATAGACCCAATAAACTCTTTCTTATCTCCTATTGAACGCTTTATTAATTTTATTGTAATTTTATTCATTTTATATTACTCCATTATTTTTTAAATAACTATGTCTTTTAACCCAAATAGCCTCTTTCCAATCTTTTTTTTGGTAATCACAATTAGCTACTGGTTTTGGTCTAAAATTCCAACCATTCTCAATATGATTATGTTCAATAACTAGAACTTTCTCATACTTTATTTTCTTCCAAAATTTTCTTTCCCAGACTGTTATTCTATTTATCATTTTATTAGTCCTACTATTGATAATACGATTGCGTCTACTATGTCATTATTCTTAATCTTAGTCTTTAATCTTCTATTTACTTCTTTCATTACAACTTCTTTTTTCTTATTGCAAGGAAGATTCAATGCTTTTCTTGCTTGAACTGCCGTCTTCCATATAACATGCTTACATTTCTTCTCTTTTGCTATTACCCAAGCAATTGCCCCTAATCTTGCAAGTAATATTAAAGTTTGTGCATTTCTTCCAAAGAATACATCTTCTATTACTACTATATGTTCTGCTTTGATAAGATTTTTAAACCTTTTATAAATTTCTTCATATCTAAGGGCATTTCTAAGATTACGGTCTTTAATCTCTTTTAGAGATAAATTGATATAGCCAATATCAAAGTAAATATAGGCTCTATGAGACTTAGCAACGCAATACCCTGTTTTCGTGGCTGTGTCCAATCCCAAAGAACTTGTATTTCTCTTGATTTTAATCTCGAATTGTTTTTCTATATCTTTGATTTCGAGTTTCATTTTTTTTCAACCCCCCAACATATTACTATAACCCAAAGATAAACAGCAACCTCTAAACATGTCATTGTCTTATTAAGTCTAAAGTGAACTTCCCTATTTTTCTTTTCTAATTTAGTGATAGTTACTTTCATTCTATTCTCCTTTTTTATTATTGTTTTCTTTCTTCATTTTATTCTCCAGTTTGTATTTCATCAACCCTTTTTAATTCTTTAGTGTTCCAATCATAAATACAAGGAATTTCATAACTCTTAATCCTCATTTTTGGTTCTCTTATACAATCTATTTTGAATTGTCCATATTCTCCATCTCCTTCATTATCATATATATATCTAGTTGCTAAACATGGAAATTGTTTAGCCATATTAGGAGCAAAATAACCATTATCTTCTTTTAATTGCTGAAATACTATTAAAAATCCATTAGTTTTATAAAGTTGTTCAATAAAATATCTAAATATCAAATCTGTTTTTGATTTATCTATAACTAAAAGCCAGTCTATAATAGTTACTGAATCTGGTTCTAATTCTATTTTAGTAGGGTCTGAACAGAAAGTCCAGTTAACATCTCCTTCTTTTAATCCTAATTGCAAAGCTATTTTAGCAAATCTTGACCCTGTTTCTAATGAAATATAATAAGGTTTAATTCCTTGGTCTACAAGTTGTTTAACTATATTCATTGCTATATGAGTTTTACCACTTTTATTTTTAGAGCCTATTAATATCATATCTCCATAATTAAAATATCCCATATCATAGAAATAAGGCACTTTAAAATCAATTGGATTACCTATTTGAATTAAAGTATCGTTCCATTCTGCTTTCTTAATAACAGTATATCTCGACCCCCTTTTTATAACAAGTCCTTCTTTTGTTAGATAAGTAAGAGCTTTATCTACTCTTTCCTTTTCAGGGCCTCGATTAGTGCCCATTAAAGACATTGCAATTTCTTGTCTATTCGCTTCTTCTATATCTTTTAAATATACATATACTTTTTTAGCTAATACTTTTTCATCAAAAACTACATATTTATCTAATTCTCTAAGCATAGAAGAAATAGCTTTACTTTCCATTGGTTTATCTAATAAGTGTTTATTTAAAGTATGTAATACATATCCTGTTTGATTCATATTTAATTGTTTTCTCAAAATCCCTCCCAATTTAACAAATGAACTATTACAACTACCTTCAAGATTATTATTTACAAGTTGTAAATCTTTAGGGTCTATTTTAAAATCTTCATTTTTAATATCTTCTCTTATCATTTCACTATTAGTTTTTGTTGGAGTAGTAATTTTTTTCTGTAATAAAGTTTTAAGTTCTTTGGGCATAGTTGATATTTCGCTAATAGATATTTTTCTTTGAATTCCTTTAACAATTGAAGGATAAATAACAACCTGCCCACCATCATTTTCTATATCTATCTTATATTCTGCTATACCTGTCTTAGGTAAATCTTTTTCATATTTATAGAACAAATGATAACCCTTTGTAGATTCTTGCATTAAAGTCTTTCCCATTACTTTTTTAATTGCTTCAGGAATAGGTTTCTGGTCTATATCTATAATAGTTACATTACTTTGTTTACCAGTTTTCACTCCAACATTAAGACTATTCTTTTTTATCCATCTTAACCACTCATCTTTATCTTTATGCTGTTTATTAGTCCAATCTTTTTCTACAGGAACTTTTTTGTCATGAGCTATAGGAACTAAATCAAAATTATTTTTAACATAAAAATCTAAATAAGTTTCCATATCCTCATCATCTTTTTGAGTAGTGATTTTAAGGTCTAATATTTCCTTTATATATTGAAATTGAGTTTCTTCGTCTTTTGGGAAATTAGACTCCACAACTTTAGCTATATCTAAAATGGTATAAGTTTTAGAACATTTAGGATTTAAACATTTAATTATATGGTTATTTGGAATAATATTAGCACTAAAATCCTTCATCTTACAAAAAGGACATTTTAAATTAATAACTTTGCCCCTTCTATCATGAGGAATTTCTCTTAATTTTAGATATTGTAACAATGATTTTCTCGATAAAATTATAGATTTATACATTAAATTATATTCTCCTTAAAATTCTTTTTCTCTTATTTGTTGTTCAATATTTTCTTCTATTCTTATAACGAATTCTTCTAATGAAAGAAGATTTTCATTTAATTTATCTGAATATTCATCTTTATAAATAGAATATAAATAATTTATAGCTACTTGTATCATTCTATTCTCCTTATTTTATATTATCTACAAAAAAACCCATTTTTCCATCTACAACCATAGTATACCCTGCGACATAAGTTCTAGTATTATTGCAATTTCTACATTTTTCTTCTTTATTTGCAAAATGATAAGTGCAAGGTTTTACAATTGGAGTATATTCAATGGTATGTCCATTTCGTTTAATTGTTATTATTTTCTTCTCTTGCATCTTTTTCTCCTTCTTTTCCTTCTAACTTTAGCCATCTTAAATTTAACATATTTTAATTTGAGAATAAAATAGATAATAACACTTGCAACAATAGCTAATCCAATCTCTCCCATACCACATAAAAATCCAACTATTGCCATAGGTAACAATAAAGAGGCTGTTGTAAGGCCTGTTATATTACCATTTTTCTGTCTTATTAATCCACTACCCATAAATCCTAAACTAGCTAAATAATAAGAAATAGCTCTAATTGCATCAAAAGAATTGTTCAATGCTTTATACATATCCCATCTTAAAGTAACAATAACTATCAATGTTGCTCCTAATGTTACTAAAGAAATAGTTCTTACACCTGCTCCTTTATGCTGTTGTTCTCTTTCCCAGCCTATAAGTAAGCTCAATATAATAGCTACTGCTATTCTATATAAATATACTATATCTATCATTAAAACCTCCCTATTAAGGCGTTGAACATATCTCCAATAGCATTACCCAAATTTCCGAATTTTAAAACTAACCCATCCCAATTTAAGACAGTTTCTTGAAACCACCAAATTCCAAATATAGCTTCAAATACCATCATAATATAGGTAGTAACTTTAGTCCATCTATTAGTTATAGCAGAATCAAGATGACTACGCCTACGTCTCTTTCTACTTCTTTTTCTTCTTTTTATTTTTCTTCTACTTTTTCTCATATTTTACCTATAAGGTTATCTTCTTCTTTTTTTCTTTTTAGAAGATTTTTTTGTAACGTATAAAACTCCCCGTTTTTTGAGATAAGCCATGATGTCCTTTTTAATATACCATCTAATATCTCTCAAACCAGCTTGAATGATTTCTTCAATATCTCGTTCTATTTTTCTAACATCTTTAAGTCTAATCTTTTTATTTACTCTTAAATGTTTTAATCTTGGGGATTTCATTTTATCCTCTCTAACTCTATTACTTCATTCTCTTTCTTAAAGTCTTTTTCGCATATTATTAATTTAACTTCTCTGGCTAAAAATTTATCAAATTCTTTTACATCTTTAAATATTAATTCAGTTTGATATTGGTATTCAAGTATATCTCCAGTATCCCAATCTGTATAAGTAAGTTTAATTGTTTTCATTATACTATACCTCTTATTTTAATAATCTTTTTTAATAAAGATTCAATATCTGCTACATGTAATGAAGTTGTTCTATCACATTTTAATGTTGCTGAATCTAAATGACATTCTATAAATAAGCCATCTACTCCCATTGCAACTGCTCCTAGAGCCATAGGAACGACATATTCGTTAGTTCCTCCTGTTACCCTACCTTTAGAAGGTTTCTGTTGCGAATGAGTAGCATCAAATATTACTGGATAACCAAATTTTTGCATTTCTAAAATCCCTCTATAATCTACAACTAAATTATTATAGCCGAAAAAAGTGCCCCTCTCAGTTATCATTATCTTTCTATTACCTGTTGATTTTATTTTCTCTATAATATATTTTACATCATTTGGAGCTATAAATTGGCCCTTCTTTATATTTACTATCTTTTTAGTTTCTCCAAGTGCAGTTACTAAATCAGTTTGTCTACATAAGAAAGCAGGTAATTGCACTACATCTATTGTCTCATAACAAGGTATCACTTTAGCTTGCTCTACTGTATGCACATCTGTCAAAATTTTTATACCTAATTTTCTTTTTATATCCTTTAAAATACTCATTCCTTTTGAAAGTCCTACTCCTCTAAAAGAACGAATAGAAGTTCTATTAGCTTTATCGAAAGAAGCTTTGAAATAAAGGTCTATTTGAGGAAATCTAGCCATCATATTGTGCAAATAGTTAGCAATATCATAAGTTGTTTTTTCATCTTCGATTACACATGGGCCAGCTATTAATATGAATCTTTTTTTAATCATTTTATTTCCCTTGTTTTGCTACTTCCACATTTCCAACAATAAGGTTCTTCAGTTTTTCCATTTCCTGACACCTGCCCACACCAGCAAAGCCAATATCCAGAAAGAGTTTTAGTAACTTTTTCTCTATAATAAATACATTGAATTAAAAGTATAATATTACATATAAAAGGCCCAATTATAGATATTATTAATACCCAATTTTTACTAAGATAACTTGCTACTAAATATAATGCCATAGATATTATACATATTAATGGGAAATATATAGATATATCCTTAACTGATTTACGATTATAAATTTTCATCAATTGAGGTATCATCTCTACAGCCCAGAGTATGCCACTTACTAGATATAATATATTTATTAACATTATTTAATCTCCTATTAATCCCATAAATTGAAGAAATATTGCTGGAATAATTTCCAACCTCTTTCATATTGCTTAATTTCTTTATCAGTCATACATCTTTCATTGTCTTTATATTTTTTATTTAGATTGTCTATAACTTTTTCCCACTTTTTTCTATCTGTTTTATTTTTAATAAGATATAATCTATCATTTGCAATAGCTTTAGCTGTATCAAACGTATCTCTTATTTCGTTCAATATATCTATCCATTGCCCTTCTGTCAATCCACTAGGATAGCCATGATTATGTTTTTTTAAATGGTAGACAGATTTAGAAATTACATCTGATAAATAACACCATAATCCCCATACATCACTATCAGCATAACCTCTTTGACCTCTTTGTAGAAAAGCATTAATAGCTCTCCGAATATCTCCAGGAAGTCTCACCACCTGCCAAAACTTTGGTCTTAACCAACTTCTAACAGGATGTTTTCTTTTTTCTTCTTCCATTTCTTTAAACATAACATCTACAGTAGTAACTTTTGTAGTTTTACCTTTTTTAATGTCTTTTATACCTCGTTTTATACTTTTTCTCATAACCCTTTTTCCTTTAATAATCTATCATAAGCTCTTTTATATACTCCTGATTGATTCGCTACTACCCATATAGTATATCCTAAAACATTTCTATAATATTTAGGAAAATATTTTTGGATTGCTTTATGTGCAAATTTCTCTGCTTTATATTCTCTTTCTACTCTTGTAGGAGCATCTGTTTTTATATGTCCTATTTCATGTAAAGCTATATAAGTTAATTCCCATTTAGATAAATGATTTACTTTTTTAGCGTTATAACGTAATGTTATATTCTTACATTCTTTACAATTACATTCATTTACAGAAGCAACATAGGTTTGTAATCTATTGTCTTTACGAATAATGGGGACTTGTATTCTTAATTTCCCACATAATTCTTTTACTATATTTATAAAAAAGACTTCCCTATTCATTATAATGTCTCCAATAAAGCTTTAATTTCTTCTATTCTTATACTATATGTCATATGATATAGAAAAGTAACATGTTTTGTATCTCTAGGATTATCTCCTAACCACATTATTCCTGAAGTTATTCCTACAAGTTCCATATTTTCATTAACAACTGCTCCCCCACTATTACCTGCGAAAGAAGGAGCAGAGACAAGCATATAAACTCCTCGTTTTTTAGGAAAAGGGTTTCTTATATAATTACTAACAATCCCTATATTTATTGTATTATGAACAGATAAGGGATGTCCAATTGTATATATAGTTTCACCAACTGGAGGAGATTTTATAGCCGAATTTAATATTTCAAATTCTCCTTTTGGCTTCGGAACTTTAACTATTGCTAAATCTAATATTTTATCTGTATATACATTTTTTCTTGATATATTTTTAACTGTTTCTAATTTTAAATCTTTTCTTCTAATCACTACTTTAAGTTTTCCTTTTATTGTTACTGCATGTTTTACTGTAGCTATATATAGAAAATCTTTATCTTCTTTAATAATAACCCCTGCTCCACCTTTACTTCCTACTCCAATTTGAATAGTAGCTAATTGCAATTTATAAAATCTGGAAGTAGGGTCTATTTTTATATCTATATTATCAGCAAATACTGTTATTGCAAGAAATATAAACAATAAACATAAAATAGCTAATAAACTTACAATTGTTTTCATTTTATCCCCTTTAAAAATTCTTTTATTCTATTTAATCCTCTTGCTATAGAATAAGAAGTTGAAGGAGGAAGATAATAAATATTAGTAATAACTCCTATTAATTTTCCTCTATATATTACTGCTCCCCCACTACTACCCAAATAAATCGTATTAGTTAAAACCATATAATTTTTTTCTATTCTGGCTATTATTCCATTAGTAATTACATCAATTAACCCTGCTGGATTACCTATTACTAAAACTTGACTTCCTATTTTTGGGAATATATCACTAATTTCTAAATAAGCTAAATCTTTTTTGTTCTTATATATCATAAATTCAAAAAGAGCTAAATCTTCCTTCTTATTATATTTTACTAAAGTTACGATATTGCCGTCAATTGTAAAAACATCATCTATCTTCTTTATTAAATGAGCACAAGTTAATATATAACTTTTATCATTTATTTTAATATGAGTTCCACTTCCAGAAAATTCCCTTGTCATATTCCATACATCTACATTAGCTTGTTTAATTTGTTCGATATTTTCAATATCTTTTGATAACATATTCTTGAATTTATTTCTTATTTCTTGTATTTGTAATTTATTATCTTTTTCATAATTTTCTAAATTTTTTTCGAGCTGTATTATCTGCTGTTGTCTATCTAGTTCATAAATATCTAATTTAAGCTCTAATTTTTTTAAGGTTTCTGCTATTCCTGAATATATTACTAAATTAAGACCTATTAGCAATCCTATTAATACGGCTTTAATTATTAGTTTAATCCATTTTCTCATTATCTACCTCTTCTTAGCTGAGTTTCAATTGTTGAAAAATCTTCATAAATTTCTTATAGCTCTAACAAAATGCCAAGCAATAGAAAACGCATATAACCAAATAAGAATTACAATTAATCTTCGAATCAATATAAAATCTATCATTTTATCTCCTTTTATTCTGATATAGGAGTTATTTCTGTAACTTTTTCTTTTTTCTCTTTCTTTATTTTAGGTCTAACAATTTTTTCTTTAGGTAAAGAATATATGCTATGCTCTTTATCCCATTTTTCTTGCAATATAAGACTTCTTAGACGTTCATATCTCTTTCTTACACTTCTCTTAGGTTTATGTTTATTTGACTTTAATGATTTATGGGTGCTCATTTTTTACCCTTTCCTTGAAATTTATCAATTATTCCCTTTTTTAAACATTCTTCAGGTTGAAGCCAAAGCTCTCCATCAGTTGCCTTTCGAATTTCTGCTTCAGAAAGTTTAGTATGCTTTCTTAAAAAATTATTACATTTTTTTTGTTCCCGTTTCATAAAATCTACTCTATCTATGGTTTTAGTTGTATAATCTCCTCCATTCACTCCTCCAGCCATATCATGAGCCATCCATACAGAATGTTCAGTCATAAGCCTTCTATCCCCAGCAATTGATATTATACCTCCCATTGAACATGCTTGACCCATTATTACTGTTATAATCGGAGAACTAATACCTTTCATTGCATCTATTAAAGCAAAACCTGAATCTACACATCCTCCTGGAGAATTAATATATAATATTATAGGTTTTTTACTAACACTATCTAAAGCTATCATTTCTTTAATTAAATTATGCACAGTTTCTGCTTTTACTGCACCAAATAAAAAGAGTTGTCTTTGTTTTAAAAGAGTTTGGTTTATTTTTATATCTTCTGGTTTTTTTCTTTTCTTTCGACGAACCTTTCTTTTCTTATTGGGTTTTCTCTTAATCATATTACTCTCCTTTATTTTATTAAAGGCACTTCATGAATATGAACATAATATCGAGTATATGTGCCATCTTTATCCTCTATTGGCTCATTAAGTGTCTTTCTCCATTTTCTCATTCCTATATCAGCTAACTCTCTGGTAGAATAAGCTTCCTCCGTGCCATCATTTATACAAACTATATAAATTATTTTATTCATTTTATTTCTTTCCTCCAAATAATTTAGTATAAAGTTTATCATAAACAACTATTATCATATCAGCAATAGCATCTGCATCTTGAAGTTGACCTACCATAACCTGCACAGCCGAACAAGCACTTGACATAGTGGCTAATTTATTTCTTCTTGTTGCTTCTACTGAAAGTAAACTTCCGTAGGGGGCTCCAGCTTTATAATCAGGACTTCCACTCCTTGCACCTGAAGGTTTTGAAGGGTTCTTTTGATTACAGGGGTAACATTTCTCATATTTATCATCTTTTAATACTTTACCACAATCTTTACAAGTCGGACTAGTATTTTTACTTTCTGCACCTTGTCCTTTCTTTGTGATTTTGGTAACATTATATTCCCCATTTTTTGCACTATATTCAACTTCAACTTCTTCTCCATCTTTAAAAGTTTTTTTAGCATAATTATATACTGCTTGAGTGCAATTTGCCCATGTTCCTTTTGTATCATTATCTTCTAATCCTGATAATTTAACAAGATTTTTTCCTTCATTCTCATATACGGTTTTAAAAATCATTATTTTTTCTCCTTTATTGTTTTATTTTCAAGAGCTATGATTATACTTTCATAAGCATATACTGCATAATATAATTTCCCACTTTTATCTCCTTCTTTTGTTACTGTGGAAGGAGTAACTATCAATGCTCGTTGAGCTCCTTTAGTATATCCCATTATTTCCACAATTTCTGGAGAAATTCTCCTTCTTACCATAATAACTTTTTTATTTTTAAACTTTTTAATAGCATTTAAAACCAATTTTGTCTCTTTTTCATCCATATCGTTAAGAATTTCTTGCCTTACTTCTTGAAGATTATCCCCTTCTAAATTTACATAAGCTATTTTAGAAGGTAAACCTTTAAATTCTAATAGAGGATTTTCACTTTGGGATACATTGAAAGCCCCATTTTCGCTTATATCTATAACTCCTTTTGAAAATTGAATTGAAGGAGTCCCAGCTTCAACAGTTTTGAATTCAACTTTATCTTTAAGTTCATTTGGAATTTCTTTATCTAAAGGTTCTTTTATTAATCTGGTTATTTCTAATGGATTATTCAACATTTTTTCTCCTATTCTTTCTTCTTTTATTGTTAGATTTTCTTTTCTTTCTCTTTTTAGTAGATACACAATCATGATAACTTATTACTTTGCTTTTATCATTGTATATTCTTCCAATTTTTTCTCTCATACTACTAAAAGGAATTTCTTCTAAATCCCCTTGAGTAGGTTGAAAATTTTCAAATTGTTCTTTAATACTACTTTCAACAAAACCAGGCAATTCTATTAAAGAAACTATACTCTTTCTTTTTTCATAATCGGCTTCATTTAAAATAGGATTAGTTAAATTATCTGCTTTTTCTCTCTCTATTTTTTTAGCTAATATTTTATAAGGATTTTTTATTATTTTATATTTTTTAGAAATAGGACTTAAAATTTTTACATTATCGTATATACAAAGTTGTTCCATATCTGCATCATATGTTACTAATATAACTTCATCATCCTTATAATATCTACAAGCTACTGCCATTATATCATCTGCTTCTATATGTTTAAGTTGAACTATTTGCCAATTTGTCCCATATCCAATTTTTTCTAATAAGATATTACATCTACCATATACTTCTCCCCAATCTATATCAGTCATTTGTTCTCTTTTTTCTTTTCTATCTGCTTTATATTGCTCATCAACTTCTCTTCTCCAACTTCTTCCTTTATCACAAGCTACTATAATCCTATCCCAAGGGTCTACTCCTACCCTCTTTAAACAAGCTATTATCATATTAAGTATAGTATACTCTATAGAAAGGTCTTTATTCTTTCTACAAGCAAAAATAGCCCTATGCGAGAAAATACCCCAATCAAGTAAGATTATTTTTCTTTTATTCATTATTATTCTCTCTATCTTTATAAAAATCTTTCATTATATTTTTAAATTGAATCCCTAAACTATCTTTTGTTTCACTTTCATTAGTAAGTGGTATAATATACATTGCAAATTTATAATTTAAATAAGCAGATAATAAAACATAGTCTACAAGTCCTTGTTTAATTTCTTTATATTTAATGGTTTTAGCTATCTTTTGTAATTTATCTAAAGAATTTGTTATTTTTGCTACTTCTTTATGAATTTGAGTAATAATATCTAATCTTCTATTCATATTTTCTCCGATAATTTAGGGTCTATAATTCTTTTATTCAAATGGGTTATAATAGTTATTTAATATTTTAAAACAATCAGTATGATATTTAATTTCTTCAATAACAGTCATTTTTTCATATTGAGTTATCTCATCATGACAATAAGCACAATAATCAAGAGGTTCATTCTCTTCTTCAAAATTTTCTACAAACATAATTATTCCTTTATTTTTTAGTTTTACCCTCTTTCCTTATATTTTCCATAGTATAAGGAATATCTTTGAGCTTTTTTGATAATAATCCTTTTTCTATCATTTCTTCTGTTTCTGCTAAACATATTAAATTCCAACAAGCAGATATTAAATGGTCTTCGTCTGTATGTCCATCCAAATATTTAAAAGTATGCCTTAATGCACTATCCATATATCGAGATGAAGGCTGTCCTAATTTCCAATTATTAGCATTATATTTTTTAGCTCCTCCTTCAAAATGTTTAGCTAACCTCATTAATGCTTTGACAGGTAACAAATCAAATCTACCTTTGCCTTCTTGGGCATCTCTTTGGC
>SDBT01003581.1_pt1 | contig 26774 bp, 24 predicted proteins | sample 2277101 | NCBI WGS metagenome assembly SDBT01 (sample SAMN10404973, study PRJNA504765) | marine sediment metagenome | isolation source: marine sediment core GS10_PC15, 103 cmbsf | place: Arctic Ocean: Southern Knipovich Ridge | collected 2010 | reverse complement strand
CTGGTTGGAGCAGGAACCTTCTTACCCTGGGTTGACCCCAACTTGGGAGTTCTTACCCTGGCAATTGTTTCAATGGTTGCTGTATTGGTGATCGCCTGCCCCTGTGCACTGGGTCTTGCAACTCCAACTGCACTGATGGTCGGCAGTGGCCTGGGTGCTGAAAACGGTATTTTGATCCGATCAGGCGAGGCTATCCAGACTATCAAAGACGTGAAAATTGTGGTTTTTGATAAAACCGGCACGATCACAAAAGGCAAACCGGAAGTTACCAATCTGGTAGTCAATGATCAATGGTTGGTGAACGGGAATGAGAATGAATTACTGCAACTTGCGGCCTCTGTTGAACGAGGTTCTGAACACCCACTGGGTCGCTCCATTGTTGAAAGGGCGGAAGCCCAGGGGTTGAAACTTGATGATCCTGAGAATTTTGGAGCCGTGCGCGGCAAAGGGGTTACCGCCACAGTCGGCGGCAAGCAGGTCCTGGTGGGCTCCAGGCTGTTGATGAGAGAAAACAAAATCGATCCTTCTATCTTGGAAGATGAACTTGTGCGCCTGGAGAACGGAGCCAAGACCGCTATGTTGGTGGCGGTGGATGGATTACTTGCCGGTGTTGTGGCAGTTGCCGACACGCTGAAAGAGGACTCTCCCCTGGCAATCAACGCGCTGCACCAGATGGGCATCAAGACGGCTATGATCACCGGTGACAATCAGCGCACAGCGGAGGCTATCGCCAAAGTAGTCGGTATTAACCATATACTGGCGGAGGTACTGCCAGACGGGAAAGTAGCCGAGGTGCAGAAGTTGCAGCAGCAATTTGGGGTAGTGGCATTTGTCGGCGACGGCATTAACGATGCTCCTGCTTTGACTCAGGCCAACGTAGGCTTAGCAATCGGCACCGGTACTGATATCGCGATCGAAGCCAGCGATATTACCCTGGTACGAGGTGAGTTGACAGGTGTAGTTCAAGCCATCATCCTCAGCCGGGAAACCTTCAAGAAAATCAAACAAAACCTTTTCTGGGCATTTTTCTACAATGTGGCCATGATCCCGCTGGCTGTAATTGGCTGGATGCACCCGGTACTGGCAGAAATTGCCATGGCGACTTCCTCGATCACCGTTGTAAGTAATGCCAACAGGCTGCGCAAGCTTGATCTCCGGCCCGATTACCTTCGAGTAGCTAATGTATAACAAAGCGCAGACGCTCCTACAAAAACTAGGCATGTGGAGCAATTGGCGACTAGGTAATCATGATCGTTGTTAGTTGGTGAGCTGGGCGATGGAATCGATCAAACGATATAAGTCCAGCCAATGAACGGAGTGATAGTTTGACAAGAAAACTTAGCCGCCGCGATTTTTTAAAAGCTCTAAATCGATTCCTGGCGGCTTCAGGACTGGCCGGGATCTTGGGCACAATGGTGGCTTATTTCTACCCACCTGTCCTTGAGGAAGAATCTTCAGTTCCGGTATCAGTCGTCCATATATCCGAACTAGGAATCGATGATAGCCGAAAGGTAGCATTTGGACGATACCCGGGGTTGGTGATCAACACAGCTGAAGGATTGAGAGCTTATAAAGCGGTTTGCACGCATTTTGCTTGCATCGTTTCTTGGAACCCCGATTCAGGGATGATCGAATGTCCATGCCATGCCGGTTTTTTCAATCCGCTCGATGGCAGTGTGATCTCAGGGCCGCCCCCGGCGCCCCTGAGAGTATTGGTAATTGAGATTATCGATGACTGGATTTTCATCAAATCCTGAGAAAGGAGGTATTTATGGAACTAGACCTTGGTACATTACTGCTCTTGATTGTGAGTGTCGCACTTGTGGTGGTCTTAATCATCTTTCTTGGTGGCGGTATGGCCATGGGTGGTATGGCGATGATGGCCGGCTTGATGGCCTCGCCAGGTGGTTGGGTCATCATCGGTTTGATCGCGTTTGGTGCCTACTTGCTCTACATTGGAGGAGGCTGAGACTTATATAAAATGCTGATTGACCGTGGTGTATCACACCAAAGATCGGGAGGCGCGAATACTGAACTCTTGACTAGTGTCTATCAAATTCTATTCATACTTTAAAGGAGTTACAAAATGGAAATGGCAATTGATCCTGTTTGCAAAATGCAAGTTGATAAAAGTTCTCCGGCAGGAACCTCGGAGTATAAAGGGGTAACTTACTATTTTTGCTCACCAGGTTGCAAGGTGTCCTTCGAAAAGGAACCAGAGAAATATTTGGGTGGTCATGCTGGTCACGAGCAGCAAGGTCACAATTCTAATGAGCACCATTAGAAACGTTAGTACTTAATCAAGTGGAAGTCTGGATGGGACCTCCACTTCTTTACCCCACAAAGGATCCAGACCATGATTGATAAACACGCTGATGAACCGTCGAACATTGTTGCACCGCCTGAGTTGTCCGGGGGAAATGTCGTGAAAACAAATATATCCAGATCACTGGTGGACAAAATGCCCAAATTGAGATTTCCCCAGCTATTAATATTCCTGATCACCTTCACCCTCGGTCTGGGGAGCGGTTATCTGCTCTGGGAAACAGATCTTCTGCAAACTAGTGAGACCAACACTGTCACTGACATCGTAAAACAGATCAATCCTCCCAAGGGATTCAAGCTCTTAGCCAGCTACGGAGATTTAGGTCCAGACATGGTGACTGCCGGAGTGATTGATTATGATAAATTTCTCCAGGTTTATGACAGAGCTGGTCGGCCGCTGACTGATGCCCAAAAAGAGATCTTGAGAGAGGGTAGCGATATACGCATAGTCTTCACCAGTGAAAACGCTTACTTCTTATTAAATTATTTTTGGGCATTAGGACTTGTTAATGAGAATCCCATACTTCTCGAAGGGCCGATGATGCAGTATGGCTCTGAAGAGGTAGGACGATTCGCTTCCACGGGTGGCTGGACGATTGGTGCGAAACCCGCTATAGACCTTTTTGCCAGCACAGCTCTCCTGACGCTTACATCCGAGCAGCAAGCCAGGCTTGAAACGGTAGCGCAGAACGTCTACCGCCCCTGCTGTAACAATCCTACCCTCTTTCCTGATTGCAACCATGGAATGGCAATGCTGGGTCTTTTAACCCTTCTGGCTTCGGAAGGTGCTAGTGAGGCTGAGTTATACGATGCCGCCAAATACGCTAATGCTTTTTGGTATCCCCAACAATATTTCGAACTGGCGCTTTACTTTAATGCTGTTGATGGAGAGGAGTTTTCAAAAGTCGATGCTCAAAAAGTAGTCAGCGGTGAGTTCTCTTCCGGAACAGGTTTTGGCAAAATCCACCAATACCTGGTAGTCAAAGGTTTGCTTGAACAGGCTCCCGGAGAGGGAAATAGCTGTGGTGTCTAGATCAATAATTAGGGATATCCATAATTACTGATCTTCTGATATCTCAATCCTTATCACAGCACAAGGTTCCGGGGCTGATGGGATGCTGTGCCCTGAAACCTTGTGCTGCGTTTTCTAAACGGTCATCCCTCAGGCATATTCTCTTTATCAATAAATGAAACTCAAATATTAAATAAGAGAACCGCTCAGAATTCAATGACCGAGTGGCAGTGAAATACTGCGATTTGTTCTAAATCATGATTATTTGCAGGACTCGATCAACATTGCTCTATCCCTGGAAATATACGGGCTGGGAATAATGTGGACAAGTGCATAACAATGAATAATCAGCTGGTTAATATCCATACAATCTTCTTAGATTAGATTTAATATACATATTACTCTTTCTCAGGTCAGAAATTAAAGAGCTTAATTACTTATCATTGACATCATGGGCTGGAGTCCAGGGAATCATCCATTTTTTTCCATCAGGCAATTTCCATTAGTATTTCTTAAAAAAAAGATTATTGTATCCAATGAACTTCCCGACTGATTTATCTTTACACAATCTTTAAAATGGCTTTAAACGCTCTTCAAATACTATCGATATACTGGAATCAGAAAATAACTAAAAATTTGTGGCAATATTAAAAGTATTTGGAGGTCTATATTATGAACAAAGTATTACGTGTTTCACTTATCGTTGTCATTATCTTGATTGGCTCGGTTGCCTTGATTTGGACAGGCTATCGTTTTGTTCGCACAGTAGCATTGTCCGGGAACGGATCCTTCTACTCGAATATGATGGGTTATGGTGATCAGGAATCGCGCTATGGCTATGGCATGATGGGTGACGGAGCTGGATACAGTATGATGGGATCAAGCATGATGTATGGTTTTAATGGTAACAACAATCTTGAGCCTTTATCAGTCGAAGACGCCCGTGAAGCCGTGGAATTTTACCTGGCTCAATTTGATGATGACGACCTGGCTATTGAAGAAATTATGATTTTTGACAACAATGCTTATGCGATTATTATCGAAGAAAGCACCGGGATCGGCGCTTTGGAGCTGCTGGTGGATCCCCAGACTAGAGCTGTTTTTCCTGAATTCGGACCCAACATGATGTGGAATCTCAAATACGGCATGATGGGTGGTGCAGCTGGCTCCGGCATGATGGGATCCGGTATGATGGGCGGCACAAGTGATTTTAGCATGATGGATGGTTTGTTCAATGGCAAATATCCATCTGAAGATATCACAGCAGAGTTTCGAGTTACTCCTGAAGAGGCTTTTAAACTCGCCCAGGATTTTCTGAACCAGGTTTCTCCCGGCGTGGAAGTTTCTGACGAAATAACCATGTTTTATGGATACTACACGATTGACACCGAACGTGACGGAAATATTGTCGGCATGTTGAGTGTCAATGGGTTTACTGGCCAGGTATTCCCACACACCTGGCACGGGGAATTTATTGAAATGGTTGAAGGCTAATAGTTCCACGAACCAGATATAAAACAGGCAGATATTCCAGGCAATAAGGTTATCTGTCTGTTTTTCTATCTACCCAATCTTAGTAGTAGGCATAATCGCCTATGTTGGAATTAGCTGAATAGCGCTGCTATTCAGGCCCATACCCGCTACAATATATTTTTGCCCGTCATTCAAAAGAGCATAATGCTCTTAAATAATTCGAATATAATGAATATTTTTCACCAAGGTTTCACTCTCCTTGCAAATTAATTGGACGATGCACACTGGGGAAAAAGTATGGAAATGGATAAATCAAGATTGACTATAATTTCTATCGGCCTAATGATTGCGTTAATGGTATTGGCAGTTTTTACAGTTTTTCGTTATTCAAATTTATCTTCAGAAAATGATAGTCTCCAGAATACACAATCCGGAAATGATCCCGTTGATACCTTGGGATTAACTTTGCCCTCTTTTACGATGGATTATGCAAGTCCCATTGGTATTACAAGACGGACTTTATTAAACACATCGATTCCTGACCGACCATCATATGAGGTGTCAACTTACGAAGTGCAAGCAGGTGACAATCTTTTCATGATTGCCAACGAGTTTAATCTCAAACCCGAAACAGTTCTGTGGGGAAATTATGAGGCTTTGCAAGATAATCCCCAATTTCTGGGGCCGGGGCAGCAACTAAACATTCTGCCAATTGATGGTGTTTATTATCAATTGGGGAATAATGATACCCTGCAGGAAGTGGCAAAAATTTTTGATGTTGAACTGGAAGGTATTATCGAATTTCCCGGGAATGGGCTGGATTTATCTATTTATGAAGGCGAGGCTGGACCCTTCAAATCTGGAGAGTGGTTGATAGTGCCTGATGGAAAACGTGCCTTGAAAGATTGGGGTCCACCAGCAATTGTCAGAACTAATCCTGCTGCTGCCAGCTATTATGGCGCAGGTTATTGTGGTTCTATCTATGAAGGGACTATCGGTTCAGGATCATTTATTTGGCCAACTATTGCTACCTATATTTCGGGTTATGATTACAATCCGGGAATTCATCCCGGAATTGATATCGCCGGAGCAGAAGGAAATGCTGTTTTTGCATCCGACAGCGGGGTAGTGGTATATTCAGGATGGAGTGAGTATGGTTATGGGATTATGATAGTTATTGATCATGGAACCGGCTGGCAGACAGCCTATGCCCACTTGAATGCAGCAGGAGTGGGCTGTGGCCAGAGTGTCAACAGGGGATCGAAGATTGGGTCTGTTGGAAACACGGGAAATTCGAGTGGATCCCACCTCCATTTTGAGATGAGGAGTGATGTTTTTGGTAAGGCAAATCCCTGGAATTACGTCACACCATAACAAATCCCAAATTGTCCCACCTCTAATTCGTACTTATTAATCACCCAATAGGAGATTTCTCTTTTTTCCATTCTGGCGGCGGGGTGGCTATTTTGATTGGTGAATTTAGATTAGAAATTTGCTATTGAATTGTATTTTTTCTGGTAGCATCAGATCAGCAGGGAGTTGGTAATGTCAAAACCTAAAATTCTGGTTATCGACGACGAAAAGAGCATCCGGGATCTGGTCACAGCATATCTGGACCGAGAAGATTATGACTACAAAACTGCTTCAGATGGTGAATCCGGTCTCGAACTTGCTAGAAGCTATCAACCTGACCTGATCGTTCTGGATATCATGCTGCCGGGACTGGATGGAATTGAATTCTTGACCAGGTTGCGACGGGAGTCTGATGTCTATGTCATCATGCTGACTGCCCGGGGTGAAGAAACGGATAAGATCATTGGTCTATCTGTAGGCGCAGATGATTATCTCGTCAAACCATTCAGCCCCCGGGAACTTGTGGCAAGGATAAAAGCTGCCTTGCGCCGACTTCGGCAAAAACCGGGTCAAAACCAAGATCATGTAAAAGTATATGAGGGGTTAAGAATTGACTTCAACAGCAGGCAGGTCTGGAAAGATGATCAACTTATTGATCTCACAATGACCGAGTTCGATATTCTCCAGGTATTATCTGCACATCGTGGAATGGTTCTCAGCAGGGAACAGCTATTGGAGAAAGTTTGGGGAGCGGATTATTATGGCGAAATCAGAGTTGTTGATGTTCATGTGGGCCACGTTCGAAAAAAGATTGGAGAAGGATATATTGCTACCGTGCGGGGAGTTGGGTACCGTTTTGATAGTGCCAAGGACTGAAGATGTTTAAGATCATACAGAGTCGATTTGGCTGGAAAATATTTTTTTCCTATCTGATTGTGATTCTGGCTGGCTTACTGATTTTGGGTGCCTCTATCGAACTGGCTCTGCCAACAGCTTTTGACGAGCATATGGCAAATATGGAGAGCATGACCGGCGTTCCAATGATGGGAGATATGATGTCTGGTCAGTCTGTCGAATTGGAAATGGGATTGTTTTCAAGTTTTCGGTCCACAATTAATCAAGCTTTAATCAAATCTGTTAGCGCGGCGTTTATTGTCGCCGTGGTCGTCAGTATTCTGATCAGCTACCGTGTGGTTAATCCCGTCAGAGAAATGATGATTGCTAGTCAATATATAGCCCGGGGCAATTATCAAGAAAGGGTCTATGTGCCGGGGGATCCATTGAAGGCAGATGAACTCTCCCAACTAGCGATCAGCTTTAACCGAATGGCTGAAATACTGGACCAGAATGAGATCATTCGCCAAAGATTAATCGGGGATATATCCCACGAATTACGAACACCGTTGACAGTGATCAAGGGATCTCTAGAAGGGTTGATCGACGATGTGCTTCCAGCTGATCCCGAGACCTATCAAAAAATCTATAATGAAGCAGACAGATTATCACATTTGGTGGATGATTTGCAGTACCTCAGTCGGGTTGACGCTGGTGTTTATCAATTGGAAAAGCAGAATGAGGATGTAAAGGATTTGATAAATACAGCTGTCGAAAGATTAAATAAGCAGTTCAAGGATAAGGGTGTCAGTCTGGAGGTGGAATCTATCCCCGGATTGCCCCAGATATACTTGGATCCCCACCGGATCGGTCAGGTGCTGCTGAATGTTATTGGCAATGCACTGCAATATACTTCAGAGGGAGATAGTGTGACTGTCAGAGCATACCAGGAAGGAAATGAGATCATTTTCCAGATCCAGGACACTGGCATTGGGATACCCATTGAGCATCATCCTCACCTGTTCACACGATTTTACAGGGTTGATAAATCACGGTCTCGATCCAGCGGCGGAAGCGGAATTGGTTTGACTATCGCCAAACATTTTGTAGAAGCTCATGAGGGACGAATATGGGTGGAAAGTGAAGGCCCGGGAAAAGGGAGTATTTTCACTTTCAGTCTTCCTCTGAAAACCTGATCCAGGAATATCTTTACATAATCTTTAATTATTCTTTATAGATATTTTATCTATATTTGTTATTCTTAACCCAGTGCGATTAAGAATAACAAACATTTTTTTTATAAAGGAGTAAGGATCATGGGACATGGATTTTGGGGTGGATGCTGTTCAGGACTAATGGGAGGCTTTGGTGGATCAGGTTTAGTGGGATCCATATTGAACCTGGTGATTTCTGCAGGATTAATTATCGGTGTTGTTGTATTGCTAATCTGGGTAGTTCGCCGGCTGACATCCAGTAATAATTCTCTTGTAGGTCAAAACTCTCAGGGTAAATCCCTGCAAAGCCCGCTAGATATTCTCAAACTGCGCTATGCGAGTGGTGAGATCACCCAGAAAGAATTTCAAGATATGAAAAAGGACTTGAAGTAATTTGCAAATGATTTCAAGTGAGGAGAGTCAAAAATGATGGGATTTGGCTTTATTGGAGTAATTTTGTTAGTTGGTGCCATATATGTTTTTACCAGGGGAGGTTCCAGTTTACAGGGTCTTCTTGGATCGCGCCAGGTAAATGGATTCATTTCAGGCAGTGGAGACGCAGATGCCAAGGAAATCCTTGATCAGCGTTATGCCCGGGGTGAGATCACCCGGGAAGAATACCTAAGTATCAAACAGGATTTAGTGTAATGTCTCCGATCTAGTTCTTCAGCTGTAATTTGGCAAAGACTCAGAATAAATAAACAGATTATTAGTTGGATGGACGGGACTGTTCCAGAGTATCGGGACAGTCCTTTATTATCTCATGCTAATTATTAACCTCTAGGTATTATGCAGGATTGTGGATTTGAAGCTTTTGTCATCCACCTGGATTGTCAATTGCCTTGATGATCGACCTGAAACACAAAGTCACATTTCTGTTCCCCCATTGCCAGGGTTCCATGCCGCTGTAATTTTCCCCCGATCATCTCCACTAATCCGAAATTAACAGCGCACCAGGATTGGATGCATAGATAAGAAACACCTTTGGAAATCATCAATTCTGCCACCGGACACTGCTTGACATCCAGGTAAAAACCTTGATCAGTTGGTCCAAGGTCGAAATTATACCCCGGAGGGCTAAAGAAAGTTCTCATCACCAATTTGACAAAAAACTGAAGTTCCTTGATCTGGTCTCGAAATAGATATCTTGATAAACTTTTGGCTCGAGCTGCCCAGGTCGAAGTTATACGTCAGGTGAGTTGCTGAATTTTTTCAACAGCTTCAACCTGATTCAACCCATCTTCCAGCATGACTTCATAAGCAGATAATGTGAGCAGGGCAATATTCATAATCATCCAATTACCCAAGTTGGCTTGTTTTTTTAGATCAGCTACGGACAGTTCATATCTGTTCCAGGAATTTTCGAGCAGGAGGAATATTTCATCAACATTAGTACCAGATCAATCCTCCTGCTCCCCGGTCCAAATCTTGAGGGAAATTCGGCCCAAGTAGGGGAACAAAAGATACCTGAATAATTTCGTCTGGAGCTTGGGTTTGTTTGAATTCACGGTGTTTTCCAGCCGGGAATGGAACCCGGATCTATGCAGGTGTGGCTTGGATTAGACGGACCAATTTTCCTTGAAGATCCTTTACCCTGATAATTTTAAGCCCTGCGATCTCAACATTTTCAACTGTTTGCCGGTTAATATTGGCGCCCATCATTCTGACAATGATTGGGTTGAAAAGGTCCATCAAAGTACCGATGATTGGCCGGTTGACCCGAACATGCTCCAGGAGCAAGATGTTTCCCCCCGGTTTCACAACTCGGCCCAATTCTTTTAGGCCATTGACCGGGTTGGGAACGGAACAAAAAACGAATGTTGCCAGGGCTGTATCAAAAAAGTTATCGGAAAAGGTCAGGGATTCGACATCCATCTGCTGAAAATTAACATTTCTTGATAAGTCATCAGCTTGGCGAATAGCCTTTTCCAGCATATTTTCACTCAGGTCAATTGCTGAAATTTTGATATCAGATGGGTAAAAAGGGATATTTTTCCCAGTACCAACCCCAATTTCTAAAATGTTTTTACCCCTCACTTGATCCCAGAGCAGTTTTCGCCATTTACTGAATAGATATTTTTCAATAAACCATTCCATTTGATCATAAGTAGACGCGATCCTGTTATAACGCCGACGGGTTTTCTCGGTTAATCTGGTGTCCTTGATTTGTTTAGTGGGTACAAAAAAATTCATTTCAGAATGCCCAGTACCTATTTCAGGTCTTCTCTGATCTGATCAAATTCTTGTTTGCTGATCTCCCCTTTGGCATAGCGTTTCTTAAGGATATCCCTGGGAGTATCACCGGGAAATCCTGATATCCTTCCCGTGGACTGACTGCCCTGGGGGAGCCAGCCCACCAGTAAAGCAATCAATATAAATACAAATACAACACAAAGTAATCCGAAACCCATCATGGTCTACCTCTTCCTTTATTGGGTGGTCACCAATTGTTTATTGCGAAGCAATTGGGCGTTGATAGCTACGATTATTGTGCTCAGTGACATAAATAATGCGCCAACAGCTGGTGAAAGCAGAATACCCCAGGGTGCCAGAACTCCGGCCGCTAAGGGAAGGGCAACCACATTGTATCCAGTTGCCCAGATCAGATTCTGGACCATTTTCTGATAGCTGGCGCGGCTCAACGCGAAGATTTTCACAACATCAAGAGGATTGTTTTTTACCAGCACAATTCCTGCTGATTCAACTGCAACATCAGTTCCTGATCCAATTGCGATTCCAACATCTGCTCTGATCAGGGCCGGAGCGTCGTTGACACCATCACCAACCATGGCAACTTGCTTTCCTTGCTCCTGAAGTTTCTGAACCATTTTTTCCTTATCTTCCGGAAGCACTTCAGCAAAATATTTGTCAATATTCAAATCTTCTGCGACAGATTGTGCCACGGACTTGCTGTCTCCAGTTAACATAACCACTTGAATTCCCATTTCATGTAACTGATGGACAGCCTCTTTACTTTCTTCCCTGATTACATCTGCTAAAGCCAATGAACCCAGGACTTGGTTACCTTGAATTACATGAACGACACTTTGTCCTTTTCGGCTGGCTTTTTCCTCAAAACTACCCAAATTATCTTTGAGTGTGATCCCCAAAAGTTCCAATAATCGGGGACCTCCAATATAAACATCTTTGCCATTTGATGTTGCTTTTACTCCCCGACCCTTAATAGCTTCAAAGCTTGTTATCTCAGGTAAAGATAAATTCTTTTGCTTGGCTTTATTTCTTATTCCTCTTGCAATTGTGTGTTCCGAATCTCCCTCAATTGCCGCAGCCAATGCTAAGACATCATTTTCCTGGTTGCCTTGACCAGATGCAATTCCAACAACTCCAAATTCTCCTTTCGTTAATGTCCCCGTTTTGTCAAAGATGACTGTGTTAATCTTGCGGGCTTTTTCAAGGGCTAACCGGTCGCGGACCAGGATGCCGTTTTTTGCGCCCAAAGCGGTGGTAATCGCTACTACTAGGGGAACTGCTAACCCTAATGCGTGGGGACAGGCAATCACCAAGACTGTAGCAACTCTGGCGATCACTTCAACGTTGAATCCAACTCCAATGGTCCAGGCGACACCTGTAATAACGGCAGCAGTAATGGCGACGTAGAACAACCAGCCGGCCGCATTATCCGCCAGGATCTGGGTATCAGACTTGCTAAGTTGAGCTTGCTCAACCAGGCGCATTATGCCGGCCAGGGCAGTCTTGTCCCCTGTGGCAGTTACCCTTACCCTTAGGCTGCCATCTTCATTGATGGTTCCTCCGATCACCTTGTCAGAGGATTTTTTACTAACAGGTTTGGATTCGCCAGTTATCATAGCCTCGTTCACATGTGATTCGCCTTCTATAATGAGGCCATCTGCCGGGATATTCGCTCCTGGACGAACTAGAACAAGATCATTATTCTTCAAATCTGAAACCGGAATATTTATGACCTCACCATCAGATTTAATTATTTCAGCGGTATCAGGCATTAGTTTTGCCAATGCGTTCAAGGCGCCGGATGCTTGCCTGATGCTGCGCATTTCAATCCAATGCCCCAGGAGCATAATATCGATCAGGGTTACAAGTTCCCAGAAAAATGTAGTTCCTATGGAAAAGATCAAAGCAGCCAGGCTGTAAATAAAAGCAACTCCAATAGCCAGGGATATCAAAGTCATCATGCCGGGTTTACGTTTGTTAACTTCCGGAACTGCCATTTGGATAAATGGAACACCTCCATAAATAAAAATAATGATCGCAAATATTGGAGTTATCCAAGAGTTACCCGGAAAGTCAGGGACCGAATAGCCCAAAAATTCTTGAACAGCAGAGCTAAAGATCAAAACAGGAATTGAAAGAAGCGTACTGAGCCAAAAACGCTGCCGGAACATATTCTCGTGTCCCGAGTGGTCAACATGGCCGCTGTGTCCTTCATTGCTGTCGTGTCCTTCATGCCCCTCGGCCATTCCATGACCTTCGTGTTCTGCAGGACTCGATTGACTTTCCTGTATACCTTTGATCGCATGTTCCCGATGAGAGTCATGAGACGAATGATCAACGTGAACCTCGTGGTTGCTGTGACCTTCATGTAATTTGGGTTGGTCGTGGTTTGTGTGGGATGCATGGCCCTGGGATGCGCTTGATTGGGATTGCTTATTTTCACCACCAACACCATCTTCTTCTTCAGTATGCTTTGGGTGTTTATTATGATTTGAATTCATCGTATTCTCCTGCAGGGTTAATAGAGCGTATTTGTTCGCGACAACTATTTATTGAAGGGGTTCTGGGAATTTACGATTCCCGAAATCGCCGCCGAATACTTTAAGTGTAGCATGCATCATATATTCGATACGATTCCTGCCCCATGCTGCTCCAATCTGCTTTTTATTAATCAATCGTGTGCAACAGTCATCTCCTGGTTTGTTAAGTTCTGATCAATGAGCAAATTCAATCTAAATGAAAAAATCCTCCTGACAAGAACAGAACTGGATGTTTGTTAATACCAGGTTTAATATATACTTCTGGGTGAGCGATCACCTGGAAATTCCTGGTATTTTATTCGACCGGAAATATTCATTGAAGCAGGTTTAAGCGTGTTTCTTATAGGCATATTTGCTTATTAGCTATAGTTTGACCTACAGGGGTAATTAATTTCAGATGGTACAAGATGATTTGAGCCTGGTGACATAGTTAGCTGGTTATTTTTTTTCAAACACCCCCGGGACTTTTCGGTAAAAATAATAAACACGCAATATTAATAAAAAACGAACGCATTGCTTGCGCCCGTTTTTTCAGGTGGAAATTACTAGCCACCACCTAAGGAGATAGATGAGATAGATGGTCTCATTATCCTTCTATCTTAAACGATTTATTTTAAAATAGAAATGCGCATAATCCCCAATTTCGAATAGGCAATCCTGCCTATATGCTTCCTTGGAATTTATTTAGGATTATCTTATCTAGCCATTATATATGATCTATTTATAGACCAGTAAATATGGGATAGAATAAAGTTATGAATACACAGGAAATAATCAAAGTTATTCTGGCTGATGATCATGCCGTGGTTCGATCAGGCATCAAACAGTTTCTGGAGAGCTCCGGAGATATCAAGGTGATTGATGAGGCAGAAGATGGCCAGTATGCAATGCTTCTGGTCCAGAAACACAATCCCGATGTGGTGGTATTGGATATCCAGATGCCGGAAAAAACAGGAATTGAAGTTACCCGCGAATTGAGACGATTGGAATCAAAAGTAGGTATATTAATCCTGACGGCTTACGATGATGATCCTTATATAAATGCAGTTCTCCAGGCGGGAGCCAACGGATTTGTACTGAAAACTGCTTCACCCGAAGAGATCATTAAAGGTGTAAAAGATGTTTATGCGGGAAAATCTGTCCTTGATCCGGTGATTGCCCATCGGGTTCTAAGAAACTTAACGAAAGGCCAGGATGATTATTTATACGAACATCTTACTGACCGCGAGCATGAAGTCTTGGCATTAGTTGCCAAAGGTTTTACAAATAAGGCAATTGGAGTCCAACTGAGCATCAGCGACAGAACTGTCCAGGGTCATTTGGCTCATATTTTTTCAAAACTTCAAGCTGGCAGCAGAACTGAAGCGGTTATGAAAGCTGTCTCACTTGGGTGGATCCAAACTGACATATCCAGCTCCTGATGGTGTTTGAATGCCTAACCTTAAAAAAAGATTCAAGTATTCACTAAGTGGTCTAAACTCTCAGCTATTCTTTTTTGTTATCCTGCCCATTAGTATTTTATTAATTGCAATAACATTTGGAAGCCTGGCTTTACACCAGGAAGCGATGAGGGATCTGGTAGCAACCAGAGACCAAAGAACTGTTAATAGTTCAGCCAGGGCATTGGCTGAACAAATCGAACACCGTTTATCAATGATCCAAAGTATAGCAACTCTCGCAACAGAAAGTTTTTCTCAAGATGAATTCTTTTCCACAGTAGATTTCTTGCTGGATGATTATGATGCTGGCCTTGCAGTCCTGAGCCCGGCAGGAGATCTGATCGGTTATAGCGGTGATATCCAAACCTGGGGTGAATTGAAGGGAGATGTATTAACAATAGCTTCTCGACATAAACCTGATCATCAAAGTTTACCTCAGATTTCCGAGCCGTTTTATAATGAGCAACTCAATGATATCTATACATTAGTTATTTATCAATCTGACAAAAATAGCTCCATCATAATTGGACTATTCTCAGTCACCAAGCTTGCCCGTGAAAATCTCGCGGGCATTCTTTCCTATGATAACCAGGGATCGGTCATGTTAGTAGATCAAAACAACTACCTTCTTTATAAAACGGGTTTGTTGGAGGTTCCTGGAAACCTATCGGTTTATCCTGGTGTGGCTGAGGCGCTGCGCGGTGAAACTGGAACAACTTATCTGGACGCTGAAGATGGAGAACATGTGATAGTTTTTAGCCCGGTATCACCGACCAACTGGGCCTTAGTCATCGATGAACCCTGGAAAGAAATTGCCAGCCCATTATTGAGATATTCTGAGTCCGGATCCCTGATTCTCTTGCCCATTGTGGTTTTTGCGTTGATCGCAATCTGGTTTGGCACAATTAAGATCATTCAGCCCTTAAGGGCATTCCAGGATCAAGCAGAATTATTTACCCAGGGAAATTACCAGGCATTTAATAATCCTGTGGGCGGGATTGAAGAAATTCAGACCCTGCAAACGACTTTTGTGGATATGGCCGAAGAAGTGGAGAACGCACAACAAGTACTGACTAGTTATCTCAATATCGTCACTAAAGGACAAGAAGAAGAGCGCAAACGACTGGCCCGAGAATTACATGATGATACTCTTCAATCACTGATAGCCCTCAATCAAAGGATCATGTTGGCACGCCGCCAGGACGACCTCGATGAATTGAAAGGGTCACTGACAGAAATTGAAACCATGCTGGCTAAGACCATGCAGGAGCTCAGGAGGTTAACCCGGGCGCTGCGCCCTATCTATCTAGAAGACTTAGGACTGGTGTCTGCGTTAGAATCCCTCGCCCTTGAAACCAGCGAGTCCCTCAATATTCCTATTGTTTTTAAGTCGGCAGGTGTTGAAAGAAGGTTAGATGATAATGTTGAAATAGCTTTATACCGAATTTCCCAGGAAACCATCAGCAATATTAGCAGGCATTCTCAAGCATCGAAAGCAGAGCTATCAATAACGTTTAGAGAAGCAGACTTAAAATTAGAGATTACGGATAACGGGACAGGGTTTGACCCTCCCCAGAACCCCAGGGATTTCTCCCAGATGGGCCATTATGGTTTATTAGGCATTCACGAACGAGCTGTTTTGATTAATGCTTCGCTCCAGATCCGATCAGAGATTGGAAACGGTACTGCTATAGTCATTCAAGCACCTTATTAACTAACCGATTTTTCAGGCATTAAACATAATCTTCATTCCCGGGACCGAAAATTTCAACAGATCAAAGCTCAAATATTGGTAAATCACCTCTCCTTCTCCTTAATAAACACGAATCCTTATAGGCAGAAATACCTATAACTGATAAGCGAAATCGCTCCTGAGATAGTACTTGAGTACATGTATTATTAAAGAAAAATGGAGCAGCGATTCAAATGAATAGAATAATTAAACTTTTCATCGTTCTATCTGCCTTACTGTTATCTGCGTGTTCAAGCTCATTGTTTACAGGGAGTTCAGACTCAATAACCTATCAAAATTCCTATTCCAATATTACCCCTAAGGACTTGAATACTCTGCTACAGAATGAAGATTTCCTCCTGGTTAATGTCCATGTTCCTTTCGCAGGAGATATACCTGATACAGATATTTCGATTCCCTACGATCAGATCGACCAGGAGCTTAGTCAGCTCCCAGAAAATAAAGACGCAAAAATCGTAGTCTACTGCAGAAGTGGATCAATGAGTGCTGTCGCCGCATCCATGTTGGTCTCGATAGGTTATACTAATGTGTTAAATCTGGAAAACGGGTTTTATGCCTGGGAAAATGCTGGTTTTCCATTGGAAGAAAATATATCTGATTAACTATAAAAGATCACATATTATTACCCCAATCTCTGTCGGAGCAGTGGGATAGAAACTGGCTCTAGTTATTCAATCGCTGATCCAGTTTTCATTTTATCTCCAAGATTAATTCCGATCTTATCCTTTAGTTGAAAACCATCCCCCCTGATATAAGGCATCCTAAGAGAGTTTCTGCCTCGTATTTCTGCTCCACAAGTGCAGAGCAGGCTAGAATCTGCCCTTATTGTTCTGTATAAGGTTTGGATGGAACCAATAACGTGAGCAGTATCGGTCTCGGATAGTGTTCATAATAAATGTTGAGTCGCCTTACCGAGAATTTGAATTGATTTTCTGGTGCAATTGTGGTGCGACGGGGATGGAAGGGATGGATTTTATACTCTAGATAGACCAATTTAGGTCCGTTCCATCGAGAGGATGGACAGATATTCCCCCCATTAACAGGATGTTAAATCCTCTTGTCCAATTCAAAGTCAGACGCCTGTCCTGAGCCTTTCGATTCCGCTGCGCTTCACTCAAGATAAACTTGTCGATGGGCTCTGTCCATTGAGCTACGGGTGCGTGGTTTAAACTATTATGCTGCAGGTATATTTTTAGTCAAATTCAGGATATATCTTAAGTCTAGTCAGGCTGACCCATAAATGTTTGACTCAGCGGGTAAAATTCTGGAAATGGTCCTTAAACTCCCAGGGACCTTCTCCGCATTTGTTGTAATTCATCATCTCCACTTGCAATGTTGACGTACCAGTCAGCTGTATTAATATGATCATTTGGATTGGGTTGGAAGAATTACCTCCCTGGCGGATGAGAGACTCATAACAATCGATGTTCCATTCCAATGATTTTCCAATTAAGTGATTTCGCCTTCTCAGCCAGATACTCATCAGGATAAACTGCTACTGGATATCCAAACAATTCCATCACCGGAAAATCCATAATCGAGTCAGAATAAAAATAAGATAAAGTTAAATCAATCTCATGTCCCGGTCCTTCTAAGAACTGGTTGAGACGCTTAACTTTACCCTCCCCAATATTTAGAGGTTTAACGATCCCACCTGTGTACTTCCCATTTTTCAATGCTAAAGGCGTTGCAATCGCTCTTTCAATACCCAGGTAGGCGACAACCTTATCAAGAATAGGAGTAAAAGAGCCAGAATTTAAGATAATTCTATGCCCTTTTTGTTTATGATCATCAATAACCGACATCATCTCAGGCCGTAAATAAGGAATGATTTCATTCTCAAGAACCCAATCCCAGATTAAATCTGCCCGATCTTCCGATACTCCTTTCAGCAGCCATGCCAGATTCGATGAATGTTGATCGTATAGAAACTTCTTTGACACAATTCCTAATTTAGACATTTGCCAGATGGGAAAATGATATATTACAAATAATGCTAATGAGATGGGTTTGAACCGATTTTGTTTGTGATGGGCGAACAATGCCTGATAGAGATATTTTGTGTAGAGGGTGAAATCCATGTCGATGAAAGCAGCGATATTTGATTTAATGGTATTCAATTATATAACCTATTTACTGCATATTCAGTTTCCCGATAAATACTTCAAGACAATTTACTGGTCTTTTTCCTATTAATTATCAATGCCCGATTAAAGAAATGCTGGATAGTTAAACTGATGCCCAGGTAGAGCATTTTGAACCAGACAAGTTGTCTATTATATACAGTTCGCAGGATATATCCATCCCGTTCTATTATGTCCAGGACACCTTCAAAACGTGCACAATACCAATAACCCATAATTTTGCAACGAAGAACGTCCAGGCTATCGAGGTAGCTTTTCCCTTCCTGGAAATATAGCCTTGCCTGCCCCACGCGATTTTTTACCCAGGCTCTAAAAGGAGGGCTTTGAATATCCTCCGGACTGATGTTGAACTCATCCAGATATTCTTGCGGAATATTGGTGAAGCCGTCCGATATATCGAGGATCATATCTCGGAGTATATGGGTAATGTGAGCGGCAGTAGCAGCCAAATAACGATTATCACCTGTAGGATATGGGCTGTCGTTTCCAATAAAGTATTGAAGGCCATCAGTGACTGACTGAGATAGACAGTTCGTGTACCATGTTAACTCACTATTTTTGATAATCCTTCCTTTGCGATAGGCATCAAATTCGATGATGGCGAACATATTACTGACGAAAGATCGCAATCCGTTGTTTTTTCCATTGTCATTGCTAATGAGATCTGCGAGGATCTTTTCTTCGGGATTGAGGTTGTTAAGGCGTTCATGGTTGAACAGGCTATCAATCAACTTTCTTTGACGTTTGACAAAAGAGATTCGCTCATCTCTTGACTGAGAAGTTATATCTATAAAATCGTCAGCCCATCGGAAATAAGCATATGCTTTGTAAAAGTCGCTCACTAAATCCTTGTCGACGAAGAGCCGGGCAGTGAAATAGGTTTGCCTACTACTTGCCCGGGTGATAGTTTGAGCCAATGCGCTTGACCCTTTTATCGTTTGCTTAAACATCTTAAGATAGCCCTCTTTTTTATAGACATTGATAAGGAGTTATAAGATTGCCATATGTTACGAAAACTAAAAAAATCAAAGATGCTGTTGTTATATAAAGAAGGATAGCATGATTTCTTTGATAGATTGCCGGAGATTCAAGTCCGATGTTAATGCAGATATTCACTGCAGATGGGAGGATTCACCTTTTAGTAGAGTATTTAGGAGGGTTATAAGACCAAAGGTTACCACTCCCAATCGGCCAGGTGCGATTGTATCACCGTAGAGATAGGTTAAAAATTAATTGATTTATCAGGTTAAATCTTCAACATTAGCATCAGGAGCCGTTTTCTTTACTGCTTCTATACCTTTCTCACGCGCACCCTCTGTGCCATACATTTCTGAAATACCGATCGGTTCATTATTGGCTGCTGTCAGAGTGAAATAGAACTGGCCATTGGAAGCGGTCTTGCGCAGGAAGCGCTGATCCAGCTGAGCATTTGTTTTTACTGAGGCGATACCTTTCTGGGTGCTAGATTTCGCTGTATAACCTTCGCTGCCCAGGATGACTTCGCCGTTGGCGGCTTTTAAGTTGAAGTAAAATTGGTCATCATTGCCAATATAAATCTGGAATTTGGGATTTTTCATCATCGTCTCCTTTGATATAAGTTGATAGTTAATATTTTAAGCTGAGATTTGATTTTAATCTATCCTGGCTCCTCAACAATAAGAGTTACCTTTACATTGACGTAAAACTCAATATTCATTGAGCCATTACGAGGATGGACATAAAATTCCCCCCAGGCAGTTTTCACAATCTATCCATTAAGATATGGTGCGCGGAACCATTGTCCTGAGGCGATTCTATAATCAAATTCCAGAGCTATCCGATCTGGTTTGCTTTATTATTGCGTTTAGTTCGGCTAAGAAAAATATTATCTATTCTAATTGCGGAATAAAATATTCTGGATTATCTCAGCGAAACCTAAATATCAATTCGTTAAACCGTTGATAAATTCAATAATCGCTGTCAAAAATTCCTCGGGACACTCTTCCTGGGGAAGGTGTCCGCAGTCATTAAATACGACTAACTCAGCGCCTGGGATATCCTCGGCCAGGCGTTTACTGAGCTGAGGGGGAATAATTCGGTCGTCATCTCCGCTGAGAACCAGTACGGGAATGAGGATATCCTTAACTGTCTCTTCCAGGTTTCGATGCGATGTTGTTTTATTTAATTCCCAGAGGGCGATGTCCCAATTCTCAGCTTGAAGCGGTAGGCGGTAGCCCTCGAAAATTTCAGGTGTAATCAGGTTAGGGTTGTGCCAGGCTCTTTCAATAGCTGCGTTACCATCTTTGGCGATAGATCTAACAAAAAGGGGTCCTAACCGATCCATCTGAGGAGTATTCTGGATCAACACCAACCATCTTGGTGATCCGCCAGTTTGATAAACTGCGGCATCGACCAGGATCAACGCTTCCACCCGTTCTGGATAATTCAGCGCAGTTTGTATGGAAACAGTTCCACCCGCGGAGTTGCCTACCAGGATGGCTTTATTGATATTCAGGGCATCCATCAAACCGATTAGGATCTCTACCTGGGCATCCGGAGAATAGGGATTGATTTCACCTTCCCAGTTTAAAGGACGTTCGGTTAAACCAAAAGCCGGCCGATCATAGGCAATCACAGTTCCTAATTCAGCTAACGGATGCATCACTTCCCGCCAGGAAAAAAGACTGGCGCCAAATCCGTGCAGCAGTATAATCACAGGTTCTCCGTTGGTAGTTTTTTTTATATGCACTTCCAAACCATTGACATCAATGAAAATGCTGTCCGGGTCGGCAAGCTGTTTTGACGGAAGCGTATCGGTCAGAGAAGGAATTGGAATTAAGAATGGGACTAACGCTGCAAGAGTGATTAATGCCACAAATATCGCCAGGATAGTACGAATATATTTATTCATAGGGGTTTTCACCTGGTTACAGGAAATTCAGGGGAAATGGAGTTAATGGTAGTACTAGTTATATCATCCTCTAGTCCTTCTATAAGGATCTGTTGAATCTGTAAATTACGTTATCTTCAATGCATACTTTCTGGCATTATTTGGTGTAATATCAATAAAGATCTGTGAATCGCAATATGTTAAAGGCCAAAAATGGAAATTAATAAGACGGCTGTAGGAATTCTGTCTCAGCGAACACTTCCTCAAATAGCTGTTATTGGTTTGTTTATTTTAATCGCGGCGGGATGTGATCAAATTGATCCGCCAATACAAATCCTTCGCCGGGAGGATAAAATTCCATCCGGTCAAGAGAAACTCACTCCTGATGATGATATTTACCCTCCAATTTTGCATTCACCGGATTACGAACAACCCATCCCGGTTCCGGGGTACGCTAACTCAGCTGGTGCGGAGGATTCCCCTTTTGTTACTCCTGACGGAAATGTTTTGTACTTCACTTTTAATCCTGATCTGAATGTCATGCCCGATAAGCAGCTGATCGATGGAGTCACCGGGTTGTACAGATCACAGTTAGTGAACGGAATCTGGCAGGAAGCCGAACGGGTTGTATTAAATGACGATCTTTCCCTCGATGGCTGCGAAACCATACAAAGTGAACTGATGTGGTTTTGTTCTGTGCGGGCAGGCAATTTCAGGGAAGTGGATTTGTACACTGCTTATTTGATCGATGGAACCTGGACGAATTGGCAGAACGCCGGCGAAAGGATCAACTCAGAGATCGTCATGGGCGAAATGCACATCACCCCAGATGGCCTGGAGATCTATTTTGATGGCGCGAGAGAGGGCAGTGTAGGGGGATCAGATATTTGGGTGACTAGACTGGTGAATGACGAATGGCAGGATCCTGAAAATGTCCCTGGAGTGAATACCATGGAAGATGAAATCCGCCCCTTCTTGACCCAGAATGGGAAAGAACTTTGGTTTTCACGCAGCTATCTTGGTTCTCCTGCTGTATTCCGTTCGCTTTTGATTGATGGTCACTGGAGTGAACCGGAATTGATCCTGTCACAATTTGCAGCTGAGCCATCCCTGGATGCCGAAGGAAATATTTATTTTGCCCACCATTTCTTTAAAGATGGTCAAATGTTAGAAGCTGATATTTATGTAACGAGGATAAAACATGACTAGGAAAATAATCGTATCCATGGCTGTTTTAATTCTAATTGGTGCCTGCAGTGCTCCTGAACCATTACAGACTCCGCCCCCGGACCGGGAAAGTTTAATCCCGGAATCCCAGGTGAAGATCACTGGAGATATGGATATATATCCAGTAACGTCAGAAACAACCGAATATGATGACCCAGTTCCCCTGCCTTATCCAGTCAATACAGCGGGTGCTGAGGATTCTGCTTTTATCATGCCTGATGGAAAAACTCTCTATGTTTGGTTTACACCGGATGTCAACAACCCGATTGAGCTGCAGGCAGTGGATGGTGTGACTGGAATATATGTTTATCATCAGGTAAATGGAAACTGGATCGGTCCGGAACGGGTTTTTTTGCAGGATCAAGGGAAAGCAGCCCTTGATGGGTGTGAATTTATCCTTGGTGATACCATCTGGTTTTGTACAGCAAGGGAAGGTTATACCGGGTTGCATTGGTTCAGCGCTGAATTCACAGACGGTATATGGCAGAACTGGCAGCCGGCTGATTTTGAATCTGATTACCAGGTAGGGGAACTACACATTTCAACCGATGGATCGGAACTGTATTTCCACTCCTCGCGTCCGGGAGGTATAGGAGATCTGGATATTTGGGTTTCTAAACTTGTTAATGATGAATGGGGAGAACCCGCGAATATAACTATTGTAAATTCACCCTACACCGATGGTTGGCCGTTTCTTTCCCAGGATGGAATGGAACTATGGTTTACCAGAGTAATTGGCGCTCCAGAACTTTATAGATCGCTGAAAGTAAATGGTGAATGGACTGAACCGGTCAAAATGTTCTCTATTTTTTCTGGTGAGGCTTCTCTGGATATTGATGGCAACGTGTATTTCACACACCATTACTTTAAAGATGACCAGATGCTTGAGGCTGATATCTACGTGGCACGGAGAAAATAGGAGGAAAACCGTTCTACCATTGTTGGCAAAACAATAACAGTGTGCTAAAATGCCGTCCGGCAGAGTTGTGTGATTAGCTCTGCTGGATTTTATTTAATAAATTATTGCCTGAATTGAATTTACATTAATTGGCTGTTTTCCAGGAATATTTAGAGGTGGATTATGCAAATCGGAATTGTAGGTTTACCCAACAGCACCAAAACAACTATATTTAATGCCCTGACTCATAGCCAGGTACAAACTGCCCCAACCAGTACAGGAAAAGTGGAAGTTCATACTGCCATGGTAGAAGTGCCTGATCCACGGGTAGATAGGTTAAGGGAGATATTTCAACCTCAAAAAACTACCTATGCCCGCGTTCAATATAATGATGTCGCAGGATTGAGAGTTGGGGTCGGCCGGGAAGGTGCCTTGAGCGGCCAACTTCTTAATGCTCTTGCCCAGAGTGACGCCTTATTGCATGTGGTGCGGGCATTCGAAGATGAACATATACCTCATCCGGAAGGCGTAGTTGACGCCATACGTGATCTAACTGCCCTCGAATTTGAGTTCTTAATTTCAGATCTGCAAATCGTGGAACGTAGACTTGAGCGTTTAGATCATGATCTCTCGCGAAAAGGATCTTATGGTGAGCGCCAAACAGACCAAAAAGAACTGGAGCTATTAAAGAAGATCAAGGATTCTCTTGAACAGGAGACTCCGATCAGGGATCTGGAATTTGCTCCGGCTGAAGAAAAGCAACTAAGGGGTTATCAATTTCTAACCGCGAAACCAACTTTGATTGCGATCAGTGTTGGTGATAATGGAAGTGATAATCCAGCCGATTACCCGACCTATAAACATAAAAAATCTGATGTAGTTTGTATTCACGGTGCCCTGGAAATGGAGATCGCCCAACTTTCTCCGGATGATGCAGATATTTTTTTGACTGAATACGGAATCGATGAACCGGGATTGAACAAGATGATCCGGCTCAATTATGAATTATTAGGTTTACAGTCATTTTTCACCGTTGGTGAAGATGAGGTTCGAGCTTGGACAATTCCCCAGCGAGCTACTGCAGTTGAGGCTGCCGGGACTATTCATTCTGATTTGGAACGGGGGTTTATCCGGGCTGAAGTTATCAGTTATCAGGATTTTATTGATAGCGGCTCGCTAGCTGAGGCCAGAAAAAGAGGGACAGTCAGATTGGAAGGAAGAAATTATTTAGTACAGGACGGGGATATACTGAATATTCGGTTCAATGTTTAGATGATTAGGATCAAGGTAAAGTGCGGTATTGAGTATAAGGCAATTTTGAAAATAAATAATTCTATCCAAAACTAAACTATACATTTAAAAATTCCGGTTTCTTTTTTTATTTTAATAACACCATCTGCTTCTAGTTTCTTTGACAGGAATAATCTAAAACTGGCTTCTTTATCTGGTGGCAAATCAATTTCTGACCAGGATTTCAAATAACGAATACTTGGGTCCACATCTGTTACTGCAAGATGATCTGGATAGGGGATTAAATTGACTATTAAAAACCATTACCTGAGTTGGATTTCGGCATTTTCCAATCCGAACCTTTCAGCATGATTTCCCAGTCACTCCTAAATTCCTTTTGAAAGTAATCAGTTTTCCAGGAACGAAACTCTGACAAATGATCTCTTCCGTCAGTATTTGCGTATAGGCAATATTCTGGTTTTAACACCCCTTGATTTCATTTATTGTTCTGGCAATATCTGGAACATGATAGAGCATGTGGTTGGCAATCACTGCATCAAATAAGCTCTCTAGGAAGGAAATATCCTGAGCATCAACAAACTTTGTGTACTAAATACTGGAATATCCACTGAGGGCTCCCTGGGCTTCTTCCAACATGCCCTCAGAAAAGTCCGAGAGAATAATTTGCCAGTGATTAGGTAATGATGGAAGGTTTTCCCTTCAAATATTACCCGGACCACGACCAATCTCAAGAATTCTGGCGTCTGGTGATAAATCAAACAGCCCATAAACCAACTGATGCCAACCCGTCGGGTTAGTGATGTAGTTTTGATGTATATTCGCCCAGAATACGAGGTTAGATTAGTCGCGATATTGATTTGTTTTCAGATGACTGAGATCTGTTGAGTTGAAAAACAGTTTAAAATTGCCTAATTAAGGAAGCATATTATTTTCAATTGAAATCCTTCTATTGTGAATTTAGTGGGTTAAAGGATAACCGGCTTCCAACAATATGAAAACCGGTTGTTTTGCATCCGAAACTTGTACTTGTGATTTAATTTGTCATTATCTAGGGTCACAACCAAAATAATCCTGGAAGTAAAAACCTCCATCGCAAACAAGCTCTCCCTGGGTATCTGTAATGCATTCAGTGCCGGCATATCCTTCGCCTTTACCAAAAACAAAAACCGGATCTTCTCCAAGTATTTCCACTTTGTCTGATACGGCCATACAATCACCCAACCAGGCAAATGTGAAAATCCAATCATAGGAGATGATTTGGAATTTATGATCAAGCTTAATAAATGAATAATAACCCAACGGACAGGATTCACATTCGATTTCGCCAAAATTAGTTACCCTGCCGCACACGTCAACAATATCGCCTTCTTCTTCGGGTACAACTGAATTTGGGTTTCTGCATCCATCCACGTATGATCGTTGAGTGGGAGTAGGCGGAATTGAAGTGGGTTCTTCGACTTCAATTTCATCTTCACTTTCACCTTCATACAAGGCAGCTACAGCTGGATCCTGGGTAGCTTCCGGGGTCGAGGAGATGCTCTCTCCACTGCTTAGAGCTGATATACCTTCTTTAGTGCCATACAATAAGATAGACATGATTATCACAGCTGAAATACTGGCTATGGATAAGTTAGACAGACGGTCTTTGCGGATGGATGATCTGGCAGCCTGTAAGAATGACATAATGCCACCGATGGGAACCAGGGCAAGGAAGAAAGCTCCAATCTTTTGATTGGTTGTGACATCTTTCTTGAGGGATTGTTCTTCTACGGCCCAGATGCCAATTATGATCCGGGTGAGTACCTGGGAGCTGATGCCGGCTATGAGAATATTTCGGGTGGTTCCGATATTTATATATATTGGGAGGACAGTCAGGGAGATATTAATAGCCCAGAATAAAATTACCAGTAATATAAAACTCAAAAATGTCTGTTCGGGAGGAAGATAAGAATCAGTTTTTGGGGTTTTGAGAAAACCTGGCGTAGGATGATCTCGATCATCTCCATTACCGGTTTTATAGCCGCAAAATGGGCAATTTGGAGAGTTAGGAGGGAGCTCCTTGTAACACTCCGGGCAATATTTCATCATGTTCATAAATAATATCAGCCTGCTTTAGAAATATGGGATTACTTATTTGAGTATAGCATGTACGTGTAATCAAGTAGATTAAAATGACTATACTGTTTTGTTAGATTTTGAGAAATTATGTTTTGGAAATAATAATTCTGTAA
>SDBT01003580.1_pt1 | contig 26774 bp, 54 predicted proteins | sample 2277101 | NCBI WGS metagenome assembly SDBT01 (sample SAMN10404973, study PRJNA504765) | marine sediment metagenome | isolation source: marine sediment core GS10_PC15, 103 cmbsf | place: Arctic Ocean: Southern Knipovich Ridge | collected 2010 | reverse complement strand
AATGCAAGTCCTAAACACCATGGTTTGATTCTTTGTATATCCATTTTAATCAGTCTTTTTAGCTGCTTTCTGAGCAGTTGATTTACTCATATGAATATAAGGCATAACGCTAGCCTCTGTCCTTGATCCTTTAAGCATTCTAAGATCCTTAGTATTCAAACCAGCTTCAGACCATTTGCTCATCCTGTTATGTCTCAGATAATATGGCGGAATACTATCATCTATAACATTTTTAAACCATTTCTTTATATGATACCTAATTTTATCCGAAGTCTCAATTCTCTGCTTCAAACCTTGTTTAGTCATTACAGTTCTTACATATTCACCCCTATAGTGAAAAAACAAGTAAGCTTCATCAAAAATCCCATTTGCATAAAGATATAATTCTTTAACCAAATCCTTTTTATATCTAAGATAGATAGTTCTCGGAAGCCCCCTCTTACTTCCAGGAATCCTAATCGTAACATAACTCCTTTCCTTTTTGATATCTTTAGCCTTTAATTGAAGTATCTCAACCGGCCTTGCGCCAGTATAATATAGGGTTATCAATAAGGCCCTACCTTCTTTAATGTACTTACCCTTAATATTACTAAGGGCCTGAGTTATATGATCTTCAGATAGTATATTTATAATACCAGTATCCAAAAACTGCCTATAATTCTTATTTTTTATCTTTTTGTATTTTTCCATCTTAAATAAAAAAATTAGGCATCGTCAAAAATGACGATTACCCATCCATCAATAGCTCCAATGCTGGTTTTAAAATCTGTATTGTGTAGATCACTAAGACTTTTCCTTATGGCCTCAATCTCAAAAACACTGAGAGGGTCCTGGGTATACATGTCTTTTCTCATTTTAACCAGCCATATTAATCTCTTTTTTGACATTCAAAGGGTTACAAAACCACCCTGAAACCAGATACCCATCATTTGTTATCAATGGGGAATCCTTATCCACTGTTAGATTTTTTTTCATATATATCACCTCAATATTATAATGAAAAGGGGTTCTACTATATAAATCTTTCGTTTTATTATATAATCGAAAGGGCTATGCTATAATCTCTATATTCTAACACCATATAGTATACATAACTAAAAACCACACCGATAAATTTATATAGTAATTGAATCAGGTATATAATCATGGCTTTTTGTGATTTTGTTGTTAAGTACGATCCAGAGAAAGATAAGCCATTGGATATAACCAAAAGGATACTATACTCTGTAGTAATTAAAAGATTGAAAGCGCATAAGCCAGTTGTTATGTTTGTGGGAGGAGATTCGGGAGAAGGAAAAAGTATAACTTGTTTAAGATTACAACAACTACTCCTGGAAATACAAGGCTTAGACATTAGGGATCATATGGATGATATAAATGTTTACATACCCATAGAGTATCCAGAAAAGCTTAGAAGACTATTGTTTGATAAGTCTCTTAAGAAAGTTAATATAATCTGTACACATGAAGCAAGAGAGATAGTAAAAGCTAAACTATGGTATGACTTCTTAAATAGGAGTATTGCAGATATTAACGCAATGAGCAGAAGCGTAAAAAGATTATGTAATATGGTAGTCTCACAATTTATCAGAGATATAAGCCCAGACATAAGATATACCTTAACTTATTATTGTGTTGTACGCAGGCCCAAAAATAAGCCAGCAAGACTTTATATAAATGTTTTATGGAAAGATGATAGAGATTTAGAAAAACCGAAATTAAGAAGAAGAAAACTTTCTGGTTATTTAGTATATCCTAATGGCAGATACAGAAGATATATACCGCAATATTTTGAAATGACAAAACCACCAAAAGATCTTGTAGCAATATTTGAAAAAAGGGATTATGAAGCAAAAGCAGGAATCATAAAGGGTAAGATTGATAAACTAATCCAAGAGATGAAAGCAGACATGGGAGTAAAGAATAATAAGATTGAACTGATGGTAGATTGGTATGTAAAACACCAAGATAATTTAAATGTGATTGGAAGAAAAATAAGAGACAAGTGGATAGTCAAACCAGAAGTTAAAAAAATGCATGATCTTACTGTTGATGAAGCAAAAGAATTTCAATCAGAGCTAAATAAAAGAATAATTGAAACAAATAAAGTAAAAAATGAAATTTACGAACCGCTTGAATAAATACATAAAATCAAAAGGAAATCACATTTACGCAGTTAAGAAAATAAAAAAACAAGTTAAGAACTACAAAAATCCAAACAAAAGATTAATAAACATGTGTAACAGATATTTGAAGAAGAAAAAAATTGAAATGTACCATATACACAAAAAAAGCAATATCAAAAGAGAAATTAACTAGGATGGTTAAAGAAGGTGATTTATTATGGATAAAATAGATGAATACGAAGATAAGATTGTAGATACAGATGAAATAAGCGGCGTAGATATGAAAATCAACCCTGATTACTATATCCACTCCGCTTTATTAAAAGCACAAAAAGCCCTAATCAATGAAAATATTAAAGAAGGATATGCACAATTTAAGATACTAATTGAACACGTTGAATCTTTATGCAGGGCAGCAAAGATGATAGATAATGATTACCCTATGTTACTTTCTGAATTTGAAAATACAAAAGAGATTAAAGAAGAGAAAGATTCTTTTGTTAAAATGGTAAGAATTGCCAATAAAAAACTAGAGTTATTAATGACAGGAGTTTTTGATAAAAAGGTCATAACAGACCCTTTAAAAGCTTAAACGGAGGCAAAAATGGAAAAAGAATTATTTGAAGAATATAGGAAGTTTTTGAAACAAGATGTAAAAGTGACATACAGTTGGGGTAACAAAGTAGAGACCTTAGAAGGCAATTTAATATTTTTGAATTTTAATTATTTAAACTGCGTTCTAGAGACAGATACACAAACAGTAATTATCAAAAACATTATAGCAATATCAAGAAAAAGAAAGAAATCTTAGCTATAACATAAAAAATGGGTTTTTAGACAGTTAATAGCCAAAGCTAAAGCTTAGTGACTTTTGAAAAGATATTTATAACATAAAGTAAATAACGACATATATGCATGGTAGAAGAAAAAGCAGCAGCCATTGTAAAAAGGTTTAGAGAAAAAGCAGCCAGGGGAGAAGTCACTACTTTAAGGGCAGAAGCAGAAAGATCAATAACTACTAGACCCTCTAGCGGTGGTGGAGGTGGGGCAGCAACTAGACCAGCAGGCCCAACAACACCAGTAGACATTTCTAGAATTCCTATAGCCCCAGCACCAAAAAGGGCTATAACTATAGAAACAGTTCCAACAGTAACTAGGATAGCCGGCCAAGCAGCAGGAATACCAAGTGGACCAGGACCAAGAATAAGAAGAGTAATGGAAGCAGCACCAACCACAAAAGTAGATATTTCTAAGATTCCTGTAACTACCACAAAAATAGAAAGGGTAAAAGTAACTCAAGAGCAAGCTAGAAGAATAAGGTCAGGTGAATTAAGGACAACAACAAGAATTGAACAAGCAGTAAGGGCCGGCCAAGCAGAAATAATAAAAGAGCCAAGAATACAAAGAATAGAAAGATTTATAGGATTGGAAGGGATTACAGGGGAACAAGCATTTACAGCAGTTCCAGTTTTTGGAGGGATAGGAAAGGGATTTAAATTAGGAAGAAAAGCAATACCGGCAGTAAAAAAAATAGTACCTAAAGTTGCAAAATTAGCTAAACCGGCAGCAAGAAAGATAGGGGAATTTGTAAAAGCAACTGGTGTCGCAACAGGAGTGGGAATAGGTGCTCAAAGGGGCGCAGAACAAATAGGGATACTTACTGCCCCACCAGAACAAAGAATCGCACTTAGACAACCAGAATTAAAAGCAGCATTACCAGAAGCATTTGAAGCAGAAAGACGAGCCATAGCAAGACAACCAATTATAAAACAAATAGCTTTTCAATTACCTGGGGTGCCATTATTGCTAGGGACAGAAAAAGATTTTGTGGAAACTTTAAAACAAAGGGGTTTTACTCCAACTCAAATAGAAGCAGCTAAAAGAAAAAGAAAGGCAGGACAAATAGGAGAAATAGTAGGATTCGTTGGAATCAGCGCAATAAGTGAGAGGGTTGGAAGAAAATTAGTAACAAGAGGATTTGCAGAGGCAGCCAAAAAGAAGGTTGTTATACCAGAAAAAAGGATAGCTTCACAATTATTCAGAATAACAGCTCCAAGAATAGCTGTGGCTGGAGGAATAGAAGGTATTAGCCAAGAAATAACTCAACAAGTATCAAGAAGGGAAAAAGTAAGTCCAAAAAGAGTTGCTACTTTCGGAGTATTCGGCGCAGTATCAGCAGGAATTATTGGGGGTGGGATAGCAGCAACTAGAATAACAAGGCCAGGAATAAGCAAAACTATAGAAATAGGAGCAAGCGTAGCAGATCCATTTGAAAAACCAGGCGATATTCTTGCAGATATATCTGAAGTAGTTCAAAGACAAATAACAGGGAAAAAAATACCATCACCAGCAGTTTTCCAAAAAGTTCCAAAAGAACAGTTAATTAAGTTAGGTACTACTGCGAGAAGGCCAAAAGCACCAAGAAGAGTCACAAAAATAATATCTTTCGCAGATACTAGAAGACCAATAAGAGGCAGGGCCAAAGTTATAACCCCTACACCTGGAATTGTCCCAGTTCCTGCAATTACTCCAACACCAGTACAATTCCCCACTTTAGATCAAATATTGACTCCTACGCCTACACCAACCCCGACTCCTACGCCTACACCAACCCCGACTCCTACGCCTACACCAACTCCAACTCCTATCCCAGCAATTACTCCAATACCAACAACAGCACCAACAACAGTGAGTGTATTCCCCACAAGTATACCTATTGCTACACCAATAGCTAGAGTTCCACCATTAATCCCTCCATTATTACCATCAGGGGCATTAGGTGGCAGAAGAGCTAGAAAAGGGCGCAGACCTAGATTTATAAACGAATTAGAAGAAAGTAGAAAAATTCTTGGAAAACTATTCGGATTTAGCAAAAGGGGAACAATAAGAAGATGACTGTTTCAATATATATAACAACAATGATAGCTTTGATTACAATAGTTGTAATAGCAGCTATAATAGCTCCCATGGGAGCACGAATAAATACTGAGTTTTATGCTGCTGGAGAACAGATATTCTTAGATGCTAACGAAAGCCTGCAAGGTATTCAAGATGAAAATGTAAAAGCTAGGCTACAGGCCACATTTGATGCAGCTTTTGCAGCACAGGAAAACAATATAGAGGTAAATGCAAATATTTTTCAATATGGCTGGGTTTATGCAATAATAATAACCGGAATCATAGCATTCCTATTATCTAGGCAATTAGTTGAAACAAGAGGCGGTTTTGTATAAAACTATAATTGAACACAACCACTACAGAATATAAATCTTTAAATACTTCTTAATATATGGAATATTTGGATCAAAAGAGGTGATAACAATAAAGATCCTTAATATTAATAGAAAACTTGATAATCTTCTAAGATTCTTCCTTATTTACATTAATCTATATACTGGAATATATATAACCTAGACAGATAACCTCCCCTTTGATTTCCTATGGAAAATAATAATTCATATTAATGGTATTAGTAGAGATTGAATGTAAGGATCATGTGATTCAGAAACAACACATATCCTTCAAAAACATAAATAACACCTTCCCAAAATAAATCCGACTAAAGTCGGGGGTTTTCAAAGAATGGATGCAAAACAAAAAGCAATGGAATTTATTAATAAAGAAGCGGTTGCCATAGATGATGAAGACGGATTTAAAACCTATTATCCTGTTGATATAGATAAGGCTATTGATATAGCAATAGGCGAATATAATAAATTAAAGAAAATTGTTGATAAATTGATAGAGTTTGAAAAGCAAATTGAAGATTTTGCTGATAAGGATGTATCTTATGCAAGATTTAGGAGTTGGGATGTTCATGGTGACTTACTTGAAGCATTATGGGAATATGCACCACATCTTAAACATCGCAAACCAAAGGTTAATAACTCCCATGAGGTGAGTGCTGATTCCTCCCACGAATAAATTCATGGGTATCCTCAGCACATTTTTATAAAATAAAAGCCAAATATGGCGAAAAAATAAAGATTTTACAAGAGATATCATGGTTAAAGAAGTACAACAAACAACCCGTTCTGAATATTTGTACTTGACTGTAGTTAGCCTTCTAAAAAAAGGAATCATGCCTAAAGACATATGTTCTAAGTTAAACATTAAGAAACAAAAGCTACAATACTATCTATCGTCTTTAAAACAAGCAAGGATAATCAAGAAAATTGGCTATGGCACATGGGAAATCCTTAAAGAATACAATCTAGAAAACATCAAAACAAGTACAAAAATCAACATAGGTAGCTCCAAACTCCCCGGGGAAGTTAATATTTGTACTTCTCTAAAATCAGATAATGTAAGGGGTCACGCTTTTATGTTTCATCTAAAGATACCTAAGATAAGGAACTGGGCTAAGAAATCTGAGTTTTTTGAAAAAAAAAGCATAAAACACCAAAGATTAAGAAATAATGGCTTAAAAATAACATATAAGGGAAAAAAGGTACATTTATGGAGGAAATCAATAATAATCTATGATAGAGAAAGCTATATTGCAAAGAAGGCAAAAAACACTAAAAGCACAGCAGTATATCACTTTCTAGCCATTATAAAGGCACTAGAGGCAAAATTAGGGGTTTCATTCACAATCCATAAGAAATATCAATTTAAGGTAACTAGGGAACATTATGCATTGATTAAGAACTGTTTAGCAAGGCAATATGATAAGGAAGGAAATAAACTTCAAGTATATAATCACGAAGGGCTATGGATGCTTATTGATAATTCATATAATCTCCATGAAACGGAAACAGTCAAGACGGGAGATGCAATTGCAGATAATGAAGGAATCCAAAAATACTTTAACTCTCATAAGGCTACAGGATTCAAAGTAACACCAGAATTTATTCTAGGAACAATGAATGGGATACAGCAGAATCAGCTTATTTTTGATAATAATATGAAAACCCACTTAGAAGTACTTAAGAAATTAGGAAATGCTGTTGATAATTTAACTAAGGAAATCAAGAAAAAATAAAAAAGTATGAATATTAATCACTATTAGACAAAAACCACTCTCAAATAGGATAGACGATCTACAATCTTTTATCCTGCTAAACATTCGTGTTTTTTCTAAAAATAGTGATTGATTAAACATAGACAAAGGAAATAATGGCCCCCACTAGATAAAAATTGGCGGATTGCATAATATAAGAAATTCACCTCTTTAAAAATGCGATTAACTATAATTCTAGTGATGGGGGTCATAAAACAATGAAAAAGATAAATCAATACCTAGAAACAACAAAACAAGTACTTTTTGCAATACTATTAGGATCTCTATTGACATTTACATTAATATTTGGAATAAGGATGGAAAATCTGTTTAATAAGCCAATACAAATAGATTTTGAAGATATAAACAAGGAATTAAGCGGAGAATTGATAGAATTTATAAAAATAGCAGAAAGATTCGCAGAAAACCACACTTATATCGAAAATGTATATGATTGCAACAATTATACAGATGATTTAAAATATATAACAGATAATCTAGGTTTTACCACTCTTAGGATGCATGGATGTACAAATAACGAATCAGAGCCTTGCCATGCCTGGTTAAGACTATTAGTTGATTTTGAACCAATAAATGCTGAGTTCGCTGACTACTCAGAAAAGTATCCAATACAAAGGGTGATAAGATGAACTGCTACAAATGTAAGAGTTTTGGATATAGAGAAGCAGAAGGAAAAGAAAAATTAGTTTGCTTACACAAAAAAAGGAATACCATGAAAACATAGGATCAGTTAAAGAAATAGAAACCTGTAAGGAATATGCAGAAAGAAGGTGACTTTTACAAAGATATTTATAAATAAGAATAATAAAAGAAGCTAATGAGAGGAAAATTAATCTTTATATTAATTTTATCCATTTTATTAGTTGGGGTTGTAAACGCTGAAGAAATATGGAATCAATTTAGCCAAACCGCAGATTCTTCAGCCTCAGTTAATTGGCTAGGTGGAAGTGGGGGCACAATTTGGGCGTTTATTAATGGAAGCCAAATATTACAAAGCGCAAATAAAATAGCATTAAATTTAACTTGTCCAGATAATGGGGACACAAATATAACGGCAACCTTCTGTAAGAGATTTGAAGATAATGAGTTTAGCTTAGATTGTGATAATTCTACTAGAATTAATATAACCAAAGGCGGAATTCATAATTTTACTTGTCCAGATAGTACTTGGTTGCTAACAGATAATTTAACTATAGATTTTAATTCAGGTAACAATTATATATATTCTAGAACAGTATCGCCAGGCGAATTCAGAGGCTCTTATATGAGGTGGGCAGGAACTATAGGAGATTTTAATGGGGGATTAAATGATGGTGGGGTTATAGCCCATCAAGTAAACCCAGATGGGGCGACAATCACTAGCCCACATAATGTAGCTGATGTGTTTAATATACTTTTGGGTTTGGCTATCCCCTCACCAATTTTTGTTGATCCAACACCCTCAGATGAATCATTTAATAATACATTCCAAACAATAAAGATAGATTGCTCTGGAAATCTTATCAATCTATGGTTTGATGAAAACGCAGATCCAACAACACAAAGATTAACGAATTCGGTAATAGAAACTTGGACTATGATAGGAATAACAACAGGGATATTTAAATATAAAGCGGGTTGTCGCAACGATACTTTAGGAGAAAATAGTGTAAATAGTTCAATAAGAACATTCACTTTTGATTTAATAAGCCCAAACATAACACAAAATATAACAGACAATATATTAGTTCTAGAATATGTAAACATTAGCATGAATTATTCTGATAATCTTAATTTATCTAAATTTAATGTAACTTTAGATGGAATATTAATCCAAGAAACCCTAACAAATAGATCATTCCATCCAGCAAATTTTAGTTTTTTTATGGGTAATAATGTTAGCGGAATGCACAATTTTACTACCTATGTATGTGATGCAGCTTTAAATTGCCAAAATAAAACAATAATTTTATTTAAATATAATCTAAGCATAAATTTTGAAGATTTTGTAGTATATAATAATACAAATTATACTAGAAATTTAAAATATGTTTTAGATTATCATTTTCCAGATGTAGGGGATTTAAGCATGTTTGTGTTTGTAAACAATACATTAGATAACTTTGTGAATATAAATGGCAGCAACATAACATTAAATATATCCAGAATAACAAGCCATAGTAAAGACGAATTTATTAATATCTCTATTCTAATTAATAGTACTACTAATCAAGGATTATTCAAAAGATTTATAATAATAAACCAGACGTTTTTTAATGACGCAACAAACCCAACTATAATCATATTAAATATTTCAAACATAAAACCATTTAATCAAACTACATTAAACACATCTATGAACTGCTCAGATATTTCAGGAGTTAATCTTACATATAATATAACTCATAACGGAATTCTATTATTTTTTGCAAATGTAACTAATGGTACTAGAATCACAAACGAAACAGAAGTAACGAGGGGATTAAACAATTTAACAGGAAGATGTTCAGATTTATTTGGAACTACAGAAGTAACTTTAAGCACAAATATATTTACTGCATTATTAGCATTAATAGATGAAAGAGAGAATGTTGCTTTTAATTTAGATAATGTTTCAAGTGCCATAGTGTTTTTTGACAATAATAGATCTTCTTTTGATTTTAAACAACATAACACAAGTTCAATCAATTTTACTGGGGTGGGAGATTCAAGATTAAGATTTGAATTTGTTTATTTTGAAGGGGTAACGATAATAAGATATATAGATTTATCTTTATTAAAAGAAAGTGATGTAAGAGTTTGTATAAATGAAGAAGGCATTACTCACTTTCAACAACTTATAATTTCAGCTACAAATAAAAGAGCCATACTAAAAAGTATATTCTCAGATTGCTATATAGTAGCAGACTTCACAAGATTCGCATTCGGGAGTACTTTTGTATTACAAGCATTTACAATTAGCACATTTTATCAACTAACAACTATAGACAATTCAGGTAATGAAGTTTTATTGGCTTCTCTGGATGGAAGCATAGCTTCTAACATAAACCTGGATAATCTTGAATTCGATCGTACCAAGATATCAGTAAGTATTTCATCAGATGCGTTAACATTTAAAAAACTAGAAGGGACAGAAACAATAAATATAAGGTACGAGAACTTAGCAGAAGATAATCTAAAGACAACAATGACTATAATAAGGTTAGATACGAACCAACAAGTATTCCAAAGTTCAGATTTTGCAGATCCCAATGATATAACTGTATTATTTGATTTCTCAACTTTGTCTAATGTAACGAACTCAACATTATTTCAAATAGAAATAGAGAGGGAAAAAGCATCAGGAACATCATCTTTCAAAAAATATTTCAATATACTGGCAAAGTCAGGAATTCTCAAATCGCAGTTTGCTTTTGTAATATCAATATTGATTACCGTATTTGGTTTAACTTTTACTATTTCTAAATTGGCCCTGGGATGGTTTGGAATACTTATAGAACTAGCAAGCATTATATTTTTAACCTTGGCAGTTTCAACTTTTTATACAATACTCCTGCAAAGCATAAACGCAGTGATACTAATTTATATAGTTATAATGTTAGTTAAAGATACACACACCGCTATAACGTAAAAAATGGTAAAAGTAATGTCCGCTTTCATAACAATATTGTTGGTTCAACTATTTTTCTCTCTAGGAATAACTCTGTACACAAATTCATTGCCAGCAGACACCCTAAGTTATATAACCATGTTTTCAGATGTAACTCAAGAAATAAACCTAAAAGAGACAAGTAATAAAGTGGAAACTAGTTTAAATCAACAAAGTGATATCCCTGTTGTAGATGTGGGGGCTTTAGTATTCCAAAGTGGAAATATATTAGCAGATCTATTATTGAACTTTTTCTTTGCAATTCCAGAAATGATAGGATTGATTATTAACGGTTTGTTAGTACTATTTAGTATAGATGAAAATATCGCTTTAGGAATTATATCATTTTCACAAGTAATGATTAGCATAGTATACTTCCTGGGAGTAACACTAAGTTTATTATCTATAAGAAGTGGAAGGGTGATAGAATGAATATAGGTCTTCACGATATTGCCGCAAATGTGGGTATGCAATTTGAACTAATCATATTATTCTTATTATTAGTAGGTGGACTTATTTTTTATGTAAATGATGTTAGGATTGGGGTTATTATGCACATGCTTTCTTTTGGACTAGGTTTTATGTGGTTTTACCAATCTAGTATGAATTTTGCACCTGCATTAGTAATATTTTTAATGTTTTTTGTAATCCTTTGTTTTACAATATATGCGGTTTCAAAATCAAGCAGCCAAGGATCATCCTTCCAATGAATCATAAAATAAGCACAATGGTAATAATATTTTTGATTTTTATATTTTTAATTTTAATAATAGATGCTGAACTCATATCAAAAGATGGGTGGACATTTGAACAAAGGGGAAGAAATAAAGTATTGATTAACCCCCTGTTTTTTGACAGGGAAAATGAGTCTGTAAATCTAACATCTTCAAATTCTAATCTATTTTATGCTGGTAAAGAAGTATGTACCGCAGGAAGCGATTGTTCTTTAAAAGGAATAAACGAATCAGATATATTTTTGAATAATCTATGGGTAGGAAACTCAGCTGAAGAAATCATAAATGCATTATTTGTTGAGGGAAAAAATACTATATATACTAATGGCTCAGTTGGAATTAAAGGAGATCTATTCGTAGATGGTGACGAATATATCTTGGGAACAACTTTTTATAATAATTTAAATTTTACTATGATGAATGGAACAGAAATAACCGTTTGTGATAAATTCGGAAATTGTGTGAATATATCAAGGGGTGACGTAAACGCAACAAACTTTTATGGTTCTGGTTTCTTTGCTGATGGAGAACCAGTATGTACAGCTTCTAATGCTTTATGTAATCAAACTGCCGATACCGGAACAGTATTTTTAAGAAATGGAACGGATGCTTCTTTGAAGAAATTGAATTTAACTGAATTAAACGCTACTGGCGATGTGTGGATTACAGATTCAGGTGGAGAATCCCATTTAATAAACAGAGAACTATCATTGAGAGATGAAATGTATAGGAATACAACACTCACTAAAATAAATGGCACATTTATAGATGGTGTTTTAAATATACAATCTACAAGTGGTGAGGACATAATAACCAATATCAATGCTAATGAATCGAGTATTGGAGGAGATACTGATAGCATTAAATTAATACCTGGAACTAATGAAAGTCCGATACTGAATCAGATTTGTTATGAAAATATAGATAGCCCTGATTTAGCAATAAGGACAACATTTTCAGAAGAATGCCCGGTAGTGGCAACTTACTTAATGGGACAAAGTAATTATACTTATTCTTCTAACATAGATGCATACACTGCAATAGATTTCATAAGAGGAGTCTACAACAGATTTTTTGATGATGGAGCAATATATAAAAGTGGATTTAATTTTAGTGTTTCTGATATTGAAGTTAATATAACTACTCCAGGAACTTTAAAATTTTTATTACGTAATTTTAATATGATAACAAATCACTCAACATCTGATTTTTATATACATCTTCACGATGATGGGAGCTTTCATCAACATTCTGATTTAGATGATTGTGCTGACTATAATAATGGAGTGCCAGTTGGAAACAATAAGTATTTTAATATGGTATATGGGATAGGCATCACCGAGGATGGAGAGGGGAGGATGTATGTCCTTACTCAGAATGAACCAAGTAATGAATACATAAGGGCTATTGATGCAGAGAATGATATAGAAAACACTTTAGTCTTTTTCCCATCTCAGGAAAGAATTAAAAAAACATTTATTCCGATTGTAAGAGTAGTTGTGAAACGTAGTGGTGGAGTAAATATAATACAAACTCTGAGTAGCGGACAGAATTTCTTTGATATTAGGGGTACTGTAGTAGCGACTGCTTCAAGCCCTCCAACTTCTGGAATTAGTTCGCATCCCGATTTGACTAACTTAGATTTTGCTAGTTCAGGCCATACTGGTTTTACTTCCTCTACAGAATCTAGTACTCATTTAACAAACGGAACAGATGCCTCATTTAGTGGATTAAATTCAACAAATGGTTTAGAGGTTACTGGAACTGCTTATATTGGTGGTAATGTAGGAATAGGGACATCAACACCAAATGAGAAACTAGAAGTATCAGGAGCAGGGATTTTATTAAATGGAACAACCCCTAAATTAACTATCACTTCTGATGCAACTGCTGGAGACTTTCTTTATTTTGAGGCAGCTTCAGTCGCTAATCAGCATGATATCTGTACAGGAACAAGTGATTTTATTAATTTTGGTCATGCAGTAGATTCAGGAACTGCTTGCAGTATAGGGATGAGATTTGACCAGAATAACAGGTTAATAGTAGCAAATGATATTTTCTTAGTGGATGCTCCTATTGATACTGGTGATGACCTCATCAGACTTTATGATAGTGGAGATGATGGAGTTATTGACATCTATCAAAATGATGGGGTTGTAATAAGATTTACAGGAACAAACGGAGCTGATAATTATATCAACAATGGAGGTAAAGTTGGAATAGGAACAGCAACACCTGGAGTTGGTCTTGATTTAGGAACTAATGTTGATTTTTTGATTGGAGATGGTTTAGGAACTGTAGCAGATGGTGGAAGTCATGTTTGTATTTTTGCAACAGGAGATGGAGATTGGTGTGTTGAAAATACTCTCGAAACATCAGGTGCTTTATTAGCAACCGCAGCATCAACGTTTTTAGGAAATTTAGCTGTTGGTGGAGTTTTAGGTTTAGATGGTTCATCAGATAATACACTTTCAAGTACAAGTAACACAGCTTGTACAACTCAATGCGGAGGTACTTCTTGCAGGAGTGCTTTTATTGTTGTAGCTCCAGCACAAGTCTTACCTACAACTTGTGCAGATGGAGCAGCAGATTATTGTTTTTGCTCAAACTGAGGTAAAAAATGAAAAAGATAATAATATGGATTTTGATGTTGATTTTGTTAGTTGGAGTTGTGTCAGCAATCCAATCTATATCAAGTTTTCAAATTGTGGATTATGCACATAATGATACTACTAATAGTGTTAAGGTCGCTTATAATTCACCAAACCTAAACAAGACTATGGCATATTACTTAGAAGGAACTAAGAGATTTGATGATTGCAAAAAAGCAAACGGACTTTTATATGGTTATAATGGAAAATACCCATACACTTTATCTTTTAACTGCACAGACTATACAAACCATAGTGATTATTTACAAAAGAAGATAACGGAGACAGAATTGATGCATTATAATATAACAGCATATATGATACAGTATGAAGGTTATAAGCCAGAAGTAGAAGAATTAGAAACTAGAGTAACATTATTAGAAACATTATTCGACATAATCACAGATATATTAGCTAGGTTAGGAATAATAGAGAAAGATATTGAGGAAGGATTTACAGGAACTTGTCCCGATGGCGTTATAATCAACAAAGGAATTGTTACGGAGTGTGTATGATAAATTGTTTAATTTCAAGAATTGAAACATTGGAGGAAAAACAATGAAAAAAACAAAAGATATTTATGCAAAGGGGTACTTAAGAGGTATATAAAAATGGATATATTCGATCTTATGTTTATAATTCAATTTATAGTTTTGATCTCAATAATTATGATAAAATTCTATAATGTTATGTCTAGCGGATTATGGTATGATATCAAGATAGCTTTTGTGTTGTGGGCTGTATTTTTAATATCCTGGGGTGTTGGTGGAATAATCTTGATGATAAACCCAACTGAGTTGATATTCTTGCAATTGTATAAATTAGGATCTTGGATGATATTGTTAAATTTTGTATTCTTAGCTATTGAGATTTTCTTCCATATAAGGGATAGGGCATTAGTTACAATAACAGCCTACAATTCTGCAAAAATGAACGGAAAGTTAGCAGATAACGGACTAAAACCCAAAAAAATGAGTTTATTCTAAATAGTGACCTTTGTGACATTTGAAAAAGTATATAAAGGAACTAAATAATGGTATTTTTTATGAAACAAACAATTTTAAACCTCAAAAAAGAGGTTAAACCATATGAGTTAGAGGGACAAGCAGGTGTAGCGATTGGTGACATAATTACATTAATTGTTGGTATTGGAGTATCAGTCTTGATTCTGATCTTTATCGGAGTTTTAGGCGGCCAGACCTACAATCTAGTAGAAGAGGATCTAGATGCTATAACTAATTCGACCATTAGAAATAGTGTCAAGAACGGTATAATCTCCAGCTTCTCAGCATTGGAGACAACCGGCGATTTCCTACCCATAATCGTTTTGGCTGTAATAATCGCAATAGTGCTTTCATTAGTGCTAGGATTTACACAGCTAGGCGGAGGTTCGTTAGGCGGCGGAAGGACTGCTTTATAAGCACTCTTTTTTTTCTTTTTTTAAGGTGTCCCCATGAAAAAACAAATAAGAAAATACGAATTAGAAGGACAGACTTCAATGGTTGTAAATGACATAATACTTCTTATTACAGGTATTGGAGTATCAGTATTAATACTAATCTTTATTGGAGTTCTTGGAGGGGCTACTTACAACATAGTAGAACCAGATATAGATGCTCTTGGAGGAAGCCAAGGAAATGTTACAGGATTAGCACTAAACGGAACTGAAATTTCATTAGGACAAACTAGCATACATGGAGATTCTTTAGTAATCAGAAATAACACCGGAGATTTATATTCACATGCAAATTATACAGTAGATTTTGAAGGTGGAACCTGGGAACTTTGGGGAAATACAACTTCAGAAAATGGAACTGTATTTTTCTCATATGATTTTGGAAATACAAATATAACAAATGCTATAAAAGGTTCAATCGTATCAAGCTTTACAGCATTGGAGACAACCGGCGATTTCCTACCCATAATCGTTTTGGCTGTAATAATCGCAATAGTGCTTTCATTAGTGCTAGGATTTACACAGCTAGGTGGAGGTGCGTTAGGCGGCGGAAGCAGAGGGGCCTTATAACTGAGTACCAAGAATATCACAAAACAAAATAATACTGATCTTTTTTCATATATATTATCCCTTTTTCTGTAAGACTAGAAATTGCACGCAATTTATTAGAAAAAGAAGGAAATATAACCATTGGTTTTTCTTCAAAGGCACAATTAATTATGGACTTGATAGTTTCCATGTCAGTTGTAACTTTTCTTAATTCAATACAAGGATTACCAGACTTTTCAGTTACTATAATGCCACAACGCATCATAATATTATTATTCAGGTGGGGAATCATCATCGGGATAGAGAGAATTCACTATAGATTGCGAATCTTCAATAAGCTTGTGGATTATCTCTTTAATAAGAAACTTATTCATAAATGCAACATACTTTTTTATTTGATCCCTTTTTATTATTAAATCCTTTTCAATTTCGTCATAAAGCGAAATTAAATCATTCTGATCTTTTTCAGAAACCTTTAGACTTTCAGATATTGCACAAAATGAATCCTGCGCCATTTGAATTGAATATCTAAGTTTATTTATTTGCTCTAGAAATTTAGTCTTTTCAATAGGTTCCATCTTATCAACTGAAAAAGAATCATATTTACTATTCAGTTCAACAACATTATTTATATACAGGGCTTTTTCATGTTTTAATGTCTGAACTTCCTTATAAAAAGTGAGAATATAGCTAGCAGCAGCAGTTTTTTGTTCATTTATAGAACTTTGTTTAACCATCTTCAAATTAAATCTTATTAATCTATTTGAATCTTATCGGGTTTTATATCATATTCTTGTTCAAAATATCGCATTCTTTGTTTGTTTTTGAAAATTAAAAACCCAAGCATTAGACTAAATACTGTAACCATCCCTACGCCTGCGTAAATATTCATTTGAGTAAGAAGACAAGACAAGAAAAGCGCAACCAAAAGAATCCAAGACATTGTATTTGATTTGGACAAAACATTATAAACCTCATTTGCTGCAATCTTCCTATGAATATAATCTTTCATATCAATAGTTTCTTCTTCAACCTTGTCTGAAGTAATAGGATCTGTTGATTTATTATCAGAAGGATTTTGATTATTATCTTCCATTTTTACCCCCATTTTTATAATATTTTAACATATATGTTATAAAAATATCATCCGTCACCCTTTTAATTGATGGATTTCTATTCATAAACAAACCCTTAACCTCATTGAATAAACTCCTGTCAGATTCATCCTTTAGAACTATATGTTTTGAACCATCCATAATACTTCTATGGAGTAACCTATATTTAAATCTTTCTATTTAATAGAAAGATTTAAATAGTTAAAGAAATATATGAGGGACATGCCTAATTTTGAAGAAGAGTTACAAAAGGGATTTTTCACTCATAACAACGAAAAATCATTTATAGATAAGCTACTTGCTAAAGAAGAATCAAACAGGATAAGAGAATTAATCAAAAAAGAAAAATTAGGTCGAAGTGATCTACTAGAACTATTATACTTATTATCGGGAACAGAAGCCAAACTTTTAAATTATGGTGCTTGGGACAGATATGTAATCCTAAAATTTTTTGTATGGATAAGAGAATTTACTAAAATAGCAGAGATGCTTTTTGATTATAAAGACGATCTTGCAAGAAAAAAAGTAACGTGTATTCATTGCAAAGAATTATTTGAAGATTGCAAAGATGAGAAGAAGGAATGTAAATGTAAAGAACCAAAATCTTCTTTAACAATCTCAAGAAGAACAAAAAAACTTCTATACAATAACGAAAGATTCATAGAGCATAATACTAAATTTCTAGTAGACCTTTATTTAAACATTGCGAGAACAGGATTAAGCGTAGGAGCTACAGGATTCTTAGAACTACTGAAAAACAAATTTGAAGTGTCATATCCCCAACAAGGAATAACCCCCAATAATCAAATCCAACAAGGAGGAACATTGGCAATAAAGAGGTGAAAAAATGGGAATAAAAAACAAAATATACATTTTATCAATAACTTTATTATTTGTTTCTAATTTTGGATGTTTATATTTTGCCAATACTTACAAAGAATCAAACCCAGGAATAGCAGGATTCTATGTATTATTGGCTGTTATGTTTATACAGATTGCTTTCAATATTGGATTATTCAGGACTATAGAATGCAATAATACACAAATGAAAGAAAAGCTAGAATTTAATCATCTTTTAATAAAAGACGAAATTGACAGGCTAAAAAAATGATAAACCCATTTGTAATAAGGAAATACATAGCTTTGACATTTGCCGGAATATTCCCCAGTATAGGTTTTGCAATTGGTTTGATGATTTATAATAATTTTTGGTTAGGGCTTATGATAATGATGATTTGCATGATTACAACCAGCATAACAGGAATAGTATTGATGAAAAACCCATTTTCTCTAATGCTTGAGGGTAAAGGATTAATAGTATTTGATATTAACAGTACTGGGATCATAAAACCGTTCATAATAAATGTTGAACCACCTTATATTAAGGGCACACTTAATAAAAAAAAGATTAATGATGTTTTTAATAGAAAAACTGTATTGAGCTTGGCAGCACCATTTAAAACGATTTCTAATGCTAAATACATAAGGGAAGGCGAAAAAAAGGGGGGACTGAAAATAGAATTAACAGAAGAAGAATACAACCAAGGAAGATTTGGTTTATTTCATTATCCTGCCTTAATATGGAATAGCCAATTAGAAACCATAGTAACAAAAGACTTTCTAAGTGAACAAGAAAAAGATGCATTTGCTGAACATGGTGTTTTGTATCTAAACAGAAAGATGGAAGAGCTTACAAGCATTATAAGAGACTTCGGAAGATATATTGTAGAAATGATTAAACCACAATCATCGTCAGTATTCACAAAAAAATGGGTATGGATAATTTTGATAGTAGGATTGATATTACTCCTAATACTATTTGCAACCCCAGTACTACAAGTAGTTAAAGGATCATTTGCGAAAGTAGCCGGAGATCTGCCATCAATGAGTGGAGCAATAGTGTCCCCAAGATGAGAAAAGAAAACATGAAATACAAATTAAAAGTTACTACTCCAATAGAATATGAACTAGAAATTACGCTACCTTGTGAAAATAAACTATTTCTTAAGGTATTCAATAAGGCAAAACTAGCATATTTGAGAAAAAAAGGTAAAAAAGTAGGTGGAGATTCAGAGAAGATAAATGAGTTTGATATCCCTCGTGAATTCTTGAAACTAATTAAAATAAGCCTGAAAAGACCTTTTAATTGTGTTGCAAAGATAGCCAACCATAACGAGGTAATATTATTAGATTATGAAGTTATAGGGGCTAAGTTTAGAAGAAACGACAAAAATGATTGGGACATCTGTATTAAAATGGAAGGAAAATATGTAGATAAAAGATGTTAGATCCAAAATTAGAGCAAAAGATAAGGTATGGCGCAGCCGGAATTGTTGTTTTCTTTTTAATAGCTACAATAATCAAAATATACTTAGGAGAAATATTATTTTATTTATTTGTTATTTTGAGTTTTTTTACTGGATTTTTTATGATATATAAATTATTCTTATCAAAACCATTTAAAAAAAGTAATATAAACCCACCAACTAAAATAGTGGAAGTTTGGTCTCAAAAGAAACCTTAATGTAAACAATGATAGAAAATTGCTTGATAGACATTAGTTACTGGGCCTGGGTGGGAACTATCTATTTGATAATTCTGACATTTAAAGACTATAGAAACAATATGATGGTAGATGATAGATATAATTATCTTATGTTTGGCCTAACATTTAGCCTTATTTTCATACTAAACAGAGGATTTTTAATGATAATATTTACACTAATTATAATTCTTATACTATCATATCTGTTCAAGAGATTTAAAGTAGTTGGAGAAGCAGATATAAACTCATTAACATGGATCTTATATGGCTTTGCAATAATGAATATATTTAAATTATTCTGGTTTGCAGTAATATTTATATCAATAACAATATTACATCATATTTTAAAGACGAAATTCTTCAAGATTAAAGGAAAAACACCTTTTTATGGTGTTTTGTTAATTTCTTTTATTGTTTCTTGCTGGGGAACTGGTTTGTATTAATGCTCATTGCTGTTCTAAGGGGTATTAAGCAGTTTTTCTGCTATTGCTTCAATCACATTAACTGTGACAGCATTTCCCAAGCATTTATACCTTTGAGTATCGCTTATACCTTCTGTCCATCCATCTGGGAAGCCTTGTAATCTTTCACATTCTGTAGGGGTTAGTCTTCTTATTAATCCTAATTTCTTAGGTAATATATCATTAAAGTTCTTATGTGTTCCATGTTCAAATCCATGAAGAGATGGACAAATAGCAACCCCATGAACATCTTTTGTATTATTCTCGGCTTGTTTGATTCCAAGTTCAAAACCTCCAATTCCTGAAAACATACTGAAATATTTCATTGTTCATCCTTAATTCCCTTTATTGGTCTAGTAGGTATCTATATGCCTATTAACCTCATGTATCTTTTCTTTGTGTTTGCGAAGGTGTCCAGCCCAACCCATTTCTTTTACAATCTTTCCGCACTTTAGACATCTCCAAGTATTAGTTCCTACAATCCTGTCAAATCGCTTATTTCCCATTTTTAGGCTTCTTGGTGTTAACCTGACTTTCTAAGTCTATTATCCTAATCTCTAATTGTCGTGCCATTTCTCTAACAACTTTATTGTATTCTCTAAGACCCTTTTCATTTAGCATCCCTATACTGTAAAAATGCTCCAATGCTTCTTCGTAGTTGTTAATGCTCATCTTCAACCATTAATCTTTTTAAATTAGGTTTAATCTTAACCTCAGTAAACTTCTTTAGTTCTTCAATTAGAGCCTTAACCTTCTCTGGGCTTGGTTCTGGTAAGTTATGTCCTTTACTGTCTGCTCCGATTGATACGAACTTAGGTTCAATCTCCTTTATCATTCTAACTAAAGGTTCTAAATCAAAATCAAGTATGGGTTCTATTGACACTAATTTTATTCCCTTAATTTTAACCATAAATTGTTTTCTTTCCATCGGAATAGGTAAATCACCAAATCTTGATACATAAACCCTATTAGTCTCTATTGTTGTTCCATATATGTAATTATTACCCATCCACGAATGATTATAAAATTCAAGGAATCTTTTAGGGTTCTTGGTCTGTAATAGATAAGTGTTATCTGGATTAGCAAGACAATGTGTGAGTACTCTTTTTATCCATTCTTTAGGAACTTTCTCAGCAAACATATCACAGCTACTTCCAACAAAGATAGTATTCCCAACACCCAACTTATCATTTGCGGTCTTTTCATCTAGTCTAAGCTCCCCTTGAGGGAATACTTTCATATAGCAATATTTACAATCATGGGGGCATTTGCCTCTAATAGGATTCCAGGTATGTGTAACCCACCCATACATATTGCCTTTCTGTTTATTTAACATCTTTATTAATATCCTCCTTGTTTTTCGTTAATAAGACTTTTTATACTTAACATAAACGTTAATACAACTAATCATCCAAATCTAGTTCTTAGCTTCTCTCAAACACACTTTTCAAAACAATACCCCATACTATATCTATAGTAGTCTAAATTATTTTTTATCCCGATACAACAAGTAACGCAATCTGAAAGTTTTTTAGAGTCCATACATACTGAGAGTTCGTCTTCGTTTCCTTTTGATCCTATAAACATAACCACTACTAAAATTACGAAAACAATAAAAAATATTATTGTGTATTTCATTCTTTCTCACATTCAGTATTTTGGGAGTTAAGCTCTCCAGACTTAGGTTCTCCCTTGCATATTTCATTCCAATCTACCATGAAGTCTCTATCTATAATTGGTTTAGCTTCTTGAAAGAACAACTGCTGAAAGAACACAATCTTACATTTAGTACAAAATCCATGAATCATCCACGCTTCTACTTTACTTTTTGGATTCTTCTCATTTACCTTTATGTCTGTAAGCCTCATCTCTAATCTATTGCCACATTTACACTTTCCAGCACACATCTTGATTTCAACCATCTTATTTCCTAATCCTATGTAAATGGGAAGAGTCGGAGTTTAACCGACAGATAATGAAAATTGGGGGTATAAATTCCACTTTCCATCAACCCTTCTTCCCTTTGCTATGTTAAACCGTATTACCAAAATCTATTATCCTACCACACATATTCTGCATAGGTATTGGTCTGGATCTCTTTCTCTTGTTTGTTGTTGGTGTGTTAGGGAATAATATTGTTCCTTTTAAGTCTCTTGGTGGTTCGACACCAATGCCTATCAGAGCAGAAGGAAATCTTGCCCCATCTCCATCAAGCCCTTCGTAACTAACTCTTTTATTTGGAATAAATATCCATGTTGCATTAGGAAATATGATCTTTTGCCATAAACCAGTCTCAAAGTTATCACACCGATATATAGCTACCCCTTTCTTTGCTACTTTGAAAAAGTGTTCAAACATCTTCCAAGCTATACTAAAAGGGGGATTCATCCATGCCATTGAAGGTTTATAATCTTTCAGATTTAGAAAGTTGATTGTAAAACCTATCACCTTCCTATTATGTTCATCAGCACAACAATCAAATGTGAATTTATATTGCTTATTTAAAGGATCAAATATCCATGATGGTGTGATCCATCCATCCCTTAAGGGATTATTGCCTTTTCCGTTATTTGCTTTCATCATCTATCTCTCCAGTTCCATCACATTTATAGCATTTAGTATCTTTCTTTCCTTTAGTTAAGATAGCCATCTGCCAACCTTGTCCTTTACATTCTGGGCATTTCATCTTAATGCACCTTAGATTGCTTAAGGGTGTTACGAGATTCCAATGGATATACATCATAAACCCATCTTCTACCTTGTTGCCATTCAATAACCATTATGGTAACTTTACATAATGAGTACGATATTCTTCATTTATATTGTACTCCTTTATTTTAGTAAAAAATATCTTCTTATATGCCTTCTTCAAATTCATCATTAACACCTCTTGGTTTGGGAAGGCGTGTTAAGGTATTTTCTCTCAAACTCTAAGAATAGTTTAGTTATGTGATTTTGTATATCTTTTTCGTATGCTTTCTTTACTTCAGTATAATGTTCAAAATCTTTCAATTTAGTGTAAATCTGCATAACATCATCAACTATTTCTTTCTGAGCCTCCAACCTAACTTCTTTAATCATCTTCCAGTTTAAAGCATTGATTTTTGTTAAATATCCTTGTTCTCTCATCATTAACACCTCTTAGGTTTCTTCCTAATAACTATCTGGGAATACACTAATCTCCTTACTTCTTTATGAGATTTGGCTTCCAATGTACCAATCATAATTTCTCCAACTCCTTGCCACCATATCTCATATTTTGCCATCTTCAAACCCTTCTTCATAAATTCTTATTTTCTCCCCTAAATTATACCTTTCATTGTTTTTGAAACCAAAATCAATAGTATAACCATATCCTTGTTGCAATCTGAATTTACATTTGAGATTCTTGTAACATCCATATTTTAATTCTCGCCATGACATAGAACCTAGCTCCATTTTCCTTTTACAATGTGGGCAGATTGTATTTTCTTCTATTTCAACAGTTATTTCTTTAACTTCTGCTTTTGCTTGTTTAACATTAAATCTTGGTTTTTTCATATTAATTCCCCCTTTAATCTACATCTGGAAAATCGTCAGCTTTGAATTTGAACTTAATGCTACGTTTCTCCAAGCGGTTTTCTAAACCACTAATCCTTCTCAAGTCTATCTCGTGAGCCAGATTAAGTGCTGATATGGTGTTGTTGGCAAAGTAGCCAAAAGAATTAACCATAGTCTGTCTAAAGGTTAAATCATCCCAATCCTGCCCCTTATTGTTCTCTAGGAGCTGTTCAAATCCTTCTTCTATAGTCTTAATTCTCATTTTATTGAGATGTGGAATTATCGTGAGTTGTTGGTAATCCACACTCTGAACAAGGATATTCTCCAGTTTGTCCATTATCTACTTGACCGCATTTCTTACAAGGTACTTTATCTTTAGTTCCAACCCTATTCAAATATTTAATCAAATTAGGCATCTTGCTATCTCCAACATATCTACTTAACAGTTCAGCTATTGGCTTAATCTTAAAAGTCCATTTGTTAGGCATAGCCCAAGTTCTTGTTATTTTCATCTTATTTTTTAATCCTATGTTTTGGTGTGTTAAGCTTCTTGCCAAATATAGTAGGTAATCTATTTAGATGTTTCAATTTGGCTGCATCACTTAATTGCTTATCTGTTGGAGCAGTATTAAGCTCTTCTTTTAAATTCTCCAATGTAGTCTTAATCTCCCTCATCACCATTGCTCTGTAAGTGAGATTTTTGTCTTTATCTAATTCATCACAATATTCTTTTGCTTCTTTGATTTTCTCATCAATCAGTTCATTAGTCTCATCAACAGTAAGCCATTTCTTTTCCACTACTTTTTTTCTTTTAAACTGCTCCTGACATTTACCACATTGAACATTTCCATTGTAGTAATCCTTTGGCTTTTTTGCAAAAATATCAATCTCATAACTCAAGTCTTCTGAACCGCATTTCGGACATCTGTTTATTTTTTTTGTTTTCATGTTCTTTTCCTCCATTAATACGACTTTTCCTTGAATATCGCTTTAACTAATTCTTTGATTAATATCCAATATCCATACGGTGTTATTAGTTTCATCATTAACTTTTTTTATCCTTGATCAATGCATACTAGGGTTAAAAACCCAATCATTCCTAATATCATTTTCTGTTGGACATTAAGGAACTTTCGAGGGGCAGATACACCAAGACTTGCAGGCCGAGATGCTTTTCTGCTTTAAGCCACCGCTTTCGAATCCTTAATACTTCCTTATCCAAGACCCATATTTATAAATAAACCAAACTGTAAAACCTATTATGATTACAGCAGTCATTGGATTTATTTGAATTTCATTCATTTACTGAGTATATCTTGTAAGTTCCAATATGCAATTAATTAGGGCATCCATAGTAAGCAAATTATAATTATAAAATAATACATGGTATGTAAATGCCCCAATGAATAAACTCAATGGTACTATCCATAATAAATGTTTCCAGTTCATATTAATTCAACCTCCATTGTTAATCACAATAGCATACACCTTTATCGCATAATAAAATAGATATTTTATATGAATCACATTTAAGAGTTGCATCGCAGCTCTCTTTTGCTAATCTATGACATTCTTTATAATTAGATATTCCATCTCCAATATCATCAAAATATTGAGGATCGCTATATTCTTTCATTGTGGCGCACCCACTAACTAAAACCAACAGTCCGATTAATATTATTATTTTATTCATTTTCCCTTTTTAAAATCTTTAGCTTTACCCAATCCTATAGCAGATCTTCCATCTTGCGTAATAGCAACAGCTTGATTTTTATCTAACCATTCAATAGTAACTTCATGTATGAGATTATTTAACATTTTAGATCATCATTCGATATACATACTTTCTAAACCAATCCTTAATTTCTGATTGAATTCTGACCAATCATATCCTTTATGACTTCCGTCTTCACCAATTAATACTACTCGTTGCACTTTTTCCATATCATTCACCTTTTATTTTTTAACCTTCCAAACCCAGCCAGTTAATGCATAACAAATAAATCCAGCCCCAAACCAATATGATCTATCTTGAACATCTAATAGGACCCCTATATATACTATTGCCAGAGTAATAATAATCCATCTAAATGCAGTTAAGATCAATGATTTGAAAACCATTTTTTGATATTTCATGCTTAATTTTTTGAGTTTATTCATTTTCTTTGGGAAATGGGTATTAAGTGAAATCTTCTTTTAACTTAAAAGATTTTACACCAACCTTATCGCAGCCTTTCTCCTTGCAAACATAATCTTCACAAAAACAAGTTCCACCTATCATTTCAAATCCTCCATAAATCGTTTCCAATCTACTTTATCATCTGGATTAGCTAAAAACAAGGGTTTCTTTTGTTTTAAAGCATGAGTTCCACAATTATGCGTTCCACTACCTATTACTCCTTGTTCCTTGAGCTTATCCAATTCTTCTTTAGTTTTAATCTGTTCCATCGTTAATACACCATTTATTTCTTAGTTGAATTAACTAAACACTCTTTATCTTCACATTTACGATTTCTATCTCTAAACAAACAATCCATGCATATATGGATTTGTTCTTCAGTTAAGTTAGACTTCTCTACTTTTCTCCATTTGGGTTCCCACCAACCACTAGCTAGAATACTAGGCTGTTGTTTTAAATCTATAGCATCTTGCTTTCTTTGACTTATGTCCCTATAATAAAGTCGCATATCATACTTAAACAGTATCTTCTGCCCATCAGTAAACTCTAAATTCTCTTCTTCAGTTAATTTCTTCAATACATCTTCAAACTTCATCTTGACCTCCTTAATACCTCAATCATACATTACGAGCATCTATACCTATAATGCAAGTCCTAAACACCATGGTTTGATTCTTTGTATATCCATTTTAATCAGTCTTTTTAGCTGCTTTCTGAGCAGTTGATTTACTCATATGAATATAAGGCATAACGCTAGCCTCTGTCCT
>SDBT01003579.1_pt1 | contig 26779 bp, 17 predicted proteins | sample 2277101 | NCBI WGS metagenome assembly SDBT01 (sample SAMN10404973, study PRJNA504765) | marine sediment metagenome | isolation source: marine sediment core GS10_PC15, 103 cmbsf | place: Arctic Ocean: Southern Knipovich Ridge | collected 2010 | reverse complement strand
CTCAAATAGAGAGCTCTCTACCTCTTGGATCGCTCTCTCACTCGCACGCCGAGAGCGATCGCGCGCCTCACTATCTAGAATTTCATAGGCGTCGAGATTGACGGTGAGGTCGCTATCTTTAGCGATGAGAAGGATCTCTTCGAGAGGGAATCCATAGGTATCTTTCAGTTTGAAGGCATCCTTTCCGCTGATCTCTTTGCGGCTGCTCTTCTCCGCCTCCTGAATGATAGTGTTTAAGATGTTTCCGCCCCGCTTTAGAGTGCGCAAGAAGCCCTCCTCCTCTATGGTGAGGATCTCGCTGATCTGGTTTTTCGCCGACTTGAGTTCATGAAAGTCTCCGCCCATCAACTCGACGAGGCGAGGGAGCACATCGGCAAGAAAAGGTCTGTTAAGACCGAGAAGGCGGCCGTAGCGAACGGCGCGGCGCAAAATTTTTCGCAAGACATAGCCCCGGTCGACATTGCTCGGCTGCGCGCCGTCGGCGATAGCAAAAGCGAGCGAGCGAATATGGTCGGCGATCACATGAAAAGCTGGAGCAAGGTGGGGATCATCTGCATCATATTTTTTTCCCGAGAGCTCCTCTACACGCTCTATCAGCGCGACCATGACATCTGTCTGGAAGAGGCTCTTCGTATCCATCATGAATGAGACGATCCGCTCGAGTCCCGCTCCGGTATCGACGCAAGGCTTAGGCAGGGGAGTCATGACGCCATCGCTCGCTCTGTTATATTGCATGAAGACGAGATTCCAAAACTCGGAATAGCGCTCGCCGCTCTTATCTTCAAAAGGGTTTTTTGCAGGGCCAAATTTTTCTCCGCGGTCGTAGAGGAGCTCAGTGCACGGGCCGCACGGGCCGCTCTCTCCCATAGTCCAGAAATTCTCCTCTTCTCCCAACCGGATAATCCGCTTCTCATCGATATAGGGCTTCCAAAGTTCAAACGTCTCGTCATCCGTTTCAAAGACCGACACCCAGATACGCTCGGGGTCGAATTGAAAGATCTCAGTGGAGACCTCCCATGCGTAGGCGATCGCCTCCTTCTTGAAGTAGTCGCCGAAAGAGAAGTTTCCGAGCATCTCAAAAAAGGTCATGTGGCGCGAGGTGTGGCCGACATTATCCAAGTCATTATGCTTACCTCCAACGCGGATACACTTCTGCGTAGAGGTGGCGCGCTTATAATCTCGCTGGCTCTTCCCAAGAAAGACATCTTTAAACTGATTCATGCCCGCATTAATGAAGAGAAGGGTGGGGTCGTCGTGGGGAACAGTAGGGGAAGAGGGGACGATTACATGCTCCCTCTTTTTAAAGTAGGTGAGAAATTTTTTTCTTATCTCTTGAGATAACATGCTTTCCTTGATATCATTCTCTCTAAGAGTTAAAAATATGAGATTTCAGAGAGAATTGCAAGGAAGTAATGTTCATGGATGAAGAACTGAAGAAAATCTTAGAGAAAACGGCCAATACGATCAGGCAGCTCTCTTTTGAGGCGGTCCAGAAAGCCAACTCCGGCCATCCTGGCCTCCCCATGGGGTGCGCAGAACTTGGCGCCTATCTCTATGGTCACCTACTAAACCACAACCCCAAAAATCCCCACTGGACCAACCGCGACCGGCTCATTCTTTCGGCAGGCCACGGCTCCATGTGGCTCTACTCATGCCTCCACCTCTCAGGGTTCGACCTCTCACTCGATGATATCAAGAGTTTCCGGCAGCTCCATTCCAAGACCCCCGGCCATCCAGAATATGAAGAGAGCCACGGCATAGAAGCGACGACTGGACCACTCGGACAGGGAGTGGGAAATGCTGTAGGCCTTGCGCTAGGACTCAAAATTCTCGAAACCAAATTCAATAGAGAGGGTCAGAAAATCCTCGATCCAAAAGTCTTCTGCTTAGCAGGAGATGGCTGCTTAATGGAGGGCGTCTCAAACGAAGCGAGCTCCTTTGCAGGCCACCTCTCTCTCGACAATTTCATTCTCATCCACGATGCCAACCATATCACCCTTGACGGCCCACTCGATCAATCGTGCTCCGAAGATGTCGCCGCCCGCTACAGAGCGTACGGCTTTGAAACGTTAGAGATGGATGGAAACGACCTCGAATCGATCGATAGCGTGATGAGTCAGCTCCGCGAAAAGCAGACGCGCCCTATCTACATCGCCTGCCATACCACCATCGGAAAGGGATCGCCCAACAAAGCAGGGACATACAAAGTGCATGGCTCCCCACTTGGAGAGGAAGAGGTGAGAGCGACAAAAGAGGCGCTCGGTCTCTCAGAAGAGGCTTTCCACATTCCCCAATCGGTGAAGACCTTCTTCGAAAACAGGCTCACTAGCCAAGTGCAGCTTGAAGAGGAGTGGAATAAGAGATATGAAGGTTGGCGCACCGATTATCCGAAAGAGAGCGAAGCGTTTCAAGTGATGAAAGAGCGAAAAATTCCCGATAGCTTAGAGGAGAGACTCAGCAAGCTTGAAATTGAGAGTCCCATGTCGGGCCGAAAAGCTTCGCAAGAGGTGCTGCAGGTTTTAGGCCAAGAGCTTCCCTTTCTCTATGGAGGGTCGGCAGACCTCTCCGGCTCCGACTGCACCATGATGAAGCAGTTCCCACTCATCGCACCGAGAGATTTCAAAGGACGCAACATCAAATTTGGCATCCGCGAATTTGGGATGGCCACCTCTGCAGCGGGACTCTTTCAAACAGGAATGATCCTTCCCTATGTGGGAACCTTCTTCACCTTCTCCGACTACATGCGCAATGCGATCCGTCTAGCGGCGCTCTCCAACTACCATGTGATCTATCAGCTCACTCACGATTCAGTCTTCCTCGGTGAAGATGGGCCGACCCACCAGCCTGTTGAACATCTGGCAGCGATGCGGGCCATGCCCCATCTACATCTGATCCGCCCCGGTGATTCCAATGAAGTGAAGGGAGCGTGGAGCGCAGCTCTACACTACCACGGTCCTACAATTTTAGTGCTTACACGCCAAGCGCTTCCTCTCCTGAGCGAAACAGCACTTCCCTTCAAGGAGGGAGTAGCACGTGGCGCTTATATTGTGTTAAAGGAGAGAGAAAAAGCTGACTTCTGCCTCTTCGCAACGGGATCAGAGCTCTCACTAGCGATCGATGTAGCCCGCGCTTTGGAGAAGCGGGATAAACATGTACGCGTCGTTTCGGTCCCATGTTGGGAGCTATTCGATAAGCAAGATGATCACTATAGAGCGAGCATAGTCGAAGGAGACTTTGGCCAGCGCGTCTCTATAGAAGCAGGCGTCAGCTTCGGCTGGTGCAAATTTATCGGAGAGCAGGGTATCGCTATTGCGATTGATCAGTTTGGCCTCTCCGCTCCAATTGGAGATATTGCAAACGAATTTGGATTTACAGTTGATGCTATCCTCGACCGTCTCCTCAGCCTCTAGATTCTCACGCGCCCTTCACTGTGAAAACTTTGAAGGACGCCCCCCCGTCTGGATCATGCGCCAAGCTGGGCGCACACTCCCAGACTACCAGGCAATCCGCACAAAGCACACCTTAGAAGAGATGTTCCATCGCCCCGAACTTATCTATGAAATCACCAAGCTACCCCTCGATATCTTAGGAGTCGATGCAGCGATTCTCTTCGCCGATATCTTGCATATCTGCCTGACCCTAGGTTGCGACGTCACCTTTCCTGGGAAGCGGGGCCCCCTCGTCACCTGCCCCGACCACTTTATTGCCTTAGATGTAGAAGAGAAGTTAGGGTTTGTGCGCGACGGCATTCGCCTTCTCAAGCAAGATTTAGAAGTGCCACTAATCGGCTTCTGCGGCGGCCCCTATACTGTTCTAACTTATATGAAAGGAAAGAGATGGCTATATTCCCATCCTAAAGAGGCCAAAGAGCTCCTGCAGCAAATCACCGATCAGAGCATCGCCTACCTAAAGATGCAGATCGAAGCGGGCGTTGATGCAATTCAAATCTTCGAGTCCTCTGCAAACACCCTCTCGCGCCAAGATTTCTGCCACTTCGCCCTGCCCTACCTAAAGCAGATCGTCTCCTCCGTTGATCTTCCCGTTATCCTCTACGCGCGCGGCTCCTGCCACCTCGTCTCCGAGCTTCTCTCAGCGCAGCCAAGCGCCCTAAGCTTCGACTCCTTTAGACCCCTCTACGAGATGCGCCAAAAAGTGCCCACCACCATCGCCATTCAAGGAAACCTCGACCCCGAACTCCTCTACGCCCCCCCCGCAACCATACGAAGAGAGACCGAAAAACTGCTAAAGAGCATGCAAGGGGATCCAGGATTCATCGTCAACTTAGGCCAAGGCCTCCTCCCCGACATCCCCCTCGACCACATAAAATGCTTCATCGACACAGTAAAGGGTTTTCCTCGCAAAAATGACATAGCGTTTAGCCCTCCAGTAATGGGGTAAATACCCTTTTCTTTTTTACAAATAGCTAAAAATCAATTCGTTACATCTTTATAGCAGTAAATATGTTATAAATTTTTGTACTATTAATAGTTTTTATGATATAATTATATTTTTACTATTAATAAACAAGGAATAATAGATATGACTACACTTGTACATTGTATTGATAGACCTAACCTTTTTACTTTGTATTCTAATGGGACTAGTGACACACGTCAATATGCTGCATATACTCCAAAAGAACGCTATATTCAAGATATCTGCATTAAACTAATACATAGCGCATTTATCGATGATTCTAAAAGTGTCCAAAAATTTCTCGCAAAACATGACACAGCAGAGCTTAAGAACTTCAAGCAAGGCTTAAAACTTCTAGTTGTTGTCGGAGAGAAGATTCTAGAAAAAAAAGATACTGTCGAGGCTTCTGCTGCAAAAGAAGAGAGTACGCTTTCTAAGATGATTAGAGAGATAAACGTGTTTGCAGACTCGCTACCCGTTCGATAAACTTGGCAATGCATCTAGAGTTCTAAAGTATATTTAATACGCTTTTGCAAAAACAACATGGCGTTTGCTGTCCGTTTCAGTAAAGGGGCAAATGCCTTCTTCTTTTCTACCAGCTAATGGAGAAAAAACCTTTTCACCAGGTGGCGGTGGGGGGCATTGAGCACAAGATCGCTTCAGGATTCCCTCCCGATACAAAGCCGAACTTCGTCCCCCTATCATAGAGCAAGTTAAACTCCACATAGTGCGCTCTCAGCGCATTTTGTCTCCTCTTATCCTCCACAGTGAAGGGCTCAGAGAGGCGCCGCCTGTAGATGGGGAGGATCGCATCGAGAAAGGTCGACCCCACACCTCTCCACATCGCGTAATCCTTCTCAAAATCTCCGCTATTGTGGTGATCAAAAAAGATGCCGCCAACCCCTCGCTCTTTATTCCAATGTTTAATCGTGAAATACTCCCGCGCATTTTCAGAGAAGAGAGTGTAGAGCTCCTCGCTTAACGCCTTTTGGGCGATGCTGTGAAAATGGTCGGTGTCTTCATCGCGGGGAAATCCCATTGGAGTGAGATCGTAGCCGCCACCGAACCACCACCTCTTGCCCGTTTCGATATAGCGAACATTCATATGGACGGTAGGCGCTTTAGGATTCTGCATATGGGTGATCAGGCTCACACCCGTTGCAAAGAAGGGGCCCTCATCCTCGCCAATGGGGAGTCTATCGCCCCTCACTCCCGACCAGTTGACCGCCGCTTTCTCAAAAACTTCTCCTCTGAGTAGCGAGATCTCGCCCCCGCCACCAGAGTGGTGCTCCCACGCTCTTCTCTCAAAGCGGCAGCTCGGCTCAAACACCTCAAAGCCATCAATGATCTCCTCTCGCAAACTCTTTAAATAGTGAACGATCTCTTCTTGCATGCTAGCAGCCTCCTCATCAGATAGTACCTTGCACCTCTCAAGATCTCCAGAAAATCTTTAGGTTGGATACTCGGCAGGTTAGGCTGTCTTAAGCGATATGACGGAGAATCGTATCGACTTCATCTGAGAGAAGCTCTAGCTCGCGCACAAAACTCTTGGTTGTCTCGGGGTGGCTCACATACTCTCGCATGATGAAAGATAGATCGCTCTCTGTCTCCTTCTCAGGCTCGAAGCTCTCAACGGCTTTTTTGATTGAGACACGCTCTTTTGTTTTGATCGAGAGGGTCTGCACAAAGATGTTTTGCACGATGGCACCGATCTCTCCGGCCTCTTCATCCTGAATTTTTTGCACCTGTATTGAGCTCTCATAGAGCTGATTGACATCATAGGCGATCTTCTCAAGAAACTCCCGCTTGGTGGAGAGTCCAGCATCATCTATCAGCTCGTGAACATTGGTCACAAACTGTTCTAGGTCGTGCTTAAAGGTAGAGCAAACTTTCTTCTTTTCATTTCTTTCCATAATTAGGCCAATCCTCGCTATCCAACTGCAATCATATGTGCAGGCGCATTCTTTTTCAATAGCAAAAGAGAAATTGTTTGTCACAATCGGGGCATATGCGCTCAGGGCTAACGCATTAAAATTCCGGCATGGTTCAAAAACCAGCCTTTTTAGATAATAATGGAGCACCTCTTATGAACCCTTGGGATAGACAGAAATAAACTACCACAGAGATCACAGAGACCACAGAGAGGGAGTCGGATCTCTTAACCCATAGCATTATTGGTGCTGCAATTGAAGTGCTCCGCGGATTAGCTCCAGCTCTTCTCGGGTCCGCCCATGAAGCTTGCCTACTCTATGAGTTGCATCTTCAAGGAATAAGCGTTAAACACAACTTCTTTCATACCTGAAGCTTTTCTCTCTCTGTGATCTCTGCGATCTCTGTGGTTTTTATTCTCCTATCGGAATATCTCTTATGCTGCAGGGTTACTTAAAAGTGTTATCCTGTTTTGTACTACGCCAAAATTCCTCTATGAAACATTCTGATGAGTATTGTCTTTTTGGTCTTAAGTTTGGTGTTTGATGCTTAAGAGGAACATATAGTCTTTAGACCTTCACTATGGAGAGGTGATAAATTTTAATGCGTTAGCCCTGGATCTGCGCTGCTGCAATGGCAAAGGCGCACGCTACATTGAGGGAATTTTTCGAGCCGAGAAGGGGAATTTGCACACGATGGTCAGCGACTTCAACTGCCTCTTTCGAGAGACCGTACTCCTCATTCCCCAGTAGGAGAGTGAAGGTCCTTGGAAAGTCGAAGTCAAAGAGGGAGGGAGCCTCTTTAACAGTCTCCAACGCGATCAACGGTTTAGGCAGTTCACTTAACCTCTTTTTCTCGCTCGGGACATGCGCAGCAGCACCCATCGCCGTTCTGATAACCTTTGGATGGTCGACAAAAGGAGTGGTGGGAGAGAAGTAGACGGGGCCCAATCTAAATGCCTCAACGGTGCGCAAGATACTCCCGATATTGTGCGCTGAGCGCAGCCCCTCTAAATAGACTCCTACCGATCCATAGGGGGTGGGTGATAATCTGTCAAAGCGCGTGATGAGAAGATTGTGTTCTGGAATGGAGACGGCTGCACCTTCCATATGGAGATGGAAGCGGTCAGCTATCGCCTCAGCCTCCTCTGACAGTGGGGGAAGACCCAACCACTCCTCCATCTGACGGTAGTGATGATCGACCGCTCCCTTTTCGAAGAGGAGGCGTAGATGCTCACCGGCATTTTTATGCTGTCGCCGCAAGGGCATCGATAGAAATTTCTCTCGAGTGAATACCATCAGGTGCGTGTGGCAAGGTACTCATCTAACTTGCCGTCATAGACGTGGATGCCATCTTTTTCGATGGAGATAATTTTGGTGGCAAATTCATTGATCAGTTCGCGGTTGTGCGATGCGACGATGACGGTCCCTTGGAACTCTTCTAGACTCCAAGCGAGTGCGGAGACCGATTCGAGATCGAGATGGTTGCTTGGTTCATCGAGAATGAGAGTATTGTAGGGGGTCAGGAGCAGCGCAGCAAAGATGAGGCGGGCGGTCTCTCCACCGGAAAGCTTGGAGATTTCTTTGAAAGCGTCATCGCCCGTAAAGAGCATCCTTCCCATGACGCCGCGGATCTCTTGATCGTACGCTTGCGCCTTATAGCGCTTCAACCAGTCGAAAGATTGGATCTTTTCAGATTTATCGATGAAGTCTTCATGATTTTGAGGGAAGGTGCCAAGTTCTAGTTGATGGCCCAGCTCTATCGTTCCACTATCGGGTTTAAGCCTCCCTGCGAGCATGTTGAGTAGAGTTGTCTTTCCAATGCCATTCGTACCGATCACTGCCACTTTGTCACCGCGCATGATCTCTATGCTAAAGTCCTCGATGACAGGGATGCCATCGAAGGCTTTGCTGATGCCCTCAGCTTTAAAAACCAATTTCCCCGAGGGTTTGGTTGGCGGAGTGAAGCGGATAAAGGGACGTTGGATATTTGATTTTTTTAGATCTTGCGGTTTGAGTCGGTTGATCTCTCGGATACGTGACTGAACCTGCGATGCGCGCGTTCCCGCGCCGAAACGTGCGACAAAACCTTTGAGATGAGCAATTTTCTTCTCTTTAGATTTGGCTTCATGTTCGGAACGCTCTCTGACGGAGGTTTTTACAACAAGCATCGCGTCGTAGTTTCCAGGGTAGGTGATGATAGTATCGTAGTCGATATCGGCAATATGGGTGGTGACGGCGTTAAGAAAGTGACGGTCGTGGCTGACTACGATAAGAGTCCCAGAGTAATTATGAAGAAAATTCTCCAGCCACCCAATCGATTCCAAGTCAAGGTGGTTCGTAGGTTCATCGAGAAGGAGCGCTTCAGGATCTCCAAAGAGAGCTTGGCAGAGGAGCACGCGGAACTGCAGGTCGACCGGAAGTTCGTGCATGACCTTTTCATGATATTCGAGGTCGATGCCCATTCCGGTGAGGAGCATCTCCGCATCCGATTCGGCGCTATAGCCATCTTCATCGGCGATGATCTCTTCGAGATCGCCCAGGCGCATGCCGATCTCGTCGGTCATCTCCTTATCGTAGAGCATATCTCTCTCTACAAAGGTCTTCCAGAGGCGCTCATTTCCGATGATCACTGCGTCTATAACGCGGTTCTCTCTGAACTCTTCGATGTTCTGTCTTAAGAAGCCTACCTTCTTGGGGAGAGTAATACTCCCGGATGTGGCATCGACAAGACCTACCATTATCTTAAGCAGAGTGGATTTCCCCGCGCCATTTGGGCCCGTTAGCCCGTAGCGTTTGCCGGGATTGAATGAAGCGCTGACGTTATCGAATAATATCCGCGTTCCGATTTTTTTTGAGATATTGTCTAGAACTATCATGTCGTAAAATCTATATTTGTTAGACTAAAGTATATCAGATCATAGGGGGGAAAACAAGGGCTATGGATCTAAAAGAGAGTATCAACCATTTCTTGCACTATCTAGAGGTTGCACAGGGGGCCTCTCCTCATACGCTGCGCAACTATCGCCTCGATTTAAAAGGATTTCTTGGCTTTGCGAAGCAGGCGCCTATCGATAAGCGGATGATCCGAGATTATCTCGCCCAACTAAACGAGCGCGCCCTCTCCAAAAGAACCGTGCTCCGCCACCTATCGGCGCTGCGTTCGCTCTTCAAATACCTAATGAAAAAGAAGATAATCAGCGAGAATCCAGTGAGCGAGATTGGGAGTCCTAAGCTCGATAAACCCCTCCCCAAAGCCCTCTCCTACAGTGAGGTGGAAGCGCTCTTTAACCAGCCAAATATCGAGGAGCTCCTCGGTTTTCGGGATCGCTCGATCTTAGAGCTCTTCTACAGCTCAGGGCTGCGTCTCAGTGAACTTGCTGGGCTCAATCGCAGCGACTTTAGTTTCACCGCTCGCTCCCTAAAAGTGAGCGGAAAAGGGAAGAAGCAGCGTATCGTTCCCATCACCAAGAGCGTAGCGATATGGATTCAAGACTATCTTAAACATCCAAAGCGCCATGAAGAGGGAAAGCCCTATACGGAGAGAGATAAGAGCGCCATCTTTCTTAATAAGTGGGGGGAGCGACTATCGACGCGATCGATCGACCGCATGTTTAAAGGGTATCTGCGCAGTAGTGGCATGGCCGCGCGCATCACGCCGCACACGATCCGCCACACCATCGCCACCCACTGGTTGGAGAAGGGGATGGATCTGAAGACCATTCAGGTGCTGCTTGGCCACAGCTCTCTCTCCACGACCACAATCTATACGCGCGTCTCAACAAGACTCAAACATGAGGTCTATGAGAGGAGCCATCCGCGAGCAAAAAAATGTAAGTCATAGCTGCTCCAATACTAGGCCGATAGGTTTGACTCTATTTCAATTTTCTTCTATAATCCTTAAAAATAAAGCTTAAACCACCCACTACAAAAGTAAAGTTCAGCTGTGTTGAGAAAGATGAAGAGCATCGGCTACTTTTTCAAACTGACCTTCTTGGCAGTGAGATTGAGAGTCTATAGCTCACGCACAGAGCGAAATAAGTTATTTACACGTTTTGGTAGTGTCCTGGCAGAATGGTTGATTGCATCTGGTCCGTTTTACATAAAGATTGGACAGATTTTATCAACACGTTCTGATCTACTTCCCAAGGAGATTATCGATTCTCTTAGAGTACTACAGGATAACGTACCTCCAATGGATCACAACTCTTTCAATAGAGCACTCAGAACAGCTTACGGAGCCAATTTCAACACAACCTTTGCATCAATCGATAAAAATCCTATTGCCAGTGCCTCTATTGCGCAGGTTCATGAGGCCTATTTACATGACGGTGAGCACGTTGCAGTGAAGATCGTTCGTCCTGGTACGAGAGCGCGATTCCAAAAGAACCTCCGCCTTTTTCGTCGGATCTTACCGGTCGTCGAGCTGTTTAGTCGCAATCTTAAACAATTACACTGTCTAAAACGTCTTGATGAAGTTGAGAGCTTACTCCTAGAACAGACTGACATGGAACAAGAGTTACGTAACCAACAGATAATCCGAGATAATTTTCAAGGACATGCCTTCGTTCGAGTCCCGAGGCTCTATCCAGATTACTGCACAAAGAATGTGCTAGTGATGGAATACGTCGATGCCCTCCCGGGGCTCTCCCACAAAGAGGTAGAGATACCTTCAAATAAGTTAGCTCGGCGCTTCCAGGATGCGATGTATACTATGGTTTACCATCATGGGATTTGTCATGGCGATCCCCATCCAGGGAACATCTTTTTTTCAAAGAAGGGCGAGATAATCATGCTGGATTTCGGTATCACCGTCCACCTTACTGAAGATGAGAAGTGGGCGCTCTCTTCTTTTTACTATGCTTGTACACGTAGAGAGTGGGACATAGCTGTCGAGCGCTTTACAAAATGGTTTGTGGAAAACGCTCCAGAAAGTGTCGAGCAAAGAGAAGAGTATCATAGAGAGATGAGATCTATTCTAGTCACCCACTTCAATGATCGAACTGAACGCTGGTCAACGGTTGCTTATATCAAGGATATCAACCAACTGTTGAGATCATTTGGCGCACGAAGCACGTATAATTTTACCAAAGTTGAACTCGTCCTCTTCTCGACGGAAGGATTCGTCTGTGATATCGATCCAGAGATCGATGTCTGGGAAAATGCAAGGAAGTTTACCGATCGTTACTCTCCTTTCATCTCCGATAGCGTCAGCCAACGCTTTGACACTTTCTTTAAGAAGCAGATTCCCCGATCTATGGAACTAAGAGAAGAAGCAAAGAGGAGTCTCATAGCGCCTACACATCTCGATCGTTACTTTTTCCCAAGCGAATATCCTCTATTTATTGAGCGTGCTGAAGGTTCTCGACTTTACGATGTTGATGGGAATGAGTATGTCGATCTCTCTTGTGGATATGGCCCGCACATTCTTGGTTATGCGCCTAAGTCTGTAACGGAATCCGTAGAGAATGCGTTACAAAATGGAAGTGTTAATGCTCTCGGTCATAACTCTGAAGTAATTCTATCTCAGATGCTTGTTGATGCATTTCCTGCTGCAGACTTAGCTATTTTTTCCAATTCTGGAACTGAAGCGGTGATCCAAGCTGTTCGTATCTGTCGAGCAGTTCGTGGAGGAGGCAGTGTCGTAAAATTTGAAGGTCACTACCACGGTTTTTCAGATCAAGGACTTGTTAGCTCATGGTTTCGTTTTCGAGGGGCAACTAGCCAACCTGAGCCGATTCGCACATGTCTTGGTCAAGATGAGAGCACAGTGGACAGTACTATTGTTCTTCAATATGGCTTTCCAGAAGCACTTCTGAAAATAGAAGAGAGGCACCGCGAGATTGCGTGTGTGATCTTGGAGCCGATGCATACAAGCCTGTGCAAGATAAATCATACTTTCTTGCAGGGGTTAAAGGATCTGTGTAATCGGTTTGAAATTCCCCTCGTCTTTGACGAAGTGGTTACCGGATTCCGTGTCTGCTATGGAGGAATTCAAAACAAAACCGGCATTCAACCCGATCTCACCTGCCTTGGAAAGATTATCGGGGGTGGTTTACCTGCTGGTGCCGTTGTTGGCAGAGCTCGCTACCTTGAAATGGCTAGAACAACCGGAGACCCATTCAAGGATTTCGACACGCGCACATTTGTAGGGGGCACCATGAGTGGAAACTCCCTGTCATGCACTGCTGGAATTGCCACTCTATCCTATCTGAAGAGTCACCCAGAGGTCTATGAGGACCTCGAGCGGTGGACCTCTCTCATCATTGATAAATTTCAGCAGATTGCAGACAAGTATGACGTGCCATTCAGGATTCGAGGGCACTGTTCAATCCTGGCAATGACATTTAACTCTAGGAGCTCTGAGATATATAGGACAAAACTGTCAGGCAGTAACTATAAGGCCAATATAGCATTGAGTTATTATATGAGAAAGCATGGGATCTATCTGCCAGAGCTTCACACTTTGATGCTCAACGCTGCGCATACAGATCAAGACATTGAAAAGATCTGTTCCGCATTTGATCAGAGTCTCCTAGAGATGGTTAAGGATGGTTTTTTTGTAGAAGCTCAGGAGGGGGACTCTACCGATATGTCAACACGAACTCTCTCCTCACTAACATCCAATGATAGTCGTAACGTGGAGTGTATAAAATGAGCATGTTTAAACCGGTCATAATCCTAATAAAGAAATTACCTCGTTTTCTTTTCCTAAAGCTCTTTAAAAAAGATAAAATCCCAAAGTTTGTAACGCAACTCATCTACGAGCTAGGTCCCGTATACGTTAAATGTGCTCAAGTGATGAGTACCAGAAAAGATCTCTTTTCTGAGGAGTTTTTAGAAGAATTGGGCCATTTAAGAGATAAAGTGCCCTCTGAAGATGAGGAGACTATGAGAAGTTTCCTAAAGAGCGTTGCACCTAAAAAGATCAACGAAATATTTGCAGAGTTTAACTTCGAGCTAGTTGCTGCTGGTTCAGTAGCACAAGTTTATAAGGGTAAGTTGACTAACGGCGAGATAGTTGCCATTAAAGTATTGCGACCAGGAATCAGAGAGAAAATTGAAGATAATTTCAAGCTGATCAGATTTCTGGTGAAGATAATTGAAAAAATAAATTCAAGTATTAGGGCGATCAATCTGAAGGAGATAGTATCAGAGATAGAAGAGCTTCTACTCTCACAAACCAATTTAGAAAATGAAGCAGCAAATTATGAAGAATTTAAGAAGGTTTTTGAACATGATCAGAACCTTCAAGTGCCAAAAGTGTATAGAGAGTACTCAAACAGACAATTCATGGTTAGTGAATTTATAAACGGTATACAGCCCTATGATTATAATGAGCTAGATATCGATCCTCGAGAACTTGCAAGTCGAGTTGATAATTTATTGGATACGATGATCTTTATGAGAGGGTTCTGTCATGCAGATCTACATCCTGGGAACTTCTTCTGGAGCAGAGAAGGAGAAATTATCCTGATTGATTTTGGCCTTGTTCATCGGCTACCACAAATAGACCGAGATGATGTCATGACTTTCTATCTCTCTATATTCGATGGATTTTATGACTTTGCTGCAGACTACTTCTTGAAGACTTTCCTTAACACAGAGGAGTGCCCTATTGATCTATCGATCGATGATAATGTGGTCTATAAAAGCATCTATAAACTCATTCATGAGCAGTTCACTAAAACGAATGGGGAAGGCTTTTTCTCTTCACTCTTCCGACAGTTACTCAAAGTAATGAGGAAGTATCACCTTAAAATAGAGGCGAATTACAGTAAATTATTCCTGACTTTGATCACAATTGAGGGCTATATCTTCACACTGGATCCATCCTTTGACATGATTGAAAATACGAGGAAAAAACGACTTGATTCAGCTGAGTATGCTTCGATTTCACATGAAGCAGAGCAATTAATCTTTGGGGAGTTTGGAACCTATTCAACAGCAATGTTTGTTGAAGGTGTTCATTCGACAGAGGCCGCATATAGAGCCCGAGATGACTACATATTGGATCAACTTAAGATGGGTCGAGGTAATTTTGTGATCGATGTAGGATGCGGGCGCGGGCGTCTTCTAGAGAAATTTGAGAAGGCGGGTATGAATGCCCTGGGGATCACCATTAGTAAAAATGAACATGAAGTGTGTAAAAAAGAGGGGCTAGATACGATCTGGAGTAGTTGGGAGGATAGTGATAAAAGTAAGCTTCAGGAATATCCCTTAGCAGATGGTATGACTGTCATAGAGATGTTGACCCATCTCGGTTCTCTCCATGAGAATAAGGTGGGGTTACTAGAAAAAAGACTGGAGCGCTTCTTCAGTTGGGCAGATCGGAAATTGAAAGAAGATGGCAGGCTTTTCATCCAATGCTTGAACGTTGATAGGGACTTTTTGTGCGATGAGAAATATGTTGAGGATTACAACAGAATCCAGAATCAGTTGCCCTGGCTTGGCTTTACGACACTAGAACAGGTCATAAGCTCCTCTAACAGATATTTTAAGATTAATGAATGTGAGAATCACTCTCATGACCTGTTAAAGACCTATTACTCCATGAAGAGGAATGTAGATAGGAATTTCGTAGAATTGGAGAAATTGATCAAGCCTGAGATCTTCTCATTCTTATTGAAAGAAGCAGACGCACTTATTGAGCTCAGTGAGAGAGACATTATCAGCTTACATAGAATCGTTTTACAAAAGAAATAGGGTTTTGATAAACTTTTATAAAAAATATAAGCCCTGGCTCTTACACTTAAGGAGGCCTCTATGAAAATCCCTGATGGACCGAAGTTACCTATGAGTATCCAAGGTCTGTTGTATACCCATAATCCTTATAAGTTTTTAATGAACTGTCGAAAAAAATATGGGAAAATTTTTACTATAAAAGTACCAGCTCTTGGTCCCACTGTTGTTGCATGTGATCCTGAGGAGTTAAAACAAATTTTTTCTGGAGATCCAGATGAAGTACGAGCAGGCGAAGCAACTTCTCTCTTCTCAGGAGGCTTTTTTGGTAAACACTCTCTACTGACGCTAGATGGAGAAGCACATTGGCGTCACCGAAAAATCCTTTCACCCCCGATGCATGGGAAAAATATCAGAAATTATGGAAAGTGCATCATTGACTCAACAACTGAAGTAATGAGTAGATGGAAGAAGAATAAATTTTTCCCAATCCTAACTGAATTTCAATCGATAACCCTTCAAGTGATTATGTCTAAAGTTTTTGGTTTTGAAATGGGTGCAACCTCAGATGCCTTTCAAAAGCTAATGACTAGATTGATGAATTATGGAGAACCAGCATTGAGTTATATAGTTGGTGTTTTTCCCACCATGTTGGACCATTTTCCAAAAACAATTAAAAAAACAATTGCAGAGATGGATAAGTTCCTCTATGAGCAAATCCGATTTCGGAGACGAGATCCAACAGAGGATGAGGATCTACTTAGTACCCTAATTCATGCAAGTGATGAGGAAGGTAGAGGGTTAAGCGACGAAGAACTGCGAGATGAGTTACTTACTCTATTATTTGCCGGTCATGACACCACAGCAGGTACTTGTGCTTGGACGATCTATTACATACTCTCTAATCCTAAGATATATGAAAAAGTCATGGGAGAGCTTGACCAAGTTCTGGAAGGAGAGAAAGAAGAGAGAATTTCTCTAGAGAAGATAAAGAATTTAGACTATTTAATGTGCGTGATTAAAGAGACTCAACGTTATCGGCCAATTTTACCGACGGTGTTTAGAATGTTGAACAGATCATTTAAAATTGGCGACTACGAAATTCCCAAAGGCTATGCGGTGGGATCATCCGTCTACCTTGCTGGAATGGATGGGGAATATTGGGACAATCCAACAGAGTTCGTTCCAGAACGTTTTTATAGTAAGACTAACAAACCCTATCAATACTGCCCCTTCGGTGGAGGTAGAAGACGCTGTGTTGGAGCAGATTTTGCCCTCTTTGAAATGCCGATAATATTAGCCCATGTATTGAACCGATTTAATTATTCACTTAAGAGGAGTTATTTAGCTAAGCCTGTGCCGCATATAGCAACTATTATCCCATCGAAAGGCGTGCCGGTTATCATCCGATAAGACCCTACTTTCCATGTGAAGGAATGGAGGTCACATCCTATGATACTTCTGCAGAAAATAAGTTGCATAAAATCATGGGGAAGATTAAAAAATAAGATTGACCCCATAAATTCAACGAGTTGGACCTAAAATGAAAATTTTGTCTGTTACGAGCAAAATACCTTCGAGAAAAATGACAAACCAATCGATCATTGATCTTATCGAAGAGAATAGTAGGGGAGTATTCTCGGGCAACTTGGAAAAAACTCTTAAATATATCGAACGATTGTTAGTGTTTTCTGGTTCGAACACACGCTATTGGACAAATGAGGATGAGAAAGCGATAGACTTGATCGACTCTGCGATTTGTGAGGCAGCAGAACAAGCAGAGATTGGCCTGGGGAGCATCGATTTGCTTATTTACGTTGGGGTTGGTAAGGGATTCCAGGAGCCTGGTCAGTCATATTTGGTAGCCCATGCCCTTGGGATGGATCATGTTGAATGTTTTGATCTCTTAGATGCTTGCATGAGCTGGTCGAGAGCAATGTTTCTCGCTGATACCATGCTCCGTGCGGGTAAGTATAAACATATTCTGGTAGTGACAGGTGAGTTCAATGTATATGAGGGAAGCCCAGGATACCCAGCTAATTACACCCTGGAAAACAGAGAAAAGCTAGAGTGGACATTTCCATCTTATACCATTGGCTGTGCTGCGACGGCCACTATTGTTACGGCTGATCCAGAGAACGACTGGAAGTGGGCATTCACATCTAGCCCCAATCAAGCAGAACTGTGTACGATTCCCACTCCTCATTCAAAACAATATTCGCGTGGCTCAGATCGTATAGGAAAAAATGGACCAATGATGTTTACCTCCTATGGAATGGAACTCCACAAATATGGCCACGAGGGTGTTATATCGGTTTTTAACAAGCTTGGAGCGGATCCAGAGTCAATCAAGGTTATTTTCCCCCATGCATCATCTTCGAGAGCCTGGACGGCATCTGCAAAGGTCCTTGGCATAGAAGAGAAGCTCTTTCATATCTATCCAGAGTGGGGCAACATTGTCTCTTCATCTGTCCCTGCAGCGATCGCAGAAGCACATTCTCAGGGAGCCATTCAACGGGGTGATCAACTCGCTGGCTGGGTTGCCAGTGCTGGGATGTCCTATGCTGCTTACACCTTTACTTTCTAAGGAGCCATACCCGAGCAAAAAAAAAGCGCCAATGTGATTCACATTGACGCTCAAACGATCTCGGAAAAAAGGTAAGCCGGATTCTGTCGCCTGCAAAGGTGCAAGCTGCAATCATTCATCTAGGAGTCCTATCACTAAGACTCTCAAGCGACTAAGAGAGAGTTCCATTGCGAAAAACAGGTCGAACTCTCTTCTTGCTTCAGGTGGGGTTTGCATCTCCGTTGCATCTCTGCAAAGGGGTTGAGCCCTAAGCTCAACATTTTCATCCTGTCTGATGATCACTCATCAGCGGTCTGTTTTCTGTTACACTCTCCGTAGCCTTACGGCCCCCAGTATTTCGCTGGCACCTATTTCTCTGAAGTCCAGACTTTCCTCTCCTGCTAGAATTCTCTTCTAACAGCAGCGATTGCATCCTTTTCCAAAGAAGATCATGTTTTCACTGTGCGACGACGTCGACGCCTTGTCGCAACAGTAGTTCCTTCAACAGCTTCGCTCTCTTGCCAGTAGTGGATACGTGAGCAGTGTTCACAAAAAACCACAGCTTCACCCTTGCGGACAAGATTTTCATGTTGGATGGTTAGAGCGATATGGCATCCACTGCACGTTCGGTTTTCAATGGGGACGATCACTCTATCCTTCTTATTGCGAAGAAGTCTCTCATAGATTTGTAAGATCTCACCATCAGCTTTGCCGATGACAGAGTCTCTCTCGTTTTTAAGTTGCTGCCCTTCTTTATTGATCTTTCCGATACTCGATAGGATCTCTTTTTCAAGCTCTTTACTGCTCTTTTCGGAGGCAGAGAGGCTCTCTTTGATCTTCTCAAGGATCTCCTCTTCGGCATTCTTCTTATCTAGAATGTTAGAAGTTTGAGTCTCAATGGCGGCCTTCTCTCTCTCGGTGTTTGTCATCTCTTTGGTCAGAGCATTGAACTCTTCAACCTTTTTGACGCTGCCTTGCTGAGATTCAAATTTCTTATATTTTTCTTTTAGCTCTTGGAACTTCTCCTCTAACACATCGATATGTTTACCGAGTTCACCGATCTCTTCTTCCTTGAGAGAGAGCTGTTCTCTGAGCTCAACGCGGAGAGATTCAATCTGTTTGAGCTCACTCTTACGCTGTTTTTTCACCCGCATAAGTCGGATCATTTTTATATCAAGTTCTTGAATATCAAGGAGGGGCTTTAAACCTTCGTACATCTATGCTTCTCTCTTTAATTCTTATTAAATCACAAGAATAATAGGTTCCTTAGAATTTCTCAAGTTAAAATCCAAATGATCCAAAATCAGTAAATATTCTCGCTAGATCCCTCAAAACAGCTCAAAAATGGAAAAATTTTTTACTTCTATAAATACATTATATTAAGTTAGTTATGAAAAATGCAACGTTACTTGCCATTTTTATCGCAAATTTGGCATAATGGGTAGCAGAAAGATTGACCAAAGGTTAACCAACTATGTACAAACGATTTATCTCAGCTCATAAGCAGAGCTACTTTCTATTTGGACCGCGGGGTACAGGAAAAACGACCTGGTTAAAACAAAGTTATCCGAATGCCTATTGGATAGATTTACTCGATCCTGAAATTTTTCGGTTTTTTGCAGCTGGAGCTGAAAGGCTCCGCTCGGTTTTAGAAACGCACCCAGAACAAAAAATAGTAGTCATTGATGAAATTCAAAAGGTGCCAGAGCTTCTTGATGTTATTCACAGTTTAATTGAGGAAGATAAGAGTTATCAATTTATTATGACGGGTTCGAGTAGCCGAAAGTTGCGAAAACAAGGGGTCAACCTCCTTGGAGGCAGAGCTCTTCTTAAATTCATGTCACCTTTTTTTGCATCAGAACTCGATAAAGATTTCAATCTTACTGAGAATTTAGAGCTAGGCATGTTACCAATTGTTCTGGATTCTCCTGTGCCTAGAGAGGTGTTGCGTGCTTATGGAGGGATCTATCTAAAAGAAGAGGTTCAAGCTGAAGGACTGGTACGAAATGTGGGAGATTTTGCTAGATTTTTAGAAACGATGAGTTTCTCACATGCTTCTCTAGTTAACACCTCAAACATTGCTCGGGAGTGTCAAATTGCAAGGAAAACAGTTGATAGTTATTTGATAATCTTAGAAGATCTTCTTCTCTCCTTTCAACTACAAGTTTTTCGGCGAAAAGCAAAAAGAAATCTTATTAGTCACACGAAATTCTATTTTTTTGATTCTGGGGTCTACTGTTCATTGCGTCCGAGAAGTTTGCATGATGTCAAGAGTGAGATTGAGGGTCCTGCCCTAGAGGGATTAGTTGCTCAACACTTGAAAGCTTGGATTGATGCGCAGACTGAGAACTACTCGTTAAATTTTTGGCAAACAAGGTCAAAAGTAGAGGTAGATTTTGTCGTTTCTGGGCCGGATTGTTTTCTCGCAATAGAGGTTAAGAATGGATCAACTGTTCATCCAAAGGATCTTCGAGCTCTTGAAATATTTATGCAAGATTATCCAAGTGCACAAGCCCTCCTGCTTTATAGAGGTAAGATTCGGATTAAAGAGAAAAATATTCTCTGCTATCCCATCGATGAGTTTCTTATGCAAATAGATCCTCGTTCCCCACTTCCAGAGTTCCAATAAGTAAGAGTTTCTCATTGGCGAGAACGGGCTGCTTGTGACATACTAACTATTTTGCAAGAAAGTTTTTAAGGAGATCTACTTGGTTCAATCACTTTTAAGTCGGTACATGGAAGGGCGATCGCCAGAGGAGCGCGACTCAAGTGCGGTGGCATACTTTGCATCGCTCGACCACTTGAATCGGGATAACCCTGAGATCGTGTCAGCTATCGTCAAAGAGCTAGAGGATCAGCGAACCACGCTGAAGTTGATCGCCTCGGAGAACTACTCTTCACTAGCTACCCAGCTGGCGATGGGGAATCTTATGACTGACAAGTATAGTGAAGGGTACCCCTTTCACCGCTTCTATGCAGGATGCGAGAATGTCGATACGATAGAGGCGCTGGCCGTCCTTGAGGCCAAAAAGTTATTTGGCGCAGAGCACGCCTATGTGCAGCCCCACTCTGGCTCCGATGCCAATCTCGTGGCATACTGGTCGATTCTTGTCCAAAGAGTTCAGAACAGAGAGGTGGAAGCTCTTCACAAGAAGAGCATCGATGAACTCTCGCCTGAAGAGTATGAAAAAATCCGGCAGTTGATGCTAAACCAGAAGGTGATGGGGCTCGCCCTAGACGCCGGGGGACATCTGACCCATGGCTATCGCCACAACGTCTCGGCAAAGATGATGCGGGCGCTCTCCTATGGAGTCGATCCTGAAACGCAGCTAATCGACTACAAAGCCCTCGAAGAGCAGGTGAAACGGGAGAGACCGACAATTTTGATTGGAGGCTACTCCTCCTATCCACGGCTCTTGAACTTTGCAAAGATGCGGGAGATCGCTGATAGCGTCGATGCCGTCCTCTTAGTCGATATGGCCCATTTCGCCGGTCTTGTTGCTGGTAGAGTATTAACGGGAGAGAATAACCCTATCCCCTATGCGCATATCATCACCTCGACAACGCACAAAACATTGAGGGGGCCACGGGGTGGGCTCATCTTATGCGGAGAGGAGTTTAAAGAGGTGGTTGACAAAGGATGCCCCCTCGTTCTGGGTGGCCCCCTTCCTCATGTGATGGCTGCTAAGGCTGTTGCATTTAGAGAGGCCAACCAGCCTTCATTTGAACTCTACGCAAAACAGGTAGTCCTCAATGCGCAAGCCTTTGCAGAGCGTCTCCTCTCAAGGGGCGTGAAACTCTTCACCGGTGGAACTGACAACCACCTAGTCGTCTTAGATGTGAAGTCGAGCTTCACACTCACAGGACGTCAGGCTGAAATTGCCTTGCGCGGCGGTCTGATGACAGTCAATCGCAACACCATTCCGAATGATACGAATGGCGCCTGGTATACATCGGGTGTCCGCATCGGAACGCCCGCCTTAACAACGCGCGGTCTCAAAGAGAGTGAGATGAGGGAGATTGCCGATTTAATGGTCGATCTGTTACAAGCATCAAAAGCAAAGGTTGTGGAGCGCACCGGAGAGCCAAGTCGAGCAAAAGTCGACATCGATGCCCCTGTTTTGGAGAGAGTGAGAAGAGAGGTTGAAGCCCTACTCTCCCATTTCCCTCTATATCCGGAACTATTTTACAAGGAGTAATTACTGTGATATCGTATAGTGGTCCTGTCCGATTAGACGAAGACGAGTCGGAAGAAAAAGAAGGTAAAGAGGGGTCATTCGAAGCAAAACTCGAAGAACTTCTCATAAAAAAACGTCGTATCTTTCTCTCTTCTGCTGTCTCTGATCAGTCGGCAAAAGAGATCATTCGGAAGCTCTGGTATCTGGAATATACAGATCCTGGAAAGCCGATCCTCTTTGTTATTAACTCTCCCGGAGGATCTGTAGACTCGGGCTTTGCAATCTGGGATCAGATGCAGATGATCTCTTCGCCCATCACAACACTGGTGACAGGACTTGCAGCTTCGATGGGATCGATTCTTAGCTTGGCAGCAGAGCCAAAGAGACGGTTTGCAACGCCCAATGCTCGTATCATGATCCACCAGCCCCTCATTCATGGAGTGATTCAAGGACAAGCGACTGACTTAGAAATTCAAGCGAAAGAGATCATTAAGACGCGTAACGCCATCATCGACGTCTATGCAAAGGCGACAGGAAAAGGGCACGATCTCATCGAATCGACGATCGACCGTGACACATGGATGAGTCCTGAGGAAGCGAAAGAGTTTGGGCTACTCGATGGAGTTGTCTCTTCCTACCAAGAGCTCGGTTTTGAGTGATGCAGCTCTCCTTTTCGAAGTATGAAGGGACAGGAAACGACTTCATCCTGATCGATGATCGAGAGAGGATCTTCCCTCTTAGCAGCGCAGATATCCCTAAACTTTGCCATCGGCAATATGGAATTGGAGCCGATGGCCTAATTCTGCTTCAGCCATCGGAAAAAGCTGACTACTCCATGCGCATTTTTAATAGCAATGGAAGAGAGGCGGAGATGTGCGGAAATGGACTGCGCTGTCTCGTCGATTTTCTGCGTTCCCTGAGAGCGATAGAAGAGAGCGTCATGATTGAGATAGAGGAGCGGAGCTATCCTTGCATCTGGCGCCCGGAGGGAGTCCGCGTCGAGATGGGGCTCCCTGAAATCCTCGCCACCGAAAAAGATTCTACACTCATCAAAGTCGGCGTTCCCCACCTCGTTCTCTTTGTCGATGATCTGCGCCGCTTCGATGAAGAGGCGGAGGAGCGCTTTTCCCTAACAGGGGTAAATATCAACTATGCTAAAGTGAATCCCCATGGCCAGATCTCTATGCGCACATTTGAGAGGGGAGTCGAAGCAGAGACGCTCTCGTGCGGCAGTGGTGCGACTGCAGTCTGCTATGCAGCGGCTATGCAATTTGGCTTAAGTGGGCCGATAGAGGTGGAGTTTCACTCAGGTGAGAAGCTCCAGTTTGATTTATTAATGAGGGATGAAATATTAAGAGAAGTTTTCATGACTGGAAAAGTGCGTCAAGTATTTGATGGGAAAGTTCACCTTTAAAGCTCAACATCTATCTGAAGGGGATCGATTGATTCAAGCGGGGAGTGTCAAAAGCATTCTCTTCTCTGGAGGGACCTATCAGGTAGAGGTCTTCGATCCGAGCGTGCAAGAGAGCTTCTGGCCCTTCCTCCAGATGGGAGATGACGGCGATCTCACCGACGCTTTTTGCACATGCGCCGAGGCGGAGAGAGAGCACTCCTGCCCCCATCTTGCCGCTGCCAATAGCATGCTTTCAACTGAAGATCCCTTGCACGTCCGCTTTCGCTCATCTTTTTGGAACCAGCTCTGCTTAATGAGTTTTAAGCGGCATGGCAGTAGCACCGCAGCACTAAAGAAGAGAGGAGAGAGAGAGTATATCTGCACAGCTTCAGGAGGGGAGAGACTCTTCTCCCTGAAGACGCTTACAGCAAAAGGAAAAAAACTTCTCGATGAGATGATCTTCAAAAGGCCCGTTGAGACCGAAGAGACCTCACTAAAATTCTCCAACCTCTCAGCAGAGGAGCTCTCCCTCTGGAAGAGAGGGACACCAAGTCAAAATCTGCAATATGAACTCTCCTTCTGGTCCGACTTGGCAAAGTGGATGATGCTCATCCAAGAGTTTGGTGAGGACTATTCCATCGACTTTACTCTCTCAGAGCAGGCACTTCCCAAAAGGGTGACAGTGCGCTTTAAAGATCTAGAGTGCCAATTCTACATCGCTGAGGGGAATTGGAAAGAGATCATTCCCTCGCTGAAGAATGTCAACTCCCCCTTGGCTGTCCATGAATTCCGCGACCTCATCATTAGCAAAATGAGCTACGACCCCGACAAGCGGGAGATGCATCTCACACATCAGCCAGCAGAAGAGAAGAAGGGGGCAAAAGCAGTGAAAGTGGGAGGTTGGGAGTTCTACCCGGAGAGCGGATTTTTTCCTGTGAAGACAAACCCCCTTCTCAGCAGAAAAGTCATTCCCGAAAAGCAGTTGGGAGAGCTACTCAGTCAAAACTTCAAAATTGTTCAGCACTATCTTGAGGGAACCCCCCTCTCTCGAGAGACCATTACCCCATCCTACCATCTGCGCTTCGATGAGAAGCAGCAACTTCACATCTCATCCTTTGCGTTTGAAAAAGGAGACCTTCAGACGCCACATGCTCTTATCCTAAAACGTTGGGTCTACATTGAAGGGCGCGGATTTTTCCCCATAAAGAAGAGGCTCTTCGATGGAGTAGAGACGGTGATTCCTCCCCACATGATCGGAGATTTCGTTCGCGAGCATCGCCAATGGCTCAACGAGTATGATGGCTTCCAAATCCACCTCTCAAACGTAGAGTTCCATCTCTCCTACCACTTCGACCTCAAAACCCTCACATTCGAAAGCGAAACCAAAGCCTTTGAAGGGATGGATGAGATCATCGATTTCGGAGATTGGCTCTATATGAAGGGGAGAGGCTTTTATAAGAAATTTCAGGCGCGGGGCGTGGGGACAATCACCTCCGAAACGCGTATTAAAGCGCGCGAACTCCCCCAATTCATCCGAGAAAATTTAGAAGAGCTCGAGCAGATCAAGAACTTCTTCACCCCCATCTCTCCGATAGAGAGAGCGGGGCTGAATATCTCAATCGATAGAAAGCGGAGGATCAGAGTTAAGCCCGAATACTCCTACCGCCAGGGATACCAAGAGAAGAAGATCTACTTTTTCGGCGATTTCACCTACGTTCCCGGCGAAGGATTTGCAGAAATCCCTCTCTCAGGGCGTCTACCCGAACGCTACCGAAAGAACAAACTCATCGATGAGAGCGCAGAGCCCCATTTTATCAATGTAGAGCTAACCAAACTGAAACGTTATATCATAAAAATCGACCGCCGCCTAAAGCGCCCCCATAACCTCACCCTCGAAGTGGACTCAATCAGACGAACAGAGGGAAAAGAGTGGGACATCGATCTGGTCTATGTGAGCGAATTTGGAAAAGAGAGTCTTTTGACGATCAAGAAGAGCCTCAGCGAGCTGCGCTCCTACGCGATCACAGATGCTGGACTCCTCTTCTTCAAAGATCCCCGATTTAACTGGCTTCGCGAGATCACTGTCTCAGAAGATCGCTTGGACCCACTCTCCTCCCTTGAATGGATCCGGCTCCGCACATTTGAAGATGTGAATGAGCCGAAAGGGTACTCAAAAGAGGCAAAAAATACCCGGGCTCTTCTTGGCGAACTCGACCGCTTTGAGTGCGAAGATGTCATGGATCTAGAGGGGCTAAAGAGCACCCTGCGTCCCTATCAAGAGTTGGGAGTGAAGTGGCTCTGGTTTCTCTACTCCTATGGGCTCTCAGGACTTCTCTGCGATGACATGGGACTTGGAAAGACCCACCAAGCGATGGCACTTCTAGCAGCAGTGAAAAATGCCAATGCAGGAAGACATGTGCGCTTTTTCGTCGTCTGTCCCACTTCGGTGATCTACCACTGGGAAGAGCTCCTAAAGAACTTTTTGCCCGACTTTCGCGTTGTGATCTTTTATGGTACCCAGCGCACCTTGAAAGCGTTTAATAGCAGAGCCGATCTGCTCATCACCTCTTATGGGACCTTAAGAAGTGAGAGAGAAGCCCTCTCAAAGATCGACTTCGAAGTTGCAATTATCGATGAGATACAGATCGCAAAAAATATGCACTCACAGACCCACCAATCCCTCACAATGTTGCAAGCAAAGACAAAAATCGGACTCACCGGTACCCCCATAGAAAACCGTCTATTCGAACTCAAAGCCCTCTTCGATATCGTACTACCCAACTATCTGCCTTCCCCCTCACAATTCCGAGAACACTTCGTCAATCCGATAGAAAAGCTTCACGACCAAGAGAAGAAGAATCTTCTTTCCCGCCTCATCCACCCCTTCCTCATGAGACGCAAAAAGAGCGAAGTCTTAGATGATCTCCCAGAGAAAATTGAGGAGATCGCCTACTGCTACCTCTCCGAAGAGCAGCAGAAGCTCTACCGCGAAGCCTTCCTTAAATCTCGCGATGGCCCCTTGAAAGATATCGAGAATCCCGATAGGAGACTTCCCTATATCCACGTCTTCGCACTGCTCAACACCCTAAAACAGATCTGCAACCACCCCTGCATGATTACAAAAGACCTCAAAGAGTACAATAAGCATCAGAGCGGTAAATGGGAGCTCTTTGTTGAGCTCCTAAAAGAGGCGCTAGATAGCGGACAGAAACTCGTTGTCTTCTCCCAATATCTCGACATGCTCACCATCATCGAAAATTACCTAAACGACCATGGCATCAAATACGCTACCATCCGAGGATCGACCAAAGACCGAAAAAAACAGCTCCAAACCTTCCAGGGCGACCCTGAGTGCGCCGTCTTTGTCGCCTCCCTAAAAGCAGCTGGAACCGGTATCGAGCTCACCGCCGCCTCCGTCGTCATCCACTACGACCGCTGGTGGAACCCCGCCAAAGAGAACCAAGCGACCGACCGCGTCCACCGCATCGGGCAAAACCGCGGAGTACAAGTCTTTAAAATGGTTACCAGAGGAACGATCGAAGGGCATATCCATAAGCTTATTGAAAAGAAAGTGGGACTCCTCGAAAGCGTCATCGGCTACGACGACCAAGACCAG